>Ga0315279_10010122_pt1 | contig 11133 bp, 10 predicted proteins | sample YL17G06_20_MG_FD_203694 | JGI IMG/M metagenome (GOLD analysis project Ga0315279, IMG submission 203694) | Sediment microbial communities from Yellowstone Lake, YNP, Wyoming, USA - YL17G06_20 | ecosystem: Environmental > Aquatic > Freshwater > Lake > Sediment | place: USA: Wyoming | collected...
CAGAGGGTCCAAGGTAATGACTGTGCGTTCAGGCACGGTCACAGGACGGTTCTCGCAACTCCTTGTGTAGAGATACTATTGCATCATTCAAGGGCTAGGCTTTTCTCACCAGGCGAAATCCTTCGCCGGGCCAATACGTCGTGCTGCCGGCGCTACGACAGGTCGCGCGCAGGCTGCTGGGGTCGAGCGTAAAATAGCCGCCGCGCTTGACTCGCTCCAGCGAGCTGTCTTGGGGAGAGGCCGGCCCTTGCGGGTCGGCGGAGGGTGACGTGGCATAGTAATCGCCACGGTAAAAGTCCCAACACCACTCCCACAGGTTTCCGCTCATGTCATACAAGCCCAGCTCATTCGGCTGCTTTTGCCCGACGGGATGAGAGTGGCCGCCGGAATTGGCATCATGCCATGCCACGTCGCCCGGGTTGTTGCTGCCGGCGTACTTGAATCCCTGGCCTTTCTTTCCGCCCCGCGCGGCGTACTCCCACTCGGCCTCGGTGGGCAGCCGGTAGCCGTTGGCCGTCCAGTCGCACTTGGTCGCCCGGCCCTTGCCACTGTAGCACAGAGTCAGCCCTTCTTTTTCGCTCAGCCAATTGCAATAGGCTATCGTATCAAGCCAAGTCACAGGAACAGGTCGCTTGCCACGTCCCAGGCCCTCGTCCCCTGGCTTTTTAACGCCGGTGCCCTGGGTGTCGGAATAAAACTGGTCGTACTCCTCAAAGGTCACCTCGTACTTGGCGATGCAGAAAGGCTTGGTGATTTCGACCTTGTGCACCGGTCGCTCATCGGGAGCGCCATCGGCTGAGCCCATCTGAAAACTGCCCGCCTCCAGCAGCACCATCTCGGGCGGAATAGGCTTGGCTTCTTTCTTGGGCGTGGGCTGCGGCGGCGTTGCCGTCGCAGTCGGCTCAGCTTGTGTGGGTTGGGCCGGCGGCACAGTCGCCGTGGGCGCAACCACAGTGGAGGCTTGGGAGGTGCAGGCTCCCAAGACGGTGGCAGAAGCCGTTAGCCCGGCCAGCCTCACAAACTCGCGTCGTGATAGTTGGTGATGTTGAGCCATCTGATTCTCTCCGTGTAAATATTACTGTCCGGCGTATTTGCCCATCAACTGCCCTTCGGCCAGGACGTGCCCTCGCATCGCTTCCAACAACTCGTCTTGGCTCGCGCCGGCGTCCAAGTTGAGAAGGGTATCCAGGGCATACAGCTTAAAGTAGTAAGAGTCCGGCCTTTTGGAGGACAGGGACCGTAATACTGAGATTCTCCCAAACTGTTCCGGCCATGCCGACTGCCGTCGGCAAGTTTGGCCTCCGGTGGGATAACTTCTGGCAGGCTGCGAGCTTTGGCCGGCAGGTTATAGGGCACCCAGTGAAACCAAATCTGAACGACCACTGCTTTGGCATCCGGGTCTTGCACGACAAGTGCAAAACTCTTAGACTTCACTTTACCTGCCATGTTTAGAGTCGGATGAAGTCGCAAGCGGGCGAATTATTCTGACCTCGCGGCGCAGCGAAAGCCCACTTTATGCCGCGTATAGTCGGTGCTGTTCTCGCCGCGATTCGTGCTTCGCACATCATCCGGCGTGTCGAGCCAGCAACCTCCGCGCGGTATCCGGGATGTGCCGGAGATTGGCCCGGTCGGGTTGACCAGTTGCGCAGGAGGATAGCGTCCATACCAATCGGCCACCCACTCGCGCACATTGCCTGCCATGTCTAGCGCCCCACACCAGCTCACGCCGGTTGGGAAACTCGCCACTGGCGCGGTATCGGCATATCCATCGTCAACGGCCTCGTCGTTCGGGCCAGCCTCGCAGCGGATGTCGCAATAGTTCAGCTGCTTGCCGTCGAACGTGTTCCCCCAGGGAAAGATTCTGCCCTCTGGCCCGCGCGCGGCATATTCCCACTCGGCCTCTGTCGGCAACCTCGCTCCGGCCCACTGGCAATAGTCTGCTGCCTGCTGCTGGCTGACCCAGACGACCGGATAGTTGTCGTAGGCGTTGTTGCCGTAATAAGACTTGCGGGTATACGAGCCGGTATCCACTGGCGGCGTGCAGGCTTGCGCTTCTACGCATCGGCGGTATTGCTTGTTCGTCACTTCGGTCCGGTCAATCCAGAATCCATCCAAAACGACAGTATGCGCCGGTTGTTCGTCGGCGAACGCCACTGGCTTGCAGGTAGCAATCGCATAATCGCCGCCGTACTTTTTGCACAACTGCTGCGCATATTTGAAACCGTCGTCGTCGCTGCCCATCTTGAACTCGCCCGCCGGCACGTAGACCATTGTCATCTTGTCAGCAGAGCGAGTCCGGGTATCACCCAGCTTGCCCACCGAAGCGGACTTTGACTTCAGATAGACCGGCTGGCCCATCGCATCATCCACAATCACGTGGGGAAAGCCGGGGTCACGCTCCGGGTAACTACCGAGCTTGTGATAGCCTTCCAGAAACTCGGGCACGGCCAGGACGACGTCGTGCATATAGGCGCGCTGTTGTGTCTCGGCCAGGCGAGCGGCTTCTTGAAGGGAGACCTGGCCGCTGCCATCGGCATCGGCCTTGGGATTGGCGAACGCAGCTGCAAAGTAGTGAGTAAAGACCCCGCCAATGATGGGCAGCTTTTCTTCCTCCAGGCCTGACCAGCCATATTCGCCCTTGTCCACTGCGGCGATGGAAAGATATGGGCGCGAATCGCCTCTCACGGCAGCGGTCAGCGCGCCCGCCTGGCAGGTATCCATCACCAGCACGCGCTTTTGGCTGGGCACAGCGGCCCAATCGGCGGCGATGAAATCACTCCACTTGATCACATCGGTCATGTACTTGCCGTGAGCGGCCACGTACAACAAGGCCACATCGTCCGCGTCGGCGTTCTTCGCCAGCCAATCGAGCGACTGGCGCAGGCTCGCTTGGTCATACTCGCGCACCTCGCGGATGCGGCTTGCCTGCCAACCGGAGTTGAGCAGCACTTGGCGCAATTGGAGGGTGTTGGTGTAGCCAATCGGCAGGTTGGTCATCTTGACGTCGTCATAGCTGTCCTTTTCGGCCAGGACGGCCCAGCCATTGGCCACGCCATCGCCAGCCGGACGAGAAGACGGAGCAAAGGTCGGTGTTGCCGAGATGAGTAGAGCCGTCGGTGGGATAGGCGTTGCAGTAGGCAGCACGGGCGCAGCGGTCGGCGGGATTGGCGTGGCGGTCGGTGAGACCGGCGTAGCCGTTGGCACGGTCAGGGAACAGGCCGCCAGGCTGGCTACGAGGAGCATGAGGATCAACAGTTTGTGCGACATTCTATCTTCTCCTTGCCGGGTTTTGACATCAGGGCGACGGGAGTCGCCAGACGCAACGAACCCTTTCTGGATTTACAAGCCGCCGCCAGGACGATTTTCGGTCAGTCCTGGCGGCCACTCGATGGAGGAGAAGCACATGTTTTTCAGCGAACGAGATGCCCAAGCGTCAAAAAGGCGCGCGGCGCATCACCAACTGCTCACCCTTGCGAAGGTTGCCATAACCTTCGCAAGGGTAGCAGAGTTCAATTCCCTTTGCCTCAACGCTTTTTCATTGTAGCACGCCCATGTCACGCCTGTATGTCAGGCGTGTAGCAAATCTGAAACACGCCATTCAAACCTCTACTGCCGGGGCCACTCTTGCCCGCTCTGTTGGATAAAGTGAAGGATGATGTCTAGCGTTGGCAGCGGGTGACCCAGTTGCGTGAGCACGACGGAAAGCTCGCCTCGGTGATGGGTGGAATGGACGAACGCTTGCGCCAACAGTTGCCACAGCGGAAAGTAAAGAGGCCGCTCGCCGAGCGGGGCTGAAATCTCGCGCGCTACATCGCTTTCATTGAGTGACGCGATGAAGACTTGTTGTTCCTGCTCAAGCTCAGCCCAACGGCGGCGGATGTCGGCCACAGTGGGAAAATCGGCCAGGTCGAATTCACGAAAGGGCTGCCCCTGGCAACAGGCCAGAAAGAACGCCTCGCATTCCAGTATGTGGAGGAGTAGCGTGCGAACCGAGCCGTGGCTGGGGCTGGATTCGCGCGCGAACTTGTCCTCGGCCAATTGCTCGACTATGTCGAGTACCAGCTTGTTGGCATAGGCATTGTAGACATACAATGCCAGCAGACCATCGCGATTCATGAATGCGTTCATCTTGTGCCTCCACTGTTGCACTTTCCACTCTCTATCGAGAATGGCGAAAACCAAGTCGTCGGCCCACGCGCCCTTGAACCACAGGCTCTCCCGCAAGTGCGCTTCTTGTCTCAGGCCTAACCGCTTCAATAGCGCGGCCGACGGCAGATTGCGCGGATCAACCGTGGCATACACTCGATGCTTGCCCAGTGTGACAAAGAGATAATCGAGAACGGCTCCCAATGCTTCCGTCGCATATCCTTGGCCCTGATAAGCCGGCGACAGCGTGATACCCACTTCGGCCTGACGTGTTTCGCCAGCAGGAAAATGCAAGCCGCAGTCGCCGATCAGCAGGCCGGATTCCCGCAGCGTGATCGCAAGCTGGAACCACGCGCCGGGCGTATCTGGCTCCAAATCCAAAAAACTCGCGATGAAGGAGCGCACCTGTTCCAGGCTTTGCGGTTCCCACGTTTGAAAGTGAGCCACGTCTGGCCTGGAGCGATAGTCGAACATCGCCCCAACATCGGAGAGATAAAGCTGTCTCAGCGCGAGCCGTCGAGTCAATAATTCGGCAAACACTCTTGCCTCTCACTTACTCAACCGACGACGATCCACTCCGCAATAGATTCCGCCTCGGCGGCGAGAGCTGATTTTGAGCCTCTTGAAGCGACCGATCAGGGGATAGCAAAACGAGAATCCGCGCGCGGCGCTCGCGCACTGGAGACATTCCTGGCGCGCGTCGGGCGACGGCGATGAGCCTGGTTCTTGTTGGGAAACTGTAGCGCCGGCATCCCGATGCCAGCGCGCTGGCGCACAGGTTCTTAGGCCACCGTCACCGAGCCGACGCCGCTCTCGATGTGGAGGTCAAGCTTGTTCGTCGCCGTGTCGTAATCTGGCGAAACGTATTCAGAGCCGGAGTGCAGAAAGCGCCGCGTGTCCACCTCGAACGAGCCAAGCGCCACGGTCGAAGCGATGCGCGCCGCCACACCTTCCGGCACACTGATCTTGACTGAGGCCGCTCCGGCTTTGACGCGCGCGCGCGTCATCCCCGCCTGGCGCGGAAAACGAACGCTCGTGTCCGCCGCGCCGGTTTCGAGCGAGAACTCGGTCACGCGCAAATCGTCCAGGTCGAGGGTGGATTCGCACGCGCCGACCTGGAAGCGCAGCTTGAGCGGAATATCGCGCGTCAGCCGGATCTCCCATTTCCGCTCGCGCCAGCCCCACCAGCCCCACCATTCAGGGCGCGAGTAGATCCTCAATCGCCGGTCGCTCAGTTGGTATTCAACGTCCTCCGTGAACTCGCCTTCGAGCAACTTGCCCGGCCCGGCCTCTGCGCTCACGCGCAGCTTGCCCGCGCCGAACTCGACGCTCACTTGTGCTTCGGAGAGCGAATCCCGATCAATCGAAAGCGACTCGCCGCCAACGTGGCCGCGTCGCCACACTGCCTCGATCAAAATGTCCAGGCCGAGGACGACGAGAATGAGCGGCCACAGCCGCACAAGCTGCCAGAGATCGAACGACAACAGTCCGAGATTGATCAACAAGACAATCACGCCGACCACGATCAACAGAATCGGCCAAAAGATGGGGCTGTTACGCCGCATGGCTCACCTCCGCAGGAAACGCGCCACAAGTTGAGCGACACAGGTCAGAACCGCATAGATCAGCCCGGCAAACACCAGCGCGAATTTGAACGTGGCGCACCACAGCGCAACGCGCGGCCAGGGCTCGACAATCGGGCCGAGCAGCACGGTGAACAAGGCGACGTTCTCCACCGCGTCCAGCAATGCCGCCAGCCATTGTCCCCACGCCAGCGGAATGCCGACCCAACCCAACGGCCAGTCGCGCAGCCGGATTACGCTGGTTGCCCAGACACACGCCAGGCCGATTGTCGTCGAGTAAGCAACGAGGTAGAGAAAATCAAGTCCCAGGCCAAACGCCGCGTAAAGCCGGGCCGTCTCGCTCCACGATTCAACGATCCGCTGCGCTCTCGATGCGCTCCACGCAAGCTCAAACGAGACAATACCGCTGGGCGCTACCTGGTTGATCAGCGGTTTCCCCGCCTGGGACATGGCGACCATCAAGAGCAAAGTCAACACCAGTAGCGGCACAAAGACCGCCCGACGCTTGCTGGCCAGAAGAGCCTCAAAGGGATGTGGCATCTTGACCTCCCGTGGGGCGAGGTGGCCTCGCCCCTACCCGCTCTCTACACAATCTCCACCTGCCAGCCTTCCACCACGACGGGCAAGTGAGAGCTTTCGATCCACTTGATGAGCTTTTCGAACAGGCCGTGCACATGCGCCACATCGTTCGAGACTGCCGCCGCGCCCAGCGTGGCCGACCGCCACGCATCCTGCTCGTCCACTTCGGCTGCCGACACGTTAAACTCGCGGCGCATCTGGATGAGCAGCGGCTTGAGGACGCTCCGCTTGTCTTTCAGCGAGTTGTTGCCCGCCAGCGTCAGTTGAATCGTGCACACTCCAACGACCATGCCATCTCCCCAGTTCCGAGTTCCGCCATTCTCTGACGAGGGGCTCGGAACCTAGCGCCTTTGGCTCCATTCGTCTGTGGCATAACGCTCGCGGCGCAATGCGTCGGCCCAGGCGCGTTCTTGTGGAAGCAGATCGCCGGGCGCAAGCTCCAGGTTGAGCGCAGACGCAAAACCGCGCGCGATAGCCTCGGCGGCTTTATGAAACGCGACGGGGCGGCCCAGAACAGACTCGACCGTCGTCGCGCGCGCGCGGACGCGAATCGGATCGGGATGCGAGGCGAGCGCATCGCAGATGCGTGCGATGTCGCCCGCCAGCGGCAGCGTTCCATGCTGGAGGACGACGCCCTCGCGCCGCACCTGCGCGCTGCCCACCAGCTTTTTGTTGGCAACGGTGATCTCGTAGGTGGACGGCGACTCGAAACACACCGGATCGCCAGGTGAATCGCCGGCCGCTTCCGGGTGATGCGCCTCGATGCCGGGCACGCCCATCAAACGCAGACCCTCCAGCAGCCCTTCGCTCAACCGGCGGTAGCTTTCCACAATGCCGCCCGCCACGCGCGGCTCTGCTTCCGGCGCGGTCACGCTGTAGGTCAGCTCGTCCGTGTGGAGGATGGCGCGCCCGCCGGTGGGCCTGCGGACGACGTCGTAGCCTCGCGCGAGACACGCTGCCCAATCCACATCGGCAAAGGGCTGCGCCTGACCCAGGCTCAGACAAGGCGGCTGCCAGGCGAAAAAGCGCAATGTTGGCAGCGCGAGTCCCACTGCCACCGCGCGCAAGATCGCTTCGTCAATCGCCATGTTGGTCGGCCCATCGGCAACGCCTGTGTCGAGCCATCGCCAACGCGCCAGCGGATACGCCATCGCGCGCTCCACTTTCGAGTGTGAGCATTATACCATGCGGATTGTTTATCGCGTATCGCAGCGCACATCAGGCGCGCCAACGCGCACCAAGCCCCGAGTTTCTCAGGGCTTGGTGATCATCTACTCATCGAGAGGTTTTGAGCGGGCGCTTGAACACCCAGCTTTCGCGGTAGCGCGCGCCGGGCGGCGGAGGCTGATCGCTCGAGACGCCGGCCAACTCCCAGCTTTCCCTTCCCAACTGCGCCACAAAGCGTCCAAATTCGTCCGGCTCGACGGGCTGCTCGACCGCGCCCTCCATCTTGTATTGAACGCACCGCACGACCTGACGGTCGTCCCAGTGATCAATCGTCAGGCTGCAATACTCCCATTTTTGAACCGCCATGGGTCGCCTCCTCTCCGTCAACCGCCGAACAACTTGAGGCCGGCCTGCGTCAGCTGCAACCACGGCCCCGGCCACACGCCCAGCATCAACACGCCGAGCACCGTCACTGCCAGCGTCGTGACCAGAGCCGGATAGACGCGGTCGGGCGAGGCGCGCTCCGGCTCGCGCATCGTCATCTCTACGATGACGCGCAAGTAAAAGAACGCGCTGATGACGCTCGTCACCACGCCGACGAGGGCCAGCCAGCCCAAGTTGCCGGTCACCGCTGCCAGGAACAGATAGTACTTGCCAAAGAAACCGCCCGTGGGCGGGAGGCCGGTCAGCGAAAGCATGAACAACGCCATCGCCGCCGCCAGCCAGGGATGCTTGCGGCCCAGGCCCGCATACTGCGCCAGGGTTTGATCTTCGCCCTCGCGAGACGCCAGCGCCGCGAGCACAGCAAATGCGCCAATGTTGGTGAACGCATAAGCCAGGAGATAGAACAGCACTGCCGAGAAGCCAGCTTGATTCCCGGCCGCCACACCCATCAACATGTACCCGGCGTGCGCGACGCTCGAGTACGCCAGCATCCGCTTGAGGTTCGTCTGCGCCAGCGCGACGAGATTACCCACGATCATGGTCAGCGCGGAAAGGATCGCCAGCGCCGGCATCCAGTCCAGTCGCACAGCCGAAAGCGCCAGGAGGAACACGCGCAGCAGCGCGGCAAAACCGGCGGCTTTGGCGCCCACCGACATGAAACCTGCCACCGGAGTGGGCGCGCCCTCGTACACATCCGGCGTCCACATGTGGAAGGGCACCGCCGCCACCTTAAAGCCCAAGCCCACGAGCAGCAGTCCCGCGCCCACGAGCAGCAATGTCCTATTGTGACCTGTCCCGGCGGCCTGCGCCAACCGGGCCAGGTCCGTCGTGCGCGTTGCGCCATAGACCAGCGCGATGCCATACACCAAAAACCCCGTGGCGAACGCGCCGAGCATAAAGTACTTGAGCGCGGCCTCTTCCGAATCCTGCCGCGGGCGCGCGAACCCGGCCAGGATGTACAGCGGGATCGAAAGCAGCTCCAATCCCAAAAAGACGACGATCAGGTTGGCCGCCTGCGCCATCAACAGAATGCCGCCAGTGGAAAACAACAGCAGTGCATAGTACTCGCCGCGCTCGATGCCCCGGTCGCGGATATAGTTGAGCGAGGCCCACACCGTCAACAGCGCCGCCAGCAGCCCCACGCTGCCGATGAACGCGGACGCGCCATCCAGCACGACCATCCCGCCAAAGCCAACCCACGAGCTGCCCCATAGCATGGCCTCGGCCACCAACGCGCCGACGAGGCCCACCATACTCAGCCAGCCGATCCACGCCGCGCGTTCCTTCGGCGCGACGAGATCGGCCAGGAGCAAAACCATTCCCCAGCCGCACAAGATGAGTGCGGGCAGGATGGACAGCCAGTCGTTCTGGGAAAGCGAAAACTGCATAGTCGCCCTCGGTCCCAGCGCAGTATTTATTTCTTGAACACCAACGGCAAATAGATCTGAAGTGGATTCACGATGATGGGCGCCTGAAGGATCTCGTTATTGCTGCTATCTGTGACTTTATCCGTGATGACCGCGGTGCTGTTCAGCACCGTGGGCAGTGTGATGGCGCTGCTGACGTACACCGTCCACGACGGCAATGGGGAACGGGCGTAGGCGGCAAGCTGCAGAGTCCAGGTCAGTGCGTGTGACGTCACTTCGATGATGCCGGATGACGACTGGTCAGACATGCTTCCTCCCACGGTAGGTAGAACAAAGTAGAAATCGTTCGGCAGTCGCACGGTAGCAATGATCGAGCGAACAGACGGTTCAGAATTGTGAACGGTCAGATCAAGGTAGAAGCGTCCACCGTTCCACGTGCCGCCAGGCCAGGCTTTGAGCAAAGATTCATTCGGCACCGCAACCAGGGCGCTGCCGGTGAAGTAGATGTGCATGTTGCCGCCTCCCCGGCCATCCGACCAAACCACGTACAGGGTGCCCGTCGCGTTGCTGGCGATGTCGGGCCACCGGTGTGTGCCCGTGTTGTTATCACTCACCGCCGCTTGCCCGACCCAACTGGAGCCGTTCCAGTACGTATACACCAGATTGCCGTTAGCATCCACCCAGACCACGTAAGGCAGCAAGGTATCGGGTGCGACGACTACACGCGGATGCGCGTCTCGCGAGTTCAGCGCCCCCCCATTGCTGACCCGATCCGAGCCGGCACCCCACTCCCCGCCGCTGGGTCGAAAAGTCCCATAAACCTGCTGATTGCCCAGACGGTCGTCCAACCACACCGCCCAGGCCTTGCCGGTCGAATCCAGCGCCACCGCCGGCATGATCTGGAGCTTATCGGTCGTATAGTCGTTGACTTTGGACCCCGCTTCTGGAGACCACGTCCCGTCGGTATTGCGCTGCGTATAAAAAACATCCGCATCACCCTTGCGATAGTCTTCCCACAGGAGGAAACGCAGCAGGCTGGAGCCACTGCCACGGCAGGCAATCACCGGACGGTATTGTTCCAAGTTACTGCCGCCCTCACCGCTCGTGACCTTTTCGCTGTACGACCAGCTCGAATCACCGGTCATGCGCTGACCATAGTAGGTTTTCTTATTACCTGAGCGACTATCCTGCCACACGGCAAAGGCCGCGCCAGTGGCATCCACGCAGATACCCGCGTTCTTTTGATCATTTTCGTTGGGCGTATCGCCGTCAGCACGGTCTTGATTCACACGCTTGTTGGCTTCCCACGCGCCCCCACTGATGAGACGGCGAGTCGAATAGATATCGGCGTCGTCACCACGATAGTCTTCCCAGACGACATAGATGTAGCTGCCGCCCACAGAAATCGCCGGCGTGACATTCTCCGCTGTGGTGCCGTCGTCGTTGAGTTTGACAGGCGTGCTCCACGTCGTCGCTCCGGCGAGCCGCTGACTGAAATAGATATCCGCGTTGCCGTTCCGATAGTCCTCCCACACCACATAGACGTTGCTGGCGCTATCTACGACGACGGCTGGATTGAGCTGCGCCGCCGCGCTGGTCAGGTCAATCGCCTGACTGAGACCCCAGGTGATGGACTGCGGGCCAAGCCGGGCCGATGCGCCGACTCCGGGCGCCAGCGACGTTGTCGCCAGCGCAACCAACAAGATTATGTATAGAGCTTTGTTTAGGCGTTTCACGTAAGACTCCTGGTATTATAGGATTCGCAGGTTCTTGACACAGCCTGCATTTCGGATAAGGTATCTCCGCCCCATCATACGGCGAGGTCGGAGCCTGGTATTATAGGATTC
>Ga0315279_10010124_pt1 | contig 11131 bp, 8 predicted proteins | sample YL17G06_20_MG_FD_203694 | JGI IMG/M metagenome (GOLD analysis project Ga0315279, IMG submission 203694) | Sediment microbial communities from Yellowstone Lake, YNP, Wyoming, USA - YL17G06_20 | ecosystem: Environmental > Aquatic > Freshwater > Lake > Sediment | place: USA: Wyoming | collected...
ACGGCTCCTTCGGCCGCCCGGATGGCGTTGCCTTTCTCGCTCAAATCCATGGACAGGCACTCGACGCCCGGCACGCGCTGGTACCATTCCGCCAGCGGCTTGCGGTCCACCGCGCGGATGCGCGTGTAGCCCAGGCCGTGGAAATAGCGGGCCAGCGCCCCGCCGATGAAGCCGCCGGCCCCGGTGATTAGGATCAGGTCGTCCTTCGCCAGCTTTCGGTCGATGTGCATTTCAGATTGAGCCACCTGTAGCACCTTTCCTTTTCAGTTCCGTCTCCCAAGAACGAGTATTATACGCATCCCGCCGGTGGGAACGCCAACCGGCGCGCCGGATGCCGGAGAACAGCCCGCCTCAGGCTTGTCGAAAACCGCAAGCCACAGTAATATTCCGGTTCGCACGATGCGCCCCCGTCCGGGCCTGTCTTGGCGAGCGGCGCACGTTGCCGGTTGTGACTTATGAATTCGGAAAGCGCTTCCGTCGCCGCGCCAGCGGCACCCGCCGCCACCCGGCTGGCTTCGCTCGATGCCTTCCGCGGCTTCACCATGTTCTGGATCGTGGGTGGCAAATCGCTGCTCATGGCGCTCCAGCGCCTGGGCTCGAATGCCGTCGTGGCCGCCGCGGCCCGCCAGCTTGAGCACTCGACGTGGGCAGGGCTGCGATTCTACGACGTGATCTGGCCGGCCTTCATGCTGATGGTCGGGGTGTCGATACCGCTGTCGTACGCCAAGCGGCGCCGGACCCAGACCGATCGCCAGATTCGCCTGCAGGCCCTGAAGCGCGCCGCGATCCTGTTCCTGCTCGGCTCGCTGCGCACTTCGGTTTCCTCGAATAAGCCAACTCTAGTGGAGTTGAGCAGCGCCCTCCAGCCCATTGCCCTGGCCTACCTGGTGGCATCGTTTCTGGCCGGCGCGTCGCGCAAGGCTCAGGCCGCGGTCGGCGCCCTGATCCTAGTTTTTTACGCCCTCGCCTTGCAATTCATCCCGGCGCCCGGGGTGCCGGCCGGCAGTTACGAAAACGGGGCCAACCTGGTGAGCGCGGTGGACCTGATGGTGCTCGGCCGGACGCACGCCGAGGGCTGGGGCACGGTTTTGAGCGCCATCCCCACCATTTCCACTACCATCCTCGGGCTGCTGATCGGACAACTCCTCATGAGCAGCCGGCCGGCACGGACCAAGCTGAAGATCATTGGCCTGGTCGGCGTGGGCGGCGTGGCGCTCGGCCTGGCTCTGAGCCCTGTTGTCCCCGTGATCATGAAGCTCTGGACGACCTCCTACGGCATTTTGTCAGCCGGATTCGCCTGCCTCCAGTTCTTGCTTTTCTATTGGATCATCGACGTTCTCGGCTTCCGGAAATGGGCGTTCCCATTCGTCATCATCGGAATGAACGCCGTCGCCATTTACATGGGCGTGACGCTGGTTCCCATCAGCCGCATCGTCGGCATCTTCAGCAAGCCGATCGCGGCCCAGCTTGGATCATTCGGCGGGCTGTTCAGCGCCGCGGCGGTGCTGCTGGTCGAATGGCTCATCCTGTTCTGGATGTACCGCAGAAAGATCTTCCTTAGGGCTTGAAGCATGCGTCGATTCCCTCTCTCCTCCCCGATTCGCATGCTGGTGCTGCTGGCGGCGATCCCAGCACTCACTTCACTTCCCCTTCCCGCGCAGAGTTCAACCCCAAGCACCGCGCTCCCCTACCGCTTCCTGCTGGTCGTCTCCGACCAGTGGAAGGACCCGGCCAGCTACGTGATCGAGGACGGGGGCGAATTCCAGATCCTGGCGGCGCTCATGAAGTCCTGGGGATTGCCGTTCGAGATACTACGCCTGGATCAGCAGCGCCTCGATAAGTATCACCTGCTGGACCGCGATGGCCGGCCACGCTACAGCACCATCATCTGGGACGCCGGCCCCGGCGATTTCGAAGGCAAGGGGCTGGGCCTGGTACCGGAACTGGTGAAGCAGCACGGCGTCAACCTTGTGGTTCTGGGCGACGCGGTGGCGGTGCCCGAAATCTCCGAGCTTGCCGGCGTGCGCTACGTCAGCGATTTTGTCTCCCCGGACACGCTGGCGCTGGCCCGCGAGCACTTCATCACCCGCGGGCTGGAGGGCCGCGAGAAATCGTTCTTGCGGCCGGGGCAGTATTGGCCGGGACTCAAGGCCGTGGCGCCGGACGCAACTGTGTTGATCACCCGCGGCCCGCATCCCTTCCTGACGGCCCGGGAGTGGAGCGGCGGAGGCCGCGTGGCCTGGCTGGGCGCTCACCGCGCCAGCGCCCAAATCCAGGGCCAGGTGGTCCGCGACCTGCTCAAGCGCTCGCTCGTCTGGACTCAGGGTTACGCGCTCTACCGGGAGTATCCGCATTGCCTCATCCTGTTTATGGATGACATGGGCACGTCCGACAAGTCCTTCCTGCCTTACTGGCACTACCGCACGCCGACTGAAGAAGAGATTCGCACCGGGCTCATCGAGCCACTCAAGCGACGCAACGCCGCCCTGGTGCAGAACGTGAACACCGGATTCGTCGACCGCAGCACGGGGCGGATCCTGATCCCCTGGCAGCAGCGGGTTGTCGACGCGATAGACCCGAACACGGTCCACGACTACGCGTCCACCAAGCGCGGGCTCGACGCGGGTGTGAGAGAAGGCGTCTTCGAGATCCAGAGCCATGGCTGGACCCACATGCTGCCGGACCTGGATTCTCCGCCCGGTCCCTGGTGGTCCGCGCCCATGGATGGAGTCGGCAGTTTGGACTGGTACAACGAGTTCGGCGACCGGCTGCGAAAGCAGGAGATCCCCGCCGCAACCCAGCGTTTCCACATGCAGAGGGCCATTGCGGCCATCCGAAGCGATTTCGGCGTCACCCCGCTTGCCCTGCGGCCAGGCGGGTCGCTGTTTTCGCAGTCCTACTCTAATCACACCGCGCGCCTCGCCGCGCAGGCGGGCTTCGGGCTGGCGAGTGGCGAATGGGCCTGCTATCTCGCACCTGATCTGGTTGTTTCTCTGGCGCACGCCGCTCCGTTTTCCCGATGGGCGTTCGACCGGCGGCTGACCGCGGCGGACATGCCGTGGACCATCGATGCGCCGGCGTGGGTGGGGTTTCACGACCGGGACCTGGCGATGGATGCCGGCTCGGTGGAGCGCTTGCTGAACGATCTTGGCGGCGGAATCCGCTACATGACGGCCGGCGAATACTGCGCCTACCTGCACGCCAAAGTCGAGCGGGACCCGGCTCCGCCGGCCGCTGGACTGCCGCCCGTCCCCGCCCTTATCGTTGACTATGATGAGCACTACTGCCGGTATTTCGTCTCTCACGCCTCGTCCTGGATTCTGCACCTGTCGGACGAAACGCGGCGCGCATTGAAGGACTCCGTCCCGGACAGGCGGACCGTTGAACTTCCCAAGGGGGCAGGGCGCCATCGGGTGAGCTTCGCCCCCAGGTGATGCGTGAAGTCAGAGGGCTGAACGATGACTGGTTTCTTTCGAGCCGTGATTTTCGCGTGGTTGCTGATTGCGCCTCTCATCCTTGTTGTCTCGCCGCTCGCGGCGCATGCCGGAGCCGCAACGCAAGACCGGGGGCTGCCTTACCGCTTCCTGCTGGTCGTCTCTGACCAGTGGAAGGACCCGGCCAGCTACGTGATCGAGGACGGAGGCGAATTCCAGATCCTGGCGGCGCTCATGAAGTCCTGGGGATTGCCGTTCGAGATTCTGCGCCTGGATCAGCAGCGACTGGATAAGTATCACCTGCTGGACCGCGACGGCCGGCCCCGCTACGGGACCATCATCTGGGATGCCGGCCCCGGCGATCTCGAAGGCAAGGGGCTGGGCCTGGTGCCGGAACTGGTGAAGCAGCACGGCGTCAACCTTGTGGTTCTGGGCGACGCGGTGGCGGTGCCGGAGATCTCCGAGCTTGCCGGCGTGCGCTACGTCAGCGATTTTGTCTCCCCGGACACGCTGGCGCTGGCCCGCGAGCATTTCATCACCCGCGGGCTGGAGGGCCGCGAGAAATCGTTCTTGCGGCCGGGGCAGTATTGGCCGGGACTCAAGGCCGTCGCGCCCGACGCGACCGTGTTGGTGACCCGCGGCCCGCATCCCTTCCTAACTGTCCGGGAGTGGAGCGGCGGAGGCCGCGTGGCCTGGCTGGGCGCTCACCGCGCCAGCGCCCAAATCCAGGGCCAGGTGGTCCGCGACCTGCTCAAGCGCGTTTTGGCCTGGACGCAAGGGTACCTGCTCTACGCCGAATACCCGAAAAGCATCCTCATGTTCATGGACGACATGGGAACCTCCGACAAGACCTTCCTCTCTTATTGGAGCTACCGCACACTCACCGAGGAGGAAATCCGCAAGGGGCTGATCGAACCCCTGAAGAAGCACAAGGCCGTGCTCATGCAGGACGTGAACACCGGCTTCGTCGATCGCCAATCGCAACGCGTCTTGAATCCCTGGAAACAGGAGCGGGTGATGGACTCGGTTCAGCCGGGCCGGGTACACGACTTCGCCTCGACCAAGCGCGGGCTGGAGGCCGGCCTGCGCGAGGGCGTCTTCGAGATCCAGAGCCATGGCTGGACCCACATGCTTCCGGACCTGGACTCGCCGCCCGGCCCCTGGTGGACCGCGCCCATGGATGGCGTCGGCAGCCTTGGTTGGTGGATCGAATTCGGCGATCTGGTCCGGAAAAAGGAAATCCCGGCAATCACCCAGATGTTTCACCTGCGGAGGTCGATCGAATATCTCAAAGAAGACTTCGGCGTGGTTCCGCTGTTCTTGATGCGCGGCGGGGGCGGTTACAGCCGCTCCTACCCCAACCATTCGGCCCGCATCGCCGCCCAACTCGGCTTCGGGCTGAGTGAACTGGGCGGGGATGAATACCTGGGACCGGATTTCGTGATCAACCTGCCGCCGGTCCTGCGGCGCGGCACCTGGGCCTACGACCGGACGCTCGCGGCCGATGAGATTCCCTGGACGGTGGATGCCCCCTACTATCTCATTTTCCACGACCGGGACGTTTCTCTGGATGCCGGCTCGTTCAGCCGTCTGCTCCAAGGCCTCGGCGAGGGCGTGCGCTACATGAGCGCCAACGAATACTGCGGCTACATGCACGCCCAGGTGGAGCGCGACGGCGGCGCCGGTGGCGCCCTGTCGCTGGCAGTTCATTACGACGACCACTATTGCCGCTACTTTGCCTCCGCCAAATCCGCGTGGACGCTGCTGCTATCCGATGAAACGCGCGGCCCGCTCGGCAGCCAAGTCCCCGAGAGGCAGGTCGTGGAGATTCCCAAGGGCCTCGGCCGCCACGTGGTTTCAGTAACGCGGTGAGCGGTTTCGAGGCCGGCGCTCTGGGAGAGAATCGATGCCGATGATGCTTCGCAATTGCCTGCGCGCGTGTCTGCTGGCCCTGCTGGCTTGCGCGGTCGTGTGGTGTGGCGAGCCGGTTCTGGAGTTCGTGCACATCAGCGATACCCATGTCGTCGATTTGGATGGCGTGCACCCGAAACTGGTCGCCGCCCGTGAGCACTTCAGCCACTCCGCGGAGACGCTCAAAGGGCTCCTGGAGCAGCTGGGCCGCGAATCGCCGCCCGCCTTCGTGCTGAACACGGGTGATCTGGTTGATAGCTACAGCTTCGATGGCCCGTCGGGTGCGCCGGTCTACGGACAGATCGAACGCTTCCGGGAAGCTCTTGGCGGAACCCGCCTGCAGGTCTTCCTGGCGCTCGGGAACCACGATATTCATCGCTACCGGCAGGCCGAGGGTCGGCCCGGGCCGATTCCGGACCAATCGGTGGCAGAGGAAGCCAGACGCCGTTGGCGGCAGGCTTTCGACTGCTTCCGGAATGGCACTTACTACAGCTTTCTCCGGCAGGTGGGACAGACAGCCTACGTCTTTCTTGTTCTGGACCATGCGGAAAGCCCGGTGCGCAGCCGCGAGTTTGCCACCGCGCAGATCGCCTGGTTGAAGCAACAGCTTGCCGCGCACCCGCGCGACGCCGTTATCCTGGCGATGCACATTCCGCTCGGCGAGGACGAGTTTTCCCAGTCGCTGAAGGCCGCGATCGCAGGTGCAAACAATGTGCTGCTTTCGCTGGCCGGGCATCGCCACACCGACGCAGTGGAGGAAATCGAGGCCGGGGAACGCCGGATGACGCAGGTGCGCACCGCGGCGCTGGGTTACGGCGCCGATCACTGGAGACGCATCCGGCTGCTGGAAGACCGGGTGGAGATCACGGCCACCGGCCATCCGGAGCAGGTGGTGAAAACCGTCGCCGTGGCGCCGCGGCGCCAAACCTACCCTGTTGGGAATGAAAAGACGAGAGAGGGCTGGAGCCGCCGAGAGGACTTGAACCTCCGACCCGCGGTTTACGAAACCGCTTTTCAATGCCGGCGCCCACGCTGAATCAACGGCATAGGCCGTCAATCAGCGCCGGAACCACGCACAACGGGGCAGGTTTTGGAACCATCTCGGAACCACTGCGTTACGTGCCTCCCGACCAGGACCACATCGACCGTGCGATGCAGCTTTTCGCCTCGTCATTGACGGCTTCGCAATCACAGGCCGCCAAGCCATCCTGACCCGCCCCACATGCCTGTGCTTGACTCGCAGCTTTGGCGGTGCCACAATTCAGGGGATTCTATAGGGCCGGCCCTTATGAACAACTCCATTGGGGATAGCCGGCCACCGCTGGGGCTTGTTCCTCGCCGGCCGTATGCGGACCGGCCGGTCGGCATAAAACCTCCGAGGCAAGTTGTCGAATCGAACTGAAGCCGTTATACCGCAAGCAGTTGGCAGCACGGTCCGCCGACGGCGGTTCCGTCTTAGGCGGACAGGGACGGCTCTTATGCGGGTCAGCCTATACAAGAATTCTGCGGACAGACGAGAGGCCCGCGCCAGCGGGGTTGGATGATGGGTTTTGCGGAGGCGAAAACCTACAACGATCTACTTCTACTTTTCGTGGCTCTCCACACGAAGGTGTTTCAGTTGCGCGCCCGTCTCACTTGCCCTGACTTAGACGCCCGCCACGTTGCCCTCAGAGGCATTCAGGAGGTTATCGCAGGCTACTACATGGGCCTTCATTCGATGGTCTTTGGGCGGACGGAGGATCAGGTTGTTCGATCGCTCGGGGAGAACAACCTGACGCCGGACGTTGCCTGCAGAATGGTCGAAAACGCGTGGAAGCTGGGGTTGTTGACCCTGTATCACTTCAAGATAGACGTCCTCTTCCACAACCTCCTGCGGGCCCTCGGCCGCGTGCCGGGGAGGTCGTTCAACAGGAACAGCCAGGACCTTCTTCAGGTTGTTGCTCTGCCCAATCAGGTGGCCGTCGAGGCGCCACTGCGGGCGCTCACGTGCATGCGCAACTCATTGCATAACAACGGCATTCATCGCAACCGCTCCGCGGCGTTCAACATCGGCGGCATGCCATACGAGTTCGTGGAGAACGCCCCGGTTCAATGTGCCAGCTGGCAGCACATTTTTTGCGCGCTTGACGCTGCATGCGATACTCTCGAATCTATCCTCTTGGCGCCTGTCATTGCTGCTCTTCCGCCGGGCATCGTTGATGACTTCGCGACGGAGGTCTTGGCTGGCCGGGCGGAGGAATAATGAAGCTGCAGAACAACCGGTTGCAGCGGACGGCGCTAAGGGGCGCCGCTGAACTCAACCGTTAGACAGCCTTTGGGAGCACATCAAATGCCAGACCCCGTGACCGCCATTCCAGTCCTCCGCCAGTCCGTCGCGGCGATCCTCCGTGTGAGGATGGTGCGTCCGAAAACGGTCAAGAAGGGGAAGGTCAGGCCGGCGCAGTTCCAGGCCGCTTTGCGGGGCAGCGCCTTCTGCGTCGCGACAGACCGCTACTTGGTTACCGCGTTCCACGTTCTGAACGAAGTGCAGCCTCGCAACACCCAGGATAAGTTCTACGCCTTCGTGGTTCCTGGAAACGGTGAGTTCGCATTTCACTTCCCAGTCGTCGCCTTCCCAGTCGAGCGGCCCGATCTCGACATGGCGGTTCTCGAAATCGGGCCCTGCGCGAAAGCCGGCGTCAGCATTCCGGCCGTTGCTGTGTCCTTCGACCGCCAGCCAGACGGCGCGCGTGTCGTCACTGTAGGCTACCCTTCCCCCGAGATCGCGGGCCTCAACGTCGACGCAGAAGGCAACTACCTCGGGGGACAGTTCTTTCTGAAGAGCCACGCGAACGAGGGCATCGTTTCCGCGCAATACGTTATCGGGGGCGTTTCCTTCTACGAGCTCAACGTCGGCTGGCATCACGGCGAGAGCGGTGGCCCGATTGCCGCGCTGGCGGACCAACCCAGTGTGTTCTCGCTGATGCAGCATTACCGTAATGTTCAGTCACCTCACGGAACACTCGCGGGGCCGCATCGAGGCCGCGCCCTGTTTGTGATCCAGCCGGACCTAGCGGCCCTCGGAGTGGCGGGCATGTGACGAGCTGTCTAACCAGCGCTTGCAGCCGACGGCGCCCAAAAGACGCAGGCGCCGCGGCTGAAGCGCGATGGTTAGGCCGAAGGAACACGTATGCCATCGAAACAGCAGATGACAGGGATGCGCGGCGTGTACCTTGTGGCTGCGGAACTCTCGCGCCTGGGGTTCATCGTCTCGCCGACGTCTCGAAGTGCGGCGGGCGCGGATCTCCTGGTGACGAACCGTTCTTGCTCACGGGCATTCTCAGTTCAGGTCAAGACTAACGCAAAGAGCTTTGGATTCTGGCTTGTCGGCAAACATGCCCTCAATCTCAGGGCGCGAGGTCACATGTACGTCTTGCTCAACCTGAAGCAGAGTGGGGGCAGAGAGGAGCACGAGTTCTTTGTCGTCCCCAGTGTCACAGTGGCCAAGCTCACCCGGGAGCGCCGGAGGCGACACTCTACTTGGTTTGCAGTCCATCGAGCGTCGATTCTTCGGTACAGAGACCGATGGGCAGTTTTCGGAAGTCCGGCCTAACGAAGGCATGCACCCGACCGCCCCAAAAGCGGGCGGCGGGTGATGCCCAAGCCGTTAGGCGGCGTAGGCTAGCATCATGCTGATCGTCCGCATCCTGGCCCAGGTCCTGGCCGCGGGCCTGCCGATTCTGGTAGGTATCCTGGATTACCATTGGCGCGACAAGCGCACTCGGCGGTTTCGGCGGCTGAAATGGGCTCTCTTCGGACTCGCGGGTCTGCTTCTCATCCTAGGGGTGGTCCTCACCGTCCAGGATGATCGCTCGCACGCGAGGGAAGTCGAATCTCTCCAGCGCGACCTCAAGGCTCTTAACAGCGCGATCACACAGCAGGCATCGGAGGCTCAGTCCCGCGACCGCACCACCCAGGGAAGGCTCGAGCAGTTACTTCAGGGGAATCAGATCCTTCAGCAGCGTCTCGCGCCCTTCGAGCACGCCGCGAATCGGCTCTTCCCGCAGCTCCCACCGCAGTCCCGATTGAGCCGACTGGAGCAGGAGCTCGATCGCCTTTCACAGCGGACTCGTGCCGTTGAGGCTCGCACCGCTCCCAGATCTCTGCACGCTGTGGCACGCAAGAACATCCGCTTGCTACTCTCCCCGTTTGCGGGCCAAGCTCTGCGTATCGACGCGCTCGGGGGCGACGCCGAAGCAATGCAGTTTGCTCGCGAAATCTCCACCTGCTTCAGCGAGGCTGGGCTTTCTCTGCTTTCACTGCCCAGCGCCGTAATTACGCCTGATACTTGGTCGGGTCTCATTCTCGAGGTTCCGTCGTCCGCACCGGCCGGATATGGCGATGCGTTGGCCAGTTCCCTGCGCCTCGGAGGCCACTCCGTCCGAATCGTTCCCGCAGGTGGGAACCTCGTAATCCTCCGGGTAGGGGCGCACGAGTGAACGGGGCCTAACCGCTCGTTGCAGCGGACCCGCTACGCGGGCCGCTGAACTCGATATCGTTAGGCCGCCGGGACGCCACTTTATACCGACGACGGTCCCGGCAGGGCGTATGTCCGCTTTTGTGACCACAACTCCCACAAAACGGGCCAAAATGCCACATCCCCGGCCAAACCAAAACAATCCCGAGGCCAGCCCGTAAGCCACCGAAATCAAGCTAGATGCCTGACAGGAGACAGAGGCACGGGCGGGAGTCGAGCCCGCGCTCATCGCTCTCTACCTCAAGTTGCGATCCGGGCTGCCTATTTCACCGCCGTCGCCGATTGCGGCGGCGGCGCCAGCGCCATCGCTGTTTGGAGGAAACTGATGGGAGAGACGACCGCAATCAGTTGGTCTGACCACACCTTCAACCCCTGGTGGGGCTGCACGAAGGTCAGCGCCGCGTGGCCTGCCTCGTTTGGGGTGAAAGGACGAGAGAGGGCTGGAGCCGCCGAGAGGACTTGAACCTCCGACCCGCGGTTTACGAAACCGCTGCTCTACCAACTGAGCTACGGCGGCGCGCTGCCAGCGAGCCTCGAAACGAGGCCCACTCCATGATAGTGAAGGATGGCGCTCGCGCGCAATAACCAAGCGTGCCTGCCGCCCGCTCCGCGGGCTCGTTCCCTTGTCTGATGGGTTCCCCGGGCTTGCGCCCGGGGCTACTTCATTCCGCCCGCTTCGCGGGCTTGCCTGCCGCTGCCGGCATCGGCCCCGAAGCAAGAATCGTCGGGTAAGCCAAGCGCTCGTACGTGCCCGCTGCTTCCGCCAGGGGCGTCATTCCACCTGCTCGCGGCGGCGGACGAAGTTGCCCAGCAGCACGAAATTGCGAGTCGCGCGCTTCCCGTCGCTGCCCACCGTGGTTATGCTGAAGGCGGGAACTTCCCCGGACTTCAGCTCCACCCGGCCGACCGTGATGGGATAGACGCCCTGCCGGTTGCGCTCCCGGTAGGCGGTCTCGTAGCGGTGCCGGACCCGGTTCCAGGTGAAAACCCGAATGCCGTCGAAATCATAGGGTGCGCCGACGCGCTCGCTGGTGGCCCAGATGTACCGCGGCTTCTTCTGGCCGCCATCCCACACTTCGTCCAGGACGTGCCAGGCGGTAATGGCCTTGCCTTCGGCGTACTGGGCCACCTCGTCAGGAATAGCCATTTCCACCATGCGGGCCAGGGCCCAGCCGGCTTTGCCCGCGGCCCGCAGCAGGTACCAGTCCTCCATCGGCGGCCCGCTGGGCTGGGCCTGCCTGGCCTTCTGGCTCTTGCCCTTCTTTGCGGA
>Ga0315279_10010126_pt1 | contig 11130 bp, 4 predicted proteins | sample YL17G06_20_MG_FD_203694 | JGI IMG/M metagenome (GOLD analysis project Ga0315279, IMG submission 203694) | Sediment microbial communities from Yellowstone Lake, YNP, Wyoming, USA - YL17G06_20 | ecosystem: Environmental > Aquatic > Freshwater > Lake > Sediment | place: USA: Wyoming | collected...
GGTTTCCACGCCCTCGGCCACCACTTTCATGCCCAGGTTGCTGGCCAGCGTCTTGATGGTGCGCACGATCTCGGAGTTCTTCTCCCCCAATCCCATATTGGAGACGAAGGAACGGTCTATCTTGAGGATGTCTATCGGCAGGCGGTGCATGTAGCTGAGCGACGAATAGCCGGTCCCGAAATCGTCAATCATCAGACGCAGATTCATGCTTTTCAAGCGCCCCAGCATGACCGCGGTGTGCCCATCGTCTTTGTCCATCAGCACCCCTTCGGTGATCTCCAGCTTGACATTCGCCCCTTGAACTCCGGTCTCCTTAAGGACCCCGGCGATCTGCTCGTGCATGTCCTCCTGAGAGAACGCTTTGCCGGACATATTGACGCTGACCGCAAGCTCCGGAAAGGCCGGGAAGCGGCCGCGCCAGGTGCGCAACTGCGAACAAGCCTCGCGCAGCACCCACAGCGTCATGGGCAAGATCAGCTCGGTCTCTTCGGCCAAGGGGATGAACTCGCTGGGCTGGATCAACCCGAAGGGTGGCCGTTCCCAGCGGATCAGCGCCTCGAAGTCAGTGACGCGCCCGCTTTCCAGCGAGACTATAGGCTGGTAGTGCAGGCGGAATTCGCCGCCTTTGATCGCCTGCCGCAGATCGTTCTCCAAGTGCAGCAGCGTCACTACCTGCGCATGCATCCCGGAATGAAAGGTCTCGTGGCGCGACGAGCCCGCGGCCTTGGCGCTGTGCATGGCCGTGTGGGCGTCGCGCAGCACGTCTTCAGCCCGCTCGTACTTGGGTTTGCTCAGCACAATGCCCACGCTGACAGTAATGAAAACCTCGCGTTCGCTGAGCTTGAACGGTTCGGCCAACGCCTGGTGGATGGTGGTGGCCAGGGCGGTGGCCTCAACCAGGCCGCGCACGTCTTCCAGCAGCACGCAGAACTCTTCCCCGCCCAGCCGGGCGATGGTGTCCGTAGGGCGCAGGCTGCGGCGCAGCCGCTCGCCGAAAGCGCGCAGGAGTTGGTTGCCGGCCTCAAAGCCCAGGCTGTCATTGATGATCTGAAAGCGGTCCAGGCCCAGGAGCAGGACGGCAAACTTCGCGGCGGGGCTCTGGCGCAGGCGCTTCAGAGCGTGGTCGAGACGGTCCATGAGGAGCGTGCGGTTGGCCAAGCCGGTCAAATCGTCGTGCAGGGCGTCTTGGATGGCCCGCGCCTCGGCCAGCTTGCGCTTGGTGATGTCCGTCTGTGAACCGGCCATGCGCCAGGGCTGGCCGTCCTGCCCGCGCACAGCCATGCCGCGGCAGAGCACCCAGCGCCAGGTGCCGTCCTTGTGCTGCAACCGGTACTCGTGCTCCAGTTGCGCCGAACTGCCACTGATATGCGCCTCGATGCTTTCGCGCAGTCCGCGCGCGTCTTCGGGATGCACGCGCTTGAGCCACTCATTGGGGTTCTCGCCGATCTCGTGAGGCTCGCAGCCCAGCATGCTCTTCCAGCGTGGCGAGAGATAGATTTCCTTGGCCGCCAGGTTCCAGTCCCACAAGCCGTCGTTGGCCCCGCGCGCGGCCAGAGCGTAACGCTCTTCGCTCTCCTTCAGCGCCTTCTCAACCTGCTTGCGGTAAGCGGCCTCCTTTTCCAGGCTGGCGTTGGCGGCCAGAAGCTCGGCGGTGCGCTTCTGGACGCGGGTCTCCAGCTCGTCGTGCGCCGTTTGCAGCGAGGCTAAGGCGGCCTGGTACTTCAGCAACGCGGCGACGCGGGCGCGCAGCACCGGCCAGTCAATGGGCTTTGGCAGGAAGTCGTTGGCCCCGCATTCAATGCCGCGCACTTGGGCCCCAGAGTCGTGCACGGTGCTCAACAGCATCACGGCCAGATAGTCCCGCCTCGCGGACGTCTTGAGCCTGCGGCAGAGCTCCAGACCGCTCATGTCCGGAAGCTGCACCTCGACCAGAGCCAGGTCCGGTTCTTCTTCACGCGCCAGCTTCAGCGCGCTGCTGCCGTCGGGAGCGGTGAAGACCGTGTGAAGGTGCTCTTCGAGCTTGAGGGCCAGGCCGCGGCGGAAAGTCTCATCCGGGTCCACCAGCAGAATGCGGCCCGGACGCTCGAATACTGCAGTTCTCAGCACTCCGGACGTAAACGGATCAAGAGCCATTTCAGGTCACTCCCATGCAAGCCGCGTACCCGCAACAAAAAATCGCTTAACCATAGCGCGATCATTCATGGCTCAAACTACAAGACATGAACTGCCGCAGAACTTACCACGCTTGCGCCATCTAGCAAGTTTTCACGTGAAAATCACGCGCATTGCTTGCAAAAGCGGGAGCGACCAAGTAAGGTAAGGGCGTTGGTGTGGGCCTGTAGCTCAATTGGTTAGAGTGCTGGATTGTCGATCCATAGGTTGCGGGTTCGAGTCCCGTCAGGCCCGCCAATCAAGATGCCTATCGGCGGTTTCCGTTCTGGGTTCCTGGAGGGGGAAGAGATGAAACGTGCAGCGGCGGTTTTCTGTGTGGCAGTGGTGTTGCTGTGGGGCGCGGCGCTGGCTGGGGATGCCAAGACTGTTGAGCCCTTCAATGGCAAGGACCTGACGGGCTGGAAGCTCAGAGGCGACCCGGCCAAGAGCGGCTGGAAGGTGGGCAAAGCGGCACTCGACCCGGCCAACCCCCAGCATCTCGTTTGCGGCGAGGGCGGGACGGAGATGGTCAACGAAGTAAAGGGCCACGCCCAAGGGGTGGACATTTACACCGAAGAAAAGTTCGGCGATGTGCGCCTCGAATGCGAACTGATGGTGGCGAAAGGGTCCAACTCAGGTATCTACCTGATGGGCGAATATGAAATCCAGGTCCTCGACAGTCTAGGCAATAAGAACCCCGGCCCCGGCGACATGGGCGGCATTTACACCACCGCTGCCCCCAAGGTCAACGCTTGCAAGGCGCCAGGCGAATGGCAGAAATTCGTGATTGACTTCATTGCACCGAGATTCGATGCCGACGGGAAGAAGACCGCCAACGCCAAGTTCGTCAAGGTCGTCCTCAACGATCAAGTGATCCACGAAAACGTCGAAGCTCCCAAGCCCACGGGCGGAGAACTCGGCAAGGAAGTGCCGCAGGGGCCATTGCTGCTGCAAGGCAACCACGGGCCTGTGGCCTTTAGGAATTTCAAGATCACCCCGCTGGCGCAGAAGTAAGCGAGTTTGTAGTTCCGCGTTTACGCGGCCGGTTGAAGTGGTCCGTGGCTGGTGGATAGTGGCCGGTTGCAGCGGCCAGCGTTGTGCCGTCCATAGTGTCCATACCGTCCATTTCGTCCAGCCAGTCCACATCCAAGAAACACAAACGCTCTTGGATGCTGTGGCCCTTGTGCCCTCCGGCCTGAAGGGCAGGGATAGGAAAGCCCAGAGCAGGCGAGCTGTTGCGAGGGGCAAGGACTGAAGGGCTGGGCTAGGATAGCCAGGGCTAAAACACCTGGTACTGTGGTCCCTTCGTAAACCTAAGCCCCAACGGGGCGCGCTAAGGCGTCCAATACGTATCGCGCTTCGAGGCCCGGATGGGCCGCCGCGTTAATAGCCGTGGCCCTGTCTGCCGACAGGCAGGCGGAAGGCCACGGTACTGGGCCACGCGACAATGACAAGCCCTGGTAAGGGCGGTCGTAACCTGGCATGAGGCTGCCACGGTCGCCCTCGCCTAGGTTCTTGCAGTGCTGTCGGACAACCTTTCAAGCCTTACCGCGCCCAGCGAATTATCGCGTCACTGTCCCCGGAACCCCAGATCTTCACTTGCGAACGTCCTTGAGCACATTAACGGCATTTGGATCCACCGTGCCATCCTGATAGATACCGAGGTTGATCGTCACCGCGCCGCCCTTGGCCTTGCACTGGCTGACGTAATCCCCCAACCTTTGGGCCGTGAACTGAGGTTTCGCCATGTCAACCCTCTGCTGCACCCAATAAGGCTCCATGAGTAGCAGGGCGTGGTAGCGCAATCCCGCGCCGGGGCCGTTCTCTGGGGTGGTGCCATTGACGGGCAACCCGACAGGGCTGCCGACTTCCCCAGCCCAAAACTCCTGCCATTCGGAGACGTTTGGGTAGATCCAGGAGTTCAGCGTAACGATGCGATTCGGGTTCCCCGCTTTGCAGGTCTTGAAGAACTCGCGGAAGGAGAAGCCAGGGTATTTCTCTCTGGCTTGATAACAGCAGTCGAACCAGTAGCCGACTACCTTTCCCTTGTAGTGCTCGCCGAACTCCGTCACGACCTCCGTCATGGTCCGGGTGAACGCCTCTTCGCTGGCCCTCGGGTATCCGGCGAGGCTGGCCACGTTCAAGTAGCACGCCAGCTTGATGCCTTTGGCGTTGAGCGCATCGGCCATCTCGGCAATCAGGTCGCGCCGAGTTGTCATGCCGGGGTGGTATTTCTCCCAGGCTTTGAGCGGGGCGGGACAATACGACTGGGCGTGGCCAATCGTGAGAAACACGTAGCCCGCCCCCGTCTCTTCTACCATGTCCGCAAAGCGGTTCACGTCAAAGTCGTCAACGGCCTGGGCATACGGCTTGTGGGTTCCGTCCTTGCCGATGCTCTGGGAGGTCCAATGGAACATCAGCCCGTAACCGGCTTTGACCATCCACTCCGTGCTGGCCCGCGCCCGCTGCGCCTCCTGTCGGTCTGCCTCGATGGCCGCCTTGGCGGCGACGGGAATCAGTCCCAGACTGCGAAACTCGAGCACAGCCATCGCTTTCGGCGCGTTCGGGATGCCAAGCGCGATCGACTGGGCTCCCGCCTCGAGGTGGAGCGGGCCCTTGATCGGCGTCATTTCATAGGACTTGTTCCCAAAGACCCCTTGGGTCATCGCCAGCGTGTACCTGACCGTGCTGTTAGCACTGCTGACCTGCAAGTCCTGTCCAACCGCGCGGGGTTCCGCGGCGTGGCCAAGGGCGACCTCGTAGTCTCCCGCCCGGTCGACTTGTACCTTCCAGGTAATCTGTCCGCTGCCCGTCCAACGGAAGCTGTCCCCGGCTTGCTTCCTGACGCAATCGTCCCTCGAGGCCGCTCCGTCTCCGTACAGGAATGTGGGGGCGTCGCCTTTGACCGGAATCGCGGCCGGCTCGGCTTGGGCAGCCCCCGTAAGGGAGACGAGGACAGCGAGTACGAGAAGTGCTGTTCCTCTTCGAATTCTCACGGCCGCTTCTCTCCGCCATACGGTTTGTTGCTTGGTTGCCATTCTGCGATCCTTTCTGAATCCGAGTTTACCGAGCACGCATGTTAACCATCAGCCGGGCGAATTGTCCCGGCACCGCCTTCAATGTCCGACCGGAGTTTCAGGCTCTGGGGATGCCCCCAATTTACCTGCACCAAAGCCAAAAGCGAGCTCTAATCCCCCTCCGTCCCTGTTTTGGGTGCATCACCGGACGTGTCCCTCCCCCCCGTGGGGAGAGGGCCGACGTGAGCGCAGCGAACGCGGGGCGAGGGGGTGCGTGTGGCGCGGCGTCACCCCCTCACCCGGCGCTAGAGCGCCACCCTCTCCCTACTGGGGAGAGGGTAACACATGCGCAAGTCCGGTTATGCACCCCCCAGTTTTAAGCAACATGGCGAGCAACAACTTTGGCTGCTTCATGGCATTGTCCTTTCTGCAGGTTTGACACCGCCGTGATGTCCTCACCCGCCTGCCTGATCGGAGAGCCGGATGCGGGAAACCCGCAGCTTCGGTCCGGAGAGAGGGGGGGCAATCCATCGTCCCAATCCTATCCATCGGCAATCCGACTTACTTCAGCTCGTGGTTCCAGATTTTCTTTATGGTCTCTTCCTGGGAATAGCCGACCGGGCAGGTTGGGCTCTTGGTGTTGGCAAAGTAGGTGCGCAGGGTTTCATTGGGACAGGAGATCATCCGGGTCCCCGGCATTTCGAGGTGGCCATTAGGGTCGGTTTGCTTGATCCAATTGTGGGCATAGAGGAGCCATTGGTTTCGGTATTCCTCCGGTTGCAGCGCCAACCATGAAATCTCATCCCAGCCCCAGCAGAACATTGATTTGGGGTCAGCCACATTGGGGTTCGGCCCCCGGCCAAAATTGTCAAATTCAACCAGGTAAGGCAAACTATCACAACTCCAGCCGCTGGGCGAAATGCAGCCCTTGCTTCTCTTGAATATGGCATCAAGGTGGCCGACTTCCAAGATGGCCTCATGCGGCTTGTCCCGGACCGCCTCGATGCGCATCGGAAACGAATTGAAATCCAAGAGACTGACCCCGTCCTTGACCATGCCACCGGAAGGCACATGACCATCCATCAGCACCAGATGGCGGCGGGCGTGCAGTTTTGCATGAGCCCGCACTTTGGCCAGAAACTCCGAATAGACTTTCAGATCCTTGTCATCCGCGCCAATGAGTCCGACCTGGCCCAGGTGGAAGGCTTCACAGCCGACGTTGATGTAGGAGACGGCGAGGTAATAGAACCAAAGCCGGGTTTCAAGATTGTTGATAATCGGCACTCCGCCGCGGCCGCCACCCCTGTCAGGCCGGCCTTCCCGTTTGATGATCGCAGCGCAGGAAAAGGTCCGGTCCTCGACGGGCAGGCCAAAGTCCGCGAAAACCCAGGCGGGAATCTTCAGTTTATTAATATCGGTGCCGACTTGTTCAAAAAGGCAGCCTTGGAAAACGACTTCGGGATCGGCGTTATGCACCCTATCCACCATTTTTTTGGCATACTCCAGGAAAGGGGGATCGCCCAGTTTGGACTCCTCGCCCCAGCGGTAGATGGCCCGGCCGATAAATTTTGCGCCGAGGTTGTGGATCATGCGGACATCATCATCCCGGTACGGAAACTGGTAGCCCTCAGGCTGGCCAGGAACCAGGAAATAGCCCATGGTGATTGCATGATCCAGATAGTTTTCCAGCGTTTGGCGCGAAACGGCGCCATCGAAATAGAAGGGGCTGTTCTTGTCGAAGGTGGGTTTGGCGGATTCCGCTGGCCGGGTTGGGGTGGGTGTAGCGGACCTGCCCGACCTGGTTCCCGGAGCCGACTTCAGTCCCACGCTGTTCACCGTGATGACGCCATAGGCGTGCTCTTCGCCGGCCTTGGCCGAGGTGTCGAGGTAGCGCATCTCGGGCATCGGCTGCGAGGGTGTGTCGTGGTAGGTCATCGCCTGGAACAGCGGCCGGCCGAACTTGCCCCTCGGCTCCTCCGGCACGCTGGCCAGCTCCTGCCCATCGCGGAGCACGATGAAGTTGCGGATGCCGCTCTCGAAGTCCGCCTCGGCGTTCCAAGTGACCTCGACCCCCTTCTCGCCCCTCGACGCCTTCACGTCGAACGGAGCGGGCGGCGGCGTAGTGTCGCCCACGGCGCCCGTCTTGACGTACTCGACCCACGCCTTCGCCACGGCCTCGTTGGGCAGCCAGACCGCTTCGTTGGGGTTGCCCTTATACTCGGCCGCCGGCACAGCCGCCGCATTCTGGGGGTTCTTTTCGACGAGCGACGCCAGCCAGCCCTTGCTCATTTCCACCGGCTTCAGCGTCTGGTCCTTGCTCCCCTTGTCCGGCAGGCGCATTGCCATGCAGGCATCGAGGTACGGAATAGCCAAGTAGCGGCTGTCGCCGCACTCGTGGCCGGTCCGCGGGTCGGGCGCGAACCCGACCGGCGCCCCCTTCGCCCGATACTGCTTGAACGTGGCCAGCGCGCCGGTGTACGGGCCGGTCTCCTTCGTGCCCGGGTTGCCCATCTCGGGGACCTTGAAGGCGGCCTCGGGGACCGTGGGCTGAGGGAACCCTTTCCGCGCGCGGAACATCTCCGCCGAGCCGGAGCGCATCCAGACCACCACGACGCGATCCGGGTGCAGGTTGGTCATCACGTCAGCCCAGATGCCGCCGCCCGAGTGTCCCCAGAGGATCCAGGGCACCTTCGACAGTTCGGCGTGGCCCGACTTTGCGGCGAAGTCGTCGAGGGCCTTGAGGAACGTCTTCTCCGAGCCCCGGCGCGGATCGAACCAATGCTCGGAGCCGCCGGGTGTCAGATCGACCGCCTCGTTCCGCACGTGATACGAGGAGCTCCACAAGGCGCAGTCCCACTTCTTCGCCAGCGCCTGCCAGTGCAGGTCGTAGGCGCCGGTCGAGCCCTCGATCGAGGCCGTCGTGCCCGCGCCGTGCTGATGCACGATCAGGCCGCGCAGTTGCGTCGAGCTGTCGGGAATCCAGAGCAGATAGCTGACGGGCGTTTGGAGTCCCTCGGGGTCGGTGGATACCGGATAATTGAGCCGGAAGTACCGGCCGCTTCCCCCGGAGGGCGCCGGAGGAGGGGCGCTGGATCGCACTTCGGCGTCTTGAGCCACAGTCGGCAAGGCCGCGAGGATCGTCAACGACAGTGCCGCCGCCGTGCCTTTGAATCCGCTTCGCATGGAACGCTCCTTTGGTTGCAACGTGGTAGTCAAGGGGAACTGACCGTGATGAAATCCACGACCGACTTCGGGTCTTTCGGCGAAAGCGGAAAATGCCCTTCGCCCTCCCTGACGATAACCGTGATCTTCCCGCCGAGCTCCTTATAACGTTTCTCGACGACGCGAGTCTGGCTGTCCAACCAGGGATCCGAGGCGCCGCAGTCGTGCAGGACCGGCACGCCCGCTTTCGCCAGCGCCGCAAGGTTGTCAATCGGTTGCGCTTTGCCCGCCATGAGACTGCGCATGAGCGGATTCCGGGCATAAATGCAGGAGACCTTGCCCGGGTTCGCAACCGCCCAGGCGTAGGCTTCGCCGGCCTTCGGCCCGGTCCCTTTCAACACCGGCTTGCTCGAGAATCCATTATCCACAAGGAGTTTGTAGGTATCGTCCCACCGCTTTTGCTCCGCCCCCCCTCCTCCGAGCCGGGCGATCACAATGTGGTAGCCCTTCGCCAGCAGCGCCTGCTCGACGGTCGAATCCCTCTCGATAGGATCCCCCGTGAACATCCAGGGTTTTCCCTGCGCCACGGTCTTGGGCACAATGATCGATATGCCGTCCGACCTGAAGGTGCCGGGATTGTTGGCGTCGTAGCGGTCGTAACACTCCGCGAACCCTGGCCCCCGGGCCGTGACATAGGTGGCCTCTTCCTTCAGAAAGATGTAGGAAGGCTCGAGGCTGTAGTAATACCTCTTCGTGTAGTTCGCATCCACGAAAGCGGGCCGGTTGGCCGTGGACCGTGTCATATGCTGCTCGATCCAATCGGCAATCGGCTTAGGATTCTGCAAGCTATGCGGGTGATGGGCGTGGCCTTCCTTGATCATCACCGTGATCAGGCCACCCGCCTGATGGTACGTGTCCTCGACGGCCAGAGTATTCAGCCGCAACAAAGAATCCTCAGTGCCGCCAACCTCCAATACAGGGACGTCATGCTTGGCCAGCTCTGGAATTTTGGCGAAGTCCTCCTCGTACAGTGCGCAATTATCGGCATAGATGCACGCCACTTTGTCGGGATTGACCACGCCCCAGTTGAACTCATTCACCCCGCCTTTGCTCATCCCGATGAAAGCGGCCTTCATCGCCATCCCATGCTTCTCCGTCAGGAAGGTGTACCACCTGTCCCACGCTTTGCCTTGCTTGCCGCCATCGGGTGCGACGAACGCGATATGGAACCCGCGCTTGAGCAGCTCGACTTCGGTTTGGGGCTCGTGGTTCCAATAGCAGCCCCGCCAGGACCACGGATAGCCGGGTGCCGCCTTCTTGGGGACGACCACCACGCACCGGCGTTTGCCGTCCTTCACCGCCGTGTCGACACCAAAGCCCGCCACCTCGCCCGCGGGCGCAGTCATGGGCGTGATCGCACCCGTGGCATCGTCCATGATGAAGTCATAACGGTCCAATCCCTCGTGCCATGTGGTCTTTGGACCATCGAACGGGACGTATGCATCGGCCGCCAGCAAGCCTTGAGAAGTCAGCAGAATAACCAATATGGCGGCTACTCGGAGGCCACGACGCAAATACGTTCTTATGCTCTTGTCCATTGGATCGATCCTTTACCTTTGTTGATTGCTGTTGAGTTCCTGTTTCACGGCCTTCATATACACCAGCGAGGCTTCTCCCACTCCGACATCCTGGTAGATTTCCATGTTGCCGGAGGGAACAATCCCGTGAGCGATGCCTGCTTTAAATTACGGTGACGGACTACGATTTACGAGCTCGCCCCTTCAGAGCTTCAATTGCGGTGACGGAATTACGGTGACGGGAATTACGGTGACGGACTACGAATTACGAGCCCGCCCCTTCAGGGCTTTGACCTCCGAGGGGCCCGCTATCCAGGGGCTGCGCTTCGCTTCGCCCCTGGCTATCCGAGCCCGGCCCTTCAGGCCTCAGTGCCTGCCGCCAGTTGCCACCACCAGCTACCCCCCTTGCCACTCGCCACTCGTCTGGAACCACCAGCCGCACCGCGATTAGAATAATTATGAACAATTCTAAGATTAGAGCTTGACATCGTAACGGTGAAAACGTATTCTATTATAGACGTTGCTCTTTGAAAGCCGAAGACTAGGTCGCGCCGTTGTAGCACTGGGATCTTCCAAGCCCGATGCCCACGCGATATGCACATTGTAGTATATGTTCTTTTTCATCGTAGGACGAAGCAAAACCCGCGAAATTGTTAGAACAAAAGCGAACGAAAGTGCAACGAAGATGGACAAAATCGGAAAGAAAGTGGAAAGAAAGTGGAAAGAAACCGGAAAGAAAGTGGAAAGGAATCGGCCATTTTCAAGGACTTAGCGGAATGGGGAATGGGGGAACCGACTAATCATTTGCCCCTCGCCACGCCTCACGCCTCACGCCTTAGGCCTCAGGCCTCAGGCCTCAGGCCTCAAGCCTCAAGCCTCAAGCCTCACCCCTTCACCCTTGCCGTTCTTGGCGTCTCTTGGCGTCTTGGCGGTGAGTCGCCTGCCTTATTCCGCAAAAGGCCAGTTTCCTTTTTGCCGCGGGGCAATAGTGTTCTTGGATCGTAGTTTGGAGCGGCGGTGGCGAAGGGAGCGCGCCAGTTCATGCCTCGCGTGATTGCAGTAATGAACCAGAAGGGCGGTGTGGGCAAGACCACCACGGCCCTGAATCTCGGCGCCGCACTGGCGCTGCGCGGCAAGCGCGTGCTGCTGGTGGACCTGGATCCTCAGGCCAACCTCACGCTGGGGCTGGGCCGGCGCGCCGCGGACTTGAGCGTCTCCGTTTA
>Ga0315279_10010127_pt1 | contig 11129 bp, 8 predicted proteins | sample YL17G06_20_MG_FD_203694 | JGI IMG/M metagenome (GOLD analysis project Ga0315279, IMG submission 203694) | Sediment microbial communities from Yellowstone Lake, YNP, Wyoming, USA - YL17G06_20 | ecosystem: Environmental > Aquatic > Freshwater > Lake > Sediment | place: USA: Wyoming | collected...
GCTGGCGGTGCTGGTCCGGGTGGCGGGCGCCCACTACCTGGTGGCCACGGCGCTGGCCGTGGAGGCGGCCGTGCTGCACAACTTTTTCTGGCACAAGCGCTGGACCTGGGCCGACCGGCCGGGCATCGCCCGCGCCGGCGTCGCCCGCCTGCTGGCCCGCTTCAATCTGACCACCGGCCTGTTTTCCATTGCCGGCAACCTGCTCCTGATGCGGCTGTTGGCGGGAAGCGCCGGCCTTGACCCTTCCCTGGCCAACCTCATCACCATCGCCCTCTGCTCGCTGATCAATTTCCTGCTGTCGGACCGCCTGGTGTTTGTGACCCGCCAACCGGATTGTCTGGAATAGGACGCAGATGAACTTGGACCAGCCGAGCCGGAACCCATCCGCAGATTACGCAGATTTCGCAGATTCCAGAATTGGATCTTAATCTGCGTCATCGGCGAAATCTGCGGCTTGGCCTCCGCAGGCATTGACCGGCGGCAAGGCTCGGTGGTAACTGTGAGGTATGACAGGGGAGCCGCACGATCGCCCCGGTTTGCTTACCGACCTCTACGAGCTGACCATGGCGGCCGGCTACCTGGCGGCCGGCCGGGCCGACGATATCGCCACGTTCGAGTTGAGCGTGCGCCGCCTGCCCGCCAACCGCTCGTTTCTGCTGGCGGCCGGGCTGGAGCAGGCCGTCGAATACCTGCGGGGGCTGGCCTTCTCCGGCCAGGACATCGAGTATCTGCGCCGCCTTTCGGTCTTCGAATACATCGATCCGGCGTTTTTCGAATACCTGCGCGAATTGCGCTTTACCGGCGACTTATGGGCTGTGCCGGAAGGCGCCGCCGTCTTCGGCGAAGAGCCGCTGCTGCGGGTGACGGCGCCGCTGGCCCAGGCCCAGATCGTCGAAACCTGTCTGATGGCCACGCTCACCTACCAGACCATGGTGGCCACCAAGGCGGCGCGGCTGGTGGAATCGGCGCCGGGGAGGACGATTGTGGAATTCGGCGCGCGGCGGGCCCACGGGCCCGAGGCCGGCGTGCTGGCCGCCCGCGCCTCCTACATTGGCGGCTGCGCCGGCTCCTCCAACGTGCTGGCCGGAAAGCGCTGGGGCATCCCGGTCTACGGCACCGCCGCCCATTCCTGGGTGATGGCCTTCGCGCAGGAGGAGGAGGCCTTCCGGCGCTTCCTCGACGTGTTCCGCGAGAAGGCCATCCTGCTGGTAGATACCTACGACCCCCTGGAGGGCACGCGCACCGCCGTGCGACTGGGGCGGCCGTTCCACGGCGTGCGGCTCGACAGCGGCGACCTGCTGGCTCAAAGCCGCGAGGTGCGCCGCATCCTGCTCGAGGCCGGCCACGGCGATGCCATCATCATGGCCAGCGGCGATCTGAACGAGCACAAGATCGCCGCGCTGCTGGCCAAAGGCGCCGAGCTGGACGCCTTCGGCGTCGGCACCGAGCTGGTCACCTCCCGCGATGCCCCTTCCCTCAATGCCATTTACAAGATGGTGGAAATGTCCCGCGATGGATGCGTCTCGTATCCGGCCAAGTTCAGCGAAGGCAAGATAACCTATCCGGGCAAGAAGCAGGTGTTCCGGTTTCCGCACGCCGGAGAATGCGAGTACGACATTGTAGCTTGCGAGCAGGAACGGTTCCCCGAGGGCCAGGCGCTGCTGGAGCCCGTGCTGCAGGCCGGCCGGCTGGCGGCTCCGCTGCCGTCGCTGGCCAAGGCGCGGGAGCGAGCCGCGCAAGACCTGGGCCGGCTGCCGGCCGCCGTCCGGCGGCTGCGCGAGCCGCACGCCTACCCGGTTCGCCGCAGCGCCGCGCTGGAGGCCTTGCTGGAGCGCGCACGCAGCCAGTGGGAAGGATGTAGGCTGTAGGCTGTAGGCCGTGGGCTGTGGACTGCTCGGTTTGGCATAGATAGAGACGGGCCGTACAAGGCGCAACTACCTACAGCCTACAGCCTACAGCCCACAGCCGGTTTCATATGGCACTGTTCTTCGACGTTGACACCCAAGTCGATTTCCTGCTGCCCGTGGGGGCGCTGTATGTGCCGGCCGGCGAGAAGCTGATCCCAGCGCTGGCGCGGCTCACCGAGTTTGCGGCGGGGCACGGCATCCCCTTGCTTTCCACCGCCGACGCCCACGACCCGCAGGACTCGGAGTTCGCGCAATGGCCGCCGCATTGCGTGGCCGGCACCCTGGGGCAAAAGAAGGTCCCGGAGACCGTGTTGCCGGGGGCGGTGGTCATCCCAAATTCGCCGGGACCGCTGCCGGAAGGCTGGCAACGCGCCCCCCAGATCATCCTGGAGAAGCAAACGACCGACGCCTTCGAGACCAGCACGCTCGGCCGGGTGCTGGAGGCGCGGCCGGCCCGACAGGTGGTCCTCTACGGCGTGGTCACGGAGGTTTGCGTGCTCTCTGCCGCCCGCGGCCTCTTGAAGCGAAACGTGCAATTGGATATCGTCACTGACGCCATCCGCGAACTGGACCGGGCGCGGGGCGGCCAGGCCCTCGCCGAGCTCCAGGCGGCCGGCGCCCGCTTGGTTACCGTCAACGACGCAACAGGTGGCAGGTGACAGAATTTCGGATTGCGGATTTCAAGCCTGCGATGCTCGAAATCCGCAATCCGAAATCCGAAATTCCCCGGCGGCCACCTGTCATCCGAGGTTTTTATGATTGTCGCTTCTCAGCTCCGAAACGGCATGGCCATCCGCTACCAGGGGGTGATGTACAAGGTGGTGGGGGCCGAGTATCACCCCGGTCAGGGCAAAATGGGCGGCGTGGCCCACGCCCGGCTGAAGAACATCGATACCGGAACGTTCTGGGAGCATCGCTTTCGCTCCGACGAGAGGCTGGAGGAGGTGCCGCTGGAAAAGCAGCAGATGGATTTCCTTTACAGCGACGCCGACGACTGCGTCTTCATGAACCCCGACACGTTTGAACAAGTATCGGTTCCGCGGAAGGTCATCGGGCCGGCGGAGAAGTTTCTGCGCCCCGAAATGCGCGTGCCGGTGGAGTTCTTTGACGGCCGCCCGGTCAGCGTCGGATTCCCCGACATCGTGGAGGTGCGCGTGGCGGAGACCGCGCAGCCCGCTCACACCCAGCAGGACAGCACCTGGAAAGAGGCCAAGCTGGACAACGGCATGGACATCCTGGTCCCGCAATTCATCCGGCCTGGCGAAATGATTCGTGTGGACGTGGAGACGGGCAAGTACGCGGAGCGGGCCCGCACGGAAGGAAAAAAATAGGCTGTGGGCTGTGGGCTGTAGGCCTCGAGTTTGTAGATTTGGCACTGCTTCGGGGTGCCGACACCGCGGAGCGGTGCTGTGAATCATAGCCGGGGGTGAGGGCCGCCGCTTTTCCGGCCCGAACCCCCGGACAGAAGCGAAAAAAGCAATGCGCCGCGACAGCGGCGCGAGGAGGACTTGGCTTGCCCGAATTCGGGCTTCTCGGCGTAAGGCTGCCACAGATAGCGTTTGCCCCGCTCTGCGGGATGCCGGTCTCTCCGAGAAACTCCACGTACTCCTCCTGAAAGGTCTTGTTGCGGTGCTGCTCTTTCTGATGCTCGATGTACGAATATACGGAGGGAATCCTCGAGGGACTGACGGTCAACCCTGCCTGGCCGTCCTGCCAGGCGAATGTGCGCCGACGGTGACGTTCGTGCACCCAGCGCGATTCTCCGCGCCCCGGCCGGGGCGCGACCGTACAAATGTTAACGCCGGTTCCCGGGGGTTGCGGGCCGCAAGAACAGCGGCCCTCACCCCCGGCTATGATTCTCGGCGCCGCTCCGCGGCACCAAAAGTAGAAACTCGACGTGGGCTAGAACGCTGCGGGCTGCAGCTCGCTTGTATCGCTTCTCGCCCACAGCCTACAGCCGCCAGCCTGTGTGCCCCTTTTAGGTCGGGCTCGATTTCCAGTGTAATTGACAGGCAATCTGCGCACCAAGCTATCGATGCAGCGCCGGCGCCGCGCCGACATGGGGCGCGCCCGTTGTCCACTCTTAGCTTGTTCGCCGAAGTTCCTTCCGCATGATGCGGCGCAGGGTGGTCTCAAGAGGGTCCTTCGCTAGAGCGGTGGGCTGGCCTGTCTGAGGTTCCGGCCCGAGCCAGACGTCTGAGGTATCTGCAAAATTCGACGTTTGCAACTGTGCCGCGAGCGTCAGCGAGCGGTGGTTTCAGCCATGGCTGCGCGTTTACCTCGAGTGCGGCGGTTCGGCAATTGCTGGCACCACCGCTCGCTGACGCTCGCGGCACAGTCCAGCGTGCTTCTTGGGAATTCTGCAAGCAGCTCGTCTGTCTCCGTGCTCAGTTTTTGAGCTTTTTCAGAATGTGTTTTGCGAGGGATTGGTTGATGTCGCGATGACCGGGTAACGTTCTCTTCATGGCGTGGTCAGCTCGGCTAGTCGGCGGACGCCGGGGATCTGGCCCCCTGTGAGATCAGCCAGCAGGTCGCGAAGATTCTCTTGGAGTTCCTCGAGGCTCTCGCCTTGGGTCATATAGTCGGGGAACTCTTCCAGATATCCGATCCAGAAGGCGCCATCCTGCCAATAGACGTAGCGCACGCCGCTCATGCCACTCATATGCACAGTTTAAACCCGTCACGCCGCTGAGCCAGGAAATCTGGCTCCTGTCCCAAAAGTGTAGCGGCAATTAAGCTATGTTGATTCAGTGGGTTCCAATGAACGCGGGGCGGGGGCCGGCGAGCGCCTGCCCGCCGGTGGCGGCTCGCTCGATGCCCCGTGGTTTTCCTCGCGCCCCTGCCGGGGCGCGTGTGAATTTTCGGGGACTCGGTTTCCGGGGGTGTTGGCCGCAAAAAACGCGGCCTCTACCCCCGGCTAATATCCCCGCATCCCTTCGGGATGCAGTCCAGGCTGGCCTCGAACAATCCAGCCGGCGTCCGAAAGCCACCCCGGAGGGATGGCAGGACATTAGCCGGGGGTAGAGCGAGGCCGCCTTTGCCGAGCGGCACCCCCGGAACAGGAACCGGCCAAACCAACGCATCCCGAAGGGATGCGAGGAAGGCCATCCTGAACACAGTGCCGGCTGGGACCAGTAGCAGCCCGACCGTGGGCGCTGGGATACCGGCAAGCAACGCCGCCCGCCCGGCAATGGACCTGCGGCAAAGGCAGGCCCAATTTCGCAGCAAGGCGCTGCTCCTCTGCAAGGCGGAAGGGCCCAAATTCATTGAAGAAAAAAGCACTTCTGAACTACGTTCCGCCTTTACATTTTGGGAGAGGAGCCGGAAATCCAGGCTGACGGCTGTTTCCGCCCACAGCCCACAGCCCACAGCCTACAGCCCACAGCCTGCTTCTACTCCGGTTTCTTTGCGGCCGGGGGCGCGGGCGCGGGGGCCGGCGCCGCCGGTTTGGCCGCCGGCGCGGGGACGCCGGCCGCCCCAGGCTGGGCCGGGGCTACGCCGGTGATCACTGGGCGCGCCGGCGCGCCCGGCGGCCCTTGCGCCTCGCTGAAGTACTTATCGTTGTAAACCACCGGGTAGCCCGCTTTGACCTTCTCCAGAGCCGCGGTCACTTTCTGCTGTTGAAGCAAGTTGCGGATGGTGGCGGTGGCCTCGTCCAAGGTGACCGGCCGGATCTCGTCCACCTGGAAAACGTAGTAGCCCTGGCCTTCCTTCACCGGCTCGCTCACTTCCTTGGGCTTGAGCGCAAACACAATCTTGTCGAGGTTCGGGGGGAGGCTGCCCTTGCGCAGCGTGCCCAGGTCGCCGCCCTTTTCCGCGCTGGCCTGGTGGTCGGAGTTTTCCCTGGCCACGGTGGCGAAATCGGCGCCGGCCAGAATCTGCTTGCGCAACTCCTCGGCGCGGGCCTTGGCTTCCTCGTCGCTACGCGCCTTGGGCGTCTCGGCCTTGGCGGCAGCGCCTGCGGCCGCCGGGGCGCCCGGTTTGGCCAGCGGATTCAGAGCCACGAAAATGCCCTTGACCTTGGCCTGCTGCAATTCCGCCGTGTGCGAATCGAAGTGAGCCTTGATTTCCTGGTCGCTGATCTCCTGGGACTTGGCGTTGAGGTCGCTGAAGGCCAGCCGCGCCAGCAATTCCGTCCGCAGGAAGCTCAACTGTTCCTTGAATTCGCGGGTCTGGTCGAGTTTCTGCTTTTCGCCCTCCAGGGCCAGGCTGCGGAATTGGGCGTAAGCGCCGGCGAACCCCTTATCGCCCATCTGCTGCGGGACGCCGGCGTACTGCGGCGGCAGCCCGGCCTTAATGGTCTCGAACTGGACCTTGGTGATCTTCTCGTCGCCGATGGTCAGCACCACCTCGTCCGGCTTGACCTGGTCTTTGGGGGAAATGGGCAGAGTCTGGATCCCGGACGGGACCTGGGGTGGGGCCGGAGCGGCGGCCGCCGGCGGCGGCGCGGGGGCCGGTTGGGCGGGCGGCACAGGCGCCTGCGCCAGCAGTCCGGCTCCCAGGACCATGGCCCCTGCGAGCATTGCCAGATACATTGTGCGGAATGTCATCGAAGTGCGATTCTCTCCTTCGTTCAAAGTCGCTCCGAATCATCGGCCCTGTGCCGGGCGCGGGACGCGGCGCTGCGCGCGGCACCCCGGCAGAGAATTCCCCCGGAGCGAATACGCTATGATAGCAGGTGTCAGGTTCCAGGTGTCAGGTTTCAGGTTCCCGGCTCGAGTTTCGGTTTGCCGGCATTCCCATGTTGCCGCGCGCCGCCCCTGACACCAACCGCCGCGAGGTCTGAAATGCCCGGCGAGGAGCAAAAGGAAAAACGGCGGGTCACGCTGGTTTCCATCGTTGGCGCGATCGCCATCACCGCCCTAAAGCTGGCGGCCGGGCTGACCACCGGGAGCCTCGGAATCATATCCGAAGCGGCTCATTCCGGGCTGGATTTCGTGGCGGCGGTCGTCACTTATGTCTCTGTCCGCATAGCGGACAAACCCGCGGACGCCGATCATCCCTTCGGTCACCAGAAATTCGAGAACTTCTCGGCCTTCGTGGAAACGGCGCTGCTGTTGATCACCTGTGTGTGGATCTTGCGGGAGGCGATCAAGCGGCTGCTGTACCAGCACGTGGAAATCGAGCCCAGCGCCTGGGCGTTCCTGGTGATGTTGGGGTCCATCGCCGTCGATTACAGCCGTTCCCGGTCGCTGATGCGCGTGGCGCGCAAGTACGAGAGCCAGGCCATCGAGGCCGATGCCCTTCACTTCTCCACCGACATCTGGAGTTCGCTGGTGGTCATCTTCGGCCTGACGCTGGTCTGGGCCGGCCGCCGGTACGGCATCCCGGAACTGCGGGTGGCCGACCCGCTGGCGGCCATGGCGGTGAGCGGCGTGGTCGCCTCCATCAGCCTGCGACTCGGCAGGCGCACGCTGGACGCTCTGCTGGATGCGGCGCCGCCGGGGTTGCAGGCGCGGCTCGAGGCGCGGGTGCGCGAGGTCAAGGAAGTGCTGGGAATCGAGCGGTTGCGCGTGCGCCGCGCCGGCAACCGCTACTTCGTCGATACCATTATCGCCGTCGAGCGCTCGCTGCCGCTGGAGCAGGTCGATGCCATCGCCGACAACGTTCAGGAGCAGATCCGGCAGGTGCTTCCGCGCGTCGACGTGATGATCCACACCGAGCCGCGCGCTCCCGTCCACTCCAGCCTGTTCGAAACCGTGAAATCCGTCGCCAATCGCCACAAGGTGCTGGTCCACGAACTGTCGGCGCATGACATCGGCGGCGAGAAGCACCTGGAGCTGCACCTGGAGGTGAGCCGAACGCTGACCTTGCGCCAGGCGCACGAACTGGTGACGGCGGTGGAGGCCGACATTTTGCGGGAAGCCCCCGATGTTGCCGCCATTAACACCCATATTGAGGACCAGGAGGCGGAAGTTCAGCCTGGCAGCCTGGCCACGGACCGCTACGGCCACATCGAGCGCCGCCTGCGGGAGATCGCGGCCCAGTTCCCCGAGATCATCGATTGCCATGATATTGCGGTGCGGGACGCGGGCAACCGCCTGTACGTGTCCTGCCATTGCACGCTGAACGGCGATCTGCCGATCGGCCGCGTCCACCAGATCACGCGGGAGTTCGAAAGCCAGTTCCGCAGCGCGGCGCCCAACGTGCACCGGCTCACGGTTCACAGTGAGCCGGCCGCCGCCTGAGGTTGTACCTCTGGCGGGACACCGGCCGTAAAACAGTCGTCGATGGCTCAAGGACCAAACCGTCAATGACCACCGAGCGCTTCCACCTTTCCGGCTACCTGTTGGTGGCCGGGGCGGCGGTCTGCTGGGCCTTCGGCGCCTCGCTGGCCAAATTGCTGTTTCTGCAGGACGTGGACCCGCTGACGCTGGCGCAGGTGCGCGCGGCCTTCTCGTTCCTGGCCCTGTTGCTGGCGGCCGTGGCCTGGCGCCCGGCCATGCTGCGCGTCCCCTGGCGGCTGGCCGGCGAACTGGCGGTGCTGGGCATCGCCGGCATTGCCGCCTCCAACTACACCTTCCTGGTGGCCATTCAGCGCAGCAACGTGACCACCGCGGTGCTGATCCAATATACGGCGCCGGTCTGGGTGACGCTCTACGCGGCGCTGTCGGGCAGCGAAGCGATGAACGCGCGCAAGGCGCTGGCCGCCGGCTTATCGTTTGCCGGCTGCGCGCTGGCCGCCGGCGCCTACCGCCCCGCCAACCTGGCCATCAACTACCCCGGCGTGGCCTACGCCCTGGCCGCCGCACTGGCGTTTTCGTTCTTCAGCATCTGGGGGAGGAGGATGGCGCGCAAGGTGGCGGTCTGGACCGGCCTTCTGCATGCCCTGGGCGCTGCCACCCTGTTCTGGTTCCTGGTGCGTTCGCCGCTGCGCCTGCTGGAGGCCGGCTACTCGGGGCGGCATTGGGCGCTGTTCGTGGGTTACGCCATGGTCTCGGTGCTGCTTCCCTTCACCCTGTTCTACAGCGGCCTGCGCCGCCTGCCGGCCACCCACGCCACGGTCACCAGCACGCTGGAACCGGTCCTGGCCGCGCTGTTCGCCTTCCTGATCGTTGGAGAGCGGCTGGCCGCGCCGCAAGTGGCGGGCATGGCCGCGGTCATCGCCGCCATCGTTCTGTTGAGTCGTACCTGAAACGGCGCCGTTCAAGATGAGATCAGGGCCAGCAGGCGATTTGGCAACGCGCGGATGTTCAGCCGTTGGTATGATGAGGTAAAGGGCGGCAAGCACGTAGTCGTAGTCGTCGTCTCCGAGGTGAGCGGCCGGCACTGGGTCGTTACCGCTTACATCGCCAGACGTCTTGCGGGAGGTACGGCCGAATGGACGAGAAACTGACCTTCAAGTACGATCGGGAAGCGGACATTCTTTACATCAATAAACGACCGCCGTATCCGGAGTAGGAGTCGGAGGAAATCGGTGACGACGTGGTGGCGCGCATCAACCCGGGCACCAGTGAGATCGAGAATCTGGAAGTTCTCTTTTTCTCCACCCGCCTACTGAGAAGCAACCTTCTGGAATTGCCGGTCAGCGTGGAACTCCACCTGCAACGAAGCAAATAGCCGCTACGGCAGGAGCCGCAGACGACGCAGATTTCACGATTTGAATCTGTGCAATCGGCGAAATCTGCGGCTTCACTTGTCCGCGGGCTCGTCCCCGGCTTATTCGGGCCTGGCTTCCTTCTTGGCGGCCGGCTTGGCAGCGGGCCGGCCAACGCCCAGGTGGTCGTAGTTCAGCAACGTGTTGAAGACCAGGAAGTAGCTGCCCTGGGTTTCGCCGCGCCACATGGGGTTGTTGGCGAACAGCACGATGTGGCCTTTGCCCACCGGCACATCGACCACCGCCGCCTTCTGAGCCAGCTCCGAGCCGCCGGCCAGCATGCCGCTCACGGCCAGTTCCTTTTCCTCGGCAAAGCGCAGGACCACGCGGGGCATGGCTTCGGGCGGGGGCAGGTAGCCGCGCAAGGCCTCGCGCGCCTCGTCCGGGATGTTGGTTTCTTCCTCGCCCGGGGAGCGGCGTTGGGGCCGCTCGGGCGGGTTCCAGGCGCGCCCCTGGGGGATGTCCGGATCGGTGGCCGAACCGCGGCCGCTGGGCCGCCCTTCCGTCGCGCCGAACATCGACGAAGCGCCAAAGCCGCCTCCGCCACCCACCAGGCCCACGCGCAATACCGGCGACTGGTTGAAGTACACCGCCAGCTTCGGCCCATAGCCGTAGGCGATGGGACTCTTGGCGTCGGCGATGTTGGTGCTGACGACGGTGCCGCGCGCCTGCAACAGCCGGGCTTCGGCGATGGAGATGCCTTCCACCAGCCCGAAGGTGATGGGAATGGAAGTGGTGCCGGCGGCCACGATCAGCGTGCCGCCTTGCTCGGTGAAATTCTTCAGGTTGATCAAGCCCTGCAAGCCCATGCCGCCCCGGGTGTCATCGGTGGTGTCTGGGGCGGTGCCCAGGTTGGGCGTCAGCTCGCTGGCCTTGAAGGGAACCGGGTCACCGCGCACCGGCAGGCCGTTGATGACGCGGGTCGGGTCGCCGCGCCCGGTCGGCGGGAACACGATCACGTCGAATTTCTCCCGCAGGTTGGCGGTGTCGCGGACCACGTGCTCGGAGATGTAGGTGTAGGGAATCTTGAGCTGGTCGAAGGCGATGCGGTACCAGCCTTCGTCCTGCGTGCTGGTCCAGGTGTGCAGCAGGGCCACGCGGGGAACCGCCAGCGGGTGGGTGGCCACCTGCGGCATGGCGTTCGCCGCCCAGGCGGTCAGCCCCAGCTCCTTCACCGCCGCTTCCAGCGTGGAGCGCGTATCGGCCGGGTTGCCCTCCGACGGGATGATAAAGCTGCCGGCCGCGTACTTGCGCTCCTCGTGCGTGAAGGCCTCCTCGGCGGCCAGCATCTTGATCTTGCTCAGGCGGAAGCGCAGCGTGGCCAGGGTATTGTCGGCGTTGTGGTTGATGATGTAGGCGGCGGCGCCGGCGCTGCCGGCGATTTTCCCTTCCACCGCCGCGTCCTTGTCCAGCTTGTGCATGGCGGCCTTGAGAATCGCCGGGTCGGTCACGCGCACGGTCTTCAAGTTGCGCAGCGGCCCCAGCGTCCAGCCGGTGTCGTCATAGGGCCGGGGGTCGCTGGGGTTGTAATACTGGGTATCGAGCAGCATGTCGGCCATGCGGCTGTAGGGCTGGTCCATGCGCACCACGTAGGCGCCCTCGGCCAGCTTGCCTTCCTTGACTTC
>Ga0315279_10010130_pt1 | contig 11127 bp, 10 predicted proteins | sample YL17G06_20_MG_FD_203694 | JGI IMG/M metagenome (GOLD analysis project Ga0315279, IMG submission 203694) | Sediment microbial communities from Yellowstone Lake, YNP, Wyoming, USA - YL17G06_20 | ecosystem: Environmental > Aquatic > Freshwater > Lake > Sediment | place: USA: Wyoming | collected...
CCGCATCTTGACCGTAGGCTTCTTTGACGTCGTAGCCCTTAACGTCTCGAATGTTTTTGATTATCACCCTGATGCTTCCTCCTTTTAATAAGTTAAAATGAGGGGTGGCTTAAAACTTTAGTTTTTAATTTTCCATTCCCCAGATGATATATAAAGACTTAAAACTAGAAAGTTTTTGTGTGTCTTTTAGCCTCGGTGAGGCCTTTTCAGTCTGTATTGCCCTTTAGATATTAAAGGGAAATAGGCAAAGTCCGAACTGAAAAATCTGTTGAAAGGGGCTTCCTGACTCACCGAGGAGTCTTTCGCAATGGTTTCGACTGCAAAAGACCTTAGGTATTTCGCTTTGCTTTCCATCAACGCCATTCTTTTTCATGCGCTGTTCACGACATCAGTCCTATATTGTTAATACGCGCGCGCAAGTTTTTTCATGAGAAAAATATTTTAACTTAATTAATTGTTCAATATTCATGTCTCTACAAGACGTATCTCCAATTGAAATTTTCATAAGTTATTCAAACAAGGACAAAGTATTAGCTGGGGAGATTAAAACACAGTTAGAAGTTATGGGATTCAATGTTTTTTTGGCACATGAAGACATTTAGCCGAATACAGAATGGCAAATTGAAATAATTAAAAACTTGAAGAAATGTGATGTTTTATTCCATTATTAAGTAAGAATTTTAAAGAATCAGATTGGACTGACCAAGAGACTGGAATTTCATATGGATTAGATAAATATATAATCCCAATTAGTATTGATGTGACCCCTTATGGTTTTATAGGTAAAATCCAATCTTTAAAATGTAAAACTCCTCTAGAAACTTGTATTAAAATTCGGGAAATACTATCTAAAACGCCTTTATTGGATAGATTAAAAGATATCTTAATTAATAAATTATTAAATAGTGGCTCATTTGATGAAGCAAATATTATTTCTGATACATTGAAACAGCTTCAACCTTTCAATATTAAACAAGTTGAAATGATGGTTAGAGGACATATTGATAACAGTCAAATCTCTGGGGGGTTTAAAGCTAATCCATTCATTAGAGAGTTAGTTAATGAAAATAAGGGAAAAATAGACCCAAAATTACTTCAAGAATTTTTATCTAAAGAATAATTATCTAATGGATCTGTAGCTATTTTTTAAAGGGGTTCCCTAGATACTCGATTCGGGTTATATAGTAGTATAGTTCGCGTGCGCTTTACAATATATTGTTTATTTTAGGATACAATTATAATGATCTTAATAGCTATTTTGTAGTGTATAAAATTATTTTTATTTGTAATTTATTTTTTTATTGTTGTGTAAATTTATATATTTACTCTTTTATTATAGCAATTTCCTTAATACCTAAAGTTGAAAAGTCCAAAGTACCATTTTGTTCTTTTCTCATTAATTCTCTAATTCCCCATTCTGCATGATCAACTAATTTTTTCCTTCTTTCATCAGGGGTAAGTAATGGATATCTTCCTACCATAATAGCTGCAAAAATACCTTCTGGATCAAGCGAATTGATATTTTGAAAAGTACCTCTCTCACCTTTCTCATAAACCTGCCCCATAGCTAAACCTAACGCTGCTCCTAAATTCCAGACATGTCGTTGATCGGCAAATAAGTTCTTATTGACTAGTTGTTTCATTATAGTCTTAGCTTGTTCTGTTGCAGGTAGAGTTCTTGCTTCACCAAATGCAGATTCCATTTTAATTACTCCTTGTTTTACTTATCTTACTCCCTTCTTTTTCACTAATATATTTTATAGTATAATCTGTTTTTATATTTGATTTTACTTCTTTTAAATCATCTTCTCTAATCTCTCTATCTGTTGCTAATAAAATTACTTCTTTTGACATTTTCGGTAAATAAGACAGCACTCTTTGACCATGTTTCAAGTCAAGTCTACCAAAAGGAGTGTCCATCATAATTGGGGCTTCTACGTTAGAGCATTTATTCAAAGCCCCAATAAGTGAAAGAGCAACTAATTGTTCTTCACCAGCTGAGCGCCATTCATTTTTATCTAAAATTGTTCCTTCACTTGTTAAAATTCCTAAGCCATAATTTTCATTTATTATTAATTTTATAAAATCTTCTTTTGATCTTAAATTTTTAAATATTTCAGAAGATTCTCTTTCCACATCACTTCTTTTTTCTTCGACATATTGATTAATTGCAGTTTCAAAAATATTTATTGTGGATGATATAACATTTATTCTAGTATCTAAAATGTTTAATTCTTTTTTGTCAATACTTGTAATTTTTTGATCAATTTCAGATTTCTCTCTTTTTAATTCTAATAATTCTGAGTTTTTTGTTTGGATTATTCCTTCTAATCTTCCGACTTCTATTTCTTGTTCTCTTATTTTATTTTCTAAATCGAATGGTTCTTTTGTATCACTATTTAATAATTTTTCTTTAACTTCGGTTAAGTTTTGCGTTAATATTGCTTTTTTATATAACTTATCATTTTTTTCTTTTTCTATTTCTTTATAATTATTTTGGTCAATTAAATTCAACTTCATACGTTGTAATGTTTGTCGATATAAATCAAATGAGGTATTTGGTTCTGGGATTTCTGTTAAATCTGATATTTTAATATTTATTTCTTTTTTTTCTTGTTCCAAAGATATTAATTTTTCGGGTTTAAGGATTGTCCCACAATATTCACATTTACTAGTTTTAATACCTTTTTCTATTGATTCTAATCTTCCTAATAATTTTTGTTTTTTATCATATTTCTCCATTTTTTCTTTATGTTTATTTTCAAGTACTCCTAAAATATTATTAGATACTGGTGATAAAAGAATTTTATATAAATTAATATTCAAATTTTTAATTTTTTCATTTAACTTATCTATATCCCCATCAATTATTTTAATATCTCTTTCAATCTCATTTCTTTTAATAGCATTATCTTTTACTTCTTCAAAATCGCTCATTTTTCTTTTATTTCCAGTTACTTCTATTTCTAATTGATCCTTACGCTCTTCTAAACCTGTAATTTCTTTTTCTAAACCATCAATTTCTTCACTTACAAAATCAAATTGACTGAGTAGTTCTTCATATTCAAAACCACCTAACCTTCTAATAATTGAAGCTCTTTCATTTTCAACTCTTTTTTTTACAATGTTTAAATCATTTTTTGCGATTCTAAAATAAGGTACTCCTAAAATTCTTTCTATTGAATCTTTAAATTTTTTCATCGAAGTACTTTTTTGATCCAAAAGTTCTTCATAATCTCTTAGCATTTCTCCATCAAAAAAGAAAAATCTACTAATAGTACTGGGTATTATACGTTCAATTTCTTTTTCAGGATTTGGTTTACCTTCACCATTTCGAATTAATTCAAATGTTTCTCCTTCTTCATATTTATTATCTTGGTGATATTTAGCATGCATTTTTCTAGTTAAAATCCAATTGGCATCTTCATGATCAAAAAATAACTGAGCTCCAAAATAGTAAATTCCATCACTGTAAATTTTTCTATTTAAAAGAGATGTAGGCATGATTTGTCTATCTTTTCTATCAGTAACTTTACCATATAATGCCCAAAGAAATGCATTTTGGATTGAGGTTTTTCCTTGCCCTGTACCGCCTCTTAATAAATGAATTCCAACTCCTTTATTATTAAATTCAATTTCATGCTCTCCTACATACGGACCAAAATTAATTATTTTTATCTTTCTAAATATCATATTATTCGCTCCTTTTTACATTATTTTCTATCACAACTTTAATTCTATCCTGGCATAGCACCCTTTCATCATCTAATGAATTAAGTATTACACATGATAATACTTGTTCCAATATCTCATTTAGAACAATATTTCCCTTTTCTAAGTTTACTTTTTTTAATATATTTAATAATTCTTCATTCTTCAATACTAAAATCATCCCCCTCTTCTGTGCCTATAATTGAATCATAATTTGTATCTACATTATAATCCATACATAATTTCCATAAATCGTGAGTAATAGTTTGGTTCAATGCGTTTTTTGAAAAAGCCCAAGCACGTGCGAGCTCTGTTTTTATGATTGAATAGGGCAATCCCGATTCATCAGATTGGGGCAACACTAATACATCAATGATAGTTGCTTCTTTCTTGTTTAAAGCTTTACGAAGTACACGTCCACGTCTTTGAATATATTGCCTAGGGTTAGTTGACGAAGCCAAAATTACAGCGCCATCAGCGTCAGGGAAATCAACACCTTCATCAAGGCATCTTATACTAACAATCAAACTTGGATTATTTTCAAAAGTAGATTTAACTCTATCTTTTTCATCTTGACTCATCTTAGAATAATAATTTAAAATGATATAGTAATTAAAATTCTTTTTCAATAAAGATGACACCTGGTTTAATTGTTCTTCATCCTCACAGTAAACAATCCATTTTTTGTTTTCTTTATATCTCTCCTTAATTATTTCTACTATTATATTTATTTTATTTTCAGCTTTTTTCGCAATTCTTGATCTGTTTATTAATAGCATTTTTAATCTCTCCGAGTATTTACCTTTTATTAAATTATCATCCTTATTTCTATTTATTGCTGATAATTTTCTTATTGAATTTGTAATTCTATCCCATTCCTCTTTTTCTTCACCAGTAAAATCTATATTATAATAATAATAATTATATTTGCTTAAAAAATGACCAAGAATAGGTACCATTATTTCTTTGCCATTTTTGAATATTTTAACTTTTGAATCGATTTTAAGATTATAAATAGGTTCGTACCCAAAACTTTCATTTAGTAATTGGGAACCCTCTGGATCGAATAATCGCATTGGTGTAGCTGAGAGACCTAATTTTCTAAAAAAATGTAATTTTAATAATTTACTATATACTGGACTACCAAGTCTATGAACCTCATCAGCAATTAAAATTATATTTTGTCCCTGTGAAATAAAATCAAGAAATCTATTTGTGGATGCCGTAGACATAGTAGATAAAATTATTCGTGGCTTTTTAATATCCATTATAAACATACGTTTATTTGGATTTTCTCTCCAATTTGAATTTCCTCCAGCTAAAAGAATTGGTATATTTGGATAAAGATCAATAATTACTTTATTCCATTGATCTAGTAATATATTAGTAGGAACTACTATTAATATCGGATATCCTTTAAATAGAGATTCTTGTAAAGCAAATAATGCTGTTAAGGTTTTGCCAGTTCCTGTAGGCATTGAAATTATTCCATTATAATTTGATTTTTTCCAGCATTCAATTGCATCAATTTGATAAGGATAAAGTTTTTTATCTGTTTTAATTTCTAATTTTCCAGCACCTTCATTTACTATTTTTTTATCCCTTTTTTCAATTTCATCTATACAATCTTCAAAAGAATTATACTTTCTAAACTTACTCAAATATTCTTTTTCTGTATCAGACAATAGTCTCGTTTTGGTTTTACCAGAACCACCAGAAAATAATTTAATTAAATGCTCCTCTTTAGTTTTAGCTTTTTTAATTTCAAAGTCATCTCCCCAATTTCTATATATGTCAAAATCCTCATCATTTGACCAATCCTCGATAGCACCTATTCCTGGTAATGTCTCGTTTCCAGAACCAGAAAAAATAACTTTATTACTAAATTTATCTGTAAACATTCCAATTTTTCTATGATATATTCCACCTTTCCTGATAGCAATATATAAATCAAGAGAATCTTTTTCGATTAAAAGTCTTAACATTTCTAAACAATCTTTTTCTAAAGGATTTTTGGACATAGCTTCAAAAATTTTAATTAAAGATATTTCTATCTCTTCTTCCATCCTTTTTCCTCTAAGATAATAACCCTCTCTGGCATAATTTTCATCAGCTTCTGATAAGTCTGGAGAACAGACTAATCTTACTTTACCATAATTTCTAACAAAATTTAATAGATGTATTCCAAGTTCTTTATATATATTTGCTCTAAAAAATCCTACGGCTCTATCATATTTAATAGATTCTAAAAAACATGGTTTATAAAAATCTTGTATTATATCATCATCATCTGTATTATATTCCGTTTTTAAAAATAATTTTTTTAATCCATATTTATTCATCCTGTTATTCTTCACTATTTCATCATCCATCTTGTATATCACTTTTTCTCACTTCAGGTAATAAACAAAAATTAAACCTAGACTTGGATGAAAGAGCATAATCATTATCTTTTTCAATGCTTATCCAATTTCTATTATTTTTTTCGGCTACAAATCCCGTAACATTACTCCCCGCAAAAGGATCTAAAACTAAATCATTTTCGTTTGTTAAAAATTTGATAAAAAACTCAGCTAATTTTAAAGGCATTCTTGCAGGATGGGTTTTAATATGATTCTTTTTACAATAATCTAAATAGCCATCTATACTATCCGAATTTGGTATGGAAATAACATTTGAGGGAATAGCGCCTTTATTATCTGTCAAAAATGCCTTTTTATTAATATTATGCTCAGATGGTCTTTTACCTGAGTTATACTTCCTATTTCTTAATAGTTTTTTCATTGAAGGACTATATTCTATAAGAATATGACGATTGTTTGCTTTAGGTCGCGGATTAGGGGATAACCACCAAAAACGTGTAAATGAATCTTTGACTCTTATTCGTTCAATATTTACCCACTGAGCGGGAGTTGGAAGTTTTGATGTGTTATTCCAGATAAATTCTTGACATAAATAAAAATTACCACCCCTTTTAATTGAAAGTAAACTTTCAAATGGCAATAAGGACATAGTTGGAGATTTATGGTCCCATGCATTTCCGATTTCAATTACTAATGAGCCATCAGGAGCCAGCAAATCTCTAAATAGTGGGGCAAATTTGGAAAGCCATTGTAAATATTCTTGACCATTTAGATTTCCATAAGCCTTTTTTTCTATAAGTGGAAACGGAGGAGAAGTAAATATTAGATTTATTTTATTACGAAAATTCTTAAAATAATCTTCATTTAATAACTCAAATGAATCTCCCAGAAACAAATTTCCTCTTTCTGTAATATAAAGGGGCATCATTTGTATAATTAAGAGATAATTCTGTTACTTAATATTATTTTCTAAAAAGAATTAGTATAGTTCAAGTGAACCCAAACGCTCTAGGAATATCAGGGGGTTCTCTAGTTTCCTGGATTTCGATACGGGGGGCGTATCCTACCCCTATTATGGTTTAAGTCTTTAAATAACGTCTGAAACAGCCCCGCGTAAGCCTCTTTTCATGCCCTGCACGGAAAAACGAGGGGTAAAAAGTAGATCGAATATTACCCCTCATGCACTATGCTATTTTACTACTATGCCCCATGCGAGCGGCATGGCGAACCTGTACCGTGTCGTAAAGATTTTACTACAGTTCACGAGCACCGCGAGGAGCAGCGAGCGGGGCGAGTCAAATACTAAAAGACATTCCGAGCCATAGCGAGCATGGGAACTTGCGAGAATAAGTCACACATAACTTATGCGAGCCACTGTGCAACTTTTTACTAGGCTTTTTCAGGCACAACCAATTTTCCATAGTACCTATTTAATTACTGAGCTGTTTGACGTGCCTGAAAAAAGCCAGCGCCACCCTGCTTTTTCTCGCTGTGTGTGTGCGATAAATTTTAACCCCCAAAGGATAACGACTTGGATTCTCCTATTGAGAAAGCGCGCACACCTGCTTTGTCTCCTCTGAAAAGTTACTCATCAGGGCTTCTAGAGCTGTCTCTGCCATGAACCTTTTAAAACCTGACTCACCAATTTTAGACGAATATATTCCCCTATAACCACCTTTCCCAGTAGTCTCCCTCTTACTCAGCACGCCCATCTCAACCATTTCTTCAAGGAAGTTGATTATCGAAGCCCTTGAGATGCTTCCAGGTCTTAACCGCTGGTTGACCCTATCCCACACAAGCCTACTCGTGTACTCCTTCTGCGGGTCATCCCAAAATACCTTCAGAGCTTCCTCCTCATATTCCTTGAGAACCATTCTCAGACCCTACTGGGAGATGTCGATTTCGAGTTTAACTGTCATGGTCATCCTTAACGTTTGTTTTACTTTAAATCCTTTGCGAATCTATGGCATTTTAAATGGTTAAAAGAAATACGCTTGTGCTAGTAGATTTGAGTTCACTTCTTCTCCAGATACGTGTTGTTGCTTACTACCGAAACCTCAACTTTATTGGATAAATCCCTAGCATCTATCCTCTTCTTAAGCTGAAGCCTAAGATAATTAGCGTCCTTACCCACAGCCTCAACCTTCACAAGGTTATGCTGCCCATTTAGGAAACTGTCGATTATAGGGTCATACTTGCTGCCCTTACGGTACCTTCTACTGGGCTTCTTCGCCACTGGCTCAAGCTCAAAATTCAAGTCACTCAATTTAGTTCAAATTAAAACTGCTTAGAGAGAATTTATAATTTTAGTTGCTATAAGGTGAGATTTTTTCTCTTATAGAGCGCGCGCTTTTTAATTTGTTAGTATCTGCGCCTTAACGACGTTAACCAGTAGATCGCGCGTGTGGAGACATGATTTGATCTTCACTGTAACTCTAGTATTTTAATCGTGAATTTCTTCGCTGTATCGTAGTTCCTTTCAAGAAATAGAGCCCCAATAATGGCCTCCATAAAAGCATCCGCTCGATCTAACCCAATATGTCCCACAGGACTCGTACATCCTTTTTCGACTAGGAACTCTGTAAAATCTAAATCGCTATTTAAGATTCTCTGATTTCTATTTTTCGTAGCATATCTTTGTTGAGCATCGTTGATTGACTGAGATGTGGAATCAGAACAACGATACTCCTTTTCTTTAACGATGAGATTGAGAACACAATCCCCAATTTCAGCGAGCCTTTGGTTAGCATTTTGATCAAAGGCTTCTTGAAAAATGGGGTCAGTTTTAAAATCAGGCCCAAAAAGGCGGCAAATTTCATCCAGAATAATTGAAGTCATTTTAATTTCCTTCAACAAACGCGTGCGATTATAGAATAAATGGAATTTTTATAAGCGTTTTCGCGCGCGCGAGAATTCAGGTGTACCTGAAAATGGATCCACGCCAGATTTCTTAGAGATATATTAAATATGCGTGCAATCCATAAATGTTAAATCGCTATTTATTATATTTAAAACGTGATGTATAAGTTGAAACTAAAAATAACATTATCTTTAATCATGGTTTTAGTTGTATCGTTATTTTCCCCACTTATTTTTGCTCAACAAGCAACTTCAAGTTCATTTGATAAAGGTGTTTATTATCAGGGTGATAATGGATCGTTAAGTGTTACAATTTTTAATAATCATGCTAGCTATCAAATAAGCACAAAACAATGCTATCTACAGTTCGATTGGCAACAATCTCAAAACTTAGTCTACGACTCTGGTGCAACCCCTATAATAGCTAGTGGTGCAACTTACACCTTTTCAATTTCTTTCAGTATCCCAAGTAACATGGCGATAGGATATCATCAATACAAGGTTGTTTGGGTTGATAAAGGAATTTTATTGGGAAGTGTTGTTGTCCAAACTGGCAGTCTTTACGTGCATGATGCTTACGAGAAGGTCTTTCTGAGCCTCCAACCTACAATAAGCAGCAAGATCAACTCAGCTAGCTATGCAAGTCCAGATGCAAAATCACTCCTAAATCAAGCCCAGAGCGCATACCAACAAGCTATTATACTAGCCAATCAGGGAAAATTTCAAGACGCGATAACTGATCTTAACTCTGCCTCTGATTTCTTGAGTAGAACCCAAACAGCCGAGGCAACATATCAAGCAGCATACAATGCCTATCAATCGCTTCTTCAATCTATTCAGACGAAGCTAAACCAAGCAACAGGCGCGAATTATAAGAGCCCAGATGCGCAAGCACTTCTAAGTCAGGCGCAAACCTACTATTCGCAAGCAACCAACTCAGCCAATAGTGGTCAGTTGCAGGATGCAAATAGTAAACTTACCTCAGCATCTGACCTTCTAGATCAAGCTACAGCCAAAGAAGAAGAATACATAACTAATAATTGGAAGGATAAAGCTCAAAGCGTAATGACTATTGCGAGCCAAAAAATTGATTTAGTCAAGACTTGTGAAGGCACGGATTCTAAATCCTTGTTACAGAAGGCTCAACAAGCGTATGCTTCATCACAGACATCGTTTAGCTCTGCGAGTCTAACTGGTTATCAAAATGCCTTCGATTCAGCTAACCAGGCGATTTCTTTCGCTAATCAAGCTAAAACGTCTGAGGATCTATATCAGCAACAAAAACAACAACAACAAACAATGATTGTTGGTGGGGTAATAGTCGTCATTGTTATCGGTGTTGCAGTGTATTTCTTAAAAATCAGAAAGAAACCAGTTAGAGTCGACCCACTAGATGGACCAAAATGATCTTTTAAGACAACCTCAACTGTTGTGGCTTTCCCACACTCAGGGCACCAATAGTCAATGCATCCTCCCTTCCCAAGCTTGATGACCTGACTCCACCTGTCCGGTATCTCATCATGCCTGAGCTAGATGGTCATCCCACATGAGAAGCATTTTGACCCTTTTACGCGCGCAAGTTGATTGAAAATTTATTATCAAAAATCCTTTATGATCAATTATATATTAAATAAATGATTGGTAATGCCTAAACCTGTTTGGGACGATTTTTCTCGTTCCTACAGGGAACACGTTTTAGATAAAAAAGAGGTACGTAACAGTTGTTTAGTATGTGGTAAAGTAGTTGATTTCCCTAGAAAATGTTCATATTGTAAAGGAATTTATTGTGACGAACACGGTCTGCCGGAACTACATAATTGTAAGAGTTTACCAGCACGTGGTTGGGCTGCTTATAAAGCAATGATGACGGGTGATTCTGTAAAGACTCATACAAAACCTTATGTTGAATCATCAACATATGAAAATACTAGCTCCACCACAACCCCAGTAATTGCTCTTAGAGATAAGATTAAACGCCTATTTAGTGGGAAAAATACAAGTAATCTTAATAAATATTGGATAATAAGTCATGTTCCATTACTTCAAAGGTTGAATATTACTAACGTTATTAAAATTATTTGGAATATTATTTTCCTAGTAGTCGTTTCTCTTCCATTTTTGGATTCTCTACAATTAATATGGGATTCACCGTTGTCTTTTTCTAGAACTTTGCTTCCAAAGTGGTGGGCATTAT
>Ga0315279_10010131_pt1 | contig 11127 bp, 11 predicted proteins | sample YL17G06_20_MG_FD_203694 | JGI IMG/M metagenome (GOLD analysis project Ga0315279, IMG submission 203694) | Sediment microbial communities from Yellowstone Lake, YNP, Wyoming, USA - YL17G06_20 | ecosystem: Environmental > Aquatic > Freshwater > Lake > Sediment | place: USA: Wyoming | collected...
GACTCATACATTCATTGCAATTTCCTAACCGGACAATGCTGTGTCCAACTAAGCTTTTTTGCTTCTAAACGAGCAAAAAAAAAGTTAAACTCTGATTGACGGCAGTCAACGAGTAAGGGAGGGGATTTCATTGATCGAGATCAGATGGCATGCAAGGGGCGGGCAGGGAGGATTTACCGGGGCGAAATTGCTGGGGCTCGCGGCTTCGGTTTTTTGCAATCATTATGCCCAGGCTTTTCCCTCCTTCGGTCCGGAAAGGCGGGGCGCCCCCGTTCTCGGGTTCACCAGGATCGACAACAAGGCGATAACCGACCACAGTCAGGTGTACACCTGCGACTACGTGGTGGTCTTGGATGAAACCCTCATGGAAACGGTGGATGTGACCAAGGGCCTAAAGGAGGGGGGCATCATCCTGATCAATACCAAGAAGGGCCCGGATCGTTTTCCCTTCAAGGGAAATTTCAAGGTGTTGACCGTCGATGCCTCCACCATCGCCATGGAGGAGATGGGGACCCCGATTGCCAATACCGTCATGCTGGGAGCCTTTGCCGCAGTGAATGACCTGATCGGGATCGACTCCATCTTGAAAGCCGTGGACAAGGGAATGCCCGGGGCTTTGAGGAAGAAAAACAAGAAAGCTATCGAGCGTACCTACAGCCTAGTCCGTGGAGGAAAGTGAATGGCCAAACCGAAGATTGTCAAGTTCCAATTTCCGGAATCCTTGGAAGAGATGCCTCTGGGCCCCAGCGCGGTCGCCGGCATATTGACGGAAGCCAACTCCGGCTGGAGAGTCCAGCGGCCGGTCCTGGATCATTCCAAGTGCAGCAAGTGCCTGGTATGCTGGGTTCTGTGCCCGGAAGGGGTGATCGACAAAACGAAGAAGGACCTGGAGATCGACATGAATTACTGCAAGGGCTGCGGGCTGTGCGCCCACGAGTGCCCGAAAAAGGCCATCAAGATGATTCGGGAGGGCGAGGATGAACAATAAGTCGAAGAGTGGTCATCTGGATTTCTTGAACGGAGATGAAGCGGTGGCCTACGGCGCCAGACTGTGCCGGCCCCACGTGATCGCCGTCTATCCCATCACTCCCCAGACGATCGTGGTGGAGAAAATAGCGGAGTTTGTGGCCAATAACGAAATGACCTGTGAATATATCCACGTGGAAAGCGAGCACAGCGCCATGTGCGCGGCCATGGGCGCGTCCCTGGTGGGGGCCCGGGCCTTCACCGCCACTTCCTCCCAGGGCCTAGCCTACATGCACGAGATGCTCCACTACGTGAGCGGCAGCCGGTTTCCCATCGTCATGATGAACGCCAACCGGACCCTGGCCGCGCCGTGGAACATCTTCGGAGATCAGAGAGATTCCCTTTCCCAGAGGGATACCGGGTGGATCCAAGCCTACGTGGAAAACGGGCAGGAAGCCCTGGACATGATCATCCAGGCCTATGCCCTGGCCGAAGACGACCGGGTCTACACCCCGGTCATGGTGAACCTGGACGGTTTCGTGAACACCCATACCTTTGAGCTGGTCCACATACCGACTCAAGAAGAGGTGGATGCGTTCCTCCCGCCTTTCAAATCGAAGAACGCCGTCGATTTCCACCATCCCCGGAGCTTCTGCATGACCGCTTCCACGGAGTGGAACATGGAGTTTCGGTACCAGCAGCAGGAAGCCATGGACCGGGCCAAAGGAGTCATCGCCGAGGTGGATAAGAGATTCGGGGATCACTTCGGCCGGTATTACGGCGGAATGGTGGAAGAAATCCGGTGCGAGGATGCCGAGGTGGTCCTGGTCGGCATGGGCAGCGTAGTCGGCACTTCCAGGATCGTGGTGGACCGACTGAGGGAAAAGGGATTAAAAGTGGGCCTGGTGAAACTGAGGTTTTACCGGCCCTTTCCGAGGGAATACTTCAAGGGCTTGAGCGGAAGGGTGAAAGCCATGGGGGTTATCGACCGGGATATATCCTTCGGCTATGAAGGGGCCGTGGCCTCGGATATCAAATCGGCCTTGGCCAGCGCCGGGGTGGTTCCCAAGGTCATAAACTATATCGCCGGGATCGCGGGAAGGGATATCACCAAGGAAAACATCGAGGGCATGTACGACAAACTCTTCAGCTTCATCCAGGGGAAAGACGAGAAAGAGATGCAATTCATCGGCTTGAGGTGGTAAATCATGGTAAAGGCAAAAGACCTCACGGACCAAGAGTATCTGTACGGCCATAAAGCCTGCCCGGGATGCGGGCTGGGCACGATCGGCAGGCTGGCCCTGAAAATTCTGGGGGAAAGGACTATTGTGGGCCTTCCCGCGAGCTGCATGTCCACCGTCACCACGATTTACCCCCAGATGAACTACTCCGTCCCGTCGCTGACCATGGCTTTCGCCGGGACGGGAGCGTTGCTGACGGGCATGTCCGCCGGGCTGAAAGCGCAGGGCATCACCGACGCGTATGTGTTGGGAATCGCCGGGGACGGGGGTACGGCGGATATTGGTTTGCAGGCCTTGTCGGGGGCCGTGGAGCGGGGGGATGATTTTATCTACATCTGCTACGACAACGAAGCGTACATGAATACCGGGGTGCAGCGGAGCAGCCTGACTCCCATCGGCGCCCACACGACCAATTCCCCCGCGGGGACCGCATCCTATGGAAAGAAAAACCCCAAGAAGAATTTATTCGAGATCATGATCGCCCACCGCATCCCCTATGCCGCGACCGCAAGCTCAGCCTACCCCTATGATTTTATGAACAAGATGGAAAAGACGAAGAACATCAAAGGCCCGAAGTTCATCCACATCATGTGCCCCTGTCCCACCGGGTGGGGATTCGCCTCCGATCTCACGGTGGAGATCGGGAAGCTCGCGGTGGAGACCGGCATGTGGTATCTGGCGGAGTACGAAAATGGGAAAGTGAAGATGAATGTGGTCCCGAAAACCCTAAAGCCCCTTGAGGAGTATCTTAAGACCCAAAGAAGGTTCAGGCACTTGACCGCGGAAAACATTCAACTCATCCAGGAACACAGGGATCGCGAGTGGGAATTAATCAGGGAGAGGTGGCTCTAGCCTATTTCGAAAGAAATCGTGCGCAAATTGTTGGGGCAATCACGCGAAGCGCGTGATGGTTGCCCATCTTGCGGGCGGCCACATAGGGCCGCCCCTACAATACTCTTTTTGGGCTCCGGCTTGTCCGGCCCAGAGGTTTGACGATAGCCTCAATCCTCCTCTGTACATATTTTGGGAACCGCTCGGAGTAACCTTTAATCAGTTTGGCTGATAGATTCTTCAGATTGATTTCATCCAAATCTAGAGACGATTTCCCTTTGCAGACAAAATACATCTGGTCTAAAAAGGCTTTTTCTGGGACGGCGATATGGATTCCATCTTTTATCTCAAATCCGAAGAACAGATCTGAAGAAATTTGCCTGAATTCAACCCCCTGTCTCCGCAGGATGAACTTTTTGGTTTTTCGAGTCGTGGCAAAGGTAAGGCTGTAGGGAATCATATTCAAGATCCCATGGCGGGCCAGGGCAGATTCGAACGAAAGGTAGTTGGGCAGATAGATCTGAGCGGCTATTTTCTCTAAAGGAAGATTTTCCCCCATCGGAATGTAGATGCCCTGGGACACCCGCTCCATCACTCCGCCATCCACCCATCTCTTTAAGGCCACATAAAGACTGTTCCTCCCAAGACCGGTGATCTTCTCCAGGTCGGCGATCGTATAGAAGGGCTTATTCAGCATCTTCAGCATTTTCAGCAGCCCTACTCCGGTCATGGGGTCAATTCCTCCACGGCTGGCCAAAAATCTTTGGGCAAGTATTTCCGCAAATCTCTGATAAGGTCTTTTTTCTTCAGGGTTGTTGGGGGAGGCGTATAGGGAATCTTTAATTTCTGGGTTATGTACCAGAGGTCAAAAAGGTCTTTCGGCTTCGCTCTATCCTTCAGGCAGGATATTTTATCCTGATAAATCTGTTCCAGGACTCCCACCTGGCCCAGAACCTGAACCGTCGATACAGGGGAGCTGAGGAGCTGCAGCTTCCACTGATAATCCTTTATCCCTCTTCTGGATATTTCAATCTTAACCCGAAAGGGAAAGGGCAGATATCCTTGAGTGACTTTAATTTCCGCCAGGTGGGTATAACGCTTCTCCTCCAGATCGGTTAGAGTAAATTCCGGGAAGGGAGCGATGATTTTTCCCACCCAACCGCGAAATTTGTTTTTCAGACGGTCGTGGATCAGAGAAAAATCGAGGTCTTCCGAAAACCTGGGAGAGCCATGGCCCAACCGCAGAGCTGTCCCCCCTTTGAAAATTAGCTCTCGTCCATAGGGCGAGTCAAAGAGTCCTTTCAATAGGATCAACTCCCAGAATTCTCGGACCACCTGGGTGACATCGATCCGTAACTCACGGGCTTTTTGTTCAGCAATTAGCTGTTCCATAATTCTTAACAAATATGTTAAGATAATAAGAACTTCTTGTCAAGAAGAATTTAATGCTTCCCCTCCATTCCCAAAGTTCACTCACATCATGTGCCCGTGCCCGACCGGGTGGGGATTCGCCTCCGATCTCACGGTGGAGATCGGGAAGCTGGCGGTGGAGACCGGCATGTGGTACTTGGCGGAATATGAAAACGGGAAAGTGAAGATGAATGTGGTCCCGAAAACCCTGAAGCCCGCTGAGGAGTATCTTAAGACGCAAAGAAGGTTCAGGCATTTAACCGCGGAAAACATTCAGCTGATCCAGGAACACAGAGATCGCGAATGGGGGCTGATCCGGGAGAAGTGGCTTTAAGAATGAGCCATGTCCCATCAGCCCTGATTTGCTTTTGCACCCACAAAGTTTGGGGATTAGTCAACGGTTGGGCTTGTTGATTTTGGATTCAAAGAGGGAATAATGGCGAACGCTTTGAAGAGTTTTAGGAACAGAGAGAATCGTAGCTTCCTCTTTTAGTGGATTCGGAGATCAATAGCTGGCGTTTTCTCGTCAGGTCCCGGATGGTTTTTCTTAAGGTTTCTGCTCGCTTATCCAGCTCATCGAATTTTGCGTCCTTCTCCTTAAGTTCTGAATCTCCCCGGCAGGGTTGCAGGCGGAGCAGAGCCTGATCCTTCTGCACCTCGGCCAGTCCTTTCTGCAGATCCCTTATTTCTTTTTCGAGCTCCTTGGTCATTTTAGAATAATTCAGGAAAATTTTCCAAACTCCAAAGCCCAAACACGGTCAATCTCATTCGAACTCCTCTGATTCCTCTGCGGGATAGAAGAAATAAAGGTCTTCCGGGGTAATTTTATCAGCATCCCTTTGAACCAAAAAATCTTCCTGCTGCTTCCGAAAGGCGATGGCCGCTTCCCGCAACCTTTCCAATTTCTCCAGGACGCCATTGTCCGGCAACAATTGAATCACTTCCCGGTAAAATCCTTCACTCCCCCCAATCAGCATCCCTTCCTGGAGAATTTTACAGGCAACCATATTTTTAAACGTATCAAAACGTACCTGCTCACGCACCCGTTCCATTTTTTTTACCACGTAATCGATCTCTTCATTGACCGCAGGGGATATAAGCGCCCTGTATTTCTTCTGATAAATTGCCGTATCGAGTCTCTGGATCATAGGGTCACGAACGCTGTCGTTCACAATCACGACAAGATCGATGTCGGATCCCCGAACGAGTCTTCCCGTACTGCGTTCCGGTCGGGGGACATCATGGGCCATGTCATACACAATGTCACCGGCCAGGATAAAGCAGGCTTGCTCTTGTAGCCAGGTCTCCCGAAGCTCGGCTTTCACCTCATCGACGAAGTCCCGAGCGAGCTCCAGTTTGGATCGGCTGACCTGCACAATACGGGAATGTATTTCCCGGGCCCTTTGATCGATGAGTTGTGGTTGCCCCGCCAATCCGACCACGGAGTAAGTAAGAAACTCCCTGAGGATGGATGGAGAAAGGCGGGCAAAGCCGTTCACCCGCCGATCGAGCCTGAGGAATCTACCCCCTACCGACTTCACCCGCAAATTGCTTGAGGTTTTGCAGGTTTGCCACAGGAGAAGGTTGTCTCCAGGTATGAATCCCTTAATCTCCGACCCGGTGAGTGGCCCGTTGGTTTTTAGGAGATTTATAATCTCTTGTTCCATGGGCTTGGGTTGGCAAAGGTTCTCCGAATCGTCTCGATTACAAGACTTTGATTTCCATCTTCTCTTTTTTCCGGACATCTTTGCACGCCAGCAGTTCCCTGGCGGCGATCTGGTCTACCACATAGACAAGATTACCGCCCCTTTGGGCGTACACCTGCCCGTACGAGATGGGAACCTCCGGAGTGACCTCTCCCAGGAGTGATTCAGCAACGGGGCCGACTTTTCGCTCCCCACTGGCCAGCAAAACCACCGTTCTTGCCTGGTATACGAGCTCTGCCCCCATGCTTATCGCATACCGGGGTGCTTCTTTTTTTGATTGGAAATGACCGTCGGCAACGGCATTGCCCATCGTATTCCCATCCAGTTTTACGAGTAGGACTTTGCTATTCCGGAAAGGGATACCCGATTCATGAAAGGCTACATGACCTCTTCCGCCGACTCCGATAATTTGCAGGTCCATTCCTCCCGCTCTCTGGATTTTCCGTGCGTACCCGTCGAGGATAGCCGTTTTTATCCAAGCGAGGTACTTCGAAGCGGCCTTCGCCTTGATCGCGATGGACCTTCCCGCGCCCTGGCCCAACAGTTGCCAGTCCTTGGGATGAGCTTTGAGCTCCTTGGTCAACTGCTTCTGATCAATCAGGGTCCCGTACGGCACGCTCGTCTCGATGAATTTCTTGCGGAGAAGCCCGAAAAATTCCTGAATCATAAAGTAAGAGTAACTTTCCGGGTGCAGGGCCCGCTGTTGTGGGTTTTCACCCGGGAGACCAACATATTCATCGAGATTGAAACTCCTGATCCGCCCGCTGTCAAAAGCTCCCTCGTTTGCCGCCTTTGCCAGATGCTTGTACAGACCGGTCGGTGAGCTTCCCGTTGCCAGTCCCAGAACAAATTCCCTTTTTTGGGCAAGGATCCGGGCAATGTTCTTCTGAACCACATCGGCAGCCACCGCACTCATGTGGTCGAAGTCACGCGTGACCAATAGGGTAATTGGCAAGAGTCCACCCCCCTTTCTTTGTGGGTAATGATTCGATCAAATTATCAATCGCCCCGGCAACAGGTATTTGCTGGGGAATCGAATTCCCACCGGAGCGAATTCCGACGTCATCCAATGGTGCTCTTTACGGCGTCAGCAATCTGGCGGCAATACTTCTCCGTGATTTCAGGCGTTGGCCCCTCCACCATTACCCGGCACATGTTTTGGGTACCCGAATACCGCACCAGAACACGGCCATTATCACCCAGTTCGGCTTCCACCTGCCGGATAACCTTCATAACCTGCGGCAAGGAGGAAACTTCTGGCTTGCTCTTCACATCCACGTTGATCAGTTTCTGCGGGTAGATCTCCATCATATTCGCAAGCTCGGACAAAGGCTTGCCGGTCTCGGCCATCGCCGCTATCAGTTGTATGGCGGTAATAATCCCGTCACCCGTTGTGTGGTGTTCCAGGAAAATCATATGGCCGGCTTCCTCTCCCCCGATGACCGACCCCAACCGAAACATGTCCTCCAATACATAACGATCGCCCACTTTTGAGGCATGGTGTTTAATGCCGTACTTCTTACAAGCCACCTTGAGCCCGAGGTTGCTCATCACCGTGCTGATGAGCAAATCGTTCTTCAGTCGCCCTTTTTCTTTGAGCTTCCTGGCACAGATGATCAGAACCTGATCGCCGGATATTTCTCGTCCTTTCTCATCCACCGCAATCAACCTGTCACCGTCCCCATCAAAAGCGAGTCCGATGTTCGCACCGGCCTCCACCACCCGCTTCTTGAGGTCCTGCGTATGCTGGGATCCGCAATGATCATTGATATTGAGGCCATTCGGGGTATTATGGATGACCTCCACTTCGGCCCCCAGCTCAAAGAACGTGTCGGGGGCAACTTTGTAGGTGGCCCCATTCGCCGTATCGAGGACAATCTTCATCCCTTCCATCGAGAGGTCCCGGGGGAAGGTATTCTTCAGAAAAACGATGTAACGCCCGTGAACATCCTCCAACCGGTAAGCCCGTCCCATCTCCCTGGTTGGGGGGGCCTTTTCGGGCAGTTGATTCCCCAGAATGAGGCTTTCAATCGTCTCTTCCTGTTCGTCGGAGAGTTTCAAACCGTTGCCGGAAAAAATCTTGAGCCCGTTATCCTGGTAGGGATTGTGCGATGCCGATATGACGATACCGGCATCCGCTCGCATACTCTGGGTTACGTAGGCGATGCCCGGAGTCGGAAGCACACCCACCAGGTAGGGATTTCCTCCCATCGAGGCGATCCCGGATTCCAGAGAACCTTCCAGCATATACCCCGATATGCGAGTATCTTTGCCAATAATGATCCGGGTACTGTGATGCGGTTTCTTCAACAGGTAGGTAACCGCTTGACCGACAGAGAAGGCAATATGCGCGTCCATAGGATACCGATTTGCCTCTCCCCTGATCCCATCCGTTCCAAACAATTTGCCCATTCACGTACCTCCTCAGGAAATATTCGCCCGAGATTTTTTAAATATATTCAATGCCGGCAAAACCATTGCTACCTGCCCACAGATACGATCGACAATGGAATCGAGCCATTGCGTACCCCCCCGAGAAACATCCCGCGGTAAGCTCTGGATCACTTCGATATAGTCTCCTCCCTGTTTCTCCCTTTGCTTCCCAAATGCGGTGAGGAACCGGTCCCTTTCCTCCCCATCGACAATCTTACCGGCGTCACTAAACAGTCGTTCTTCCACCCCTTTGACTTTTTCATGAAACTCCTGTTTCGCTCCGGTGGTCTTCGTCGTGTCTTTTCCCTTACCGGGCGAGACGGGCATTTTAGAAGCCATATCCTTGAGCCGTTTCATCCTCTCCTCTTTGGCCATTCGCAGCTTTTCAAGTACCCCTTCAAAAATCAGCTTACCAAATTCCTGATTTTCGAAGAAAATTTTTCGTACATGGATATACCATTGCTCCAGAGCGATAAGATTTGCAATGTAAAGGACATTGTTTTCGACCACCCGGGAAAGGCCCGGGTAGGCTCGCGGGATGAGATCAACAACCTTGCCAGGGTGGCTCTTGCTCATAACCAGTTTATTCTCCATGTCTACATCCTCACGGAGCACGGATCCGGCAGCCACCACGTTGCCGTAACCCATCCGGAAAGGCCCGACCATGCCACCCTGTCCTCCGAGGAAAATCGGCGGGTTGTTGAGCATGACTCCCCGAGGAACATCGCCGATTAAGGATGCAGTGGCTTTGTCCCCTTCAGGAGTAAAGTTAAAATGAATATAGGAGCTCCCTACTTCGCTATGGTCCTTACGGCTCGTCCCCCCGGCCATCAGACAGTCACAAAAATTGATGAGGCTCCCCAGGGTCACGAAAGGAAACAGGATGGTATGTTTCAAGCCAACACAATGCGCGCCGTTCGCCTGTTCTTCCAGCAGGCACGCCTCACGAACGTGTCCACCGAGTCCCATGCTCGCCTTTTCTAGGAAAACGGATTTGTTGAAATATCCTCCCTTCAACTCCACCTTAGGCCCGAGCTGGCAATTGTCCACGGTCACGGGGGCTTCATACCCAAGCTGAACCCCTGAGGAAATAACCGTTTTCTCCCCGTAAATCCGGCATCCCGGGTAGATCTTGACAGCCTTGCCCGAGATCTGGTCGATATTGACCTCCTCGCCCACATCGATGCTGGGGGGATTGGGAATATTCACACCTTTTTTGATGAGTTCCTTGATTTTGTTATTAGCGGCAGGCTTAAGGTCCATCTTTTTCTCCAAAAAAATGGCCCACTGAATTTTTCATGTGGGGCCTAAGTATTCTGAGCCGTCTTCGATGGATGATCAGTACCTTATTAAAGTTGAATGGCCTTCTGTTTTTCACCATTCCATAGTTCGCGGATCTTGAAAGTAAATTGTTTCCCGCTTAAATAAATATTCTAATATTTCAGCCGGTGGGAGGTCAATACATTTTTTCCACACACACATTTTCCAAGTGACAGAAAGCGGAAATCAAGAAAGGCAGAGAAAAAAAGCTCCAGAGGATATTTTAAATCTTCTTGGAGTCTTCATATCGGATTCTTCTGGAAAATCCATTTCATAAATCCCCAGAAGTTCGAGGCGAAGCTGTTAGGTTGTTCATTTAGAGGTAGGGCGATGCCAAAGTATCAAAATCCCCCATTTAAGTTAACAAAAAAATATCGGAGATCGGGGCATGATCAAAACTGAGAAATTTGCCCACATTATTGCATAAATGGTTTGCCTATCAAATCTTTTTAAGTCCCCGGAAACTCAAGGAAAATAGCAGATAGTGAAACCAGCACCTCTTGCTAAAAAATTAATATTCCTGCCCCCGTTTCCAAAATAACTGCCTATTTGGATCGGTCCTTGATCCAGAACACGCCGCACGAGCTCGGTCCCCTCTCGAACATTAAATGGCTTCATGCTGAAGAAGCATCCGGGAAATATCTCTTTTTCCAATGTATCTCTTTTGCCGCCCAATCCCATCATCCTTCCAGCCTAGTTAACAAGGGGTGACCCAAGTTTACGCCTGACTCAGCATTTGATCCGCCAGATTGCTCATCATCCCCTTTCCTTGGGATTGCAAATTATCAATCCCGCTGCCAAATTCATCGGCAGCCGGCAAAAGCCGGTCTTTTTTCAAGGGTAAATCATTTTCGATGACTGCGTCCACACCGCTCACGGTAATGGCAAATCCCCCGTTTTCCACCCTTTGAATCCAGCCTTTTTCTCGAAGATACCAGATGTGAAATTCCAAATATTTCTCCGGAACTTCCAGCAGTTTTTCCATTTGAAAGGTCCCGACCCCGGCGTTCCCGGCATCACGCCTGCGGGCAGTATAGAGCATTGATAATATCGCCTGGTAAATCTTTCGATCCTCCTCCGTCCCTTTCGATGGGGCCGCATGAGAATAGTTGTTCAACTGATGAGAATTTCCCGCATCGTATTTAGCGTCATAATCAGCGCGTCGTTCGGGGTCTGAAAGGGCCCGGTAGGCCTTCACCAGTTCGTCGAATTTTTGCGCA
>Ga0315279_10010132_pt1 | contig 11125 bp, 10 predicted proteins | sample YL17G06_20_MG_FD_203694 | JGI IMG/M metagenome (GOLD analysis project Ga0315279, IMG submission 203694) | Sediment microbial communities from Yellowstone Lake, YNP, Wyoming, USA - YL17G06_20 | ecosystem: Environmental > Aquatic > Freshwater > Lake > Sediment | place: USA: Wyoming | collected...
CTATGATTTTCCAGGTCATTAATCATTTGTATCGCTTCATCCAATTGAGAATCTGAAATGCCTACATATTTCCCCTCTTGGATAAATTTATTCTCCATTGGATAGGGATCACCACCTGCCGCCCCTTTTGGGATTTCGACTTTCGCATTGAATTTTTCTCCATTCTTCATTTTAATAGCAACTTTACAGCCGCAATACATTTTCCAGTTACTGAAATCCCATTGTCCCAAATGGAAATCCGGATGCGGGATATCCTTGAAGGGCACAATTTGCGCACTTTTTGCGGACATGCCAATATCTGGTTCTACCTTTACTTTTTGGGCAAGGGCGTGGACTTCTGGGTCTGTAATGCGCTCGATAGTGAATTGTTCAGGCGTAAGTTTTTGATCAATTAGGATAACCGCAACATTATAGGGTTGATAGAAATTTAACGCAACAGGGCTCTGAACCCGTTTAATTTCCTCAAGATTGGTGAATGGTCTGGACATATCATCCATCATTGCGCTCAATAATGAATTTGAAATTTTAATGCTCTCAATTTCTCTGTAATCCAAGGACTTCCCAGCCTTTTGCACTTTGTCCAGAATTTTAAAGATGGCATCTGCAATGGAATCGACGTAAGCGCAGCCGGGATAGATTTTAAAACTGATCGATTCAGTCATCCAAGCGGTCCCAAGGTCACTATCCAAAACATTTTCAAAATTAGTCTCGGAGGTATATTTGCAAAATCCTTGGGGGTCTTCAAAAATGGTCTTGGCGCCGGTGAAGCCGTTCTTTGCTAGAAAGGCCGCCTCCACTCCAGTTTTCGCTGGGACTGATGATGTAAGTAATTTGGAATGTGGTCCCCAAAATCCCGCCGGAATAGTTACTGGGGATTGATACAGGGCAATCCCAAACGCATTTACCAATTCCGATTTTGATAAGCCTAGCAATTTTCCCGCGATTGCGACCCCCTCAGTGGCATGGATGAAGCTCTGCATCTGCCCTTCTCCTGGCGGATAAATAGCTAATCCTACCCGCCCTCCGATTTCATTCCCAATAATCAATCCCGTAAGGTACTCCCTCCCAGAAATATCTAATTTCTCTCCTAACGCAAGCGCGGTAGAATAGGCACTGGTTCCCGTATGAACAGTTCCCAAGTAATCATCATAATCTAATGCTATTGAGAATGCCGCGTTCGCATAAAGCGCATTTAATACGGAAGTTTGAATCCCTGAAGGAAAAATTGTTGCTTCTGGCTTTGAATCATAGGCTTTAATAGTTTCAAAAAGAATCTGCCCTCCATTTGTCGTTGAACCCGCAAAACACGCGCCTAGCATTCCCAATAATTGTTGTTTCGCAATTTTGATGATATTTTGCGGTATTTTATCATATGATACTGAAATAATCCAGTCTACTATATTTTCGGCTTTGGTACTCATATTTTTGACCTCTCTAAAACCCCATTCCCAAATTTTGAAGCATCGCAAGCATACCCGAAATATAAAACACCTTATATCGGTGCGGCCTAAAATTCGGGATCTCTACTAAGGCTTGAGTATAACCCCCGAAGAACGTGTATTTGCCATCAAAGACATCATTCCAAAATTGTTCATCATCAGCCTTTATGAGAAATTCTGTGAAAGAATCATGCCCTTCTATAAAATTATTTTCTTCTGGACTGATTATTAATGTATATTTCTTGGTCCCTATCGTTAAATTTGCTTTCAGACTCATACTTATAAAATCGGGCACATTCTCTCCAGCCAATTTTTTCACCATTGCCGAGACCTGCCCAATTTTCACTATAAAATTCTTAAACCGGTCTTCAAGTTCAGCCATTTTTTTGTTCGCCCGTTTCTTTATAAAAAAAGTGGAGCTTATAAATTTATTTTCAAACTTAGCATTGAAAATAATTCTACTGGGATTTTCCGTGTTAATTGATTTTGGAACAAGAACAGTGCAAAGCAAGATAGTTTTTTATGGTTGTGCGATGTCCGGAAAATCGACGGCCCTTAAAGCACTCTATCATGATCTCAATGGTGGCAAAAAATTAGTTTCAATTGAAACTAGCCATTCGAAAGATGCTCGAACGCTTTTCTATGACTACGGCGAACTAGATTTAACCTTCGGCATCTGGAAATTAAAATTGAATTTATGGACTGCCACAGGGCAAGACTTTTATTGTGCTACAAGACCCACGGTATTACAAAGCACGGACGGCATAATATTTGTAATTGATTCACGAAAGAATTTATTAGAGGATAATTTAAAAAGTTGGAATGAATTAAAATCTTTCTTTGGAAACAAATTGGAAACCACAATACCTGTGATTGCCTGCCTAAATAAAAGAGATCTTCCTGATGTGATTCCTGGTTCGATAATCCAAAGTGCTTTTGAATTTCACCCTTCTACAAAATTACATGAAACCATTGCAACACAAAATCATAATATCTATCCTGCGTTTAAGGACCTCTTCGAGAATATTTTCCAAATCCATAAAGCTGCTAAAACTACTATATTGAATCAATTAAGAGAATACCCCAAAAAGTAAATTTCCCTAAAGAAAATAATAATTTCAAATCAATTCAAAATAACTACAGAATAATATTCGTTATCTGCGGATTTTTGCAAAAAAATTATCCTATTTTTTAATAGCCTTCAATCTTTGGTAAACCTTCTATTTTTTAATAGCCTTTGTATTTCTTGTATTGAGAAAAAATACCTTTTAATTCTAAACTCCAAATCCTTTTACTAAGAATTCGATTGACCTCAACTTATCCGTAAGCTAATAATTTATAAATAATAATAAATTTTATTTCATAACATAAAAAAGAATTAAATAAAAACCTCAATCTAAGATTATGTTAGATAACCCCTAATTTAACCTTTATATATTGAATTTTAAGGATTCAAGAGGAGAATTGTGAGATGTCAGAAAAAACGGTAAAGAAAATTGCGATGAAAATTTTTGATATTCCACTTTCTAGTGATGAATTTGTAGGTTATGCAGCAGATAAAGATATCAAAATTGCGAAAGTTTCAAAAAATACTTTTTTATTGGGCGATGTTGCTGTTGATAATGCAATATATGGCATGCTCGGCTTAGAGAAAGAGTACTGGGCGGATGATAAATCTGTCGCAAACGCGGACTTAATTGATCAAGTAACGATTAGATTATTCGATAAAGCTGGGAAAAATACTGGTATCATTGAAGAACGAATTTTAAAGGAACTCTCCCAATCAGGTTCTGGTGCGAAATTGCCCGTTTTCACAGTAACTCTCAGGGCTTTCCCCTATCTGATTGATATTGAAAAAGAAGCCGATATCTTCATCTTTCCGCTCTTAACTAATAAGGCGAAAGGAGCTTTTGAAATCATTGAAATTACCAAAAAGGCTGTCGCTATCGGGGCTGATTTCATGGTTACAAGAAAACTTGGGAATAATAAAGTTGCATTTATTGATTCAAAACACGGTGGAAAAATCGAGATTAGCATATATGATTCCGATCTAGCGAAAAATTCCCTTTTTGTTGATATATTAACCCTTTTCGCTGGAACCATTAAATTTCATAATGCAATGGCAATCAAAATCGATAAGGTCATGAAAGAATTGGCTGCCGGAACCTTAGTTTTGCACCCCTCTAAAAAAACCTTAGAATTAATGCTGAATCCTAGACGGGCGCCGCAACCCGAAAAAGCCGAAAAACCTGAAAAACCCGAAAAAAAGGCAGGCCGGGTGAAAGAAAGTGAGGAAGAATCGCGCAATAAACGAATGAAAAGGAGAGTAAGGGGAGTGAGCGAGGAAAAGGAGGCAAAACCAGCAAAGAAGCGCGGCAAAAAGAAAGCAATTCTTGATGAGGAAGAAGAACTAGGACCGAAAAGGGGGAAAGGCAAAATTTCTGGAAAAGAAGAAAAAGAAGTAGCCGCCTTAAAGAAACCCCAAAAAATACGCCCTCTCTATCCAGAAGATCCTGTGAAGGAAGCAACAGGCATAACCGAAGCAATTAGTGAATTACTTGAAGATGTGGGCGTAGTAACCATAGATGATTTACTTTCAGCGAATCCTGAAGAGTTGGCTGATGAGATTGGCGTCGATTCAATTACGAGCCAAAAAATTAAGCAATGGCAAAAGGCTTCTCTACTAAGAATCAAAGAGGCACTCAAAGAAGAGGAGGAAGTAGAACCAGAAAACGAGGAAGAACCTGATGAAGATGAGGACAAATTTGATATGCTGGATTCAGGCCTCTAAATACTAAATTTTTTTGTAAAAATGTCTCGTATTTGAATACCTCTCTTTAAATTTTTACAATTCTTTTTCTTTTATTTGATTTTTGGAGTAAAATTATGTCAGAATCTGATTTAACAAAGAAGTTCATTGCAGTTTGTGGGGAGGAGAACGTATCCAATCAGGATCTAGATTTAATTGCATATAGCAGTGATTTAGCATCACTTCCAGCAGTATTAAAACAAATGTACAAGATAAAATCTCCACAATATGTCCTTCGCCCATCGTCTCCTGAGCAAATATCTGAAATCGTTAAAATTGCTAGACAATATAACATGCCTTTTACTACACGTGCAGGGGGATCTTCCGGAACGGGTGCAATCATTCCTATTGATGACGGATTAATTCTAGATATGACTAAAATGCAAGCAATTCTAAATATTGACCCAAAATCCCAGCAAGTGACTATGCAGCCTGGAATAACTTGGCAGAAATTAAGCTTTCAATTGAATAAATTAGGGCTGATGGTTGGAATTCATCCTTCAAGTTCCCCTTCTGCCACTGTCGGTGGGTTTATTTCAACGGGAGGATATGCTGGAATAGGTGCCCCGAAATACGGTCCAATTAGTAAGCAGGTTCAAAAACTAAAAATCGTATTACCATCGGGCAATATCAGGGAAATCATGCCGCCTCTCACTTCACTATTTGTTGGGGCAGAAGGAACTCTCGGCATTATCACTGAAATCACACTACAGTTATATCCCAAATCACAAATAACTTCTCCTCTAGCTTTCGGTTTTAATAATCTTGATTCAGCGATAGGCGCACTTGAAGCGCTCTTGAAAACGGGAATTCATCCCTTTCATGCGATGCTTTTTGATAGAACATTTTTTGATGCCTCTCGAACGTTGGGGCTCGATGTTCCTCCGAATGAAATTGTTCTTTTACTAACTCTAGAAGGAACTGAATTCGCGATGCAAGTTGAATTGGAAATAATTCATAATATTTTCTCAGAAACTAGTCAATTAGATGAAGAATTCGCCAGTAAGGAATGGCAAAATCGATTTAAAGCAGAACTTTTTATCAAAAGGGCTGGTCCCAGTCTGATTTTGCTAGAACTCGGTATTCCTTTACGCTTGGTTCCTCAACTTTATGATAAGTTTCAATCAATGGGGAAATCCGAACAAATTGAACTCGGTTTCTGTGGAATACTTGGACATGGTAAGTCTATGCTCTGTATGCCTTTCATTTTAACAGATGAACAGAAACCCATGGATTATCTCAAGATTCTTTCCTTCAGTCGCAAATTAATTAGTGCTACTATCAAATTGGGTGGGGCCCCTTATGGAATCGGCCTTTGGGGGACTAGCTATTTGCCCTTTATTCATAATCAAGATAAATTAAAAATTTTCTCTGCCATAAAACAGATTCTTGACGAAAAAAATCTGTGTAATCCTGGAAAACTTGTAGAGGATCGCACCCCAGAACAAATGCGACCACCTAAACCTTAAGGATGTGGAAATGTTGAGTATTGATAAAGATTCACTCACTACTGATCTTATCGAACTTGTAGGACTAGAGAATGTTATTATTGATGAAATCGCATTGAAAGAATACGGATTAGATAGGTATCAGACAGAACATACACCCCTCTTAGTAATCAAGCCCTCAGATCCTCTCCAATTTAAACGGATAAACTTTATTATGCGTCGATACAAGATCAATTCAATAAATCCTAGAGGTTATGGCTTCGGCATAAATTCAGGGGCGTATTCAGAAGGATTAACTATTGATCTCACGTTATTAAACAAAAAGTTAGAGGTAAATCCGCAAGATTCAATAGTAACGGCTCAAGCAGGTTTCAATTACAGTGAACTTCAAAATAAATTGATGGAATATGGATTTCGTCTCCCTATCGAACCTATCCTCAAGGGTACTCTCGGCGGTTTTATTGCTTCTGGGGGGATTGGCTATGGAAGCTTTCGATACGGGTCAATACTAAATATTTTAAGGAGTACTACTCTGCTTCTTTCAAATGGGCAGATAATTCAAACTGGTATGCAATATGTGCCCCCATATTCGTCTGGATATAACTTGAATGGGTTAATTTGTGGTTCAGAAGGATATTTTGGAATCATTACCGAAGCGATACTGGAAATAGTTCCCGTACCACAAGAGAGCCTAAATCTCTTATTCTCGCTAGGGCTAAGCGTTGAAATTTCACAAGTATTAACCAAATTAACCCAGTTCTCTACGGTTTTTAATATCTGTGTTTATAAATCAATCTTAAATAGCAATACAGAAAATACACTAATTTCATTACGGCTCGAAGGCTTTTCAGAGACATTAAATGCAGATAAGACTTCAATTGAGAAAATTGAAGATATTACTTTCTTAGATACTGACACCGCTAACAAAGTATGGGAAAATCGTATTCTTGACTCTTCTCAGATCCCTGACTCCAGTGCAATTATCGAGACGATTATTCCCCTCACTTTTTTATCCCAATTTTTCACATTTTGGGAACCCTTTGATTCGCCCCCAGTTTTCGGAATTCTAATGAATGCAGGAACAATCCTTGTCTATGTCTTTTTACTTAAAGAATTATCTGAATCTCGAAAAAATGAGATTTTAGCTGAATTTGTGAATAAGGCCCAGGAATTTCAAGCTTATCCGCCTACAATCGGGAATTCGCTCAAAGCATTCGTTGAAAATTGTTACCCTAACTTAGATATTGTAAAAGAATTGAAACCCGTTTTTGATAAAGACGCAATTTTGAAATCTCAGGAGTTAGCATTTTGAAGAACCTTAACCAATATCTTGCTCTAAAGGCTGAAATTATTAATCAAGAAATTCAAAAGCTTCTTGACTTTTGGAACTTTCCTGAGCCCTTAAATGGGGCTATTCATTACATTCTGGAATCGGGTGGGAAACGCATTCGCCCGGTTCTGACATTAATTTCATGTGAGGCAGTGGGCGGTTCCATTGATTCTAGCATCCCCGCTGCAATTGCAATTGAATTAATACACAATGCCTCGCTTCTTTGGGACGATGTCATTGATGCCGATGAGTTACGGCGGGGAAAAATAACCGTTCATAAAAAATGGGATAAGAATTTAGCGATTCTCGCGGGTGCCATGATTACCACGAAGGCCCTCGAACTCATTTCTAATGACCCCAATCGTCTCGGTTTATATTTGAATGCACTGGGAACAATGATTGAGGGTCAGATATTGGATATTTCAAAAAGTGTTGATGCCTCAAATGAGTTGTTCGAATCAAAAAATGAATCTGAAATTTTTGAGGTTTTACGGAAGCGCTTTCAAGAGAAAGTCTATGAAGGGCTTGAATGGGGCAAGAACACCGATTCCTCAAAACTCACAGAATTTGTCGAATTTGAAGAGGAGCGGACTTACTTCAACATGATTTCAAAGAAGACCTCCGCTTTAATTAAACTGGCTACTTATATAGGGGCGCTTCTTGGGGGCGGAACTCCCGAAGAAATTAACGCCCTCACAGATTACGGGTTTTATTTAGGGCTGGCATTTCAGCTAAGAGATGATCTCATTGGAATAACCTCCAATGAGCAAGCTTCGGGCAAACCTATCGGGTCTGACCTTCGCCAAGGCAAATTAAATTTATATACAATTTTTGCGCTAAGGAATTTAGAAGACGAAAAATTAGATGAATTACTCAGTTTAATGCAAAATATTGCTGATTCTAGTACTATTCAAAAGATGCGCCAAATTTTGGAAGATTGCGGCGCCATAAACTATGCAAACGAGAAACTTCAATTCATATCTGAAAATGCTCGGAGTGCTTTATCACTATTAAAAGATACTGATTCCAAAACTATTCTTAATCAATTAATTACTTTCACAATTGAACGGAATTTTTGAGAGGTCTGATAAATTTGTCAATCCAAATGAAAAATTATGAAAAAGAATTGGTTATTTGCGCCAAATGTGGCTATTGCCGGGATGAATGTTCGGTCTGGAAAATTAATGGCTTTGATACAGTTTCTCCGCGTGGTAAAATTCTATTATTGAAACATTTTTTAGAACAGAAGCAAGAAGTTCCTGCTGAATTGATAAATAATTGGTATTTCTGCTGCACGTGCGGGAAATGTGCGGAAATCTGTCCACTTGAAATAAATTTTCCAGAGTTAATTAGATCATTCCGAATTGAATTTGCAAAAGCAAAGAGAAATATCCCGAAACCCCTTTTAAAAACTACGAAAAATATCTTGACCACCGGGAATCCTTTAGGACGAAGTCAGGATGAGCGAAATGATTGGCGTCCGGAAAACCTCATTTTGAAGGAGGATTCAAAACATCTCTTCTTTATCGGATGTATGTCCTCTTATTGGACAATGGAATCCGCTGAACTGGTTTCCCGCATTTTAAATAAAATTGGTTACGATTTCACAATCCTTGATACCGAAAGCTGCTGTGGTTATATTGAATTTTGGTCGGGAGAGATCGATAAGGCGAAAGAACTCGCAGAAAATTTGGCCACGAAGATTGAAGCTGCGGGGATTACCACTATTTTCACTGCATGCCCTGGGTGCTACTCAACCCTGAAGTACGATTATCCGAAATTAGGTATTGAATTAAATGCCGAAATCCTTCACATTTCAGAATTGTTCGCCCGCTTATTGGATGAAGGAAAATTAAAATTTACCACCCCTCTGAATACCACTATTACTTACCACGATCCCTGCCATCTAGGGCGCTTTCACCATATTTTTGACGCTCCACGGCGCCTTATCGAAAGCCTACCCGGAACTAAATTTGTGGAAATGGATTATAATAGGGAAAATTCTAATTGCTGCGGGGGTCCTTTACGAACCGCCTTTCTCGAACAGGCTGAAAAAATTGGTGCGCTGAGAGCAAAGGAAGCAAATGAAACCGGCGCTGAATATGTCACTACCATATGTCCTCAATGTATGATTAGCTTGCGTCAGAGTTCCAGCGATTTCAATTATAAGGTAACGGATCTCATGGTCCTCATTGCCAAAGCGCTCGGTATTCCTGAAGCGGATGATTATTTATAATCCAAGCATTATTCACAAGAAATCATTAAAGATAAAAATCAAAGTTTCACTTAACGCTTATATCCACTATAAATTGCTATCAATTGCTGATAGCAGGTGCTTGTCCCACGTACTTTGTGTCTTCAACTTGCTTGAGCAAAAAATCAGCCAAATCAGCTCGTGAGATCGCGGTCCCTACTTCCCCCCTACCTACATAACCGACTTTGACTTTATCTGATTTAGGATTATTGTTGAGCATCGCTACGCGCACAATCGTCCAATCGCAATCAGATGCACAACAGTTTCTGCAACACTGACTATATCTTCGTATGCCGACCGCATTGTGAGCTTTACAAGGGCGATCATCGCTTTCGTCTTGAAATTGAGCGAATCGTTCGGGTCCTTGGCACTTAGGGTAGAGGCGATAATGAGCCGGCGCACACCCTGAACTTTCATTGCTGCAAGTATATTTTTCATTCCGATTGTAATCGGCTTTCCTTTTTGACGGGCGTGGGGACCTAATACACTAATGACCGCATCTGCGCCATTAATGGCACGTTCAATTGACGTTTCGTTATCTAATTCACCCTGTGCAATCTCCAAATGTTCATTCTCTATGTTGAGTTTCGATGGATTGCGAATATAAGCAACAACCTCATTTCCTAAAGCAAGAGCTTGGTCAACAAGGATTTTACCTGTGCCACCTGTTGCTCCAAAGATTACTAGTTTCATATTCCACACGCCGTTAGACTTTTCTAGTGAAAAATTGTAGATTCCTCAATTTTATAATTATTTTAATGAACATAGATAGCCCCAGTATTTATTTAGATGCGTACAATTTTATCCCGGATACTTTAAACAAATCAAACAATGAAAATATTGAACCATCAATAAATAACAAGCAAATATCAAAAGTAGAGGCAAATAAAAATGGAAGACTATAATTCGGATTTTATAAAATCTGAAGATTTAAATGTGGAATTAGAGCGACCAGATATTCTCTGGAGCTCGGATTCTCTGTTTTGTGAATCTCCGGAAGCAATGAATACTTGGCGATTGCAGGGATGCAATTCCGTCGATATGGAGAGTTGTGCCCTATATCTTTTAGGAGCCTTCTACAAGATTCCCGCCATCTCGTTGCTTGGGGTTTCCAACATCGTCGACGTTGATGAACTCAATCTAATGAAGGTGAACAAAATCCATCCCGGCATATTCGAATCCTTGGATGAGGTGTATCACCTATTGGCGAATTGTTTACAGACCGTGCAACAAGAGTTGGTGGAGAAGACATAAAAAAGAATGCCGCACATGTGGCGGATCTCCCCCTGCAAGGGATTATCGAAAAACGCCCATTGCCTCTATCGAGGGGCTAGAATAAGTCTATCCAAATTTATAGATAGAGTGTGATCGCTGAACAAATATATTCTTATAAAAATTCTTCTAAGTTCAATCATCTCTATCAAACTTTAAAGGTGCAAAGGATGAATCAAAACTGGAATTGCTCAAAAAAATTCATAGGTCCGTTAGTTATCATTTCCTTTCTTATTTGCGCGGTATTCCTTGGGAGCATGTATGTTACCAGCCCTCTAACAGCCAGCACCGATCAACCTGGCACGCTCCAGGTCTCAGCGGATACCTATTCGTATTCGCTTGAATGGAATAGGACTTGGGGTATAGGTGGCAACGGTGAAATCCAAGACATGGTGATTGATGAGAATTTATCCTGTTATCTCGCCGGAACTTCGACAGATGGTCCTATACAGGCCTGGTTCGCCAAGTTCAATTCGAACGGCACCCAAATTTGGAACAAAACCTGGTCTACAGGCGCTGCGTATGGTCTAGCTGAGGACAGCAGTGATCACTGTATCTATCTCTGTGGATCTT
>Ga0315279_10010134_pt1 | contig 11124 bp, 10 predicted proteins | sample YL17G06_20_MG_FD_203694 | JGI IMG/M metagenome (GOLD analysis project Ga0315279, IMG submission 203694) | Sediment microbial communities from Yellowstone Lake, YNP, Wyoming, USA - YL17G06_20 | ecosystem: Environmental > Aquatic > Freshwater > Lake > Sediment | place: USA: Wyoming | collected...
ATGTTCAATGGGCAGCCGAGGCAAGTCGACCGGCGGCTTCTTGCGTCCATGACCTTTCTTCTTGGGCTTGGGTTCAGCGGGTTGCGCCGCGGCTGAGATCGCCGCGTCGGCCGCCGCGTCTTTCATCACCGCTTCCGCGAACAAAAGCAACTGCGCCGGGTCAATCTTCTCCGAGCGCCGCCCATAAATCTGATCGAGCAACTGTTCGACCCGATGAAGCAACTGCGCCTTCTCACGTTCCTGAAGACGAATCGTTGCGGCGAGCTCTAAAATGACGGTATGGCATTGCGTGAGATCGTTCGGGAGGGATTCGGTTGGGGTCTCGGGGAGCGTTGCGGCGTTCATCTCTCACTTCCATCACACTGCTACTATATATACAAACGATCACACCAAACGTTACACGTTCACCGCGAGAGCGCGAACCTCTTCTGACGCTTCACCGAACGCAGATCGATCCCCTCCATAATGAGCGCCAAGTCCGCTGCCGTGATCTCCTTCGCTTCCCGCGCGTCCAGCGGAAATCGGAATACCCCCTCTTCCAGCCGCTTGTACCACAGTGCATACCCGTCCCGATCCCAATACAGAATCTTCACCCGGTTGCCCCGCCGTCCATGAAACACAAACAAGTGGCCCGACAGCGGGTCCTGTCCCACCACCCGCTCTGCGGCGGCGGCCAGCCCGTCAAACGACCACCGCATGTCCACCGGCACCAGACACACGAACACGCGTACCGACGGTGGCAGGCTCAACATGGCAACGACTCCAGCAATGCCACTAGCCGGCGCAGTGCCTCTGCATCGAAATCCGAACCCACCTCAAGCCGACGCCCCCCTCGCAACACCACTTCGGCCACCGACTCCGAAGACACGCACTCCCCAGACACGAGTTCCGGGGATAAAACAGCCACTTCCGCAAACAGCGGGTGCACAGCCAGCCATGAGATAGTGTCCTCACCTGGGGAAGCGGGCCGCTTCGCGTTCAAACGGCGACGCCACGTGTAGAAGGTGCGCACGGGCAACCCGTACGCAAAACAAAAATCCTGAACCGACAACCCGCTTTCGGCCTGGGCCTCCACATGCTGCCGAGCCCACTCACGATTCCAGGCCGCACTACGCTTGCACCGTCTCCCCCGAGTACGCGCCATCACAAAACCCTCCATCGCTGATGGCGTTATTGTCGCTCATAACATACAGAAGGGGAAGATGGCTTTCACCGGACGCTTACGGAAAGAGTAAGACCCAGGCTCTGGCTGAAATCGGGGTCAATCCCTTCACCTACAAGTATTGGGTAAGGAAGTTCAGGACGGCCGCGGCTCCCAGAGTTCCATCCGCTAGGAAGGCATCGGCGTCGATAGCCAAGAAGTCGAGCGTTCTAAATGTCCTTCAGGAAATGGTTGAGAATCGCAAGAAGCGCCAGGAACTCGAGCAGGCCGAGAGGCAAATCCATGCCTTGGATGCGCACTACGAAGAACTCCGCACGAAGCTGAATGCATAAGAGGGCAAAGCGCTAAGCACGGGCGCCTATTCTGGGGACTGTGCGCCATAGTCTGTCTACGTCTAACTACTATGCCTCTCAACACTTCATGTATTGAGGCGTCGCCTCCGGCTTTCTCCGTGGAATCTGTGGTTTGGCGGCACTGTCCCCCACAGAACACTACACGGGGCCAGAAACGTCTTTCGGCGACGCCCTCCCGAGATCGAGAGACGATCCTTTCAATAGGGCATCTGAGGTTACGGTTCTTTCAGCAATGTCCGGCTCAGGTTGTACGAGATGGTATACTCGCCGGCTTCATCTTCGTCCACGGCGGACATTGACTGATAGAATGCTTCGCGCTGGTTGCGCGGCAAGGCGCCGATGCTGTAATCGAAGTAGTCTGGCCCGCCGTACCAGGGCTCGCCCAGCTCGCTGTCACGCAAGGTGAGCTTCACGTTGGATACGAACCGGATTATGGGAATGATCCCTTCGAACGTGGCGGGGTAATCGTCGTCGAACTGGCCCATGTAGACCCGGTTCTCGAAGGGTATAATGGCCACGCCATCAGCCTCGACCCACATGTAGATTTCGTCGAGATCGTCAATGCCGGCGTCGGTTTCCTGGTTACAGAACATCATAAACGGCCCGGCGCCCGGCACGCCCTGGCCGTGAAGCACCGTTAGATCCGTGTCCCATCCGATGAAAAACCCGAGCGGCTCCACCTGTTGCCGTTCCACACACAGGTAATAGCGCCCTTCTTCGAGGCCATCATCCGTGCGCTCAATAATGAGCCGTTTCCGGTTCGGCATCTCGGAAGGCGCATCGGGATCGGGTTCCACCACTGTGGCTTCGTTCAGAACGGTGGTCCCGTCCATCGCCCGTACCTGAATGTCGGCATTATCCAGCGAATAGTCACCCACCACGCGGAACCGCAGGTGCTGGAGCTGGCCCGTGGTGGTCTTCTCGATGTGAAACTCGAACCATACCACGTCGTCCTCATTGATGGCGGTCCATGCGGGCATGACGTACTCGTACCAGTCGTCGCTGGGCAAGAGCGCGATGGCGTCGTCCATGCTTGCGCCGTTTGCCTTGTGGGCGGCGAACTTATACTGCGCGGTCTGTTGCCGGTCCTGGTGGTATACACGGATATAGAAAGGCGGCTCCGGCAGGCAGTACCTGGCTCCCTCGAGGGTAATGGGGACCGCTCCAGGGATCTTGATGTCGCCGGTCTCGTCGTAATAGGACGATGCGGGCGTTGTCAGATCGAGTTGTTCGTAGACGTCGTACTGGATGCCTGCGCCCACGGTCGCAAACAGGTAGGTCCCCTTCTCGTCGATGCGGAACCATTGCATGCTTCCCGGATGCGCAATATTGCCCGGAATCAGCGTGTTCATCGCCGGGACCCGCGCCTCGAGCGGGTTGCAGTATTCCGACCAGAGATTAAAATCCGCGCAGATGCCGACGTGATCGCTAAGCCAATAGCCGCTCGTTTGCCGCAGCGGCTCTTCACGCGTCAGGTGCTGGATCGCCGTTCGCTCTCCGGCATGCCACAGCACGTAGTCGAGCCGCTCAGTTGCGAGGGGCAGCCCTTGGGTCCGGCCGCGGTCGAAGTTCCAGTCATACAGCCCTCCCTGTTTGGGCGACTGCAAGAACGCCCATGAATCGACCATCTGGTCATGGAAAAACGCGCCGGGCGACCCGAACCGCACCATCCATTCCCACAAGCAGTGCGACGTACAAGCGTTGCCCGCCTCATATCCGTCGTTATGGCTGTAGTCATAGTCCAAGTTGGCCTGGTCGCCGTCGATGTTCAGATCGCCGAAGAGAAACGTATCCTGTGTATCGAAGTCGTTGCCCAGCGAACCGAGGATCATGTCCTTAATCTTCTTGAGTTGACTTTCGCGGGCATCCACCTCGCATTGACAGTCGCCGTCGCCGTAGCTGGCCTGCGTGTGCGTGAAGGCGATGTTGAGGGGGCGGCCCGTAGCCGTGTTTCTCACGCGGACAAGAGCGGCGCCCTTCGCCGACCTGCAATCGTACGAACAGCACTCGCTCTCCTCATACACGACCGTCGCCACTTGGTCCCCCCAGTCATTCCCAAGGTTGCTGGCCGTGACCTTGCCGAACAAGGGGTTCTGGGAGCCGATGTACGCATCACTCGGTAGTGGCTCGAACGGAAACCGGCTGAACATCATCAGTCCGCTGTCCTCGAGGTCGGGGAAGGGGAAATCGCCCGCATAGTCAATCTTCTCGACGTAGCTCGGGAACTCATACTTCAACTGCTCTACGAGGGCGTCCCGTGCGTCTTCGTCAAACGCTTCGTTCAGCACCACAATGTCGTAGCCCGCTTTTTTGATTGCTTCTGCGTAGCGTTCCGCGCGCCACTCGTTGTCCTCCACGCAACAGAAATCGTCCAGGAACTCGGGCAGCAGCCGCGTGTTGAATGTAACCATTCGGACGGAGTCCCCGTTCGTCGTCGTCGGGTTCTCCTCGAATACTGCGGTCACCAGTTTATCGGCGTCCATGACAATATATGCCCAACTGATGGTGCCGCTGGCGGCCCCCTGCCATGTTTCGAAATGCCAGCCAGATGCCGGGGTGGCGTTGAGGGCCACGGTCTTCCCCTGGCTGTACGTGCCGCCTGTAGGGTCAAGCGCCACGGTCCCTTGGCCTATCACGTTCACGGTCAGCGTGTGTTGGGGCGGACACTCCGGCAAGAGCAACAATATGACTGCCAAGCCAATGCCGGAAAGAAAATGTTTTCTCACGGAACTCCCCTCCCTTTGTCGCGTCCCTCTGTTCCCACTGACACCATGCTAACGCCAATCCAGAGACTTGTCAATGGAAACATTGAGTGGGAGAAGTTGGGCAGGATTATGAATGTCAGCCCTATCGCTCGACGCACCGAGGGATGAGTGAGTGCCCCAGCATCGCGCCCCCGGCTAACGGTTCTTTCCTCGCGTCCAGTTCCTTCCGCGGGCCTTATTGTGTCCTTAGTGCGCCACTGAAACTGGCGAGGAATAGAGAATGAAAGAGTCTCACCGTGAAGAAGTAGCGCGTCACACGGACCCCGAGTCATGCGCAAACCGCCACGCGGCGACTGGCGAAGCGTGGACAGGGGCACACGCAGACTCGGCGTTGAGCTGCGAAATCAAGGCTTTTGGGCCGCCGACGCCGTTAGCGCCCTTTCCTGATGCGAGACACTTTGGCAAGACCTTATCCTGGCCTTACGCAGGTCCCCGCGTACTGTCAAGTGATTCCGCAACCTACGTGGGTGCAGTGGCTTGTACGTCGCGAGGGGGCGGACAACCGCCGCACATACGGAAAATGCGTGGGGGGTGGGACCTCGCGCTAGACAGCCGTGGCTACGGCATTCGCCAACCAACCTACAATTGCGCTCTTTGGCGGCGTCGGCATCAGCAACTGCGTAACTTGGCTGCGTTACCCTCCTCTTTTGCCGAGGTAAGCAGGTGCTGGTGGAGATCCTCTTGCTCGCCGTTACAGAATCGGTGCGGACAGACCGCTGCTTGCGGAGGAAGTGTCCATCTTCGGGAGTCCTCATGCTTTCGCCAATACCCCTCACCGCTCTTGAAACAAAATCATGAACCTCGTATTCTGACACAGTTCTGTGCGGGGAGTCTCCAAGACAGTAAGAGGTGTCTGGTAAGGGTTGCATGCCCTCGGCGGGGATGGATCTCGCGGGGGACAGATTGGCCGGCTTCAGAATGTGGCCAAGAAAGCCGCGCGGAGGGTGAGAGCGGTTGAGGCTGCAGACTGAAGTGGCGGTTCACCTGCGGAACCGGCCATGGCGGGCGGATGAGGGATTGAGCGGATGGCAGTAAGCAGTCATGGGTTGGTCGAGAGTCGTTTGTGGGATGCGGCGGATGAACTCCGGGCGAACTCGAAACTGAAATCGTCGGAATACTCCGTCCCTGTCTTGGGTCTCATTTTCCTTACGTATGCCGACCAGAAGTTTGCCGCGGCGGAACTCGAGATCGCGGGGGAGTCCAAAGGCAAACGGCGAGTGCCCGGCAAGGTGGACTACCAGGCCAAGGGCGTCCTTTACCTGCCGAAGCAGGCGCGGCTCAAGACGCTCTTGGACCTCCCTGAAGGCGCCAACACCGGCGCGAACATCAACGAGGCCATGAAGGCCATCGAGGACGAGAATCCCGACCTCAAAGGCGTCCTTCCCCGCACGTACAACCGGATAGAGAACAGCACGCTCGTCGAACTCCTGAAACTGGTCAGCTCGATCCCGCAGGACATCGAGGGCGACGCCTTCGGCAAAATCTACGAGTACTTTCTCGGCAAGTTCGCCATGGCGGAGGGTTAGAAGGGCGGCGAATTCTTCACTCCCACGTCCCTCGTGCGGCTGATCGTCGAGATCATAGAACCGTTCCACGGCCGCATCTACGATCCCGCGTGCGGCAGCGGCGGCATGTTCGTCCAGTCCGCGCGCTTCATCGCCGAGCACAAGAAAAACCCCTCCGCCGAACTCAGTATCTTCGGCCAGGAGCGCGTGGCCGAAACGGTCCGTCTCTGCAAGATGAACCTCGCGGTCCACGGGCTCGGCGGCGACATACGCGAAGAGAACACGTACTACAATGACCTCCACGAATCCGTTGATAAACGCGGGCGCGGCCGGTTTGACTTCGTTATGGCTAATCCCCCATTCAACGTGGATCGCGTTGACAAGGACCGCTTGAAGGAAGATCCGCGGTTCCCGTTCGGCCTGCCGAAGCCCGACAACGGGAACTACCTGTGGATTCAGATTTTCTACGCCGCCCTGAACGACACGGGCCGCGCGGGATTCGTGATGGCCAATTCCGCGTCCGACGCGCGCGGCTCCGAAATGGAGATCCGCCGCAAGATCATCGAGGACCGCGCCGTCGATGTCATGGTCGCCATCGGCTCCAACTTCTTCTACACCGTAACGCTCCCCTGCACCCTCTGGTTCTTCGACAAAGCAAAGCGCAACGGCGGCCGGCAGGACAAGGTCTTGTTCATCGATGCCCGGCACATCTAGAACCAGATCGACCGCGCGCACCGCGAGTTCCTGCCCCAACAGATCGAGTTCATCGCCAACATCGTCCGCATGTATCGAGCGGAAAACGGGGACTGTACCAAGCGAGCGAAGCGAGACGGGACTGTACCCGCTTTCCGTGTCGGCGAGATACCACCTCTTGACAAGATTTTCCCCAAGGCCCGCTACCTGGATATCCCCGGCCTCTGCAAGGTCGCCACCATCGCCGAGATCGAGGCGCAGGGCTGGTCGCTCAATCCGGGCCGCTACGTCGGCGTCGCCGACCGCGAGGCCGATGATTTCGACTTCGCCGAGCGCCTGGAGGAACTCAACGAGGAACTCGAAACCCTCAACGCGGATGCCCACGAACTGGAGGCGCGGATCGCCCAGAACGTGGCCGCGATATTGGAGGACGTGTGATGGCGGCTCCGAGGAAGGCAAAGTGGCCAACTGCGAAGATTGGCGATCTTTGCGATGTATGTCGAGGATCGTCACCTCGTCCAATCAATGACCAACGCTATTTTGATGGTGGCACTATTCCCTGGATTAAGATCGCCGATGCCACAAAGTCCGGGAAGTATCTTTATGAGACCAAGCAATACGTCAATAAGTATGGGGCATCATTTAGTCGGCTCTTGCCCGCTGGAACCATATTGGTTGCTGCAAGTGGCACATTAGGCTATACACAGATTCTCGGCGTTCCTGGTTGTGCGCACGATGGGTCGCTGATTCTGACCAATCTCCGAAATCTCGATAGAGACTTCGCGTACTATGTTTTGCAGCAGATGCAAAGGCATTTTTACAACTCGGCTTATGGTGCGGAAATTCAGAACATAAACACGGAAACTCTTCGCGAAACGGAGATCCCCTTCCCACCCCTCCCTACCCAACGCCAGATCGGTTCCATCCTTGGGGCGTACGACGACCTGATCGAGAACAACCTGCGGCGGATACGGATCCTGGAGGAAATGGCCCAGTCCCTCTATCGGGAATGGTTCGTCAACTTCCGCTTCCCCGGCCACGAAAGACACGGCCCCCGCCCCGCCTCCAACGAAGCCTGCAAACCCATCCGCCCCAACACCCCCGGCTGGCACCCCAGCCCCCTCGGCCCCATCCCCACCGGCTGGGAAGTGCATAACCTGGGCAGCGCCTGCAAGCTCGTGATGGGGCAATCGCCGAAATCCGAATTCTACAACACCCACGGTAATGGACTTCCTTTTCACCAGGGTGTCACTTATTTTGGAAATCGTTTTCCGAGTACGCGAATGTTCTGCACAGTAGAAGGTCGTATCGCGGAGGCAGGAGACGTTCTCTTCAGTGTCCGCGCTCCCGTGGGTCGTATCAATGTTGCAGACCGCAAGATTGTGATCGGACGAGGTCTGTCGGCTATTCGCAGCCTGACGGGGAGACAATGGTTCCTCTTCAAACGATATCACCGAGCTTCAACTTCTATTTCCAGGAGATGTTCTTGAGAATGAATTCGACAGGTTTGCTGCCCCAGTGGCGGAGGAAATCGCTGCGCTTTCAAAGTCTGTCATGAACCTCCGCCAAACCCGTGACCTGCTTCTCCCGAAGCTGATCTCAGGGGAGATCACTCTGGGTAGACAGGAAGGCGGAATCCGATGAATACGAATAAAGACTACTTCACCGGAAACCCCGATCAGTTCTGTCAGGTAGAAATTGAACCTCCCTTGGTCGGGGCACACGCGCCCTGTTGTGATTACTACGACACGCAATACATAAATGCTGCCAGAGAAGCCGAGCACGACGGAGACCAAGAAAGAGCGTCCACCTACGGATTTCTCGCCGTCCTGACGAGTTTCTGCCCGAAGTTCGATACTCCGGAAGCGCCCTACCAGCCGCAGTTTGTGCTTCAGGGCGAAAGGTCCCTCATACCTTCCGACCTATCTGGTAATGATGTTGTTGCGCTGGAAGCGCTCGCACCACTGACGAAAGATCCGGCATTACGTGCGCGGCTATTCGATCTTCTTTGGGTGCTGAAAAAAGACCATACGGCCTGCGCGGAAACGGCTAAGCAGTACATCCTTGCCGCTGAAAGGCTCAATACGTCTGATTGGTGGATGTACGCAGAAGACTGCTACCGCAGGGGCGTACATCTCGCTTCAAAGCGTGGCCGTTCAAAGGAGCTTTACAGGGAGGCAACAGAGAGTCTTCAGCAGGCAGTTAAGCTTGCCGAAGAGGGTGTCTGGCGTGAGGGATGCCTACAGTTTATGCACCTTCTGCTCGATTTTCGCTGTTGCGATCCGAAGGAGTTTGCGCCCATCGCGGCAAGGATGGCCGAAGCAAGAAGCAAGGAGGAACAATGGGTTCTCGCTCGTTCGTATTGGGAAACCGCCGGCGATTTCTTTCATTGGTCGGGGGATCAAAACGAGGAGCGGCTCGTGAGGTTGGCCGCCGCCGAGACCTATGTAAGCGAAGCTGAGAAGAAGGCGATTGGGCCTGGCGGCAGTGCAATGGTTGCGGCAACAATCCTTCAGTCGGGGATAGAGCCTCTGCGTCGCGCGGGAACTGTTCGGGAGAGGATCGAGGAATTGCGCGAGCGGCTGAAGGAATATCAAGTAGCATCTCTCGACGAGGGGCAGACCATCTCGACCGAATGCGACATCTCGAAGTCTGTGAAACTGGCGCGTGAACACGTCATGAGCGAGAACTTGCATGAAGCTCTGTTCAAGTTTGCGCTGGGACATGCCTTAGAGCATCCTGACAAGGTCAAGAAGATGGTATTGGAGCAGGCGTCACGTACGCCTTTCATACACCTCATAGGAGCCCGCATCATCGATGACAAGGGAAGAACCACGGCGAAGCGAGAACCTCTTTGGGGCAATGGTCTTGATGTTCGCGAGGATGGATTGGAGGCACATGCCTTTCGTCACGCGCGGCTCTGCTGGGAACTGCGGGCCGCGGCCTACATAGAGCCGGCACGAGAACAGATACTGAACGACCACCACCCATGTTTGAGAGATCTTTGCTTTGCCGTGCACAACAGTCCTGTTATTCCTCCCGGGCACGAAGGAATATTCCTCAGAGGCATCCATGCGGGCTTTCACGGTGATCTCGTGGTGGCTTCTCATCTTCTGGTCCCGCAGCTTGAGAATTCGCTTCGGTACATTCTGGAGTGTCAAGGCGTTGATGTGTCAAACTTGATGTCGGACGGGACACAACCCGTGAAAGTACTGGGACGTCTGTTCTCTCTTCCGGAGCTTGAGCAAATCCTCGGAGCAGACATGTGTTTTGAGTTGCGGGGTCATCTAATCGAGAAAAGTGGTTATGACTACAGAAACAAGGTGTCGCACGGCTTCGTAACCGAGGCCGACTGCCATTCCTACGCTGCCGTCAGTATTTGGTGGCTTACTCTTCGATTGTGCTTGATCCCGATCTACAACTTGTTGCACAGCTCTCAAACTTTGAACGGCCCAGGCGAGCCAGAGAAGGGAGAGGCGGAAGTGGAGGAATGAAGGCCAATACGTGCTCATGAGGACCACGAAGGAACCGGACATTCTGCCGGTACGGTGGCGAGTAAAGGCAAGGACAGTTTTCTGGTAGACTCAACACCATCGTGGAAAGCATTGCGGAGACGTTCGAATGAAACCTTACGTTCCTGAGCAACTTCCACTGGCAAGTCTCGACTGGAAGCGTTTCCGGCGTTTGGTGGGACCGTCGAACGCGGCGTTGGCGCGGTATGACGGCATCCTCCAGGCGATGATCAACCCCGAGGTGTTGTTGTCGCCCCTGATGACGCAGGAAGCGGTATTGTCGTCCCGAATCGAGGGAACGCAGGCGACGTTGGAGGAGGTGTTGGAGTATGAGGCGTCCCGCCAGCCGCTGGAACAGAATCAGGATGTTCAGGAGATTCTGAACTACCGGTCGGCGATGCGCATGGCCGTGTCCTCTCTCGGGAAACGTCCTATCTGTCTGGATCTGGTCAAGGAAATCCACTTCGTTCTCATGGACAGCGTGCGGGGGCAAAACAAGGCGCGGGGCGAGTTCCGACGGGAACAGAACTACATCGGAAGGCTCGGGGCGCGGATCGAGGATGCGTCCTTTGTGCCCCCGGAACCGTTGTCGGTAGAGGGTCATCTGCGGAACTGGGAGCAGTATGTCCATCACGACGACGATGACGTGCTGGTCCAACTGGCCATCGTCCACGCACAGTTCGAGTTGATCCACCCGTTCCTCGACGGCAACGGGCGCGTGGGCCGGATACTGCTGCCTCTGTTTATGTTTGAGAAGGGCTTACTGTCGAGTCCGATGTTCTACCTGAGCGAATACCTCGAAGCTCATCGGGATGCGTATTACGACCGGCTCGCGGCGGCCTCGCAGGCGCGGGATTGGGAGGGTTGGATCCAGTTCTTCCTGACGGCCATCATCGAACAGGCAAAGGTGAACACGGCCAAGGCCAAGGCCATTCTGGATCTGTACGATGCGAAGAAGCAGGCGATTGCCGAATTGACGCGCTCGCCACGTTCTTTCGAAATCCTGCACTTTCTGTTTGGCCGTCCCGTATTCGAGAGCAACGAGTTTGTGGGAGAATTGACGTTGCCGTCCAGAACGGCGAAGCGAATCCTCGCCAAGTTGGTTGATGAAGGGTTCCTTATGGTGTTGCAGGA
>Ga0315279_10010136_pt1 | contig 11124 bp, 9 predicted proteins | sample YL17G06_20_MG_FD_203694 | JGI IMG/M metagenome (GOLD analysis project Ga0315279, IMG submission 203694) | Sediment microbial communities from Yellowstone Lake, YNP, Wyoming, USA - YL17G06_20 | ecosystem: Environmental > Aquatic > Freshwater > Lake > Sediment | place: USA: Wyoming | collected...
AAGATCCGAGCACAGGGGTTATCGCTGCGTTCGTTGAAGGATTTAAAGATATTCAAAAGTTTAGAGAGGCGGCAGATTTAGCTATACAAAAAAAGAAACCTATCATTGTCTTAAAAGTAGGGAGGAGTGAATTAGGAGAGAATGCTGCTGCTTCCCATACAGGACATTTAACGGGATCAGATTCGGCATATAATGCGCTATTCAAACAGAAAGGGATTATTAGGGCAATTGATACGGATGAACTTTTTGAAATGACAAAAATATTTTCTGCAGGAAAACTTCCAAAAGGAGATGGTGTCATCATCTTAACCAGCTCGGGAGGAACGGGTTCCCTTACGGCTGATCTATGTGGTGATCTGGGTATACATCTTCCTGATTTAACAGGATCCACGCTAGAAGAGCTTCTTAGCCTTGAAGGGTTACTTACATTCGGTAAATTGGGAAATCCTGCAGATATTCGTGGTCAAGGGATGGGAATTATAAAGCAGGTTTTGCCTCCTATACTTCGGGATGAAAAGTTTTCTGTTATCCTGATTTGCCTAGCTTTCTCCACTGTTGGACCTGGTTTAGCTCAAAAAATAGCCCCTGACATTATCGAATTATCCAAAACGACTGATAAACCAATCGTTGTTTTGTGGATTGGAAGAAAGAAAAAGGAAGATATTACTGGTCTTGGATGCGGTTTTGATCTATTGGAACAAAACGGAATTCCTGTATTTGAAAAACCCCTAACCTGTTTGCGGGCTATTAAAGCACTCATTGAGTGGAATCAGTTTCAGGCCCCAAGAAAAGAAGACGTGAAGGTCGAGGAAGCTTCATTTGAAATAAGTAAAGAAGATATTAGCAGAGTTTTAGGTAATAAAGAGGGTCCATTGAACGAGTTTGAAAGTAAAAAGTTGATTTCACTATATGGTATTCCCATCACTCATGAAAAATTGGCGACATCGGTTGAAGATGCAAAAAAAATAGCCAAAGAGATCGGTTACCCTGTCGTGCTAAAGGGCATGTCCCATGATATTACTCATAAAACAGAGGCAGGGATAGTGGCTCTAAATATCAGTGATGAGGTTAAATTAGAAAAATGCTACATGGAAATTTTAGGGAATGCAAAAAAATATAATCCTAAAGCAGATATTCAAGGAGTTCTCGTACAGGAAATGGTAAAAGAAGGAACAGAGGTTATAGTGGGTATGTCCAAAGATCCTCAGTTTGGTCCGATAATAATGTTCGGTCTTGGAGGAACCTTTGTTGAAGTTTTGAAAGACGTTTCATTCAGGGTGCCGCCGATAACCCATCGTGATGCTGAGGAGATGATTAAAGAAATCAAAGCATACAAAATACTGGAAGGTGTACGTGGGAAGAAAACGGTAGACATTGAGTCCATTATCGATACTATCATGAAATTATCTAAATTAAGCCTTAGTCTGAAAGATTCTATAGCTGAACTGGATATCAATCCTCTTATCGTCTTCGAAAAGGGAAAAGGCACCAAGGCAGTGGATGCTCTGGTTATTAGAAAATAGAAAACATTTACCAATAAGTAGATGCCCACGGGCAAGCCTGTGGCACTTTAAATTCAAACAAGCAAATGCTTGACGCCCAAAGGGCGATTTTTCATTCATCCAAGGCCGTAGTTTTCTGCCCTTCGGGTTAATAAAAAATACGATTACTAAATACATTATTGATGAAACAAAATAAAAAAAGGAAATATTAATGAGTTATCCACCATCTATGATGGAATCGATCAGAAAACTTGAAGCTTCAAGAAAACGAAGGCTGGGACAGGAAATTCCCTCGATGACCCTCAAAGAAAAGAGTCAATTATTAGAATCATATCACCCCGACTATCGTCCTGGGGCCAGAAGGGAAATTCCTATCGGAGTCAATAAAGGGGATCAAGCTCCTCATGAATTTGTTGATTTATTAGAGTCACGAAGTATTATTGATCCTGAAATGTTCGATCTTGATAGCATCTCCGTGTCTGTTGATGTTTTGATTATCGGTGGAGGAGGTGCCGGGGCAACGGCAGCTCTGTTTGCACACGAGGCTGGAGCAAAGGTGCTACTTTCTACTAAGCTTCGATTTGGAGATTCTAACACCATCATGGCCGAAGGAGGGATCAATGCCTGTACCTCTCGCGGAGATAATCCCGTCAGGCATTATATTGATACCATAGGAGGCGGGGGATTTTATAATGTTCCAGAGCTAGTTCGAGCTTTAGTTGTAGATTCTCCCAGAATTATCCAATGGTTAGAGGAATTAGGGGTCCCTTTTGATCGCCAACCTGATGGAAATTTTATTCAACGCCATTTGTCAGGTGGCCACACCCGGCCAAGAGGTCATTCAGTGGCCGATTACACAGGCATGGTTGTTGTTCAAATTCTAAGGGATGAAGTTCTTAACAAAAAAATCAATGTCGTGGAATTTTCCCCAGCCGTGGAACTAATTTTGGATGAAAATGGCAATTGCGCTGGGGCTATTCTATTGGATTTGGAGACTAATAGTTTTATAAATGTTAAATCAAAAATTACGATCTTGGCAACGGGTGGTTTAGGGCGTCTTCATATTCAAAATTTTCCTACGACGAACCACTATGGCGCTACTGCTGATGGTCTTATAATTGCTTATAGGGCTGGTGCCAAATTAGTTTATATGGATTCCATCCAATTTCACCCAACCGGAACCGCTTTCCCTACACAATTGATGGGATTATTAGTTAGCGAAGTCAGCCGTTCCCGCGGAGCCCAACTGGTGAATGTGGAAGGTGAGAGATTTATAAATGAACTGGAAACTCGTGATGCAGTAGCATCAGCTATCATCAGGGAAACTATTGAAAGGAAAAAGGGGATTATCACTCCCGTCGGTATGCAGGGAGTATGGTTGGATATCCCTTTGATTGACATAAAGCGAGGGAAAGGATTTATTCAGCAATATTATAGACATCTTTACCATCGTTTCAAGGAATATGATATCGATTTCTCTCAGGAACCAGTCTTAGTTTATCCTTCCCTGCACTATCAGAACGGGGGGCTGCTAACAAATGAGTGGGGAGAAACAAATATTCCACGGCTCTACGCTGTAGGTGAAATTGCTGGAGGAGTCCATGGAAGAAATCGTTTGGGTGGTAATTCATTAACAGATATCTTTGTCTTTGGCCGGAGGGCAGGCACCCAAGCCGGTCAACTATTTAACGAAATTGAGGTTGGGAATTTAACTTTAGATCACGTTAGGAAATACCATCAGGAATTGGGTAAAAAAGGAATAAATAATGGGAAAAAATCACCTATTTTTTTTCCTGACTATAGAAATGAGAAGGCATTGCCGCATTTTCAACAGTGATTGTTATCACTACATAAATTTATCCCGGAGGAAATTTTATGGAGAAAAAAGATTTATCGACAGGTATTTCTTTAGTAAAACCAGGTAAGGTACTTATTAAAGGATACGATTTAATGAAACTCATGGATAAAATTTCTTTTGGAGATATGATCTATCTCCTCTTTACAGAGAAGCTCCCTCAAAAAAATGAAGGGAAAATGATTGAGGCCATATTGGTATGTAGTGCAGAGCATGGTTTGGCGACACCTTCTACCAATGTCGTAAGATCGGTTGCCTCGTGTGGCGTGCCGCTTCAAGCGTCTGTTGCTGCTGGCATAATTAGTCTGGGGGATTTTCATGGCGGTGCCATAGAACACTGTGCCAAAATGCTGCAGGAAAATATTCAATTGGCTCGAGAAAAAGGATTCGAATCGGCTGCTTCTGAAATTGTTACTCGTTCCCGGGAGACAAAAAAGAGAATCATGGGTTATGGACATGGAATTCATCAACCTGAGGATCCACGCAAAGTCAAGCTATTTCAACTTGCTGAAAAATATGGCCTTGCTGGTGATCATATCAAGCTTGCAGACGCATTAGAGGCTGCTATGAAAAAAATCCTTCAAAGGTCCTTACCCTTGAACGTTGACGGGGCTATTGGAGCGATCATTTCAGATATAGGCATCGATTGGCGATTAGGCAAGGCTTTCTTTTTCATAGGAAGAAGTGCTGGATTAACTGCTCATGCACATGAATATATGGTCAAGGAAAGTCCTATGAGAAGAGTCTATACCTGGGATGAAGTCAATTATGTTGGACCTGAAGAAAGAGAAATTCCTGAATAAAATTTAAAATGGGATGGAATGAAAAAGCAAAAATTAATTGCTATTTTTATTTCTGGTAAGAAATACGAAGTTCCTGAAGGACTGACGATTCAACAAGCCTACGAATATGCAGGGTACCTATTTATCAGGGGCTGCGGTTGCAGAGGTGGTGTATGTGGTGCTTGCGCAACGATTTACAGGTTTCCTGATAGCTACAAAATAGAAACAGGACTTGCATGCCAAACTGAAGTAAAGGAAAATATGCACATCGTTTTATTGTCCTTTTTCCCGGTTGTTAAAGCGATATATAATATTAAGGAATTAAAAGGACAAGGGACTGAAATAAAAAAGGTTTATCCAGAAATACTCAGATGTTTGGCCTGCAACACCTGTACCAAATCATGTCCAATGGATATTAAAGTGATGGAAGCTATTTCTGCAGCCCTGAGGGAAGATATTAAGGAGGCTGCCAACCTTTCCCTTAATTGTGTTATGTGTGGACTTTGTGCTGCCCGATGTCCTGCGGAACTAACCCCTTATGGTATTCTCTTATTGTGTAGGAGAATCTATGGGAGATACATCCAGGTTCCTTTTATTGATATCCCACCCCGCATTAAAGAGATTGAGAGTGGGAAGTATGATGCTGAATTAGATCAACTCATAAAACTTGATATTGATAGACTTAAAGAAATCTATAAAGAAGCTCAGGCAGACAAAAGAATTATCTAGACGGGAATTGCACAGGGCTGAAAAAGGTGGATTATGAAAAAAATTAAATCCTCCGTTATCGAAGATGTCTGTTATAAACTTTTAACTCATGCTAGTATTGAACTTCCCCCGGAGGTTGAAAAAGCTATTCAAGAGGCTTACCAGAAGGAATCCAACCCAACAGGGAAATTTTATTTTAAAGCGATGCTTGACAATATCAATATCTCTCGGGAAAGAAGAGTTCCACTTTGCCAAGATACGGGGATTCCGATGTTTTATATCAACCTTGGTTCTGAAGTTTACATTCAAGGGAGCCTAAGAGAAGCAGTAGATAGAGCTACCAGTCGCGCCACTCAGGATGTCCCACTACGTGAGCAAGTATCTCATCCTTTGACCCGAGAAATTTCAAAAACAAATGTTGGATGGGGAATTCCCCCTATTTTTTTAGATTACAAAGATAATCAGGATTATATTGAAATTATTGGAGTTCCACGGGGGGGTGGTGCTGAAGCAAAATGGCAGTGTGTCCATCCTTATGCCGGGGTCGATAGGAAAAAGGCCATAATGAAAATAGCATTAGATGCGATGTCGATGGCTGGGGGAGAATGTTGCCCCCCGGTTATTATGGGTATTGGTGTAGGTGGGTATGGGAGGGACTATACGGAGGTGATGGCTCGAAAGGCCATGTATCGGACACCATTGAATTCAAGGCATTCTGATCCTCAGGTTGCGGAACTAGAGGAGACGATCTATCAACAGATCAATAAAATGGGAATCGGCCCTTTAGGCATTGGGGGTGATACAACCTGTCTCGCAGTCCATATGAATATTGCAGGAGGGCATACGGCCGGAGCTTCTGTTGCTGTCAGCCTTTATTGCTGGTCTGCGAGGTATTCGAAAGCAAAGATTATGAGTGATTCAAGGGTGGAGTATATTACCCATTCTAATATTGAATAAATATTTAAATCTTGGAGGTGCATAAATTGTGAAGACATTTAATATAAAATTACCAACCTCAAAAAAAGAAATTGAAGAACTAAATGCAGGAGATATTGTTTATTTGACAGGTCGAATTTTCACCCTGAGGGATCGTTCTCACCAGAGAATAGATGAATATTTAAAAAAAAGAATTAAAATACCCTTTGACGTGAAGGATGGGGCTATTTTGCATTGCGGTCCTATCATCCGATCTATAAGGAAGAAAGAGTGGGAGGCTGTATGTGTCGGAGCTACTTCCAGCTCTAGATTTTCACCATTTTTACCTTCTTTGATCAAGGGACTTGGCCCACGCATTATTATAGGAAAGGGGAATTTATCTAAAGAGGCTGAAGGCTTATTAAAGTCCTATCATGCTGTCTTTCTTCTCGCCATTGGTGGATGCGCTGCTTTATATGGGTCACAGGTTAAGAGAGTAGTGAATAATTATTGGGAAGATTTTGGTATGGCAGATTCTGTTTGGGAGTTTGAAATGGAAGAATTCGGTCCTTTAAGTGTTGGGATTGATTGTAAGGGAAGAAATCTATCCGAATATATGAGAAAAGTTATTCTAAAAAATAATTTAAAAAAGATATACGAGGATCTCAATATTGATCCCAATTTTGATTATACTTGGTGGCCAAAAGTCCCGGCAGGAACTGCACGAGCAACTGAATATTCCACATCATTAGATAGTGAGACATTGGATTAATCATTTTTAAGGACACCAGTCCTAAGACAAAAGGGTCATGGGCTCTGCCTAGAAAGGGAGGTTATTATGACAGAACAGCAATTTTGGTGGGTGAGTGAACTCAATAAGAACTCCGAAGTTCTTGGAGAAAATCATTTTCCCAAGAGGCTTAAGATTTATGACACGACCCTGAGGGATGGGGAGCAAACCATTGGAATTGCCTTTGACAAAGAGGAGAAATTGCAAATCGCCAAAATTCTTGACGAATTAGGAGTTGATCGGATTGAAGCTGGAATGCCTGTTGTATCGAAGGAGGATAGAGAAGCGATTGAGCTTATCCTCAAGGCCAATCTCAATGCCGAGATATGGGGATTTTGTAGGGCTGTGAAAGGGGATATTGATGCGTGTATTGATATAGGGGTAAAACACATAATCTGTGAGATTGCAACGAGTCCTTACAAAATGAAAGCGAACAATTTTACTCCGGATGACGTTTTAGGGAAAGTTATAGACAGCCTCCAATACGCAAAGCGCCGCGGTCTCTATACAGCCTTTTTCGCAGTTGATGCCACACGCGCCAACATGGATTTTCTTGAGTCCATCTACAAGAAAGCGGTTGGAGAAGGAAAAGCAGATGAGGTTGTTATGGTTGATACATTAGGTGTTGCTACTCCCGAAACCATGTTTCACCTTACAAAAAAACTTAGGGAATGGGTGAGCGTTCCCATTATGACTCATTGCCACAATGACTTCGGAATGGCTACAGCATGCACTCTCTTCTCTGTGAAAGGAGGAGCTGATTGTGCTCACGTCACTATTAATGGTTTGGGGGAGAAAACGGGTAACGCTGATTTAGCTGAGACAATTATTGCGGCAGAATTATACGGTATTCCTGTAAACATCGATTTAAAAAAACTTTATTCGGCTGCTAAACTTGTTGAAAAAATTTCAAAAATTCCTATTTCCCCTTTAAAACCTGTGGTGGGAGAGAATGTTTTTAAAAGGGAAAGCGGTGTCACTGCTGCACAACTCATCTCTTATCCTCCTGCAGTTGAAGGATATTCTGCTGAATTATTGGGGCGTGAGCGGGAAGTTTTATTGAGTAAGAAGAGCGGGAAGAAATCTATAGAATATAGATTGGAAAAGCTAAATATAAAAGCAAAACCAAATCAAGTGGACGAAGTACTGAAGAAAGTAAAAGAATTGGGAGTAAAAAAGAAGGGGCTCGTCAACGACGATGAATTCAGAAGTATAGTAAAAGAGGTCCTAATGGATTGAATTTCTCTTTTAGCTTTCATAAGGTAACGGAAAAAAGGACTGAAGCATTAAATTTTAGAAAATGTTTGAAAGGAGGTGAAAAAAATAGGTCTGGCTGATTATATTTAAGGTTGTAAGTAAAGCTAAAAAAGGAGGGCTAAACCAATGAAAAGATCAAGGGTACTTTTGGGATGTATTTGTTTGGTATTAACGTATTTCTTTATTCAACCTCAAATGGCAAGCTCTTCTGAAGTAGGGTATCCCACCAAACCAATTAGATTCATAGCACCCACTGTCGCAGGCGGGCCCACGGATGTTACCTCGCGAAAATTAGCTGATCTTGCAGGAAAGTATTTAGGTCAAGAATTATTTGTTGAAAATAAACCTGGTGGAGGCAATGTAGTAGGGGTTCGCTTTATAGCAAAATCGAAGCCGGACGGTTATACAATTGGTAGTATCACAGGATCCGTAGTTACAATTTCTCCTTTTTTTCAAGAACTGGATTACAATCCCTCTACTGATTTAACCTCTATTATTCAATATTCTTTTGCTGAACATCCGTTAGCCGTTCGGGCGGACTTACCAATAAAAACATTCAAGGATCTTATAGAAGAGGCAAGGAAACGGGAGATTACAGTTGCTGGTACTGGAAATACTGCTGCCGATTTGGCGGTACTCCGCCTCGCCGCCGCAGAAAAAGTTAAACTTAAGATTGTGCCATTTGGTGGACTTGCTGCCTGTTTGCCGGCAGTTTTAGGTGGCCATACAGATGCTATTGTATCTTCGGCGTATTATGATCATGTTAGAGCTGGAAAGTTGAGGCTAATTTTTCAAACCACGAGGATGAGAAATAAGGAATTTCCAGAGGTACCGACCTTGATAGAACTCGGGTATGACATTGAGACTGCGGTGTTCTGGGGCATTATTGGCCCCAAAGACCTACCTAAACAAATCCAAAAGAAATTGGAGGAGGCGTTTACCAAGGCTGCTCATGATCCTTCGTTTGCAGAGCTAATAAATAGTATCGGTCACACATTTTTTTATAGAAATGCTGAGGATTTCGGTAAATATATGAAGGAACAGTATGAAGCTTCAGAAAAAGTGTTTAGAAATTTAGGATTGGGGAAATTTGCTAAAGAGAAAAAGTGAGGTTTTTTTACGAAAAAATGTGATTTAAATAGGTTTAAGGTTTTAAGTAAAACCAAAAAAGAAGGGAGGGCTCAAGTAATGAAAAGATTAATGGTACTTTTGGGATGTATTTGTTTGGTATTAACGTATTTCTTTATTCAACCTCAAATGGCAAGTTCTTCTGAAGTAGGGTATCCCACCAGACCAATTAAATTAATAGTCGGCTTCTCTGCCGGCGGTCCTTCGGATGTTACCTCCAGGAAATTAGCCGATCTTGCAGGAAAGGATCTAGGTCAGGAAATATATGTTGAAAATAAACCAGGTTCAGGTGGTGCGGTAGGAGCTCGTTTTGTGGCAAAATCCAAGCCGGACGGTTATACAATTGGCCAACTCTCAGGATCTCCAGTTGTGATCGCCCCTTTTTTTCATGAAGTAGATTATGATCCTACTACCGATTTTGTTCCAATCATACAGTATGCTATGGCTGATCACCCGTTAGGAGTTCCCATGGATTCGCCGATAAAGACATTCAAGGATTTTATGCAAGAGGCACGCAAACGCGAGATCAAAATAGCCGGCACGGGAAACACTGCTGCCGATATAGCGATACTTCGTCTGGCAGCTATAGAAAAGGTTAAACTTACCATAGTACCATATGGTGGATTTGCCCCCTCGTTACCAGCAGTTTTGGGTGGCCATGCAGATGCTATTGTATCCTCGGGATATTATGAGTATGTTAGAAGTGGAAAACTGAGGCTGCTCTGTCAGACGACGGGGATGAGAAATAAGGAATTTCCAGATGTCCCCACTTTAAAAGAGCTTGGGTATGACATTGAGACTGCGGTATTTTATGGGATTGTAGGACCCAAAGAACTACCTGAACCAATGCGAAAAAAATTGGAGGAGGTATTTACGAAGGCTGCTCATGATCCTTCTTTTGCTCAAGTGGTACATAATGCTGCATACACATTGTACTTTAGGAATAGTGAGGATTGGGGCAAACATATAAAGGAAGCATATAAAAAATCGGAAAAAGAGTTAAGAGAGCTGAAATTGGGGAAATTTTCTACAGAGAAAAAGTGAGTGGTTCCTACGAGAAGGTGTGATCTCAGAAGGCTTAAGATTGTATGTAAAACTGAAGGGCGGAAGGAGGCTACAAGCAATGAGAAAATCCATTGTACTCTCGGGATGTATTGGTTTAGTATTAACATATTTCTTCATTGCACCCCAGATGGCAGGTTCCTCTGAACTAAAATATCCCACCAAACCAATCAAATTAGTAGTATGCTTTTCTGCAGGCGGTCCTGCAGATCTTGGTTGCCGAAAGTTGGCTGATCTGGCAGGGAAGTATCTAGGTCAAGAAGTATTTGTTGAAAATAAACCAGGTGCAGGTGGCGCGGTAGGAGTTCGTTTTGTAGCCAAATCCAAGCCGGATGGCTATACGATTGGTCTCCTATCAGGATCTCCGGTTGTAACCGCCCCCTTTTTTCAGGAAGTGGATTACGATCCTATGACCGATTTTACTCCGATTATACAACATGCTATGGCTGATCATCCATTAGGCGTTCCCATGAACTCCCCGATAAAGACTTTCAAGGATTTTATGGAAGAGGCGCACAAACGCGAGATTAAAATTGCCGGCACGGGAAATACCGCTGCGGATATAGCGATGGTTCGTCTGGCAGCCATGGAAAAAGTCAAACTTACGATTGTGCCGTATGGAGGATTTGCCCCCTCCTTACCGGCGGTTTTAGGTGGCCATGCAGATGCTATTGTATCCTCGGGATATTATGAGTATGTTAGAAGTGGAAAACTGAGGCTGCTCTGTCAGACGACGGGGATGAGAAACAAGGAATTTCCAGAGATACCCACTTTGAAAGAGCTTGGGTATGATATTGAGATTGCGGTATTTTATGGGATTGTTGGGCCCAAAGGCGTGCCTGAACCAATCCAAAAGAAATTGGAGGAAGCATTTACTCTGGCTGCTCGTGATCCTTCGTTTGCACAAGTAGTACATAATGCCGCTCACACATTGTTCTATAGGAACGCTGAGGATTTTGGCAAATATATAAAAGAAGCCTATAGAAAATCGGAAAAAGAGTTTAGAGAATTGGGATTGGGAAGATTCTCTACAGAGAAAAAGTGATCTCTTTGCTTTTTTGATTTTTTCCACGGGAAAATGTAATTTAAATAGGTTTAAGGTTTTAAGTAAAACCAAGAAAGAAG
>Ga0315279_10010137_pt1 | contig 11123 bp, 11 predicted proteins | sample YL17G06_20_MG_FD_203694 | JGI IMG/M metagenome (GOLD analysis project Ga0315279, IMG submission 203694) | Sediment microbial communities from Yellowstone Lake, YNP, Wyoming, USA - YL17G06_20 | ecosystem: Environmental > Aquatic > Freshwater > Lake > Sediment | place: USA: Wyoming | collected...
TTTCTTTCAAAAACTGAATGAGATTTAAGAAAGATTTTGATATAGAGATCCCCGGAAGAATTACCTAAAATTCCAGCTTCTCCTTCACCTCTAATCTTGATGGTTTCTCCATTTCTAATTCCTTGAGGAATATCAATAGTAATGGTTTTACTGTCGTAATAACGACCATCTCCGCCGCAAACATGACAAGGTTTCTCAGGAATTTTTCCCCGGCCATGGCATTTAGGACACTCTATGATTTGAGTAAAGGTTCCCAAAATTGTTCTTTTGGCTTCACGGATCACCCCTTCGCCTTTGCACTGCGGACAAGTTTTTACTTGAGACCCTGGTTCATAACCTTTGCCATGACAATGCTCACAAATAATATAAGTTTTAAAGGACACTTCTTTTTTTGCCCCAAAACCTGCTTCTTCAAGAGTAATTTCTGTTGTTATTTCTAAATCACGACCTCGATTTTGATTAGCTGTTTTTCGTCTTTGCCTTGTCCCTCCACCAAAAAATTCAGAAAAAACATCACCAAAATCAAAATTACCTCCGAAATTATTGAAAGAAAATCCAAAAGGTTCTTCGAAGTTCATATTTTGCCAGTCAAAACCAGGAAATCCTCCCTCAGCCCCAACCCCAGCACCCTCAAAGGTGGTGCCAAACTTATCATACTGAGCTCTCTTTTCTGGATTGGATAAAACTTGATAGGCGGAGTTTATTTCTTTAAATTTTTCAACATCACCCCCTTTATCAGGGTGGTACTTATGAGCTAATTTATAAAAAGCATTTTTAATCTCCGCCTGAGAAGCATCCCGGCGGACACCTAAAATTTCGTAATAATCTTTCATATGAAATGAAATTATGAGAAAGCTATTTCCTCTTTTTCTACTCCCACTCTTTTAATTTGCAGATATTTAACCACGAGAAACAATTTTAATAACAACCAGCTCATTATAATCACTAAAAAGGAAAAAACATAATTAAACAAAGTTAATAAACCCCAAGCAATGGAAAACAGCAAAAGATAAAACACTAATTTTATTTGTAAAGTCATCGTTTGCCAATGAGTCTTGAAATAATTAACAATAAGATTGAAAATTGTTTCTTGGCCAGAAATCGGCAGGCCAATCATCTGCGAAAGGCTATTTCTAGTTTGTTCTAATAATAATTTTTTCGCCGGTTCTCCGATAATCCCCAATTTATTTGTTTGGGTCGCAATGTAGGTATTTAAGATATCATCGATTGTTCCTCCAAAATTAATATTGCCCAAAAAACTGAAAGAAGAACCAATCAAGCCATTAAAATTGTATTTTGATAAATCTAAATTATTTCTTTCGAAATATATCGATGATCCCAGAATAATAAAGAAAGCTAAACTGACAAAAATAATTCCTTTGGAAATGATCCTGGAAAAATTTAATTCGATTAAACTGTTCGCTTCAGTTTTTATTCGCCAGCCAGCGAAAAGATTGGTTAGTAAGATGGCTCCGATCGCGAAGAAAATATTCATCTTCCAAGCTTTATCTAAAAAAATCGGGATAAAGGGAATGAAACTAAAGACGAGACTAAAGAAATAAAATTGCATCTTTGGGGCTACTAAGAAAAAAATGGGTAAAAGAGAAAAAGAAATTAACCAAAGAACTCCAGCCCAAATCAAAAGATTTAAATTGAAATTTTTTAATACTCCCAGAGAAAATAAGGAAGCTAAACTTAAACCACTAATAATTAAAGCGACTAAAATAAGTGATTTGAGAAATTCACTTCTATCCCTGTAGGCTAACTTATAAACTCGGTAAAAATTTGAATCTTGAGGCATTGATTAATTATATCACGATATCACTTTTCCTCAAAATTAGCATCCTGGGCCTCTGGCGGCTCTTTTTTATCCTCTTCAGGTTCTTCTTCTGGTTTTTCCTTGCCCTCCGTAGCTTTAGCGGAGGGGGGTGTTTGTTTATATAAAGCAGCTCCTAATTCAGATAAATTCTTGGAAAGAGCATCTATTTTTTCTTTTATTTGCGCTGGATCAGAACCATCTTTTACTCCTTTTAATTCTTTTATTTTATCTTCTACTTGAGTTTTTAGTTCTGGAGGAACTTTATCAGCGCTGTCTTTTAAAGTTTTTTCAGCAGTATAAATTAAAGTCTCGGCATTATTTTTTAATTCTGCTAATTCTTTTTTCTGTTTATCCTCTGTCGCATATGTTTCTGCTTCTTTCTTTAATTTTTCGATTTCTTCTTTTGATAAACCGATTGATCCTTCAATTCTCACTGATTGACTTTTATTCGTGGCTTTATCTTTCGCTGTCACGCTTAAAATTCCATTGGCGTCAATATCAAAAGTTACCTCAACTTGAGGCAAACCTCTTGGTGCTGGTGGAATGCCATCTAAAATAAATCTGCCTAAACTGCGGCAATCATTAGCCATTGACCTTTCTCCTTGTAAGACATTAATCTCTACTGAAGTTTGATTATCTGCGGCAGTGGAATAAATTTGAGTTTTAGAAGCGGGAATGGTGGTATTTTTTTCAATCATCATTGTATTAATACCTCCCAAAGTTTCAATTCCTAAAGATAAGGGCAAAACATCAAGCAGTAAAACATTTTTTATTTCTCCTTCTGGTGTTCTCTTTTCTTGACTAGCAGTAATAATCTCAGCTTCAATCGCTGCGCCAATAGCCACGATTTCTTCAGGATTAATGGATTTATTCGGTTCTTTACCAAAAAAAGTTTTGACTACTTCTCGAACCGCGGGAATAAGAGTAATGCCTCCCACTAAAACTATTTCTTCTATATCTTTTTTATCAGCTTGAGCTTCTTTTAAAGTCTCCTTTACTTTTTCAATGGACTTTTCTACTAAATCTTTGGTCAAATCATTAAACTTGGCTCTGGTAATTTTAATATATAAATGTTTGGGACCAGAAGCATCGGCAGAAACATAAGGCAGATTGATTTCGGTTTCCAGGGTTGAAGATAATTCAATCTTGGCTTTTTCTGCGGCTTCTTTAATTCTTTGTAAAGCCAAAGGGTCTTTAGAAACATCTACACCTTGTTCTTTTTTGAAATTTTCTACTATCCAATCAATAATTCTCTGATCAAAATCTTTACCGCCTAAATGAGCTTCACCCCCTGTAGCTAAAACTTCCACTGTATCTGGCGCTACTTCAAGAATAGTCACATCAAAAGTGCCTCCGCCAAAATCATAAACTAATACCTTTTGGGCCTGCTTTTTCCCTAACCCATAAGATAAAGCCGCGGCTGTAGGTTCATTAATGACTCTTAAAATTTTTAAACCAGCAATTTCACCAGCTGTTTTAGTGGCTTTTCTTTGAGAATCATCAAAATTAGCCGGACAAGTAATAACAGCTAATTCTATTTTCTCTCCTAATTTTTCTTCAGCATCTAATTTAATCTTTTGAAGAATCATGGAAGAAATTTCAATGGGGCTATACCATTTATCTCCCATCTTGACTTCCACTCCCCCGTCACTGCCTTTTCTTGTCTCGTAAGGCAATCTTTTTATTTCTTTTTGAATTTCTGGCTCATCAAATTTTCTACCAATAAATCTTTTTACTTCAAAAATAGTATTTATTGGATTAGTCACTGCCTGTCTTTTAGCTAAATCGCCGACTAATCTTTCGTCATTTTTCGTTATAGCCACCACAGAAGGAATCAAAATAGACCCTTCCCGACTATCAAGACATTTTGGCTCTCCTTGAATAATGGAAGCCATTTTTGAGATTGAGGTTCCTAAATCAATACCTAATACTTTAGACATAATAATAAAATTTTTAATTTTTAATTTTAATTTGTTTGGCCACTGCCACTCTTACCGGCCGAATTATTTTACCATTAAAGAAATAGCCTTTTTGAAAAATCCCTACCACCCTGCCAGGAGGAAATTCTGAAGTTTCTATCTCAGAAATTATTTCTTCACAAGTTAAATCAGGTATTTTACCTTTTTCTACTTTAATTTCCTCTAAGCCTTCTTTTTTCATTAAATCTTCCAGTTGATTCTTAATTAAATAAATGCCTTTTAAATATTTTTCTTTTGCTGCTTTATCATCAGAACTTTCTAAGCTCTGAATGGCTAAATCAAAACTATCTAAAACAGCGATTAATTCTTTGATCAGCCTTTCATTAGCAAATTTAATTACCCCTCTTAATCTACTTTCTTCGTCTTTTTTATAATTAATTAATTCTGCCCTGGCTTTTTGCCAATCAACTAAATATTTATCCTTTTCCTCTTTTAATTTAGTGAATTCATTTTTTTTCTCTTTTGGTATTGATTTTTCTTCCATAATAATATAAATTTTTAATTTTTAATTACGGGCTCTTATCTGCTTTCTGCCAAAGCGCTGAGTAAGCCAATGTTTCTATCATAAGGCATTCTCTTGTTGCCTAAAATCCCTAAAATATTATGGGAATGACGAGTTTTAGTCAAAACAGCGCTAAATTCATCGGAATTGATAAAAGGATTATCTTGACCGATAAAAACTAATGGTTCATCTTTAATTCTTACTTTTTTAATTTGAGCATCCAAATTTTCCAGGGATTCAGCAATTTCAGGAATTAAATCAAAAGAAGAAGGAAAATCTTCAAGCAAGCTGGAGAAAATATACTTGAGGCCGCACTTTTTGACCTCATTGCCATCTTTCAAATAACAAAAACCTAAAGATTGGCTTTCTTCAGATAAAAAATTGATAATTTTTTCCCAATCATTCAATAGTTTCATTCTTTGTTTTAATATTCTTTCCCATCTTGTTCTCCACTGAATGACAGAATCATCATCTTCTGAGATCATTTGGACAAAAAACCTCCAAGCTTTATCAGTTGGTATTCTACCGCCAGAAATATGAAATTTATATAAATATCCTTCTTCGGTCAATTCCTGGAAATCATTTCTGATGGTTGCTGAACTGACATCAAAATTATAATGAACCACTAAAAATTGAGAAGCTATTGGTTCTCCTTTTCGAATATAGGATTTTACTAATTTTTGTAAAATTCCTCTCTGGCGATTTTTTAATTTTGAGCTAAAATCTTTCATTTTTTAATTCTTTTTTCATTATACTCATTATCAGTCGAATGTCAAGAGTGCTAATAATCGCTCGGAATATATTTTCTTCGACCCGCTCGCTCGCCCAGCGTGCTCGCTCTCTTAGCCTTCGCCTCGCTCGTCCCGACCTCGTCGGGACACCCTGCCCGCTCGGCTCCGGATGGTCTCAGAAAAATATATTTCTCGCTCTTAAGGTTTAGATCCTTAAAGCATTCGAAAAGGCAAGGCTCACTCTTCAAATTTGATCTATAATGTCGCTAAGAGAAAGGGTGAACGATCCTATCCCCTGTTTTTGCACCATTTAATCACAAAAGATAGTTGTCTCAATTGTTTTCTCGTGGTAAACTAAAAGGGTAACAATTTAACAATATATTTCTATGCGGCAAATATATAAAGGAAAAATTACCTGGGTGGATATTATTTCTCCGGACCCAGAAGATATTGAGTATTTGCAAAAAAATTACCGTTTCCATCCCTTAATTTTGAAGGAGTTAGAAACCTTAAGCCAAAGAAATAAAGCTGAAGTTTACGAAAACTATCTTTTCCTAGTAACGCATTTTCCTAATTGGGATTCTAGAAAACAAACTTCCCTGCCCTGGGAATTAGATATCATTATTTCTTCTAAGGTTTTGGTGACGGTGAGTTATAGTGAGGCCTCTGAAACTCATTTGGAATTAACCGAAAAAATTTATCAAAAAGATTTCGAAAAAGAATATCTCATTGATACCGTTAAATTGCTCCATTTTATTTTTGAACATCACCTTGACTTTGCTGCGAGACAGCTTGTTCATATTCAAGAAAAAATTAATCTCATTGAAGAACAGATTTTTCAGCACAAGCAGCAAGAAGTTATTCCTGCTTTATCTTTTGTCAAAAGAGATATTTTAAATTTTCGCAGGATCTTTCGTTATCTCAAAGAAGATTTAGCTTCATTAGACAGGCGAGGACCACGATTATTTGGCGAAACTTCCAAAATTTATTTTGATGATATGATTGGCGATAGTTTACGAGTAGAAAATATTATTGAAAACTTCAAAGATACGTTAGAATCATTAGAAAACACCAATAACTCCCTTATGGAACATAAAATTAATGTCTTAACCAAGATCTACACTGTTATTTCTTTTGTCACCTGGCCAACTCTTTTGGTTATTAGTATGTACCAAATGAATACTCGTTATTTGCCCTTTATAGGCTATCGCTTCGATTTTTTCATTGTTTTAGCCATCGCTTTTACACCCTCTGTTCTTATTTATCAGTATCTAAAAAGAAAACATCTCCTATAGAATGCTAAAATTATATAATACTCTTACTAAAAAAAAGGAAATTTTTAGACCCCTCAAGGATAAAAAAGTCGGCCTTTATACTTGCGGACCAACTGTTTATTCCTATGCTCATCTTGGCAACTTAAAAACTTATATTTTTGAGGATGTCTTAAAACGAGCTCTCCTTTCCAATGGCTATCAAGTGAAGCACGTAATGAATATTACTGATGTGGGACATTTGACTTCTAATGCTGACACTGGAGAAGATAAAATAGAAAAAGAAGCGAAAAAAGAAAAAAAATCCGCTTGGCAAATAGCAGATTTCTATACCAAAGCTTTTTTTCTAGATATTCAAAAATTAAATATTCTTCAACCGGATATTATTGCCAAAGCCACTGATAATATTAATGAAGATATTCAATTAATTCAGGAATTGGAACGTCAAGGTTTTACCTATCGCACTTCTGATGGTATTTATTTTAATACTTCAAAACTCAAAGATTACGGCAAACTAACCGGTATGACTTTTGACAAATTAAATAAAAGTCTCAAAGCTGGATCACGAATTGAACTTTCTCCGGAAAAAAAGAATATCACTGATTTTTCCCTCTGGAAATTTTCTCCCAATCCGCCAGCTGGCGGAGCTAAAAGACAAATGGAGTGGTCATCTCCTTGGGGTATAGGCTTTCCTGGTTGGCACATCGAATGTGCGGTCATTAATTTAAAATTCCTGGGTCAGGCTTTCAAGGGAAAAAAGTTTCTTCCTGAAAAAGCCATTACTATAGATATCCATTGCGGTGGCATAGATCATATTCCCATTCATCATACTAATGAAATTGCCCAGGTAGAAGCAGCCACAAATAAAAAATTCGTCAATTATTGGCTTCATGGAGAATTTTTAAAATTACCCAAGGCAAGAATGGGAAAATCAGAAGGTAATGCTATCCTCCTTAGCGATTTAGAAAAAACTGGCTATTCTCCCTTAGCTTTCCGTTATCTTGTTTTAAATTCTCATTACCGTACTCCTTTGGATTTTTCTTTAGAAGCTTTAAAAGCTAGCCAAGAAAGTTTGAACAACTTATATAGTTTTGTTTACGATTGTTTATGGTTTTCCAAAAAACAAAAAACTAGAAAAGATTCAACTTTTAAAATTGCTGAGTATCAAAAAGAATTTAAAAAAGCCATTAACGAAGATTTGAATACTCCTCAGGCTTTAGCAGTAATGTGGAAATTGATTAAAAGGTATTACGATTCAACAAGCATAAACTCACAGACTGTCTATCAATTAGCTTCGGAATTTGATAAAATCTTTGGTTTGGGATTAGATAAGATTAAACTTTCCTCTCTGTCTTTAAAGATTAAAAAATTAATTTCTCAAAGAGAGAAAGCGCGTCAAAATAAACAATGGCCCCAAGCTGATCAAATACGCCAAAAAATAGAAGAAGCCGGATTCAAAGTAGAAGATACTTCCTTAGGTCCAAAACTCGTTAGGAAAAACTGGTTTAAAAATTAAAAAATAAAAAATAAAAAATTATTAATGACTCCTATTCCTCAAGATAAAATGCCACCGCAAAATTCAGAAGCTGAAGAATCTGTCTTAGGCTCCATTATTATTGATAATAATGCTTTAGTAAAAGTAGCGGATACTATTTCCTCAGATGATTTTTATTTACCAAAGCATCGCTATATTTACGAAGCTATCTTTGACTTGTATGCCCAAAATGCTCCCATTGATATTTTATCTTTATCTAACCGCCTGGAAGAGAAAAAATTACTTGATGAAATAGGTGGTGTCAGTTTTTTAACCTCCTTGGTCAATAAAACGCCTACCAGCGCTCATATCATTCATTACGCTAATATTATCCATCAAAAAAAAGTTTTGAGGGATTTGATTGCTGCTTCTTATAAAATTTCTGAATTGGGTTGGAATGAATCAGAAGATATTAATGAAGTTATGGATAAAGCCGAGCAAGTCATTTTTGCTATTTCTCAAAAATCAGTTTCTCAAGATTTCGTCACTTTAAAAAATGAATTGTCCAAAGCTTTTGAAAGAATTGATCAACTTCAGAAAGGCGGCGGAAAATTACGAGGAGTAAGCACTGGTTTTGAAACTTTGGATAATTATCTTTCTGGCCTTCAAAAATCAGATTTAATTATTCTTGGCGCTCGTCCTTCAATTGGTAAAACCTCTTTGGCTATGGATATTGCTAGAAATATTGCCTTAAAAGAAAAAATTCCCGTAGGAATTTTCAGCTTAGAAATGTCTCGAGACCAAGTAGTTGATAGATTGATTGCTGCTGAATCGACAGTTGACCTTTGGAAAATAAGAACAGGTCATCTTTCCACTGATGGAGAAATTAATGATTTTTCCTTAATTCAGGATGCTTTTAGCAGGCTATCTGAAGCTCCAATTTTTATTGATGACGCTCCCTCGCCAACAATGATGCAAATAAGAACTATGGCCAGAAGATTACTGGCAGAAACCAATTTAGGTTTAATTATAGTTGATTATCTGCAATTAATTACTCCTGCTTCACTTCGAGAAAATATAGTTCAGCAATATTCTGAGGTGTCCCGTTCTTTAAAAAGCCTAGCTCGAGAATTAAAGGTGCCAATTTTAGCTCTCTCCCAGCTTTCTCGAGCAGTAGAACGAAGATCGCCAGCTATTCCTATGCTTGCTGATTTAAGAGAAACGGGGAGCTTGGAACAAGATGCTGACGTAGTTCTCTTTATTTACCGCGAAGATAAATACTATCCGGAAACAGAAAGAAAAAATATCGCTGATATTATTATTGCCAAACATCGTAACGGACCTTTGGGCAAAGTTTCTCTTTACTTTAATGAACAATTGGTTAGTTTTAGAAACTTAGAAAAAGAAGAAAAATATGGAGAATTAGAGGAATTAGAAGGAGAGTAGAATATATGGAACTACCAAAACCAATACAAAATTTTATTAAGACCTTCTCTCGAATTCCTGGTATTGGCCCTCGACAAGCCATGAGAGTGGCTTTTTGGTTTTTACATCAACCTCAAGCTAAACAGATTGAATTCTCCAACGCCTTGACTAATTTATCCACTAAAATTAAACTTTGTGTTGATTGTTTTTTGCCATTTGAACAAAAAGACAAGGAAACTCTTTGCGAAATTTGCCGTAATCCCCAAAGAGACCATTCGACTATTTGTGTGGTTGAAAAAGAAACTGATTTGTTCTCTCTGGAGAAAACAAATAAATATAAGGGAGTTTATCACATTTTGGGCGGATTATTATCAGAGATTGATGAAAATAAAAAACGAGAAATAAGTATTACTCCTTTAGTAGAAAGAATTAAAACAAGTTTCAAAACTAAAAAACCAATTAAAGAAATAATTCTGGCTTTAAGCCCTACTTCAGAGGGCAATTTAACTACCTATTATTTGGAAAAAACTATCAAAGATTTAAAACTGAATATTAAAATCACCAAATTAGCTCGGGGTTTGCCTCATGGCGGTGAAGTGGAATTTGCTGACAGCGAAACTTTGATTAATGCCTTAGAGGGGAGAAGATAACAAAAATATCGCCTTAAGGCGATATTTTTTATTATTTTATTGATTTTATTGCAGCTCTCATATAAGGCTGTCTGTGACCTTTTTTCTTTTTATAACGAGTCTTGGAGTGATAACGAAAGACAATAATTTTTTTACCCCTTCCAGATTTTTCAATCTGAGCCACGACTTTAACTCCCTCAAGATAGGGTTTGCCTATGCTGACTTTATCTTTATCGTCCACTAATAACAACACTTTATCAAAAACAATCTCTTCGCCTTCCTGAACAGTTTTAATTTTTTCTATTTTTATTCTTTGTTGAGGAGAAATTAAATATTGTTTTCCTCCAGTTTCTATAACAGCTAACATATTTTAATTATCGGTTTAAAAAATAAATCTGAAGACTAATTAATAACAATAAAATTGCTATCCCTATATTAGCAAATAAGAACAATTTACTCAAGTTTTCTTTGTTTTTCCTCAAAAGATGACTTAAAAAACTATTGATTATAATCAAAATAACTCCTAAAATGGGAATTTGCCAAATAGCATAACGATTAGCCAAAAAATTAGTGCCAAAATCATTAGTCCGCAAAATAACCGGAAAATTCGGCGCTGATTTGCGAAACACTAAAGAATCAAGTATCCCTGATAGAATAATCAAAAAACAGATAAAACAATTCGCAAAATTCTGTCTACGTAAAATACTATTAAGTTTGTTCACTCTTTCTTTTATTAATCATTATTAATGCGCCACCTTATTTTCCTTCTCTATTAGTTTCATAATCTCCTCTCTCTCTGCCTTAAGTGCTGCAATTTTGCTATCTATTGATTGTTGGCGATATAATAAAGCATCAACTGTTGATCCCCCTTCTTGTTTCGGCATTTCTTCTGCGATCTCGCCTTTTTCTTCCACTAATTTATGTATCTCCTCATCATACTTATTCAATGGTGATTCAATGTTTCCCATATTTTTTATTATTTATTTTATTTTTAACACTGTAATAATTTTAATCTTTTTTTTGTGTTTTGTCAACCTAAGATTAAAGTGGCCCCCTCACTTGGAAAGCACAAGATTTTATCTTTTTGGGCAAAGCCCAGTGCTTTCCAAGTGAGGGGGTGGCGCTAACGGGATTCGAACCCATGTTTCATCCTTGAGAAGGACGCGTCCTGGACCGGACTAGACGATAGCGCCTTTAACACCATCTATAATAACAAAAATAATATTATTCTTCAATCTTAAAACTTTTTTGACGCAATTTTTTCTTTTCACTAATAAGTTTTTTTTCTTTTAA
>Ga0315279_10010138_pt1 | contig 11123 bp, 10 predicted proteins | sample YL17G06_20_MG_FD_203694 | JGI IMG/M metagenome (GOLD analysis project Ga0315279, IMG submission 203694) | Sediment microbial communities from Yellowstone Lake, YNP, Wyoming, USA - YL17G06_20 | ecosystem: Environmental > Aquatic > Freshwater > Lake > Sediment | place: USA: Wyoming | collected...
CGGACGTCGCCAGGCAGATCTCCCCTGAAAAGATCCTGACCGTCCCGGCGCAAACCAAAGCCGCTGTCCAACTCCTCTCAGGAATCCACAGCCAGGTGAGCCACGTGGGTGACCCGATCCGGGCGCACCTCCTCCAGCCCGTCTATGTCAACGGGCGCGTGGCCTTGCCGCGCGGGAGCCTGCTGGACGGTCGCATCACCAGGGTTCGCCCCGCCGGCCGCCTGCGCCGCCCCGCTGAGCTTTCGCTTCGCTTTGAACAGATCACTCTGCCCGATGGGCAGGACCGGCCAATTACGGCAGTCCTGACCGCGCTGGATGCCCTTGCGCCGCCGAGCGTGCGGCTGGATTCCGAAGGCCAATTGAAGGGCACCAAGCCGATCTTCTGGAAGTGGATCGCGGGAGGACTGGTTGGCTTGGGCGCGCTCGCTGGTGTGCAGACGCAGCTCGCTAGCGCCGCGGCACTCGGGGCAACGCTGCCGCTTGGCGGCGGAGCATTGCTCGCCTATGCCTTCTTCTGGCCCCGAGGTAGCGACGTCCATCTGCCCCCGGACACCCGCTTTCACATCCGCCTTCATCAACCGCTCACCGTCCGCGTGGCGTGGTAGGAGCAGCATTCCCCCCTGATTGTGCGGTTCGTCACGGCTCGACCTGCCTGGACGAATACCTCTCGGTCAGAACCCTCGGCTCTCCCCTCTGCCGGGAGTTCGCCACTCCTACCCCTCAACCAAAATGGTATAGTGAAAGGATGCCAAGCCCGTCTTTGGGTGAAGTACTGCGTTACCCGACGGCCGCACGCCCTGCCGTGCTCCAGGGGAAGTGGCTGGGCCAGGACGGCAGGCGCGCGTTGGCAGCAACGGCCCCAGCCAGCGTGCTGGAAGGCGGAGCGGAAGCCCTGGCAGAATTGCCTTCCTGGGTCGCGCGGCACGCCCGGCAGTATCCCGCAGGCGCAGCTATCGGGTTCCTTTCCTACGAGCTCGCGCGCTTTTTCGAAACCCTGCCGCTCGTTCCAGACGAACGCTTGCCCGACCTTTCCTTCGCCTACTATCCGCGCCTTGAGGAGTTTCCGCGTCAGGACCTGCCGCTGGACAAGACGCCAGTCTCCGGCCCGCAGGAGACTCACGCATGCTTCGATGAGCGGAGATTCACCCAGGGGGTGCGGAAGATACGCGAGTACATCGCGGCGGGTGACATCTACCAGGCGAACCTGACTGAGAGGGTAACGGTACGGCTCGAGGGCATCCGCCCGGAGACGATTTATCAGCGTCTCGCGGGGGGGCGCGCATCATTCAGGGCCTTCCTCAAGAGTCCCCAGCAGACGATTATCAGCAATTCTCCCGAGCGTTTTTTCCGCGTTTCGGGCGGCCGCATTCTAGCCAGTCCCATCAAGGGCACCATCGCGCGGAGCGACGACCCTGCCGAGGACCGGCGTCGAATGGCCCAACTGCTCGCCAGCAGTAAGGATCGCGCCGAAAACGTCATGATCGTGGATCTGCTGCGCAACGACCTGGGGCGCATCTGCCGCTACCAGAGCATCCAGGCGCGACTTTGGGAAGTGGACCCCCTTCCCCACCTGTTCCATCTGGTTTCCCACGTTCAGGGCACGCTCAGGTCAGAGGTGGGCCTGGTTGAAATCCTGCGTGCCCTTTTCCCCTGCGGGTCCATCACGGGCGCGCCGAAGATCCGCGCGATGGAAATCCTGGCGGAGATCGAACAGCAACCCCGCGGGGTGTCGATGGGAGCTATGGGAATAATCCGCGGCGCTCCGGAAACAGACCAGTTGGAAATGGAGTTCAACGTCGCCATCCGCACGATGACCGTCCGCGATGATATTGCGGTGTTCAACGTAGGTGGGGGCATCGTGTATGATTCCCAACCGCGCGCCGAGTTCGAGGAGATGAGGCTCAAGGCGCAGCCCCTGCTGGAAGCCCTGGGCGTGGGGGCGCTTCCGGAACAGCGGGCGGTCCAGGCCTGCGCGCGGGAGGGCTAACGGAGAACTATGGATCCCCTGATTTTTCATAATGACCGTATCGCGCCACTCAAGGAAGTGTCTCTTTCTCCCGGCCAAGTCGGGCTACTGATGGGATGGGGTGTGTTCACCACCTTGCGGATTTACTGCGGTGTGCCCTTCGCCTTTGAGCGTCACTGGGCGCGCATGGCGCGGGACGCGGTCCGCCTGGAAGTCCCCCTGCCCTATGAGCAAATGGCCGTCCGGCAAGCTGTCGTGAAGCTGGCGCAAGCCAATCACCGTCCCGAGGGCATGGCCCGCCTGTCTTTCGTAAAGAACCGGGATGGGCTCTGGGCCCAGGCCGACGACCTCCCCCCGACGGACCTGCTGATCTTCACCCGCGAACTGGTCGCCTGGCCGGCCGCCCACCGCCTCCAGATCCAGCCCATGGGGGTTTTCTCTGCCGGACGCTATGCCGGAGCGAAGATATTGTCCTGGGTCCCTTACGCGGCGGTCCTAGAAAGAGCCCACGTAGGGGGCTATGACGACGCCTTGTTGCTGAATGAAAAAGGACAGATGGCCGAATGTACCTCGGCGAATGTCTTCCTGGTGCGTGAGGGCAGAGTGCTGACCCCGCCTCTTTCTTCCGGATGCTTGGCAGGCATCACGCGCGAAATCCTCTTCGAGGTTGCCCCCCAGGCCGGCATAGAACTGCGGGAGCAGGAGCTGACCCTCGACGACCTCTCTTCCGCGGACGAAGTGTTCATCAGTTCCACCACGCGGGAGGTTGCCGCCGTCGGCGCCATCAGCCCGGACTGGAAGTATCCGGCACCGGGCAAAATCGCGCGGGCGCTGGAGCGCGCTTTCCAGGAGTACATCCGCGCTTACCTGGACCGCGTCCCGGGGATGTCCTAGATGACTGAAATGAGCGCTGGGGTGTGGTAAGGAAGTCGCCGTGAGAGGATGGCGGAAACGCTACTGTGCCCGACAGCGGCGGAAAAGCTGATCGAGCAACTCCAATGCCAGGTCCATTTCCTCACGCGTAATCGTGAAGGAAGGGGAAAGGGTGAAGACGTTCTTGTAGTAGCCGCCCACGTCCAGGACCAGCCCGTATCTCCTACCCGCGACCTCTAAATTACCTTTCAGACCCTCGGTAAAGATCCGGTCCGTCAGTTCGCGGTCCGGTGTGACGCCATCCTTCTCGCAGACTTCGATACGCAGGGCAAGTCCAAGACCATCCACGTCACCGATGACCTCGCGGTGGCGACGCTGTAGTTCGCGGAGGCCAGCCAGCAAGTAGGCGCCCTTGTCATTCACCAGCTTCTCGTAGTCTTCCTCCTCCAGCATCTTGAGGGTCTCGAGCGCCACGGCCGTCCCCAGCGGGTTCGAAGAAAACGTCGAGTGCGTGGACCCCGGGGGTAACACTTCCGGCGCAATCAGCTCCTCGCGCGCCCAGAGGCCCGAGAGCGGGTTCAGGCCATTGGTCAGTGCTTTGCCAAACACAATGATGTCAGGTACGACACCGAAGTTCTCAATCGCCCAGAACTTGCCCGTGCGGTAGAAGCCCATCTGGATTTCGTCGTCCACGAGGAGAAGCTTGCGCTTCTCGCAAGTCTCCTTGAGCCGCGCGAAGTATTCTTTGGGGGGAATCACGTACCCACCTGTGCCCTGCACGGGCTCGATGTAGAAGGCGCCGTACTCCGAGGTCTGAACCTTGGAGTCCCAGACCGCGTGGTATTCGCTGTCGAACAGCTTTTCAAACTGATTCTGGCAATAAAGGTCGCACGTCTCGCGTTTCAGCCCATACAAGCAGCGGAAGCAATACGGGAAAAAAACGAACTGCGCGCGGTCGCCAAAGTGGCCGTAGCGCCGGCGATAGCGATAGCTCGACGTGATGGCTGAGGCCCCCAAGGTCCGCCCGTGATACCCGCCCATGAAGGCAAACATCAGGTTCCTGCCGGTGTAATTCCGCACCACCTTCAATGAGTCCTCGACGGCCTGAGCGCCGCCCACGTTGAAGTGCACGCGCCCCTTGACCCCGAAGCGCTTCTCGCAGTACTGGGCGAGGCGCGCGGCCACTTCGACCTTTTCCGCGTGCAAGTACTGACAGGCAAGCTGCGGCAGGCGATCGAGCTGGCGCTTCAGGGCCTCATTCAGCCGCGCGTTCCCGTAACCAAAACTCGCCGCCGAGTACCACATCTGGAGGTCAAGATAAGGCGTCCCCTGCTCGTCGTAAAGGTAACTGCCCTCGCAGTTAACGAAAACCTTGGGCGGGTCCAGATAGTGGACAGTGTCTCCGAAGGAGCAGTACTTCTTCTCCAAGGCCAGCAGTTCGGCTGTCTTCATGTTCGTGTCAGAGATCGCCACGGGCTTGTATCTCCTGCCTCAGTTCAAAGTCCACAGTTGAAAGCTGAACGCATTACGTTTTGACTTTTAACTTTTGACTTTCAACTATCCTCTGCTGGGTCAGTCGTGGGCCGGAATCAATCAATTGCCTCAAAGGAGCTTCAATCTCCGCAAAGGTCTCAAACGGCCAGCAGGCAATCCCTTCCTCCCGGCAGTACGCCAGCAACTGCCGCTTGGCGAAAACTAGGTCCGCCTCTCCCACCGCGAAGCGGTCCGAGAGGCCGTCCCCGATGAAGACGATTGGACTTCGGCCTCGGCCGACCCGGCGCACGATCTCAGCCTTACACGTCGCACAGCCGTGCTCGCAAGGCAAAGCGGCATGGGGGAAGGAAGTAAGCCAGCGCCGGCCCTCAACCCGCAGAGCACTGGCGAAGAGGTGCGTCCCATTCCGCAGACAGCCATTGATGCCGGCGCGCTTCAATACCCGACGGATAATATAGTCAAAACCCTCACTCAGCACGTAGAACGGCAGCCTTTGCTGGTCCACAAAACGCAGGAATCCCGACAGATGGGGATCGACAGGAACGGCATCGATCAGCGCGTTCAACTCGGCTGCCGAGGCCTCCACCAGGGCCATCTGGCGTTCCAAACACTCGCGGGAACCAATCGAGCCGCAAGTCCACTCCTGTTCGACCTCGCGCCAGGAAGGATGGGCGAACTGGGTCAAGATGAGATCCGTTACGTCGAGCTGCGTCATTGTGCCGTCAAAATCGCAGCAGACAACCGGCTTGGGCGCTACGGTCGTCTTGTCGCCACTTTTGGATCGAGTTCCCATCAGCCAGACCAAAATCCTTTCGCCAAGCCCCGGCCAGAGGCCCAGCAAGCGCCTGGGAGCTAGTCGCCGCGCTCGTCCACCAATCGTCGGGGTTTTCTTCCCCGTTCGAGCGTACCCGCGGGCAAAAAGCGGAACGCCAGTCGGTACATTCCGCAAAGTTGATTGGCCCACACCTCTGGGTAGCAAGCCTTGAGGTTTTCGCGGACAGCCGTCTCCACGCTCGCGGCGTTGGCACCATCAGTAAGTTCCAACCGAAACTCCAGGATGTCGTGCGTTCCCTCTTGCCGCACGGCGACCTGCCAGTTATCACGGACTCCGCCGACGTCGTCGAGAACGTTCTCAAAAATCTCCGGGTGCATGTTTCCTGCACCCATCACTACCATCTCGTCGCGGCGGCCTTTGATCCCCGCAATCCGCTGGAGCGTGGCGCCGCAAGGACACGGTTCCTCCATGAACCGGGTGACATCGCGCACGCGGTAGCGGATAAGCGGCATCGTTCGCCGGGAAAGGGTGGTGACCACCAGCTCCCCGTAACCGTCGGGATCCGTATCAAGAATCTCGGCGAGGAAGTTGTATTCGTCGATGTGGAGCCCTTTCTGGCGCCGGCATTCCATCCCCAGTCCGCCGCCCATCTCGGTCGAACCGTAGCCCAGGAACACAGGGGCTTTCCAGACGTCCTGGACGTACTTCCGATAGACCTCCGTCATCCGATCGCCAGCCGCGAAAATCAATTTGACCGGCGGGGTTCCCTCTTTCTCCGCCACCTCGCTCAGGCTCACCAACCACGTGGGGTCCGCCACGATAACGTTGTAATGATAAAGCCGGAGACGGGAGTACACCTCGCGGGGGTGCGGCTTGCCGATGGCCGAACAGAAGACCCCCATCTGCTGGCAAGCCAGAAAAGTAACCCAACTGCTGATCCAGTACGCGGCGTCGAAGGCGCAGACCACGCGATCGCCCGGACGCACGCCATTCTCATAGAAGGCCGCCGCCTCGTAGCGTCCGGCAAACTCCAACTCGTCGTAACTGAAATAGATCCGCTTGGGCGCGCCGGAGGTCCCGGTGGTTTCAAAAACTGCCTGCGGGTCACGGCAGAGGAAATCCTCCGGCGGAAGGCTGAGCAGGTCTTCGGGGGTGGTGAAAATATCGCCGAGATCCTCGGGCTGGCGGACGCGTGCCGGATCCACGCCAGCCTCGCGCAGTCGGCGGGCAAAGAACTTCTGCCGCCCCGCCGCATAGCGAACTATCTCGCGGAAGCCGTCTGCCTGAATCCTGCGGATGAGGGAACGCGGCACGGGCTTCCCCCAGCGGACCAGCGCTGGGATTGAGTCACCCACCGCCACGCGCTCTACGACTTTTCGAAGACTGCCCAACATTAGAAACCTAACACGTCGAGGACTCCTGCGCCGCTTGTGGCGCGCCCCGTCTCACATCAGGTGGGCGGACTCACCGGAGCGCGCGGGCGGAGGGGCCAGGAAATCGATGTAGGTAGCCGTTTCGAGCAAGGCCCGACCCACCTGAGCGATGGCGTGGGCGGCATCGGGGCGAGCCAGCTCGTGGGCGCGCCGCGCTCTTTCCGCCAACTTCTCCGGACTGCTCAAGAGCTGATAGGCAAGCTGCGGGATTTCCGCGAGACTCCGCGCTTGCACCGCCACGCCATTCCGCTCCAGATATCGCACGTGCCTCTCCTCCGGTCCCGGGATGGGGTGAGTCAGGAGCAGGGGGACGCCGACCGCAAGTGCCTCTGCGATCGTGACCCCGCCTGGCTTGGTGATAAGCAGGTCCGCCGCGCTCATCAGTTCCGGAATGTTGTTGCTCCAGCCCAAGATATGGAGGTCCAGCGCAATCCTGGCGCGCAGGCCCTCGAGGCGCGCCTTCACGGCCCGATCGCGCCCGCTGACCGCGAGCACCTGGAGCGGCAATCCGCAACCTTCCAGGCTTTGAATGATCTCGTCCAGCGGCGCCGGCCCCATGCCGCCACCCATGACCAGGATAACGGGACGGCGCGGGTCGAGGCCCAAGGCCCGGCGGACTTCAGCCTGGTCAAAAACCAAGCCAAAGGCCGGATCGATGGGAATACCACAAAACACTATGCGGTGCGGAGAGACGCCCCAACCGATAAGCTGCGCCTTCGCCTCTTCGCTTCCTACGCCGTACACATCAATCTCGCGTTGCACCCAGGGGGGTTCCGTCTGGAAATCGGTCTGGACCGCCAGGATGGGCGAGTTGAAGCAACCTTCGCGCTTGCCCAGCGCGGCGATTTCCGCCGCTCCAATCTCCGTGGCGATGACCAAGTGCGGCGCAAAGGCTTTGAGTTGACGCAGGACCTCCACACAGCCACGGCGAAAAACCCAGCGCGGGGCCGTCGCGCGGTGCGCCTTCCGCTGGCGGCGCTCAAACAGGCGACGCCACAGTCCGGGCGCGTAGCGCAGCATCCACCAGTAAGACTCCACATAAACCCAGCGAAACCAGGGCCGCGCCAACGCGACGGCGTCCAGGGTACGAACCTCGACGTTGTCCCCGCCGTCCAGCAGGGCGCGCTGGATGACCTCGGCGGCGCGCACATGCCCCGAGCCCACACTGAGCGTCAGGATGCCAATCCTTTTGGGTCCCGTCATGCCCGCCTCAGAACTCCTCACGCGCCGCCAGAGGGAATCCAGCCTCAGGCCAGCCGGCGCACCAAGAGGACCGCGTTTAGTCCCCCAAAAGCAAACGAATTGGAAATTGCCACACGAACCGGTTTCTCGCGCGCCTGGTTGGGCACGTAGTCCAAATCACATTCGGGATCAGGCTGGGTGTAGTTGGCCGTAGGCGGAATCACACCCCGTTCGATTGCCATCACGGCAGCCGCCAGCTCAACGGCGCCCGTTGCACCCATCACATGGCCATGCATGGACTTAGTCGAACTGATCGCCACCTGCCGCGCATGGTGCTTGAACACCTCCTTGATCACCTGCGTCTCAACCGCGTCGTTCAGGCGCGTGCCGGTCCCATGAGCGTTGATGTAATCCACCTGCTCGGGATTCAAACCGGCTTCCTCCAGAGACATCCTGATGGCGCGCGCCGGGCCGCTAACCGAAGGTTGGGTGATGTGGCTGGCGTCGGAGGACATGCCGTAGCCGGCAACTTCCGCGTACACCTTCGCGCCCCGCCGCCGAGCATGCTCGAATTCCTCCAGCAGGAAGACGCCGGCCCCTTCCCCCATGACCATCCCTTCGCGGTCTCGGGAAAACGGCCGGCAGGCCCGACTGGGGTCGCCATCGCCCGGAGCCAGGACGCGCACAGATTCCCAGGAACGGATCATCCCGTAGGTAATGGGAGCGTCACTGCCTCCGGCCAGCATCACGTCGGCGATGCCGAACTTGATGAGATGAAAGGCTTCCCCAATCGCGTGCCCCGCAGAGGAGCAGGCGGTGGAAATCGCCAGCGACGGTCCCTGGGCGCCATACTCCATGCAGATCTGCGAAGTCGCCGCATTGTGCATGATCTTGGGAATGGTGAAAGGGTGCAGGCGGGTTTCCTTTTTCGCATACAGATTGAAGTACGAGCTATCAAACGTCTCGGCGCCCCCCATCCCCGAGCCCATCACCACCCCGAAGCGCGGCTTTTCCGCTTCTGAAACCTCAATTCCGCTCGACCGCATGGCTTGGCCGGCCGCCAGCAAGCCAAACTGAGTGAACCGGTCCAGCAAATCGAGCCGTTTCGGCGAGAAGTAGTCGGCGGGCAAGTAATCGGGGACTTCAGCCGCAATCTGGACGCTTAACGAGGAGGGATCCCATTGCCTTATCCGGCGAACCCCCGACCGGGCGTTTGCCAAGTTTGAGAAAAAACTCTCCACATCCTTGCCCGTGGAGGCAAACACCCCCAATCCTGTGATGACGACCCTGCGCACGCCCGACACCGTGATGTAAGAGGATTAGCTGCTCGGCGCGGAACCTTCGCCCTTGGCCATGGCCACCAAGTCCGACACGTCCTTGCCTTCAATCACCCGGGTGAGCGCGTCCACCACCTGAGTGACGCTTCTCATGTTCTGGGCTACTGAGTCAGGGATAGCAATCTTAAACTCCTCTTCCAGCGCAAACAGAATATTGACCCCGTCCAGGGAATCAATGCCCAGTTCGCCAAAGGTTGACCCCAGTTTGACAACACCGGGCTGGAGGTGCTGCTCCCGAGTGATGATTTCTATCACCTTGTCCGCTATGCTCATCTCCACTCCTCGCCATCCATTTGGCACCCAGCCAGGGAAATCTCTTCTACTCAGGGCGATATCGGGATCGCGTTCTGATGGGCCAGATTGTCAACTACCCGCAGCAACTCCGCCAAGCGGAACGGCTTATCGAGCAGGGCGTGGGCACCTAATTCCCGTGCCAGCTTCCTCTCCGCGCCGCTGATGAAGGACGACATGAGTATGATAGCCTGCTTGCATTTCTGTTGGCGCAGATTTCTGAGCAGCTCTAGGCCAGTCTCCTTGGGCATGCAAAGATCCGCGATGACAATAACGTACCCGTCGTCGCGGCGCAACTCCTCGCGAGCTGCCGCACCATCCGCCACGGCGCCCACCATGTAGCCATTAGCCTGTAAGACTTCGCTCAGGAGGCTCCGGCTTTCCTGGTCGTCATCCACGATGAGAATCTTCGGCGTCCCCACAAGCACCCTCCCGCGCTAGCCACAGTTCCTATAGGCACGCCAACTGCCAGCCAAGGCCCCTCAGTCTAACCCCTTGATTTTATGGACAGTTACCGCTCGCGTGTGCAGTCAGGCCAGAGAGATTCTCAAAAAACGTAGAGCTAGTGTGGCATAATGCCACACTTCGTCTCATAATTGTCAACTTCAATCACATAGTGCCGGCCAAAATGGGGCGGGGCCTGATCTGTTGGCTAAGTTGCGTCGGTTTTTGCGATTGCAGTAATGACGTCTGCTCAACAACTCACGCGACTGTGGCAAATTGGGACAGCAGCTAAGTTCCCGGCAGGAAATCCCGAACAGAGACAAAGGTGAATCCGGCTTTCAGACCGCCATCGAGGATGGCCGGCAACGCTTTGACCGTGTCGGACCGCTCGATCTGGCCGCCCGGCGTGTGCACGTTAAAGCCGTCATGCAGGAGGATCACCGCGCCTGGACGCAGATGCCGGAGCGTCGAGCTAACGATGGCCTCTGCATCGTTCTCCCAGTCATAACCGGTGTCTGACCACTGGACTACGTGCATCCCGCGTTCCCGCAGCACAGGGTACAGCCCAAACCACCGGACACCGTAGGGCGGCCTGAAAAGTCGCGGGCGACAGCCGGTAATTCTCCCGATCACTTCCTGAGTCCGATCGATCTCTTCCGCAATTTTCCGGCGACTCTGAAAATACAGATACGGATGGGAGTACATGTGGTTGCCGAGCGTGTGTCCCTCGGCGTGGATCCGGCGCACCAGCTCGGGGTGGCGCTCCGCGTTCTGGCCGCAAACAAAGAACGTAGCGGGAACGCGGTAGTCACGAAGGATGTCAAGGATCTGCCCAGTAAACAGCGGGGCCGGGCCGTCGTCAAAGGTGAGGGCCACTCGTCGGCCTTCCCGCGAGCCTCGAACCAACGCCGGGCCGAAGACCTGCGAGCTGGGCACGCTGCAGGCATACCACAGCAATGCACCCCCGGCGGCCGCCGCCCCGGTTCCGATTCCGGCCAATACCGGCCACATCATCTGTGGCGCGCCTCCGCTCTTGAGGAGTTGCCTTCTCCCAGAAATACCCGCTGGACTCGCGTGTCTCCTCAGATAATCCTCAGGAAGTTCAGGGCCGACTCGAGGGCCAGCATCGGACTGTTGGCGAACGCGCTCACTTCATAGGGGCAGCCGATCTTGCACCCTTTGCAGAAATCCCACAGTGTTACTTCCTGCGCCATGATCGCCCGCGCCTTTTCTGAAGAGAAGATCTCTTTCAAGGGCGCTTGCGATTCGAAAAGCGAGACAAAAGCGCAGGGCAAATGAACCGAGCCGTCAGGCTTCAGGGAGATCAG
>Ga0315279_10010139_pt1 | contig 11123 bp, 11 predicted proteins | sample YL17G06_20_MG_FD_203694 | JGI IMG/M metagenome (GOLD analysis project Ga0315279, IMG submission 203694) | Sediment microbial communities from Yellowstone Lake, YNP, Wyoming, USA - YL17G06_20 | ecosystem: Environmental > Aquatic > Freshwater > Lake > Sediment | place: USA: Wyoming | collected...
GGCAGAGAATACTACAAAGACAAAACAAGAGAACCGAAACAGGGCAAGATCACGGAGGAGGTTGAAGTCTCAATCCTGGCACTGAGAAACACCTTCAAATGGGGAACCGCGCGCATACAGCAGGGCAGTCACCTCCTTGGTTCCCGGCTCATGATCGAACCGCTCAGTCATCACCAGAAACCCACCATAGTCGTCGATGCACACAAGGAACCAGTGCCTCCTGCCCTGCACCGTATACGGCCCCTTGAAGTCGATCTGCCACAGCTCGTCAGACGCCTTCGCCCTGAAGAACCTCCAGCGTTTGTAGTTGCGCGGATACCCGTTCAATCCGTGCCGTGTGAGGACGTTGTTTATGGATTCCCTGGAGAGGCGGATCCCCTGCACGCAGCGCACCGCCTCCGTGACGAAGCCTGGAAGGTTGAAGAGGCCCTGCTGTATGCGAGCTGTCCCTCACCTGAAGTTGTTCCTTGGGCAAGGATGGAGACCTTGACCATATTTATGACCTTGCCTGGTTTGAAGCTCCTAGGTTTATCCTTATAGTACTCTCTATCCACGTGTCTTGTTCGTTTCAGCCATCGGTGGACAGTCTGCCTAGTAGTGTCGAACATCTCCGCGATCTGAGTTACCGTCAGCCCTTTCTTGACGAGCTTCCCGAAAAGTCCTCTGATGCCGGAGTCCAGCCTTAATGCACCACCCTTTGCAAACAATTGTGAGCTTCACCTATAGAAAAGTGTCACGTTGGTAAGTTGACTTTACACGAATGAAAATGATTTATTTGTCGGAAGTTAAATTATTAATGGTATGGATAAAGATTCGATATTTGAAGAGGTAACACCTGAAGAAGAAGAACAGATGATTAATAGGACCTATGAGTTTATATCAAAATACGGGCTAGAGGATGCGGCTCTTCTTATCCTTTTTAGTATAAAGCCAATGGCTTCTTTAGGAGGGTCTCTTGGTCGATTCTTTTTAGGACCTGTTACACCATTTATTGGACATAGGGAAGAGACCTTAATTTCTACATTTGAGCAATCGAAGAACATCGAGAAACTTATAGAGAGGATAGAAAAAAAACGAAGAGAAAAGAGAGAAAAAAAAGATGATAATAAAGAGGATTCTGATTAACTTCGTTTTCTGTCAGGGGGTCCCCCTCGGCGACTGTTAGCCACCCGACAGGCCGCCCAAGCCAGCCGCGGCGACCCCAGCCAGCCACCCAGAGCCCATCCCAGGTCCCTCCGGGAAGCCTCGATGAGGCCCCGAAGCCTCCACCAACGCCCTGCCGGACCCGCCTAAACCCGTTCTCCCGCTTACCGCCCACCAGACCCATAGCCCACGCTACTCCACGCTACATGAGACCCCGCAGCCGAGCCAGGTTAAAGCACATGAGGCAGAACATCAACCGGACCCGGACACGAGGCACCGTCGTCACCAGCATGTGGCCACCGTGAAACACCCGCTTCAAGACCGTGAAAACCCTCTCCACCGGAGCCCGCCTCCTGCTGATCCGGGCGTTCCTCATCCGGTCCCATATGCTCAGCGGATGACCCCTCAACGCCCGTCTCATCGTCGCGTTGAACCCTCTAGGCTCCACGCCGAAGTACCCCTTGTCCCGGTACACAGCCTCACCCAGCTCGGAGAGATCCACCCGGCTATCATGCACCGAGGCCGACGTCACGTCGAGGCTCCGCACCAGTCCATGGTCGTTATCCGCCTTCATGTGGAGCTTGTACCCGAAGGTGGACTCCTCCCTCTTCGCCCAGTCCCCGTCCCGGCTCCGACGAGTCTCCGCCTCGTCTCCACGGGGTCCTGAGCCTCCCGGGTCGGCCAATATGAAGCTGGCGTCCTGGCTGACGCCCTTCCTGACCCTGAAGCCCTTCTCGTCCAGCTGCCGCTGCAGATCAGCCCAGATACGCTTATCCTTCCCCGTCTCGGCGAGGCGCTCCCTGAGCTGCCAGACAGTTGTGGCGTCGGGGATGGATTCAGGGTAGCCGAGGAACCTGCGGAAGTCGATGCGGCTCACCGCCTGGCGCTCTAGCTCGGGGTCGCTGAGCCCGTACCAGGCCTGCAGCACCAGCATCTTGACCATGAGGACGGGGTCCACGTTGGGTCTGCCTCCCTGGGGGCCCTGGTTGTCGAAGAGGCCCTGGAGTATGGGGCGGAACTTTTCCCAGTTTATGAGGGGTTCTACTTCGGCTAGGCGGTCGCCTAGCTTCTCTACTTCTTTGTAGGCTTGGCGGAACAGGTAGGATTTGAAGGAGTCCATGAGACTGCATTGTGGGAGCGATCTATAAGCTTAACCGAGGGGAAGTGAGCCAAAACAAGAGGTTAATCGAAATCCTCTAAAAATATATTGAAAAAGGAAATACCCAAGAGGGGCTAAAGACGCTTTTGGCGTTTCTAAGTTGAAATAATATCACTCGGGTATGGTTAATTAGAGATTGGCGTATTGATAATAGTAATATCGCTCTTCAGATCCCTTTCATCAGTATATAATATGCCCCCCTTCTATTAAACATCATGATTTCACATTTCGTAGAAGTCATCGGTATAATAAATAAGATACTTTCATTCGATTCTCTCCTTTGTATATCATACACATGATATCTTAGTAAAATACCTAAAGTTAATCCAGTTCGAAATAGTTTATCAAAAAATATCACTTCTTTTCATTTTACTTTTTTATGGTAATTGAATATCTGCGTCCTAGTGATGACAAGATATTGTCTATTTTTTTTAACCTATCAGTTATATGTTCGCGCGCGCAAATTTTTTCTTGTATTATCATATTATTTTGTGACTACGACAGTCAGGGATCACGAAAAAAATTATTAAATAAAATATCATAATAATATATAGTGTAAGAGGATATTGATTAACCTCGTCTCGAGGCTGTCAGTGTATTTAAGCCCTTATAAAGGAAGGCCCATCTTAAACCGGATTTTATGGGTTAATCTGAATCCTCTGTAAATATGGTTAAATAAAAAAAGTTGGAAAAAATTATCTATGCAATTCCTAACAAAACACTTTTGATGAAGATATTCACTATAAATATCAGGCGGCCAACCATTGCGGTTAAATAAAGTATTAGTTCACCGGACCAATTTGCTCCTAAGGAGATCATGAGGAAAATTCTGCCGATTTTCGCACTTATCCCAAGTACACCTTTGTGTTCCCTCGTGAAGATCCAGAATGTAATTGCCGTCACGGTTCCTATTGCAATGATTACACCGTTTAAAACGGTATAAGTATTAGTCGCTGAAAAAATATCAACAACTGTTGCTTTTACCTGATCTATTATCTGTCCTCTAAGGGTTCCAGAGATCATGACACCTGTACCAACGCCAATCATTACTGACGTTGTATATTTAGAGATCCATGCATATTTTGGTACGAGTCTTAAATATATCATCAATCCTAAAATAAAAGGAACAATCAAAATAATAGTCCCTTTTGATATAGGGATTAATGCTATGTTCAGAACATTTTTCATGTTCATGAGTATAGTATGGGCAATCGTCGCCCCTAAAATCGCTTGCTGTCCGAGCCTGAAGTACAGATTATCCTTCCAAAGCATTGACAAAACAGAGATTATAAAGAAAACTCCAACGAGAACACCAAGTACTTCCCAGCTGTCCATATTTTTCATTCACCTCTTTTCCCAAATTTTTTTCCGAAATACGAGATATTACCAAATACAATGAACAGTAAAAGTCCCAAGATTCCGAAGTTTTTAGAATCGGATAAAACCGCTCCCCGTCCAGGATTTTTTGAAAGGATTTCGAGTTCAGTGCCTTGGCCAGAGCCAGCGATGAAGCCTTGTATCTGTTTTGGATAGTATGGTGCAGCCATAGGCCCGCAAGCCGTCGTACAAGAAACAATAGCTTTTGTTCCATATGGTACTACCCATTGCCTGATTACCCACTCAATGTCTGTACAAGAAAGATACTGGAAATATAATAGATCTATCTTTTGATAATTATTAATATCCTTCATCAGTGGAATTTCATCTAGAGGAGTTCCATATACATCTTTTGCAAAAATTCCTCTAATGTTCTGTGCAAAAGAAGCTTGTCCGACTTCATCTAACGGAGCGTAGCCCAGTCTAACATAATCTATACCATACTTCTTGCCATAACTCTCGGGGTTAACCATCTTGCCTAATTCATTATTTAGAATTATTTCGCTATCAACTGCTGTGCTAACAAAAATAACCTTCAGATTATGTTCAAAGAGTACTTTCCATGTTGCAACGAACCCTGCTTCCTGTTCATCCGCATAACCCGCCGATCCTGAAAAAAGTACACAAACAACGCTACCTGGAGGCAAATTCACAATGGCGTTATAAAATCCCTTTGTAGCCTCACCAACTTGAGTTGGAAGCCCGATTGGTTGAATTATTGGAATTACCATCAATATAATCGAAAGCCCATAAAGCCATCTATAATCGAGGTCTCCCAATTTTTCCCAAATGATTCTTGGCTCTTTTTTGTTGCCGGACATTTTGTCAACCTTCTTTTAAAACGACTTCTCTACCCCACAAGGTCCTTAGGCCCACGGCCATTGCAGCCAAAGCCGCGGCTATTACTGCTCCACGTCCGCCTCCTACATTGGGGACCAAAAGTAACCACTCACCTACAGGTACCAACCATGGGATAAAGTATGGGAACATTGGAATCAAGCGTAGTGTGTAGATCAAGCCTCCTAATATAAGTGCAAGTGAATCTATTGATGAAGCTCTGAATGTCCTATAGGCTGCAGATGATAAGGTAAAGAACATAACTCCTGTGATTGTCATGCTTACCTGCGAATAGATATTATTAAAAAGCCATAAATACTGAGGACTATTCGTGTCTTTGGGGAATGAAATTCCTACTATGAAGAACAATAAGAAGAAAGCAAAGGGTGTAACAAATAAGATTTTTTGTGATCGCGTTGGATTGCGTTTGAGCATATGATATTGAGCGTTGCACATATACAAGAATCCAAGCCATATACTAGTTGATGCAATTACAACCATCCATTGAGTTAGATTTGCTTTTATCGTCGTAAAAATATCGAATGGTGTGAAAAAAGCTAGAAGCATTATGATACCACAAGTTGTTACAATGATTGTTGGAAGCTGGTACCTAAAGAATGACATATTTCATCCACCTCATAAAGCGAATAATTTTCCCACATTCAAGCCGATTGCGGCTAATATGAATCCTATCGCCAGAAAGACTAGTACGAAAAATTTACCCCACTCCTCTACGATAATACCACTCAGCATAAGGGGATTCTCAGACACAATTGCTCCTGCGGCATATATCTCTTCACCTAGAAATACATAATCACACATCATCGCAAACGCATAGACCATTATCCATCTACCAGTTCCGCCAATGACCATCCCGCCCTTGATCTTTGCCATTTCAAGCGGGATCGTAACATCTGAATAGAATATACCAACTGCAAGGTTCAATCCCACACCATCCTGAGAAAAACTTGCAGTAACTCCTTGATCCCAGGTTAAAGAACCTTGTCCATAATAACGTAAATCGTCAAGCCTGAACAGCTCTGATTTGCCTTCTTCTTTATAACCTTCACGCACGGTGGCTTCTATTAGAGGGATACTTTCCGCTTGGTATGGTAAATGAACTATTAGCCGTGCACCATACTTCGCACAAAGTTTAGCTATGTGTCTTAACATAGTAAGTGAAGCAAGGGTCATACTAACTAGCGTGCTATAGAGTTGTCCACCTGAAACTCCCATTTCGAAATGTACAGGTTTTTGTGTTTCAACCGACCGACCTACACCTTCGGTTATTGCTTCAATTGCGGGAATATGCCTTAACTTTGGTAATTTTTCGCCTCTAACAGCCTTTCTCATGAAGTACCACGATACTATGACAAAAAAGATCAATAAAACAAGGTCGAGGTATGTGCCGCTTCTTAAAAATACTATATTCAACTTAAATTTCACCTAGCTTTAGAGAACAGCTTAGTAGCTGTCTAAATCTAATCTCCTAATAATCTATTATTTAATACTTACTATAGTATGTATTTAGCTCACGGATGTGATTTTATCGCATTTGGTGCTCTTTCAGCGAAATAAGCTTGAATTTTGGAGCTTTTTCTTCTCTTATTGGACGTGGAATCGCAGCCCAAAAAGGCCTCATTTTACCATTTTAAGCCCATTTCCAAGTTATTTATAAACACGAGCTAAATACATACTTACCATATAGCTTTTAAAACCTTGTAAAAGAAGTATGTATTTAGCTCTTCATCCATTCTTGGGTCAGGGCTTCACCCATTGTTTGGGATAGTATGCGGCCTTGCTGCTTCCAAGTGGCCAGCACTGCCATTACCGTCTCATAGATCATGGTGCCTTTACCGTTCCGAAAACAACCCATAATCTTCCTCTGAACCACATGCTCCTGCAACACCCTCTCCGCCCGGTTATTCGTAGCCTCCACACCAAGCACCAGGAGAAACGTGAACCAATGGACCAATCCATTCAGCATCTCAGTTGCAAATCGCCTCAACTCACCCGCCTCATACAGCCTCCTGCTCATGTCTCCGTCAAGGCCCTCGCCTCCTCCACTAGCCTCAACGCCTCTCCTGGTGGAAGCCTTTCCATCGGCGGCACATTGAGACGCCTGTACAGCCCATGCACCTTCTCCGAGAGAGACCCAGCCTCTTCCACATGCTCCGCGAGACACCTCGCCTCTCTGAGAAGATGAGCCCAGCACCTCTGTAATCGCCCTGTAAAGTTCGGGTAGCTCCTCCAACCATCGCAGACCACCACGCCCCCGAAGCCCTCCCCCAGAACCTCCTTCAAGACCTTCTTACCCCTGCTCCTCCGTATGACGACGAACGTCTTGCTCCCTGCGGTGGAGGGCCACGTCCAGTGCCGCACGCCGTCCCCCCTGGCTCCCGTCTCATCAACGTAAACCACCTCCGCGGAGCATATCCGCTGGAGGATCCTCATGTACTCGTGCCTCAGCCAGTCACCCACACGCCGGGTCAAGTCTAGCACGGTGGCCGGCGTCACCTGGAACCCATAGGTCCTCTCGAGGGCCTCGCTGACCTTCCAGTGGGGCAGCCGTTCATGGAACTTCATTAGGGTAGCCTGGACCAGAACGTTCTTCTCGAGTCTGCCGCCTGCCGGACAGCCCGGGTGCCTGGAGACGGTGTGGGACCCACACTCCGTGCACATCCACTCAAACTCAAGAAAATATATTACCAGCCTGGGATGGGGGTTCATGATATCCTCTACGACGTGGTGATCTACAATGCTGGGCTCCCCCAGGGACGCCCCGCAGCCCTCGCACCTCTCTTTCCGCTCTGGGGCCCTCACTGCGTCTGGCCTCGGCCTGGGCCTCGTTCTCCCCCAATGCCCTCTCGGCCTCCCCGGGGAACCGTTTTCGGCCCCTGACTATTCTGCGAGAGGGTAGGCTCGCCTAGATAGGGGAGTGTGGGGGTTCTCATCGAGGGCTAGCTTGCGCCGTAGCTCTGTGTTCTCCTCTGTGAGGCGTTAGTTCTCCTCTTGGAGCCTGTGACAGTCCTGGCAGGTCATTACGTGCAGACTACGAGGTAGATGGTTCGGCCCAGGTACTCCTTGGGGCAAGTGACGTGGGCGCCGTTGCCGATGGGGGTGACTTTTTTTCGTATTATGTCTTCTATGTCTGTTGTGAGGACCAGTTTTCTGTCTGTTAGTTTGAGCTCCTCCACATCTATCATCGCGCGCACGAAAACCTGGCTGACGAGACACGCACAACTTACTTATAAAGAGCTAAATACTACTGAAAAAATAACGATAACATATGAGAACAAGACTGGGTTTAAAAGAGTATGTCGCTGGAGCCTTAGTTGCAAATGCTCCAGCCTGGCTATTAAGTCTAATGATACCTTACTTTAAAGCTGTGACAAGTATAGTTTACATAATATTGATCATATACTTCACAACAATGGCAGGAGGGGTAGCTGCTGGCTATTTAGTTGCGAGAGGAATGAAATCAAAGCAAGTTCAAGCAGGTGTAACAATAGGCTTTTTTTCATATGCTCTCTTCGCACTATTTCTTATAATAATTGGTGTCAGGGGAGATATCATAGAAGATTTACCTTCTTTGACAGGATTTGTCGTAGGTGGTGCTGTGGGTGCAAGATTGTTTGAAAAAAAGGCAGTGATTTAAAAAACGGGCGCGGTTATGAAAAATTTTTATATATAACGTATTCTCAGCTGAAAGTACTAGTACTCTTAAGGGTGGAATTTTTTGATGCCTAGCTTACACCAATATCCTTTGCCTTATAGTGTTAATCTATTTATCACAAATCTTTGTAATAGAAAATGTCCCTTCTGTTATCTTTCAGATTGGGTCACAAACAATCAATCTGCGGCGAATCACATGAACATCAATGCCATCCGTATTGTAATTCGATGGTTAAAGAGATCGAGAATTGAAAAAGTTAAATTGGCTGGTGGAGAGCCCATGCTCCATCCTAACTTGATTGAGATTGTTAACGAATTAGTAAAGAATAATATAATAGTTGATGGTATCCTAACGAATGGTTTAGGAAAATCAGAGTTATATAAAGAGGTGGCGGATATCACTGGATCAAATTGGCTTGTTAACATAACAAAACCTAATACGTACACAAATAATGAATGGAAATTATTAAATGAAAACCTAGAACTTTTGAGATGGAAGAATGAAAACAGATCGGTAAAATCTTATGGATTCGATGCGACTAGTTTAAGGCATCTATGTTTCTCGATTACTTTTTATCAACCAAATCAAGAATACAAATACATCATCGAATTAGCTAAAAAATACGAGTGTCCGGTAATAAGATATGATGTTAGTAGACCCTCTAGTATAAAAAATAACGCTTATATTGACTCCAACTTACTAGCAATGAAACCAGTCCTGATGGAGTTTGTTAAGAGTTGTGTAAATGAAGGTATTAAACCTGGCCTAGATGATGCTCTTCCTCTTTGTATCTTTACACAAAAAGAATTAATGTTCCTACATCTCTTTAGTAACTTTTATACAATCTGTTTACCTCATTCTGATGTTATGCCTGATCTGTCAGTTGAATATTGTACTTCCTTGCGTGGAATTTTTCCCTCATACAAAGTTGGGGATAAGACGGCAGACCAAATGTTTAAGGAATTATTTCAATTTGCAAATAAATATAGAGTATTTCAATTAGAACATTGTCAAAATTGCTACAATTATGAAAGGCGCTTATGTCAAGGATATTGTCTTAGATTTAAGTTTGATCAATTAAAGAAAGCAAAAAATTAAAAATGAGATATAAGACCTAAATTTGAGAAATAACTATTTTCTGATATTTAATATTCTCAGCTTTTACAATAAATTGGTCTGAGAATTTTCCCTGGCAATGACCCCGTGTGCTCACCTTTTTCTATCACAACCTTACCGTTAACAATGACGTAGTCTATGCCTTCTGGGTATTTGTGTGGCTCCTTAAACGTTGACTTATCCTGTATTCTATTTTTATCAAAGATCATTAGATCAGCCCACATACCTTCGCGTATCAACCCCCTATCCCATAGATTCATCCTCTGAGCTGGGAAGGAACTTACCTTCCTAATAGCCTCCTCCAAAGTCAACACCCTCATCTCACGTACATATTTCCTGAAGAGTTGAGGATAATTACCATAAGCAATTGGGTGCGGATGGGTGCTAGCTAATACTCCATACGGAGCTAAGGCAGTGACATCCGAGCCTACAGCCATAGATGTGGGATGCCTTAAAGCTGTGCTAATATCTTCATCAGTTTTAACATCACAGTAAAAGCTTAAGCGTCCGTCCTCACCTTCCTCGATCATCATGTCCATCAGCATGTCCCATGGGTCACTATATCCCTTGATTTTTGCGACCTCAGCTAGATTCATTCCCGCAAAATCTTTATTTTTTGTATTATCTCCTAACAATATCCTATCCCATTTCCCATCCCTAAATAGCTTAACCTCAGGATTCTTGTATTCTTTGATCCTCTTCCGGACGTCAGGATTTCTAAGTCTTTCAATAAACTTTTTCTGTCCTCCTTCATGAAGATCAAGCGGAACCATTGCTCCAAAACTCGACATGTTAAAGTTTGAAATATATACATCAAAAGTCACATCAACCCCTCTTTCCCTAGCATCTTCATGTAGCTTAAGAAGCTCACTCATTCTCCCCTGGAATGGGTAACGTGTGGGATGATGAGAAAAATGAACAGGAATCCCCGCTTTTTCACCAATTTCAATTCCCTCTCTAACAGCGTTTAATGCTCTTTCATCCCTACCCCTCATATGAGTTACGTATAGGGCTCCTGGATACCTTGCCACAATCTTTGCTAGTTCGATGATCTCTTCGGTCTTAGAATTACCACCTGGGGCGGACTCTAAACCAGTGGATAAGCCGAATGCCCCCTCCTCAAGAGATTGCGCTACGAGGCGCTTCATTGCCTCAAGCTCCTTAGTGGTTGGATCTCGTGCATCCATCCCCATAACCGCCATTCTCACTGTGTGATGGCCAACGAGGCCTGCCACATTGACAGCACAGCCCCTTTCTTCTAATTTGTTTAAATACTCACCATAAGTAATCCAATCCGGCTTTGCAATATGTCGTTGAAACCTAGCCTTCATAAGCTCCATTGATTGGTTTGTAAGTGGAGCTGCCGAGCTCCCACAATTCCCATTAACAATCGTTGTAATACCTTGTCTTATCGCACTCTCGGCCTTTGGGTTAGCTAAAATAGCAGTATCACTATGTTCATGCAGATCAACAATTCCAGGAGCAACTATCATCTCATTTGCATCGATCACTTTATATGCATCGATAATCATCCCACCGATTTTAACAATTTTTCCATTCTCTATAGCCACATCCGCCCTGAACCATGTGTTTCCACAGCCATCAACAACTCTACCGTTTTTTATCACAATATCGAACACCAATATTTCCTCCCCGTCCACTTTTCTTATTCCCTCATCTTATATTAAAAACATTGCTTTGTGGGGCTCTGTAGAAACCCTCCTACGTGATGACCACCATCCTGTTGGCATTGTACGCGACGAGCCTGAAAGCAAGCTCCCTGTTCTGCGTACGAACCAACCTCGACAAGAGGCA
>Ga0315279_10010140_pt1 | contig 11120 bp, 6 predicted proteins | sample YL17G06_20_MG_FD_203694 | JGI IMG/M metagenome (GOLD analysis project Ga0315279, IMG submission 203694) | Sediment microbial communities from Yellowstone Lake, YNP, Wyoming, USA - YL17G06_20 | ecosystem: Environmental > Aquatic > Freshwater > Lake > Sediment | place: USA: Wyoming | collected...
ACGTGCCTTGGTGGATGCTGGGCCTGTCCGGGTGCTCGAGTTACATCGACATCGGCGGGACGATGTCCATGATCGGGCTCATCTTCTACCTCGGCCTCAAGTCGATGTGGGCGACGCATATCTTCTGGGGCTGGTTCATGATCTCGTTCTACATGGCTTTCCAGGCCAAGTACATCAGGCGGTCCGGGGTGATGACCTTCGCCGAGTGGAACGAGACGCGCTTCGGGGCGACGAAGGACGCCGAGGCGGCCCGCCTGGCGTCGTCGATCTTCCTCCTCGTCCTGATGATCTGCAACCTGATGTTCATCAGCGTCGGGACGGGCAAGTTCGCCGAGGAGTTCCTGCCCCTGCCGCGCTGGGAGGCGACGCTCATCGTGCTCGCCGTCGTCGGCGTCTACGTGACCCTGGGCGGATTCTTCGGGGTCATCCTGACCGACGTGTTCCAGACGATCCTCATCGGCGCCGGCGCCGTCATCATGGCCGTCATGGTTTTCGCCCAGCCCGCGGCGGCGACGTTCATCCACAAGGACCCGGCCTGGCTCTCGCTCGCCCCGACTTGGAAGCTGTGGACGGGCTTCATGACGGACACGCCGCCGGCCTACCAGCATTTCGGGCTCTTCGGCCCGCTCCTGGCGGCCGGCTTTTTCTGGATGGTCTTCCGGCTCCTCGCCGGGCCGAACGTCTGGGACTTCCAGTTCTTCCTGACGACGCGGACGCCGCGCGACGCCCAGCTCGCGGCCGGGATGTGGACGGTCGGCTACAACCTGCGCTGGGTCCTCGGCTGCGCCTTCATGGTCCTGGGGATCTTCTACCTGGGGTCGCAGGCGGGCTTCGACGCCGAGAAGATCATGCCTCTCGTCCTCCTCAAGATGCCGGTCGGATTGCGGGGGCTGTTCATGGCCGTGCTCCTGGCCGCGCTGATGTCGACGATCAGCGCCATGATCAACGTGACGAGCTCGGTCGTCATCAACGATTTCATCAAGCGCTACTTTGCCAAGAACATGACCCAGAAGAAGCTCGTCCGGCTGGGGCAGGTGGCCTCGGTCGTCGCCGTCCTCGTCGGGTTCGTCTTTTCGCTGTCCTTCACGAACATCGTCACGGCCTGGGAGACCATGGTCTTCGTCGTCGTCACGGTCATCCTGGTGCCGGCGACCCTGCGCTGGCACTACTGGCGGTTCGGGGCCAGGGCCTTCGTCTGGGGCATGGGCGCTTCGGCGGGGCTGATCACGCTGCGGCTCCTTCTCTTCAAAGGCCTTCACGCCTCGGCCAGCCTGGCCATCGACGTGGGCTTGAGCCTCGCGGCGACGCTCGCCGCCGCGGTCCTGACCAAGCCCGCGGACATGGAGGTCCTGGTCAAGTTCTACACCAAGGTCCGGCCGTTCGGCTTCTGGGGGCCGGTCAGGCGGGAATGCGTGCGGCGGGGGCTTGTGCCGGCCAAGGACAAGATGCCGAAGATCGACATGCTCAACGGCCTGATTGCGGCCGTCTTCCAGTTCACGCTGGCCATCCTGCCGTTCTACCTCTTCCTCCGCAACTGGAAGCAGCTCGGCCTTTGGGCCGGCGCCGCCGCCGGCCTGGCCTTCGTCCTCTATTTCACCTGGTACAAGAACCTCCCGGCCAAGGACGAGATTTAATTGGGGACACAATACCAATTTCCGAATTTCGAGTTCAGGCGGTCCAGTCAGGATGGATAAGACTAAGGAAGGAAGAAAGGGGACACGTACCTCCGGTACATGTCCCCGAGAATCCGGAGAATCTGTCCCGGAAGAAAGGGGACACGTACCGAAGGTACATGTCCCCGGTCCGATCCCCGAGCCTGGGCCGACAGTTCATCTCATTTGTAACGCCCACTTGGACCCGGTCTGGCAGTGGCGGTGGGAAGAAGGGGCGTCCGAGGCGCTGGCGACGTTCCGCAACGCCGTCGACATCCTCGACGAGCACCGGGACCTCGTCTTCTGTCACAACGAGGCCGTTCTCTACCAGTGGGCCGAGGAGCTCGACCCGGCGCTGTTCGATGCGATTTTCCGCCACGTCCGGGCCGGCCGCTGGGCCGTCGCGGGCGGCTGGTTCATCCAACCCGACCTCAACCTGCCGGGAACCGAGTCGCTCGTCCGGACGATCGCCGAGGGGCGGAGGTATTTCGGCGAGAGGTTCGGCGCCGCGCCCCGCGTCGCCTACAATTTCGACTCCTTCGGCCACAGCGGCGGCCTGCCCCAGATCCTGCGCCGGGCCGGCTATGAGATGTACATCCACATGCGGCCCCAGGCCCACGAACTCTCGCTTCGCGCCGACCTCTACCGTTGGCGCGGCGTCGACGGCACGACGATCCCGGCCTACCGGATCGCCGTCGGGCTCTACCACACCGAGCGGGACAACATCGAGGATAGGCTGCGCGCCGGCGTCGCGCTCGCCTTGAAGCTCGGCCGCGACGTGCCTGTGTTCTGGGGCCTGGGCAACCATGGCGGCGGGGCGACGCGGCGCGACCTCAAAACGATCGACGCCTTCATCGCCGGCGAAACGCGGGTCAGGGTCCTCCACAGCACGCCGGACAGGTTCTACGAAGCGGTGAAGGACGCCGCGGCCGGAGCGCCCGTCTTCGACGGCGACCTGCAGCGCTCGTTCACCGGATGCTACACCTCGCTCTCCCGGGTCAAGCGGCGGGCGGTCGCGAGCCTCGGGCGTATCGTCCAGGCCGAAGCCTTCTCCGCCGCTTCCTGGTGGCTGGCCGGAGTGGGTTTCCCCGAGACCGAGCTCGGCGAAGCCTGGAACATGCATAATTTCAATGACTTCCATGACGTCCTCACCGGCTCCTGCGTCGAGCCGGCCGAGCGGGACGCCCTCGACCTATACGGCCGGGCCGAGGACATATCGCGGTCGGCCGCGCTCCGGGCCGCGGCGTCGTTGAACCGGGGCAGCGCCTCGAGCCCCGCGCTTCCCGTCACCGTGTTCAACGCCAACCCGTCCCTGCGCCGCGCCCCCGTCGAGTTCGAATGCATGGCCGACTACCGGCCGTTCTGGAAGGGCAAGTGGCGTCTTCGTCTCTTCCGGGCCGACGGCCGTGAGGTCGCCTGCCAGGAAGAGCAGCCCGAAGCGCTCCTGCCGTTCAACGACTGGCGGCGGCGGGTGAGCTTCATCGACGACCTGCCGGGGGTTGGCGTTTCGCGGTATTTCATCAAGGCATTCGAGATCATACCCGGGAAAGAGCGGGAGAAAGAAGGGGAACAAGAGTGGGAACAAGAGTGGGGACACGTGCCGGAGGTACATGTCCCCGAGTCTTCCGCGCTCGTTCATCGCATCGACCGCAAGACCGGCCTCGTCACGTCGCTCAAGGCGGCCGGCGCCGGAGAAGCTCTCGCCGGTCCGCTCCTCGAACCGCTCGTCGTCGAAGACACGGCGGACTCTTGGGGAACGGGACGCGGCAGTTACCGAAAGATCGCCGGGCGATTCCGGCCGGCCGGCCGGCCGTCCATCATCGAGCAGGGCCCCGTCCGGACGGTGACGCGCGCGGTCCTCGAATACCGGAAAAGCCGCATCGTCATGGACGCCTTATCCTATCCGAGCTGGCCCGTCCTCGAATTCCGGTTCCGAGCCGTATGGAACGAGGAACGGCGGAGGCTGAAGCTGCGCGTGCCGACGGCCCTGGCCTCGTCCGGCCTTCTTTGCGAGGTACCCGGCGGCGCCATCCGCCGTCCGGCCGACGGCGAGGAGCACGTCCATGGACGCTGGCTCGTCATCGAAGGGAAGTCCGGCAGGAAGGCCGCGGCCATCGGCGTCGCGTCGAACGGTCAGCACGGCCTCGACCTCCTCGACGGCGAGCTGAGGCTGTCCGTTCTCCGGAGTTCGGCCTACTGTCATGAACAGGGGTTCGGCCTCGATGCGCAGGCAACTAAGACGGGGACACGGACCTCCGGTACATGTCCCCCGGCTTGGAAGTTCGCGGACATCGGCGTCCATGAGTTCCGCATCCTCGTCACCGCCGGCAATCCCGCCGCGGTCTTGGCCATGATGCCGGGCCTGGCCGACCACCTGGCCGCGCCTCCCGCGGCTTACCCCCATCTGCCCTACGACTCCGGGCGGGCTCCCTCAATCGAGCCGCTGCTCGATGTGCGCCCGGCTTCCATCCGTCTCCTCGCCTGCAAGCGCTCCTGGGACGGCGAGGCCCTCATCGTCCGGCTTCAGGAGGCCGTGGGAAGAAAGACGAAGGCGCGTCTGGGTGTCGCCCCATGCGCCGCGAAGGCCGAAAAAGAAGAAAGGGGACACGTACCTTCGGAACATGTCCCCATTCCTGTCCCCGTTCGGAGTTCCATCCCGGCGCCTGGCGCCTTGCCTATCTGCCTGGACTTTATGCCTTTCGAGATCAAGACGCTGCGCGTCGAGAGCGACGGGACCTGCCACCCCGTCCGACTTATCGAAGAGGACAGATAGCGGCTCGCCGCCTACCTGATGGCCACGCCCATCGTGTCCCGGTGCATGTCGATGAGCGTCCTCATATAGGGACCGATCTCCTCGGGGCCGTTGAAGCCGGCTTTGCGCGCCGCCGCCGCCCTTTGTTCCTTGGTGACCTCATCCCCCACGGCCCAATGCTTGATGTCCCGGTAGCACCCGAGCGTGAACAGGTCCCAAACGGCCCCCTGGTCCCGGACGAAGATCATGTTATAGGGGCGCCCCGTCTCGACGCCATAAACATTCTCCATCTCGCGTTCCTTGAACAGCTCTTCCTGCTTTCCCGGGAGCGAGACGAAGATCTCGATGTGGTAGTAGGCCGTGCCCTCGAACGCTTTTTTAACGAATTCGAGCGGAGGCCCCATGACGAAGACGTCCTCCCGCCACGACGAGCAGGCGTCGAGTTTTTGGGCGAACTTCTCTTGGGAAAGGCCGGACGCCTCGGCGGCTTCCTTCCTCCGGGCGATCTTGTTTTTCGCGTAGTATTCGGCGTAGCTCCCCATGGGGGAGAGGAGCATGAGGTCCCACTGGTCGCCCTGCGTGTGGCGCCACCAGAAAAGAGGTTCGTCTCCCGACGCGTCATCGATGGCCATCCGGCTTTTATAGAGGGCGATCAGGTCGAGGAGCTTTCCCGGCGCCGCCCGCACGAACGTCGTCTTGTACAAGTATGCCGGCTTCGCCGACGGAGTTTCTCCCGATACGGATGCGACTGCGATGAACAGCACGACCAGGGCCAAACCCGCTGAGAGAATCGGCGATCCCTTCGTAAGATTCCTCATGACTCCTCCTCGAACGATAAGCTTTTTTCGGAAGAATTCCCTTCCCATCATACCCATTATCGGGAAATTGAAAAGGGGTGCGGGTGCCTGGAGGTGGCTCTTGCGCTCTGTTCGCTCTTCGGAGCCATTGTGATATAATATTTTGGAAGGTCAAGCGGGACGGCGGTCATGCGCCGTACGGTGATTACTCCCGAACAGGCGGCCACATGAGCTTTTCGGGCACGAAACGAGGGCCACGCTCTTCCGTTGGACGCACTTTCTTTGTCTGCGCGGCGCTTATCTCCGCCTGCTTGGCGGCGGTCGCCGACGCGCGCCGGGAGTCCCCCCCATCAGACCTAAGATATTTCCTCGAAAGAGCGGCGGACTACTGCGACAGGCTCTCCCAAACCGTTCTGGATTTTGTCTGCCGCGAACGCGTCGAAGAATGGCTCTACCCCAACGCCGGTCCGGTCCGCTATTTTTCAAGGCCGAAGGCCTTTTCCATGGGCGGCCGCGAGACGCATGACTTCATCTACGACTACCAATTGATCCGCGACCGGACAGGATCCATCCGTGAAACCAGGACTCTGCTCAAAAGAGACAAGGAAAGCCTGTGCGTTCCGGGGGCCAGTCTCGAAACCCGTCTCTTCTGGTACGCCCGCATCGTCATGGGCCCTCTGGGACTTCTCAGCCGGGAACATCAGCTTGACCACGATTATCGGGTCTTGCGCGAAGAGAGGGTCGGCAAGGAGCGAGCCCTCGTCGTCGAGGCCGTTCCCAAGCCGGGCGTCCGATTGGACCATTTGGTCGGGACGATCTGGCTGAGAGTCGACGATGCCGGTGTTCTCAAGATCGAATGGGATCCCTCCTCGATGGAGAACTATGCGGCGGTGGAGCGGACGGCCGAGCGTTTCCAAATGGTGCCCCGCATCGTCCTGACTTCGGAATTCGGCTTCGAGAAGAACGGTATCCGTTTCCCCAGCAGGTTCACCATCAAAGAGATCTATCAAAGAGGATCGCGCCATTTTCAGCGATCCGAGATCGACCTCCTCTACGACCAATACAAGTTCTTTACGGTCGAGACCCAGGTAAAATTCTGAAGGTGACGAAGATGAAGAAGCGGATCGTGGCCCTCGTCGTGCTCGCCGCTGGAATGGCCGCCGGTCCGTCCGCCCGCTCGGGTCCGATCCGTCAGGGACACCCGCAGGCCCGCCCGTTACGACACGACGCCGCCGCTATCGTCAAGCTCATCGCGGTCCGCGTCCTGGGGCCGGACGGGCGGCCCGTAACCGGCCTCCGAAAGATCGACTTCGCGCTCTACGAGGACGGACAGCCGAAGACGATCACCGAGTTCGAGGTCCATGCCATAACCGAGGCGGGCATGACCCTGGCGCCCGAGGTTCCTTTGTCGGGAGATGCCGCGGGCCGGGCCGCCGAAGCCACGAGCCGGAAACTGTTCTTTTTTCTCGACCAACAGGCTAGCGACCGGGCCGGAAAGGATAAAGCCAAGTTCGCCGCGCTCGATTTCTTGGCCACCCAGGTGCGTCCCGGTGACCAAGTCGCCGTCATCGGCTGGTACGCCATGTCGGGCTTCTATATCCGGGAATACTTGACTTCCGACATGGGCCGGGTCCGCCGGGCGATCAAGGGCCTGACCGAGCTGCCGCCCAGTCCGTCCGAAGCGGTCGTTATGCCGCCGGACGATGTGGACCTCGGGTTCAGTGTTTCGGCTCCTGAACGAAACGCAGCGGTCGCTCTGACCGAGAGGAACGCGGACTTCCCCGATACCCCGACGGAGGGCCTCAGCCTGTCGGTGGCTGTGGCACCCGGGACGGCCGCCTTTCAGCGGGTCGATTTCGTCCCAAGATTGTCCGAGATTGCCGAGGTCTTCAAAACGATCCCCGGGCACAAAAGCCTCATCCTCTTCACGGCTCGAAACATGGGCTCCGAGGCGAAACGGGTGGGGCGGCTTTTCGGAGCCGCCGGCACCGCGGTCTATGCCGTCAATACCCAGGACTGGAAGATGGGACCTTTCGGCACGAAGTTTAGGTATATCTGGACGGAACATTCGCTCAAGGACCTGTCGGCGGCCTCGGGAGGCAGGTACTTCGCCGACATCAACGATGCCGCCGGGATCGCCCGGGAGGTGCAGGATCTAACCGGCAACTATTACGTCCTCGGCTATTACGTCCAGGATTCCTGGGAAGGGAACTACCATAAGATCCGGGTCGAGGTGGCGCGACCCAACTCTCGCGTCCTGGTCCAGGACGGCTTCGCCGATTCCAAGCCCTTTGATCGCATGTCGGATTTCGAGAAGAACGTCCAGCTTCTCGACCTCCTTTGGTCCGACCAGCCGTCCTCCGGTCATATCCCGCTGGCGATCGACCCGCTTGTTGTCGGCTTGGAGAATACAAGCCAAGGATGCTTCTTGGCGAGATGGGAGGTCGGGGCCAAGACGGGTCCGCCCGCGGCCCCGGTCGAGGTTTTCGTCCTGCTTCGGGACGGGACGGGAGCGGCGCGTGTTTCCAGGAAATGGGACGTTGACCTGACCCCCCATGACGGGCGGACGGTCTGGGCCTACGTTACGCATCCTCTCGGGACCGGCCCCGGTGATCTGCGGCTGGTCGTCCGCGACCGGCTTTCGGGAGCCTCGTGTGTCGGCCGCGTCCAGTTCGATGTCGCCGCTCCGGCGCGAGAGGGGATGGTCCTGTCCTCGCCACTCCTGTTCGAGGCCGGCCCGGCCGCCGCCTCATTCCTGAAGCTGCCCACAGGACGGCTCGAAACCTCCAAGGAAAAGCCTGCCGTGGGTGGTCCGTCCATTCTGAGCCTTTATCGCCTGATCCCGAAGGAAGGCTCTCCCGTTGTCGGGGAGATCTCGCCGGGAACGAAGCGTCTACTCGCCATCGTTCCGCTCGAGATGCGGCCGCATCTTCCCGAGGACATGCCCATCCTGGCGGTGAAGGCGAAATTCGTGTCCCGGGCTGACGGGGGAGAAACGCCCCTCGAAGCCGAGATCCAGGATTATATGACACAAGAAGGAAGCCCCGACATTCTCGCCTTGGTCCTGATCCTCCCGGACGTCGCTTCCGGCGAATACGAACTCGAGATCGCCGTCGAGGACGTGGGGACGGACCGCAGGGCGGTGGTCCGGAAAGCCCTGATCCTGCGCTGATGAGGAGCGGGTCGGGCAGCATCCTGTTCGCTCGCCTATCGCGTCCTTGACACGCGTCCTCGGCCGCCGCTATTATCCCCGTAGCCCCATGAACAGCCGCGAACTCCTGAAAAATATCGTCGCCCTGCGGCCCGGGCCGCGCTGCGGTTTCTGGCTGGGCAATCCCCACCCCGACTCCTGGCCGGGCCTCCACCGTTACTTCGGCACCAAAACCGAGGAGGAGTTCCGGCGCAAGCTCGGCGACGACTTCCGCTGGATCTCGCCAAGCTTCGTCGAGTTTACATTCCCGGACCCGGCCTCGAAAGGCATCTTCGGCTGGAGCGCGGGAAAGACGAGCCACGGCCAGGCGGGGCCGCTCGCCGGCGTCGAGGATCCGGCCGAACTCGACGCGTTCGACTGGCCGGACCCGCGCGCCCTCGATTTCACCGGCACCCTGCGGGTCCTCGACGAGGCCGGCCCGTATTACCGCGCGAGCGGGTTCTGGACGCCCTTTTTCCACGACCTCATGGATTTCTTCGGGATGGAGGCGTACTTCGTCAAGATGCGCACGCACCCCGAGGTTGTCGAGGCGGCCACGGACCGGGTCTGCGGGTTCTATTACGAGGCGAACGAGCGCTTTTTCGACGCCGCCGGGGACCGTGTCGACGCCTACTTCTTCGGCAACGATTTCGGCACCCAGCTCGACTTGATGATCAGCCCCGGCCTCTTCGACCGGTTCATCCTGCCCTGGTTCCAGAAGCTTACCGACCAGGCCCGCCGCCGCGGCTACCAGGTCATCCTCCACTCCTGCGGTTCGATCCATCGGGTCATCCCCAAGCTCATCGCCGCCGGCGTGAACTGCCTCCATCCGCTCCAGGCCAAGGCCGCCAATATGGACGCCGGCACGCTGGCCCGGGATTTCAAAGGGAAGATCGCCTTCCTCGGCGGGGTCGACACGCAGGGCGTTCTTAACCTCGGTTCGCCCGAAGAGGTCAAGGCCGAGGTCCGCCGGGTCAGGGACGTCCTCGGACCTCACCTCATCGTCAGCCCCAGCCACGAAGCCATCCTGCCCGACGTCCCTCCCCGCAACGTCGCCGCCATGGCCGAAGCCGCGGCGGAGTGACGAAGACGGATTATTGCCCGACCCTCCGGACGCGGGGATCGGTGTAGAGGTCGTTTTCGTCCGTGCTCGTCGAGGAGAACTCAGAGACGACGGCGCCCTTGTCACCGGCCTGGAACCAGTGCGGGGCGTTCGGCGGGAGAGTATACATGTCACCGGGCTTGAGCACGATCTCATGCCAGACGGTCGTGAAGGATCTGTACTTTTTCGGGACCTTCGCTTTCGGCTTCGGCGTGCGCTCGCCGGCCACGTAGAGATAGACTTCCCCGTAGCGGCAGCGGAACGTCTCCTTTTTCCCGAGGTTCCGGCCGTTCACCCGCGGATGCCGGTGCTCCGGGCATATCTGGCGCGGCAGGAGGATGAGCTCCTTGGCGCAGTAGCGGTCGTTGTTCTCATAGACGATGACTTCGAGACCCATGTGCTTGATGTCGCCGAGGCCGAGGTCGGCGACCTCCATCGTCTCGACCTCGCTCCGGGTGACCGCGATGCGGGCCTTGCGCAGCAGGACGCCCGCCGCGGCCCTGGCCTTCTCGATATCCTTGGGTTTCATGGGAACTCCACCGCGATTATATCCCACTCGGACCCGATTTGAAAACGAACCGGCCCCGGGCTCGTTATTATCTCGCGAGCCCCCGAACGGCAACCGTCTGGACAATCTTGGCCAACTTTGTTATATAATGAAATTATGTTCCGGAGGCTATCGTGAAACACGCGAATCCCACCCCCTGGTTTTCCTGGCCCCGGGCATCCAAGCGGTCGTCCTCCCGAAACGCGCGTCAGATGCGCTCGCCGATGTTCGTCCTGTTCGCGGCGCTCCTTGTCGTCGCGGCCCTGGACGCGGGGCAGGCCGCCTCGAAGCCGCGGCTTCCCGCCGCCCATAAAGCTTGGCTCGAGGACGAGGCCGTCTATATCATCTCCGCAACGGAAAGGTCCGTCTTCTTGAAGCTCCGGACCGACCGGGAACGGGAGCTTTTCATCGAGGCCTTCTGGAAGCAGAGGGACCCCACGCCCGGGACTCCCGAGAACGAGTTCAAGACGGAGCACTTCCGCCGGATCGCCTACGCGGACCGTGTCCTCGGGCGGGAAACCTCCCGTCCCGGCCGGAAGACGGACCGCGGCCGCATCTATATCATTCTCGGCGAACCGCAGGACATCGAGAGGTACGAGGGCAAGTCCTCGACCTGCGACACGGAGGTCTGGTTCTACCAGGGCAAGACGGCCCTCGGGCTGCCTCCGGCGTTCTACGTGGCCTTTTTCAAGTCAGGCGGATCGGGCGAGTTCCGGCTCTATAGCCCGATCGCTGACGGCCCCCAGGCCCTGATGTCGGGATATCTGGGGGCCATGGACCCGACGGCGGCCTACGAAAAGCTCCGCGAGATCGAACCGAACCTGGCCGAGATCTCACTCTCTCTTGTGCCCGCCGAAGCGGGGACGGTGTATGGGAAGCCGTCGATGAGCTCCGATCTGCTCATCCAGCGCATCGCCGCGGCCCCGGCCCGCGGCGTCGGGTCCCGGTACGCCCAGAAGTTCCTGGCCTACAAGGACCTCGTCGAGGTCGAATACACGGCCAATTACATCGACAACGCCAGCTTGATCAGGGTTTTCAAGGACCCGTCGGGCCCTTACTTCGTCCATTACGCCGTCCAAC
>Ga0315279_10010141_pt1 | contig 11118 bp, 12 predicted proteins | sample YL17G06_20_MG_FD_203694 | JGI IMG/M metagenome (GOLD analysis project Ga0315279, IMG submission 203694) | Sediment microbial communities from Yellowstone Lake, YNP, Wyoming, USA - YL17G06_20 | ecosystem: Environmental > Aquatic > Freshwater > Lake > Sediment | place: USA: Wyoming | collected...
TGCAGAGAACGCAATCCATGCTTCGGCAGAAGAAAGCCGGTGCATCACTTTCCCGGCAACAGGTTCTTCAGCAAATGCCACGCGAGGGAGATCGCCAAAGGCAGTCTGGACATACAGGACCGGATCGTAGACAAAATTTGCCACAACCCAGCCATCCCGCTCAATATTTTCTGCTGTATGGCTTCCCGAATAAAGGATCATGCGGGCATTTCCTTGGCGGTAATGGATCCCGATCGGTGCTGCATTGAACGCGGTTGTAGCAATGATCTCGTTGATGCCGCTTCTCAATAGTCCCATGACCACCCCTCCCCAAGCGCGACAAAGATGGCAGCGATGGTGATATCGGCAATCGATCCCGGGTTGATGTCCAGCGCGATGCACTCTTCGTCAAACTCTTCAAGTGACCGGGCACCGTCAAGCACTTCACGCGCTTTACGCATTGTCTGTTCCGCGACAGTCCGCCCGTGCTTCTTTATAATGAACGTGTCAGGTTCGGAGGCAAGCAGGGTAAGAAACGTCCTGCCGATGGAGTCGCGTCCGGCACCATACTCTTTTAAGAGGTCCGCCCCGCGCCGGGTAAGAGAGAATCCAGTCACCCATTCACGGGCGACCATGTCTTGGGGGGCAGAGTGCTGCATGACATCAAGGAGGGTCATATCCCGTTCACGGAGCATACGGAGGGTGACGGGATCATTCACATCCAGTTCGTCCTTCTCGTTCATGCAGACCTTTGTCATGCCGAATGCTTTGTAGAATGCGACCGCATCTGAGACATCGGTCTTTTCGATCGCCCTCTTTGCCCCTTCAATATCGCCACCATATACGAGCGGGATGAGCAGGATAAACGCACCGAAATGCGTGTTGCCACCGCCATGAATGTTTGTCTGCTGTACCGCATGCCCGATTATCTCTCCAATCCGCCCGACACCCCGCTCTGCCTCTTCGAGCGCCGGGCGTGCGAGAATCGTGGATGCAAGAAAATGTTCAAGCCGTGTGTCAGGAAAATCATGGCAGCGGTCGACGTTGCCGGGTTTCGGGTACGCACAGACCTCCAGCATCATTGCAAGCTGCGCCCGTTCAGCAGCCCGGGTCGGTTGGGATTTCATGGAACACACGGCTCACAAGGGTATCTGAGAGCTCGCGTTTCAGGCGCATATACTCTTTCTTTGTAAGCCCGGCCTGGGCGAGGGTCATATCCCGGAACATGCAGGGTGACGAGATTTTGCAGCACCATGCAAGACTGCCAAAACAGGTGCGGTCGCCGCCTTCCAGTGGCGTGTTTTTCACGGTGTCCAGTTTCAGGCGGATGTATTCTTCTTTCGGGAGACCTACCCGCGCGAGGGTCGGAATAAGCGGGCACTCTTTTACCGGCATGCAGCAGAATGCAAGCGCCCGTATATCTCCACCACGACAGAGCTGTTTGGGAGAATTGTACCAGCCGTCTTCGTCAGCATACCGCGTGATGGCTGCGTCAAGCCCGGCAAGCGTACGTTCGTCAGATTTTCGGGCAAGCGAGACAAGGTCAGCGCCATGGGAGAGCATCTCCCGCATACGGTCAAAGGTGTTGATGGAGTTATTGGCAATGATCACGAGCGGGCAGCTGTTCCGGATCTGCCGGAGTTTGGCTGAACCGGTATCCATGAGATCAACGTGGAGGATGTCCGCACCCGCACCCCAGAGCTGGCGGACGAGTGCCCGGTCATCAGTGGATACACCGACACGCATCTTTACCGATACGGTAACCTCCTTTGCTTTGAGGGCTTTTACAACCGCAACCAGATCCTTGGGTTTACGGAGGTAATACTCACCGGCACCAGCGGTTACCATCGGCTCCTGCCGGCAGTGGGCGTCCACCTCATAGACGACCGAATCACCCAGTGCGTCGGCAAGGGATGCAAATGATTGCGGTGAGCTCCCGCGGAGGTTGATACCGGGCAGAACGGTACTGGTCTTCAATTTTTTTATCTGCTGCGTGAGCTCGTCGACCGGATCTGCGTATAAAAATTCCTTCCGGTCGCCTGACGCAGCGATGGCAGCAGCAGCTTCCAAGGTGGGCTTGTCAATGGAGTATCCCCCGATGAACGCAGCGCCGATATGCTTTTTTCGCTCAAGCACGTACGCTGCGTCAACAATGCCTGCCATCGACGCAATCGCTACAGGGGTCCGGACGATGCGATTATTGATCACAAGCCCGAAACGCTCAAACGCATCCATCATAAGTTCATATCAGTTGAGAGTTGAGCATGAAATTACTTTGCATTGAATATGTGGTATGTACATAACCAAAACCACGGTCATAACATAAATATATTTTGAGTGATCTCTGCCGTGTCGTCACTGTTGCGCGAGAATCGTAAACCGTGTTCGTTATACCTGCATATGATCGCTCGTTCCGGAACCGCAATCAACACAAAAGCACAATTCCGGCTCGGGCTTCATCACTATGCATTCCCATGTTGCGGCAAGGATTCGGCAATCAAAACCTTTTACTGATAAAGAACCAGCGCTCGTGTTTTATGCGCTGTTCGATTATACGTTATACCTTAAAAAATCCGGATTGGAGTGACAAGTACCAGCAGGTATTGGCAGAGGAGGGTGTGCATTTGGAAAACTGTGCGGATTCAATGTCCCGTACCCTTGAAACAACGCGAGGTAACGCGATATAATCCGGATTTGCGATTACCGTTTATCCTTTCGCCGGGTACCAGTCGTAGAAATCCATTTGGTAATAATTTTTAAGAAATACCGTAATACTATTTGTTATATGGTAATTACGGGAATGTTACTTGTGGGGCACGGGAGCACGATGCCTTACAACAAAGAACTTGTAGAAACTACCGGAAAACTGATTGCTGCGCAGACAAAGGAGTTCATTGTCAAATGCGCTTTTATGAATATGAATACCCCCTCCATTGAAGATGCACTGAGCGACTTCAAAAAGGAGAAGATTGATGCGCTCGTTGTCGTCCCCCTCTTTCTTGCAAAAGGTGTGCATATAGAAAAGGACATTCCCGGGGTCATCGGTCTTCCTGAAGGTGTAAAAAAGGGTACGTTCGCTCTTAATGGAAAATCGATTCCTCTTGTCTATGCCGATCCCATCGGGAGCGATCCCCTGCTCGCTGACCTGATGGTAAAAAATGCCAAAAAGGCACTCTCCAATCTCTGATTATTTTTTTTATGCGGATTCTTGTTCTGGACACGATCCATGGCGGCATTGAGATCGGAGAAGCCTTTGCTTCTCTTGGGCATGCAGTGGACATGGTGGACGTGTACCGGAATTCGACCCCCGACACTGCACGTCACGCCGCGACCCGGCAGTATGACCTCGTTGTTGCACCGGTCCACCTTGACCCGGCACACCCGTTGCTCAACCGGCATGCACTCCCAACCATCTCGCATCATAAGGCAGTCCGCGAGCTGCTGGGAAATGACGTGCCAGTTCCGATGGTCGAGATCACCGGTGCCCGGGGAAAGACAACGACGGCATATGCCCTCGCCCACCTGATGCCCGGACCCGGTGTCCTCCATACGTCTGCCGGTACGTATGTGTACCCGGAACGGACACTCCTCTGGAAGAAGAGTATCACCCCAGCTACTGTACTTGCCGCTTCCCGCTATGCCCGTTCAATACACGGGTGGCTGATCGCGGAGGAATCGCTCGGCGTGACCGGGGCCGGAAGCCTTGCGATTATTACGTCTCCTGAGGATTATCGCTGTGCAGCTGGCAGGAAATCCGCACTGGCAGAAAAACTTTCATCAGCGCAGCACAGTCAGCACCTGCTGGTTGCCGAAGGTATCCGTACTGAAGTGCGTCAAAGTATCACACATCTTGAGGATGTCGCTGTATGTACCGGGAAGAAATGCCGCATCACTATCGGGAAAAACGTGCATACATTCACCAATCCGCTCCTCGAACTTCCGGCATACCGGACGCCGCTCGCGCTTGCCGGCACAGCTGCGATTATTCTCGGTATCAACCCTGCGCCGCTGGAGACGTTCACCGCACTTCCCGGACGGATGTCAGTGTTGCATGAAAAAGGGCTCCTCATTGTCGACAATGCCAACAGCGGGACAAATGCTTCAACCACCGTTGAAGCGGCACGGTATGCCCGTGCGTGTGCAGGAATTCCGGATCTTACGCTTGTCATCGGAACTGTCGCCGGTGATGGAGCAGTCTGTGAAGGATTTTTACCCGGTCAGGTGGCACATGCAATCCGGCAGGTTCAGCCTGCTCGTATCATACGCGTCGGAAATAATGCGGATTTTTCCCATATCACACCGGAACTCGCAGGATTGCAGATTGATGCCGAATGCACAACACTCGATGAAGCATACCAGCGGGCTGTGGAAATGACGACAAAAGGTTCTATTGTGCTCGCAGTCAAAACGTGGAGGTAACATATGCCAATAAAATTCATGCATCCACGGCCGAGTTCGATCGTTGCCGCGCTCTACACCGCCCGGGACCTCGAAGTGGATGTTGCCATCCTCCACGGTCCGTCGGGCTGCTCGTTCAAACACGCCCGTCTCCTTGAAGAGGACGGGATGCGGGTACTCACTACTTCCCTTGCCGACAACGAGTTCATCTTCGGCGGGCAGAAACCCTTGGAAGATGTCCTTAAGTATGCCGAGGAGCATTTCGCCCCGCAACGGATGGCAGTTGTCGGGACATGCGTTGCGATGATTATCGGCGAGGACCTCCAGTCTGCCATTGAGAGTGCCAATATCAGTACACCCACAATTGCTGTCGACATCCATGCCGGTTACCCGGAGAATATTACCGGGGTTCTTGACACCCTCGAAGCAGCACAGGTTGCCGGGTGGATCTCGGCAGACGAACTTGCACGCCAGCATTTCATGATGGAAAAGGCAAACGAAGTCGAAAAATTACGGGGCGCTGCATCGCAGGCATATATCGAACCCTCCCGTGGGGACTTGAAACACATAGCAGCAGAGCGTCTGCTCGAACTGGCAAAGAGCGGGGCAAAAGGAGTGGCAATACTGAACGCGAAGAAAGAGACCGCGTACATGTTTGCTGATGAACTGCTTGCCCTCAATGATGCCTGCCCGGAGGCAAATGTCACCTATATTGCAAACCTTGATGCCCGGGGGCTGCCGAAGGTTCGTCGTGATGCCAAACGAATATTCACCGGGATGGCAGAGCGAGGGGTGACGCCGGAACTCATCGGGGCACTTGACGAGTACGGGGCAAATGGCGATGCACTCGGGAGGAGGATACGGGAGATCGCACCTACATTTGCGCTGATTGCCGGAGTCCCGCATGCAATCCCACCGGAATACACTGATGGGATCGAATGCTTCTCGGTCACAAACGGACCGCGCCAGGTTGAACCGCTCCGGGCGATCGGGCACCGGCACGTGATGGTCGAGGTCGACCTCCACCCGAAGACCCTTGGCGTAACAAAGATTATCGAGAGTGAGTTCGGTGCCGTGCTCCGGAGCCTGGTATGAGATCGCTGCTCATCACCGGTGACCGATCAGGAAGCGGGAAGACCAGTATCACGCTCGCGCTCGCAGCGCTTCTTGCAAGAAAGAACCGGGTCCAGACCTTCAAGGTGGGGATGGACTACATCGATCCCTCCTACCTCGCGGCAGTCTCGCATCGCCCGTGCCGGAACCTTGACAGCTATACCCTGAATCCAGATCAGATCAAAAATATTTTTTCATTCGGGTGCCGCGGTGCCGATATTGCGCTCGTTGAGGGAGTCCGGGGGCTCTATGAAGGTGCCGATGCACTCACCGATTCCGGGAGCACGGCTGCAATTGCAAAGGCACTCGCACTCCCGGTAGTGCTTGTCGTTTCGGCGCAGAGCATCACCCGCAGCGCTGCGGCGATCGTCAAAGGATTTATGGCATTCGATCCTGAGGTCAGGATTGCAGGAGTTATCCTGAACAATGTGAAGGAGGGTTCACATAAAGCAAAAGCCGTCACCGCGATCGAACACTACTGCGGTGTGCCGGTGATCGGTGCGATTCCCCGGATGGAAGAGATGCATCTTGCGATGCGCCATCTCGGGCTTGTGCCGTACCGTGAAGGTTCCGGGCGCGGTGATTTTGATGCCCGCATCGGGACGATCACGGAACTGATCGGGCAGTATGTTGACCTTGACCGGTTTCTGGCGCTGACAAAAGAGATCCCGGCGCAACTACCCTCCCCTAGTCTCTTTGACGAAAGTCCTGAACGGGACGTTCGTATCGGCATTGCACTCGATGAAGCGTTCAACTTCTATTATGCAGACCTGTTTGATATCCTCCACACGCTTGGCGCGGAGTATGTCCCGTTCAGCCCTGTGCATGACCGGCTCCCGGATGCAGACGGATATATCTTTGGCGGGGGATACCCGGAACTTTTCGTGTCCGAACTTGAAAGAAACGAACGGATGCGCGAGGCGGTGCGTGAAGTGTCCCGGAACGGCGTTCCTGTCTATGCGGAGTGTGGCGGGCTCATGTATCTCACGGATCGCATGACCTTGAAGAAAGGCTGGCAGGGTGCAGAGACAGAACGATCGTATGCCATGTGCGGGGTGTTTGCCGGAGAGACGCAGATGCCGGCACGCCGTGTGGTCAGCTATGTGGAGGGGACGAGTAACCCCGGCTCCCCGATGGGTGAGGCGCAGTTCCGCGGGCATGAGTTCCATTACTCTGATGTGGTGCTTGATCCCGGGACGCGGTATGCATACGAGCTCTCGCGGGGGATCGGCATTCACGATATGCTCGATGGCGCCGTAAAGAACAATACGCTCGGAAGTTACACGCACCTGCACCCGGTTGCGAGTGTCGGGATGTTCCGGCATTTTGTCGAATGCTGCCGGGCACGGCGCTGATCGTTGCCGGATAAATTAACTTGAGTCTTTTCTGCCACCTTATAATCAACAATTTTGTCTACGAATGCGGACATCGTGGAACTCCACCGTGCGATTGACACCGATGACGCTGCCCATGCATGGGGTGACATTGCCGCAATCAGGAAGGCGACTGGCGGAAAACTCATTGTTGCAACCGCCGGTGGCGTGCGAGTGAATGTCGTGCGTGAAGCGTTGAAAGCCGGCGCCGATATTCTTGTTGTCGGGCATGCGATAACAGCAAGCAAGGACATCAAACGTGCAGCCGATGAATTCATTGAGCACATGGATAAAGAAGAGATTGATCAATTCAGGGTTATGACTGATTTTTAAGAAGTCATAATGTATATTTTTTAATGCATTAATTGATTGCCCTTATCTCTTTTTTTCAAAAAAACTCCTAATAAAAGGGTCTAAATAACATAATCCGATCTATACTAGATAATGGTTTTATCCGAAAGTAGTTATATCGTTAGAGAAAGCGATCTTAAAGAGTTTCATGAAGATGTCGAAAGGCAAAACAAATTCTTAGATAACGAAATTAGTCGATTTAAACCAACTCTGTCATTTCAAGATTTAGGATCAACTATTACAACCATTGCCCTTTTTATCGCTATATTTGGGCTTAATAAAGATATATTTTTAAAATATTGGATTCAATCAACCTTGATTTTTCTTATATTTACAAAAAGCACAAATTATTTTCAATATTTTAAAATGACAAAAGTAAATCCCCCAGAAGTAAGTTCATTTCAATCACCCAGACAGTTAAATATTGCATATTTTTTAACGGTGAAAGCCTTGATTATAAATTTAAAATATAATGACATTGCGTTTTGCATAATGTGGGCTGCAGGATTTTTAATTCTAGTCTACAATTTTTTCTGGATGCAATTAGATGTAAGTTTTTATCTTGTGGGGTTATTTGGTTTGATTTTTTTACTTTCAGCATTTTTAATGTATAATAACGAAGAACTTTACAATTTTTTACTTTGGGTAAATACAAAAATTATCAATCCTTCAATTTCTCTTGAATATTCAATAGATAAAGATATTCAAAAAATTACGAATAATTTCAATTGGCTGGAATTACTTAGTTTTAAGAAAAGTCATGCTTATTTTATGTTAGGATTAATTGTCCGAGATTTCCTAATAATAGTGACGATTCTTATGATTTTCGTTACTTTTTTGCATAGTATCACATTGGATATTTTGAAGAACATTTTTCTTCTATCTGTTTTCCAAATTTTAACATATGTAACCCTTTCTTCATTTTTGTCTTTTAAAAAAATAGAGGAACTACTAGAAAAACAAAAAAATATGTTGATTCTAGCAACAACATTCCTTGATCAATTAAAACCAAGTATCGACCGTCAACAACTGAATAAAGCAAAAAATTATTTGAAATTATCAAAATTATTTTTAGGATATAAGCAAAATTTTGCTGTTTTTTTCACATGGGTTGAAATTAAACCAAATGGCGAGCTAAATATTGAAGAAAATTATGATCTTTTATATCAAGAATTAGGAATACAAACAGTGCCGTCATAGAGAGACGTATTATGTTCTTTTTCGACCCTCCCGTTTTTTTTGCAGTGATTCGGATTTAAGCTGTTTAACGTCGTTTTTTGGAATATAGTACACACGTTGACAGTTTTTACATAAGTAAATTGAGCCAATTTTATATATCAGATAGCCTTCGCAGCTGCCACAACACAAACGATCATCTGGTCCTGAATAAGCCGGAATGTCGCCCGGTATTCACCAATCCTGATCCGGTACCGAGGCTTTTCGGGAGGGCATCCTCTTACTTTCTTCACATCCTGAGGATGAAACGGGTTCGCAGCATAATTCTCAAGCGCGATCTCAATTCTGATGCGTGCCGTCTGGGGCAACGCTGCAAAGGCTTTCTCTGCCCTGTGGGTAAATTTTACCCGGTATGCCATCATTCCACCAGGGACCGGATCGCCTTATCATCACCAAGATCCTTCATAATGTCCCGCAGGCTTCGGACACGCCCGGCTTTGATATCTTTTTCACTCGCCCTGATGTCTTCAATCTCCTCAGATGAGAGCGGTTCATCATCGTACGCCGCATCAGCCAACCGGTCTATGAGCTCATCATACGTCTCCCGTGGATGAAGTTTCAGGTCATCCAGTTTCCCTTTGGTCTCCGGTCGGAGCTGGACTGTTGTCATCGCCATAATAAATTATAGTCTGCTATAGGCAATTATAGTTTGCGGGCGCGTCACATGTTTCATCAACGAGGACTGGGAAAGTATTTGCATAAAAATGGGGGGTCCGGAAGAGTGTCGGACAACATTTGGATCCGGACATGTATGAGCAAATATCCGACGGAGAGGTATGAGGCCGGAACCGGTACCGGAAATATCCAGTGGAAGTAGTGCCAACGCCCGACAAAATTCCTTCTGTAAACCGTCATTTTGGCAAAATCCCCGTTTTAACGCGGAAAAAACCGTGCAATTTAGCGACCCTGTACGAAGCGCGAAAAAAGCAACCATTTACACCTTGTCCGGGAATTTGACGCGGCCCGGGGTGGCAATACGGAGGGAAATCAAAGGGTCTGTTGGCGGGGTAAAAAAGTGAATTTTTCCTCGGGAAAATGATTGGGACCTACGCCGGAAGGGGTCAGAGGTCGTGCCAAAGGGTTATTTTATCGGGGGCGTACGTTTTTTACCATGTTTTTTAAGATGTTCCCACCACATCGGCAGTTATATCCGGGATCTTTTTTCGTCATTGCAGCCAGGGATCGGGTGCCGGCAAAGATAACCCGGCACTTGAGGTGACCTACACTCCCTTCAACTCACATCTCCGTCGGAGAGTCCCGGTGGGCTAAGGTCTGGGTTACCCAAAATATGTCTTATTCACGAAAAACCATGTCCTTTGTTTTATCAAATCCCCGAAATATCGTCCGTTTGGCTGATTTCAGCACGAAACGGGCTCCGAAAAATGCGCTAACAGGCCCTTTTGGGTGGGCGATCGTTTGTCGGATGGGCTGCAGCAGGTAGAAAGTGAAGGAAGGCCTGTTTTGGGGGTTTCGGAATTCACCGTCGGAGACTGTCATATCAGGATTTCGGGTTCACCAAGACGAGTCATCTGACCCGTGACAGGTCGGCTACCTGCGACGGGTAAGGTGATCCTGCAGGTAGTTACCCGTGACAGGTTCCAGTGGAAGCCCGGATCTGCACTGTAATATAGGGTGATTTTGGAGGAGGCTACGACGGAGAATGTCGGTGGGGGTGCCTGCCGGAGATCCTGCAGTTCTTGAACCGGGTCCAAGAAAAATTTTGCAAAGGCCATGTGATTTAGGAAATAAATTTCCATTGAGAACTCGTTGCCAAAAAAATCAATTTTAAAAATTTTTAGGAAAATTTTCCGGCAAATTTTGCATAATTTTTTTCAGCAGAGTACGGGCACCGTAAAAATTTTCCCGGGCCCGGCCGGTGTCTCCTGTAATGGTGCAGCCGTGGGCCGGGTTTGTCATTCCGGGCCTGTGCGACATAGTCAATGATACCGGGGCGCCCCGGTTTGAATGCCAGATCGCTCTCAGCCCTTACCCCCTTCTCTGAAAATCTATGGTTTTGTCGATGACCTTATACGAAGCACCGGAATAGAAATTGACCGTGACTTCAACACGGTCTGTCGATCGGGTGCCGGGTATCGTCACTTCATTCACTTTCTGGTTGGGTGTAATGTAACCGGTTGTGACCTCCCCATCAGACCGTGTCAGACGGACGACAATATCATTCACCACACTGCGGGATGGCCCGGTAACGGTCACGGTCACTGCACCGGATACTGCATCCTTGTCAACCTGAAAGAAAAGTTCCTGGTTGGCGGGAAGAGTTTGCGTAGGCCCGGGAACAAGTGAAGCACCTGCCGGTGTAGTTTTAGTGGTATACACAGTGGTGACGCGGGGGATTGTGGGGGAAGGAGCAGGTGTAGTAACGGTGACAACCGGATTCGAATTGCCCGTAGACTTTGTTCCGGGCGAACCTGACATCCCGGGAAGGACAACAGCGAAAACTGCGAGGACAATGATTGCAACAACGACAACACCGGCAATGATCATCATATTTTTTGATGCTGGTGCCTTGGTTCCGGAAGAGGGGGATACCGCTGGCTGCCGGGCAGGAGCGCCGGTATCCGGCTCGCCGGCTCTAACGGGTGGAGATGGTTCCGGAACAGCATCCGGTGCCAGAATATCCGGAGTCGGATCAGGACGTGGCACAGTT
>Ga0315279_10010143_pt1 | contig 11117 bp, 9 predicted proteins | sample YL17G06_20_MG_FD_203694 | JGI IMG/M metagenome (GOLD analysis project Ga0315279, IMG submission 203694) | Sediment microbial communities from Yellowstone Lake, YNP, Wyoming, USA - YL17G06_20 | ecosystem: Environmental > Aquatic > Freshwater > Lake > Sediment | place: USA: Wyoming | collected...
AGTCATACCCGCTGAAATTTGATCCACTTATTCGGCCTATCCCGACAAAAAGTTCCTGAATGGATAAATCTTGGGGGTGCGCCTTTGATAGTACGCTATTTCACAGAGAAGTTGCGGAACTGCTGCCGGCTGTCCCGCGGCATTGACTTCATAATCCTATTAATCTATTTTAGTTTAACTGCGATACTAAAATAAAAAAAACGCACTATTTTTTTTCCCTGCCATTTCCAGCACCAATGCGAACTACAGAAGCAACGGGATTTCTTTCGGAAGAAAATTCGCTTGCGCTTTATTTGAAAGAAATCAGCAAAAACAAGACGCTCTCCCTGGAAGAAGAGGCCGTTCTCGCCATTCGTATACGCCGGAACGACCGCAAATCGCTGGAAAAACTGGTAAAAGCGAACCTGCGGTTCGTCGTTTCCGTATCGAGGAATTATCAGAACCAGGGATTGCCGCTCAGTGACCTTATCAACGAAGGAAATCTGGGATTGATTCGCGCCGCCAAGCGGTTCGATGAAAAGAAGAATTTTAAATTCATTTCCTATGGGGTATGGTGGATCCGCCAGGCGATCCTGCAGGCGCTTGCCGAACAGTCGCGCATTATTAAGCTTCCGCTCAATCGCGTCGGGACGATACATAAAATCGGCAAAACTCAGAGTAAGCTGGAGCAGAAGCTGCAGCGCCTTCCCAATGTTGAGGAGATCGCCCGGGCGCTAGGTATCGATGAAAACGAGGTGCGGGAGACGATCAAGATCGGGAACAGCCATACATCGCTCGATGCTCCCTTGCAGCATGGGGAAGAATCGAAGCTCATGGATGTGCTGCATGATTCGGACCAGGAACTGCCCGATGGCGGCGTGATGGACATTTCTTTGCAGGAAGAGATCAATAAGACGCTTGATACGCTTTCTGAGCGGGAAAAAGAGGTGGTGCGGCTTTATTTCGGCATCGGCGAAGAAACGGCGCATACACTCGAAGAGATCGGGCAACGCTTCAACCTTACACGGGAACGCGTCCGCCAGATCAAGGAGAAGGCCATTCGAAGACTTAAACATTCCTCGCGGAGCAGACGGTTGAAAATTTATCGTCTGTGAATAATCGCGGACTGCGGGAAAAAAAAGGCGGGCTCTAGAACAAGCCCGCCTTTTTTCTTTAATCAGCGGCAGCCGGCAAAAGGGCGCGGCTGCTGGCTATGCGGATGGCTTTTTGATGCCAAATTCCTCTAACAGCTTGTCCGCCAATTTGTCGGCGAATTCCGCGGAGTCGTAATATCCGCGTTGGATCTTTTCCCGGGCATCCGCTACTTTTTCCGGGCGAATGTCCGGCTGCGCTGAAATCTGAGCGGAAACGATGTCCGCTGTTGCTTTCGTGTCGCTGAGTCGCTGCGCGTTCGAGGAGAAATCAGTCCTGTCGGCTGTTGAGGCCTTTGGATGCGGAGTTTTTTCCGCGATTTTCTGCCGCGATTCCGCTTTGCGCAGTTCGGCATTGATTGCTTCACCTAATGGGGTGATACGCATGGCACATCGCCGCCTTTCTGTTTGACGTACCTTGTCTATTCGTATATATCGGCATTAAAAGCAAAAACTTTACCTGTTTGATGGATCCTGCAGGCCGATCTTTTATAATGCCATGATTTGCCGAATGATACTACTTAATATTCCCGATAATTTCGAACATCGGCATATACATGGCGAATAGGATCCCGCCTATAAGAGCGCCCATGACGACAATCATAATCGGTTCGATGATTGAAGTAAGAGCTTCAACCGCCGCGTCTACCTCTTCCTCATAAAACTGCGCGATTTTCGCAAGCATGCCCGACAAATCACCGGTTTTTTCGCCGACGGCGATCATATGAATAACCATGGGAGGGAAAACGCCTGTTTCTTTGAGCGGCTCGGCAATGGTCAAGCCGCCGGTGATTTTTTCAAGGGTCCGCATCAGGCCTTTTTCAAGGACGGCGTTGCCGGCGGTTTTTGCCGTGACCGATAGCGCTTCGATAATGGTAACACCACTTGACAGAAGCGTCGAAAGCGTCTGGGAAAAGCGGCTTACCGCGCTTTTCCGTTCCAGATTGCCGATCACCGGACTGTGGAGCTTAAGGTTATCGAGATTGTAGCGGCCTTTTTCGGTTTGATAATAGCTGGTAAACCCGATGATCCCCGCGACAACGGCGATAATGATGATAATAAAATTGCCGCGCAGGAAATTCGACAGGCCCATGACGATCCGCGTCGGCAAGGGGAGCGTGCCTCCCATTTCCGTAAACATGGACGCAAACGTCGGCACGACAAAGCTAAGCATGACAATGACAACGCCGCTCGCGATAATCGCGAGGATGGCGGGATACGTCATGGCGCCCGTTATTTTGCGTCGCAGCGCATAGGATTTTTCCTGATATTCCGCAAGCCGGACAAGGATGACGTCAAGGTTCCCTGAGGCTTCCCCCGCAGCCACCATATTGCAATACAGCTGGCTGAAGATGTGCGGATGCTTGCTCAGGGAATCCGCCAGCGAATTGCCGCCCTGGATATCACTGGAAACCTGCTGCAGCGCTTTGGATAATATCTTGCTTTCGGTCTGGGTGGACAGAATGTCAAGGCATTGCACCAGGGGAAGGCCGGCCGATGTCATAGCGGCAAATTGGCGGGTGAAACGGCTCTGGTTCTGGAGTGAGACGCCTCCGCCCAATGAAAATTTAAATTCAAGCGGCTTGTTTTTTACCGATATCGTCCGGATTTTTTTCTTTCGTAAAAGGCTTATGACCTCATTTTTTGATTGAGCGTCAATCTCGCCCTTCACCTGTTTGCCGCCGGTTGTTACGCCGATATAAAGGTATTTTGCCATGCGTTAATTCCTACGTTTCAAAGGAGCCTGTTGCGCAGGCCGTGGCACGATCAGAATTGCTGCCCGCTGTCCAGAAGCTTCTGCAGCGACTGCGCGTCCGGACTTCTGCCGAGCGCATCGGTCATGGAAATCTGGCGTTTCTGATAGAGCCGCGCAAGGCAATGGTTCATGGTCTGCATGCCGTATTGCTGGCCGATTTCCATGATGCCCAACAGCTGGTGGACCTTGTCGTCGCGGATCATCGAGCGCACCGCGGTGGTGGCGATAAGAATTTCACACGCCATCACCCGGCCGCCGCCGATGCGCGGAATGAGCGATTGGCTGATGACCGCCTCGAGCACCATGGAGAGCTGCGCACGGACCGTCGATTTCATTTCGGCCGGAAAGACGTCGATGATACGGTTGACGGTCTGCGCAGCCGAGTTCGTGTGCAGGGTCGCAAAAGTCAAATGCCCGGTTTCGGCGATGGTAAGGGCCGCCTGGATCGTCTCGAGGTCGCGCATTTCGCCGATCAGCACATAATCGGGGTCCTGGCGCAGGGCCACGCGCAGCGCCGCGCCGAAGCTGTCGGTGTCCTGGTGCACCTCGCGCTGATTGACGATGCATTTCTTGTGCTGATGAACGAATTCGATGGGGTCTTCCACCGTCAGGATATGGCCTTCGTCGGTATTGTTTACTTTGTCAATCATCGCGGCCAGGGTCGTGCTTTTGCCGCTGCCGGTAGGACCGGTGACCAGGATAAGCCCGTTGGGTTTGTCCAGCAGTTTTTCGCACACCGGCGGAAGGCCGAGTTCCAGAAACGTGTGAATACGAAAGGGGATCTGCCGGATGGCCGCGGCAACGCAGCCGCGCTGAAGAAACACATTAGCGCGGAAACGGGCTAGGTTTTGCACGCCGAAGGAAAAATCCACCTCTTTTTTCTGTTCAAAATTTTTTTTCTGCTGTTCGTTCATCACGCTATAGGCAAGCTTGAGCACCTGTTCGGGGCTCATCTTATCGGCCGCCATCGGTTTTAGCTTGCCGTCTATCCGATAGAGCGGGGGGACGCCGGCGGTAAGATGAAGGTCCGAAGCGTTCAGGTCCATCATCTGCTTGAGCAATTCCTGCATCGAAACCATGGTATTAAATTAGTTCCTGATGAAGGTGAAAAACAAAAGAAAGCGACCGACGATGCCCTGGCCGCAAGTCAACAGGCCCGATGAGCGGCATATCCTATGCCTCCGATGCCCCCAGAATTTCTTCTAGCGTCGTCATCCCGTCGGCGAGACGTTCAATGGCCGCGATGCGCAGGGATTTCATCCCCTGCTGTATCGCAAGGCGCTCAATATCCAGCGGCGACGAGCGTTTGATGATAAGCTCCTGGATTTCCGGCGTCATGGGCAACACTTCATACAGCCCGCAACGCCCTTTATAGCCGCTGCCATTGCAGAGCATGCAGCCTTTGCCTTTATAGATGGTGATTTTATCGGCCACGTCGGGTTTGATACCGAGCATTTTAGAAAGTTCCGCGGTGTTTTTCGGCAGCGGTTCTTTGCAATTAGTGCATATTTTGCGCACCAGCCGCTGGGCGACGATGATTTTGACCGACGAGGCCACTAAAAACGGCTCGATACCCATGTCCACGAGGCGAGCAATGGTGGCCGTCGAATTATTGGTATGGAGCGTGGAGAAAACCAGATGGCCGGTAAGCGCCGCCTTGGTGGCGATCTCGGCGGTTTCGAGATCGCGGATTTCGCCGACCAGAATAATGTCCGGGTCCTGGCGCAGGAAGGAGCGGAGCGCCGCGGCAAACGTCAACCCGATGTCGCTGCTGACATTTACCTGATTGATGCCGTCGATGTTATATTCAACCGGATCTTCGGCGGTCATGATATTGACATCGGGTTGATTAAGCATGCAAAGGGCCGAATACAGCGTGGTGGTTTTTCCGCTGCCGGTGGGGCCGGTCACCAGGAACATGCCGTACGGGGCGTGCATTGTTTCGATGATATGCGAGCGTCCGGGCTCGGGGACGCCGAGTTTTTCTATATTCAGGACAAGGTTGGACGCATTGAGGATACGCATGACCACCTTTTCGCCGTAAATGGTGGGCACGCAGCTTACGCGTATGTCAATGGTATCCACGCCCGCCTTGATTTTGATGCGGCCGTCCTGCGGCAGCCGTTTTTCCGATATATCCAGATTTGCCATGATTTTAATGCGTGAGATGATCGACGGTTTGAGGCGGTAGGGAAGATTGGACACCTCGATAAGGCTTCCGTCCACGCGGCAGCGGCAGCGCAATACGCGCTGATAGCTTTCGATATGGATATCGCTGGCGTTCTTCTTGACCGATTCCATGATGAGATGGTTCACCAGTTTCACCACCGGCGCGTCCGAAACGGCGTTGGAAATATCGTCTACTTCCTCTTCTTTCTCCTGCGCCAATACTTCGAATTCCTCGTTATTGATATCGCTCAGCACGTTGTCGATCGGTTCGTCTTCCGCCGCGTAGTTGAGTTTGATGGCGTCTTTGATTTCCTGGGTCGCCGCGATCACCGGCTTGACGGAGCAACCGGTAAGGAACTTTACGGCATCCAGCGCGAAGAGGTTTTTAGGATCGGAAATGGCCACGGTAAGCATGCGGCTGGTCTTGTGGATGGCTATGATATTGAATTTAAACGCCACATCGGGAGGGATGAGGTGAACAACCGAGGCATCGAGCTCCAGCTCACGCAACGAAAGTTTCTCGCATTCAAGTTGACGTGCCAGGAACTCAGTGATAATTTCTTCATCCTTGATGGCGCCCGTCGCTTGCAGGGCTTCGCCCAGGCGTATGCCCGTATCTTTCTGGCATTTAAGACCGGCAAGGAGCTGTTCCTTGCTGATAATCTTATTGTCGATAAGCAGTTCACCAAGGCGTTTAGGCATATTCTGCTAATTGATTGAAAATGAGAAAGTTATGGCGCGTTTCGATTTAATTGTATAGTCATGGGGCCGGGAATTCAAGTATTGTCGGAGCGCAATTGGCTTAACTCTAAAAAAAAGGGGCGACGAATCGCCGCCCTTTTTCCTGAAATGTATTGCATCCCGGCTTTTTCATTTGAGAATATTGAATTTCATCTCCGTGCTCCAGAGCACGGTTTCGCCGGGTTTCGTTTCAATTCTTACAAACGGTTCGGGGCAAATGGCGCTTTTAACTGCATAAAAATTGAACTTGCTCGGCGGCAGGGACCCTTTAACTGAAACCGATGCCTTCGTTTTCGTGTTTTCCACGGTAAAGCCGTTCTCGGCCACCGTCCCCGCCAATCCGCCAAAACTCGCCCAGAGAGATCTGCCGCCCGGTAACGCGTTCGTCACCCGCAATTGAGATCCATCAAGCACGGCAAGACCTTCAAATCCTTTTTTCATATCGTCGGCCATGGTCGGCTTGAATGGGAAAAGGACTCTGTAGCATGTGTCAATATCCTGGCTGTCGATGCAGGTGAAATTATGGCAATATTGTTCGGTGGCGATCGGTTTGGATCCGGTGTTTTTAAGCGTATGCGCAATAGTCAGAACATTCGCGCTGATCGAAATCCGTTTAGTATAGGCATACCCATAACCCGATTGTGTGTCGGCTGTCGATTGCGTGAATTCAGCGCATTGCGGACCGGCGGCAATCGTCCACATTCCCGCTTTTAAAATGATGTATCGGTTGTTGAAGAAATATTTTGGCGGATCCGCGGTTTTCGTAAGCGTGCCGATACCGATTTTGATGAACGGCGACCCTACGACCGCTTCCTCAAATCCCGGCGGATTGTCCATATCGAATTCCTCGGCCGGGCCGATGCCATGTTCGGGATTTTCAGGATCGTGCGGCGTTTGCCAGTCGGCATAAAAGGAGTGACCGCGGTATTCAACTTTGCCGATCATCCCCGACCAGTCGAACCGGGGACCGCGGTAGTATCCTGTTTTCTGGTTGGGCGTGTAGATCATGACTTTCATCTCATTGTTTTCCAGCACGAAAAACGGATAGCCCTTTTCTGAAAAGCTGATTTGCTGAATCTCGCTTCCGCATGACGCGGCCGCGACGGCGGCCGTCTTTGGTTTTTCCGCCGGCTTCCGGGCAAACGCCGATAACGGCAGAACGGAAACTGCAAGAAGGATCAAGGCGCGAATGCAGGAAAGGTTCATGATGTCCTCGCTGGTGTTTATGATTTAATAAAGAATTGATAGCGTTTGGTCGAGGTATCCAGATCGATTTGTTTAAGAACCGCTCTAAGCTTGCCTCTGTTGATTTTGATTTTTCCGTATTCCTCGGTTGCCAGGTTTTTCCTGATGTCGGATTCCGAGGCAAATGCTTTTTCGATGATAATGGACCGGATTTTTTCTTCCAGGACCCATTGCGCCTTTTCGGGGATGATGCTTGCGGTGTCGCGGGCATCCGGCAGGTCGTGCGGCGTGCCTTCCACGGTCGCCGGCGTGCGCGGAGAATCGGTCCGCGGACGGCGGCTGACCGGCGCATCATTGGCCTTGGTTGACGTAATGGCATTTACCGGTCCGGCGGCGGGATTTTTATCGATCGCGGCAATACCCGCTGCCGGCGCCGCTTTTATCTGCGGGACCGGCGTTGCAGGCTTCGGCTGATCCGAGTCAGGCGGCGCATCAGCCACTGCGGGCGTGCTGCCGGTTTCTTCGATATTGACCACGTTCTGGCTTTCATCGGCAGCGCCGCGGTCCTGCTTTGCCGGAGAATCGGCGTCGATTCTGAAAACTATTGTGTAGGACCCAACGGTAATCCGATCGTCGTTGGCAAGCACCGATCTCTGCACGCGCTGATCATTAACGAAGGTGCCATTGAGCGACCCATGATCAGTGAGCACATATCCTTCGTCGATCAGATCGATGGTGGCATGCTTGCGGGAGATGGCCTTATTGGCGATGGCAATGGTGTTTTCCCGCGAGCGGCCGATGGTTATTGACTTTTTCGTAATGGCATAGGTGCCTATGGTCTTATCGCCGCGAGTGAGAATAATGGTAGGCATAATGCAGCCGGCTCCGGTGTGCTACGAAAATACTATCTTCATGGCGCTTCGGCAAATGTATGCTGCTTTTCCATTGCGGCGTCAAAAGCTATTTTAATATCCCATGGCGGAACCATCACTTGATATCAAACGCTTTGTAGGCCGTGATCTGGGTACGGTCACGATCATGAGCATTGTGGGCCAGGGCGGGACCGGCACCGTGTTCCTGGCATTTCAGCGGACGCTCAAGCGGCAGGTCGCCGTCAAGGTGATGGTGAAGACCGCGGCCATGACGGCGTCGGACCAGGCGCTTTTCCGCCAGGAAGCCGAGATCATCGCATCGCTGAGCCATCCCAATATCATCCCCATTTTTGAAATGGGCGAAACGGACGACTGCTTTTTTCAGGTTATGCAGATTGTCAAGGGCGAAGACCTGGAAACCGCGATCAGACGCAATGCCCTGCATCCGGCGCCTTCACGCCGCATTTTTTCGCCCGTTGACGCCGTTCCGCTTATAATCCAGGTTCTCGATGGTCTGGGATACGCCCATAATGAGGGATTGATCCACCAGGACATCAAGCCCGGCAACATTCTTATTGAAGAGCGCAGCAATCGTCCGCTCATCGCCGATTTCGGCATCGCTAAAAACATGCAGGGCGACAACCTGCATGATGACAGCGTTATTCTCGGTACGCCGCTCTATATGTCGCCTGAACATGCGGCCAACGCGCCTACCGACAAACGCACTGATATCTACTCCGTCGGCGTGATGCTTTTCCGCATGATGGTCGAAAAACTGCCGCTGGCCGAGCGCAGCGCAACGGCGCTTCTGGCCCGTAAAGCGCGTTCGCCGGAAACCGTATTTACGGCAAAGCCGTCACAATTAAACGCGGCGATCAATCTGGGGCTCGAGCGGATCATCATGAAGGCAATCGAACCGGACCCGGACAAACGCTATCTGGATTGCGAAGCTTTTAAATCGGACCTTGAGATGTTTCAAAAGGTCCACCTGGGAAACTCCTGACGCCGCGCCGCACGTCACATCCGGAACATCCTGCCGAGTTGTTTTCCCATCAGCAAAGACGCCGCGACGATGCCCGCCCCCAAAAAAAACATGCAGAGGACGCCAAGCGCGCTGGCGACATAATCGCCATCCGGGATTTTTGTCAGCAGAGCATAGATTTCGCGCGTGATCGGGAAAAACTGCTCCTTGACGGCCAGCACCATGCTTTCCGAAACTTCCAGCACGGCAAACATGAATGACAGGATGGCGCCCGCAACAATGCTTCCGCCGATAAGCGGAACGGTAATGCGGAATACCGTTCTGGGGGCCGATGCGCCGCATACGCGCGACGCCTCCTCGTATTCCACGCTTACCTGAGACAGACCCGCATACGCCGCACGGAAACAGTAGGGGAGTCGGCGCACCGCATATCCTATCACCAGTAGCGGTACGGGATTCTTCAGCGGATCAAGAAAGGTGCCCGAAAATGTGGCGACATACCCGAAAGCAAGGATGATTCCCGGCAGCGCAAGCGGCAGCATGATCGTTGCATCCACCAGCCAGCCCGCGCGGACCCGATAGCGCAGCAGCATATAGGCGATGAACACTCCCAACACAATATCAATTATCGTACTCAGGCTGCTGTACAGGACCGAATTTCCCACGGCGCGAGCGATGTTCTCATCCGAAACGGCCGCGCCGAAAAACCCAAGCGTCCATTGAGTCGGCAGCGGCGTCATGAACCAATCACCGGCAAGGGACGTCAGTATCAGCCCGAAATGCGGCAGCAGCGATGCGGCAAGCACTACTGTCGCGAATCCATAGATCCCGTATAGCAGCTGCGGCGACGGCGTTTTAAGTTCGCGGCCGCGAATTCCCTTGGATCCCGAGCCCGGCAGGTCATCCGCGAAGAACCGTTTGAAAACAAACATGAGCGCCACGGTAATGGCGATCACCAGCACCACCATCGCAGACCCCGTGGGATCGTTATTGACCGACATGGCGCGATCGAAAATCTCCACCGCCATCACCTGCCGGAAGCCAAGGACCAGCGGCGTTCCAAGATCGGTGAAACTCCATAAAAAGACGATAATGGCGCCGGAGAGAAATCCCGGCATCGCAAGAGGCATGGTGACGTCGCGGAAAACGCGCCGGGGCCCGGCGCCGGCGCTTTGCGCAGCCTCTTCGAGCGCCGGATCGATATTTGACAAAACAGCAGTCAGGTTGAGATACATAATGGGAAAAAGGTGCAGCGCCTGCAGAAATGCGACGCCCAGCAGGCCGGCGTTCCCCAGCCAATCGAACGGCGAGGTCCCTGCGAGCGTATTGAGCAGCCCATAGCGGGCGAAAATCCGCTGAATGCCGATGGCCCCTACAAACGGGGGCATGATCATCGGCGCCAGGACCAGGCCTGCTACAATTGCTTTAAACCGGAATTCATAGCCGGACACGAAGACCGAAAGCGGCAGGGCGATGATCGTTGAAATCACAACCGTCGCTATTCCCAATACAAAACTGTTTCCGCATGCGGATAGCACCGCCGGGCTCAGGGCGGTATTGCCGAAGATTCCCAGGGAGAAACGGCCGTCGAAGAAGAATGTCCGCACGAAGACGCCCGAAAGCGGATAGATCAGAAATGCCAGCAGGAAGAGCGAAACGCCGGCGTAGAAGAGAGGGATGAGTATGCGGTTTTTCATAGAAAGATGAATACGAGAATGTCCAATGTTCAACAAGGAATGTCCAATTGACAGGTTTCGGCACCGATGGAAAAGATTTCAATCGGCATTCGGATATCATCCTTGATAATTGGATATTCTGCGCTGGACATTGGACATTCAGTATTGTGGGTGAATGAAATACAGCCTGTCCGTCCTGATTCCCATGGTGACTGCGCTGCCGATGGCCCGTTCCTCGCCGCCGCTGCCGTCCTGCATGATGAATTGCTGCTTCGGCGCATCAATCGTATACGTATGCACGCCGCCACTTCGCTCGTGGCCCGCAATAGTTCCGGAAATATGGGGTTCCTGATTTCCTGCTTCGCTCCAATACAAATCTTCGGGCCGAACCACGGCCGCAACACTCTGCCCCTTGGCCGGCGTAGCGCCAAAGGCGCTGAGCGGGACCGCGAACCGCGCGGTCCCGCAGGCGATTGCCGCGCGTCCTTCGGCCACCGTTTCCACGGTGCAGGCAAGCAGGTTGGCCTGGCCGAAGAACTGCGCGGCAAACGCCGACGCCGGCCGCCGGTACACCTCCCGCGGCGTGCCCGATTGCACGATACGGCC
>Ga0315279_10010145_pt1 | contig 11116 bp, 9 predicted proteins | sample YL17G06_20_MG_FD_203694 | JGI IMG/M metagenome (GOLD analysis project Ga0315279, IMG submission 203694) | Sediment microbial communities from Yellowstone Lake, YNP, Wyoming, USA - YL17G06_20 | ecosystem: Environmental > Aquatic > Freshwater > Lake > Sediment | place: USA: Wyoming | collected...
CAGATTGCGGCGATCGTATTGTTCAATCCCTTTTCGCATCGGGACGCTTAAGAGACCGGATTTCCATTTCAGGTAGAGGTCTTGTAAGCGCGATTTAATCCCCTCAATATCCGCAGGATGGACAATTTCCACGCCCTCAAATTGCTGCAGAAGACTGCGGCATGCGCCTTCAGGTATCATCGCCAGGATATGGCGTCCGCTCCGGAGATATTCAAACACCTTCTGCGTCATCATGACGGCGGCATTTGGACCCGGCGCAATGAAGATTAAAAGGATGGTGGCATCCATCTGGCGCTGGAGACTCTCCCGATAAGAACACAGTCCCTCCACATGAATCACATCCTCAAGATGCGCCTGCCGGATTTCCGTGAAAGAGGAGTCATCGAGGGCGGAATAGAACCTCACATCAAAGTCAGCCCGCCACTCTGGATGTTCAGTCAGGAGGACATTCAGCGCCCGGATGAAAGGGGTGGGCGTTCTTTCGCCGAAGAGGGAACCGGTGTAAACAAGTGAAAATTTTTCAGATGGATGAGATGTCAAACCGGCAAAATCAGCATCGTCATAACCATTGGTCAGTGTGTGGACTTTTTGTCCCGAGCCGCCGAGCAACCCGCGGAAATGGGCGGAGATTGGCTCAGACACGGCGAGTAGAAGGTCACAGCGCCGTGCCACCCATTTTTCAAGGGCGCGCTGGAGCAGTGCGTGCAGGGGCGTGGGCGGGCGGAAGAATTCATCATTTTGCGTCCAGGCATCGCGGAAGTCCGCCACCCAGGGGACGCCAGTGAGTAATTTCAAAAAAAGCCCTGCCACATGCGCCGAGTGAGGATATGATGTTGTGAGAATGGCATCGGGTTTGAGGCGGCGGATGAGACGGGAACCCCTTGCCACCGCAAAAGGAATCCACCCGCATCGGTCGTCCGGCAGAAAGACCCACCGACGCAGAAAATCCATAAGCGATTTGGATTTCCCGGCTGCATGGGTTCCGGGTTTTTCATCGCCTTCCCTATGGGGGGAAAAAATCTCCGCAAGACGATACAGGTCGAGGGAGCCGCTTCGGGAAATGGGGACACCGCGTTCCTTCAGTTCCAGAAGAGGGGAGGGGTCACGGCGTGCCGTGCGCACAGGCTTAACGGTCAGGACGGCGCATTCCCAGCCGGATTCAGGCAAATAATGAATCCATTTCAGGATGCGCCGGACGCCGGTAATGGCTGGCGGGAAATCGTATGAGATGAGAAGGAGTTTCCTCATGGTGCGCATGCTCCCTGTTGCGGGATAAATGTTATATTTTGCGAGCCTTTCAGGAGATAAAAAGAAAATCCCTCGATAATCACTCTGTCATAATATTGTTTCAGGAATGGTTCCGCCTCTTCGGGTGCGCGTCCCAGCTCGGCAACCACATCCGGGCGCAACTGTCCGATAGAATAGGCATAGTCCCTTTTCAGATGACCGGGGTTGAATTCGCGGATGCCACTTATCGGTCTCATTTTTTGCCGGGCAATTACGAGGTCGTTCTTGCCGAGAAGGTCCACGCCCTGCCTTTCGGAGAAATAAATCGGGATGCCTCCCCAGGTCACAGCGATGCGCGCCTCTTTGCGTGTGATTCGTTTTAGAAGGAGCGCCTCCCGAACCTTTTCCCGATTATCCTCCACATGGAGGGGCTTTTTGATGAGCAGCCACTCCGCCAGCGCCGCCGGTCCGCTGATGGCGTTGAAATTCACGAGCGCGCCGAGGATGAGAGCCGCAAAAAGGATGTTTGATTTTTTCCATCCCATCCCTCCTGTTATGATTTCCGTCAGGTCGCGAGTCCCGCAGGCAAACAGGATGAAAAAGAGAGGCATGATGATGGAGATGAACCGGTTGCTCCCGCCCCACCAGTCCCACGAGTCGCCGCCAACATAGACACTGTAAGCCATCTGGGTCATAATGAGCGCTGACGGCAGGAGAAGGGTCTTGTTTTTGCGCAGGATGAGCGGCAGGAAGGCAATCAGGAAAAAAACCCAGTTCATCTTCCAGATAAATAGCGCAAGCACCACCAATCCCCTCTCCATCCTCAAGAGGAGCGGCACGCCTGAAACCTTCAGGTAGTATGTGTTGGGTAGCCAGTCGCCGTAATAGAATAACCTGAAGAGCGTTTGCGAGAGGGCGGAAATCAGCAGGATGGCAAGTCCCGTGATGAGATTATATCTCCTGTTTTTGGGGTCGCTGATGATGAGGAATAGCAGGACAACCACATAGGAGGTAAAGAGGTCTATCCTGATGAGGGAAGCAAGACCAAGGAGCAAAAAGGGCAGGAGAGAGCGACCGCCGGTTTTTAGATTTTTCAAAACCTCCAGAACGGTCATACTGATGAGAAGTGTGAGCGCCCCGACCTCCATTCCCTGAAGCGCCCAGTTATTGAGCGGGAGATAAAACGCCGTCAGCGCCATCGCTGCGGCGGCAACCGGCATGGAGTCTTCTGAAAGCAGGCTCGCAATCCTTTTTACAATCAGACAATTCAATGCGAGGAAGAGCGCACCGCTTGCCTGGATGAAAAGACTTATCTTTGATTGCGCAATGGGCAGGAGGTGGAAGAGCGCCATGTAGATAACCCACAGAAGATTTGTGAATCCCTCCACACGTTCCCCCGCCGGATGCCAGACGAGGCCATGTCCATGCGCCAGATTGCGGGCATACGTCATCGAAATCATGGCATCGTCAAAGAGGCAGTAATAACGCACGCCTCCGACCTTGAAACTTGTCCGGCAGATGAAAAGTATTGCGTAAAGGATATAGGCTGATAATATCAGCAGAAAGATGCGGTGTCGGGATTTGCATGATTTGTCCGTGTTGAACATTTTTTAACAGTCACACCCAGAATCAGGAATCGCTCGCTGTGCATGTAACGATATAATTAAAATTATCACAGGTTGGGATTCAATCTTTTTCAATCAAATAGTAATGATAAAGCGCGGCGTGTGTGTCAGTCTGGTAAGGGGATAATCATATTGACCTTTACAGTTGGGTGAGAGTTTTATATGGAAGAATTGAATTTGTGGGGAGCGCATCCGTATAATCTTTGATGAGAAACCCGAATCAAGGTGACTGAGAGAAAGGCATATCTGCTTTTATGTTTCATTCTCATGGCAGGGTTTGCCCTGCGCGTAATTTCCATATCCTACGGTCTTCCACGGACAGGTTATTTTTCTTCAGATGAAATTGATGTTGTGGCGCGAACCCTTTCGCTCGCAGCGGGAGAGCTGAAGCCCCATCATTTCAGCAAACCAGCCTTCATGAATGTTTTGCTGCTGTTTATATATGGTGCGATTTTTCTCTTTTACAGGATTTTCGGGATTATTAAGGGTGTGGCGGATTTTGAAAGGCTTTTCATTCAGAATCCAACGGTTTTTTATTTCACAGCGAGGCTTCTGAGTGTTGCCTCCGCAACGGCGACGATATATTTATGTTACAGGCTCGGGCGGAAATTCAGGGATGTAAAAACCGGTCTGATTGCGGCGTTTCTTCTCACGTTCTGCTTTACAACCGTGAGCCTTGCCCATGTTGCCAAGGAGGATTCGCTTCTTGTCTTTCTTGCCTATGCAACCCTGCTTGCCTCTATCAGGGCGGGCGAGACGGGGAAGGCGGGTTTATATTTTTTATCAGGCTTACTGGTTGGTTTTGCCACAGCCACAAAATATAATGGAGTTATCGCCATCATCTTCCCAATCCTTTTCATGCCGCATTGTTTTAAGGAGAAGGCGCGGACATTCAAGACATCGCTGTATGTCCTTTCAGGGCTCCTTGCGGGGATTTGCATCGGGATTCCATATCTCGCCATCCATCCTTTCGGGTTTATGCACGGCGTTCTGACATCCACGATATTCAGACAGCTCAAGTGGGAGACATTCTGGCTTGGGTCGGAGACAAACTATGGTCTTCGGTTTTTCGTCAATATGTTCGTGTTAGAGATGGGGTGGATATTTGCCCTCGTGGCATGTGCATCTGTCTTGTTCGCCCTTGCATTCATTTATAAGGGATACAGGCTGGGGCGCGGAAAACCCCGAAATCAGGACTTCTGGATGCTTATTGCCCTGTTGTTATTTCTTTTCCTGAATCTTTTTTCAATCAAGTTCTCGGGTCATCGGGATTTGCATTACATTCTTCCCCTGACGCCTGCGCTGGCGCTCCTCGCCGCCTGTTTTCTGACTTCCGATTTTTTCAGATGGAAGGGCGCCATCACGGTTTTCGCTTGCATCATTCTTGTGATTTTTCCCTTTTACAGGGCATTAAAGTTCGATGCGGAAACCACGGGAGAAGATACGCGTATCACCGCCGCCCGCTGGATTACGGAGCATATCCCGACCTCCGGGAAAATCGCCTTTGATACGGATTTTTATTATCACTACCATCCCCCTGTGAATCTTTCGCGGGGAACAATTGAAGGACTCATTTCCTATGCGAAGATTAAGGGCGGGTCGGGGAGATTTTTCTCCCTGATGGCGAAATATCCGCTCCCTGGACCATCATACAACGCGACATTCCTCCCGATGCCGAACTGGAAGGATAAACTCTTTCCTGAAGAGATAATGGAATATTCCGTGGAGCGATTAAAAGAAAAATGCGTCGGTTGGCTGATATGCTCCAGTTATTATTATGACCGCGTGCAGAGAAACACCTGGCAGGGGCTTCAACCCATAAGGGATTTTTACAAAAAAATTAACAGGGAACTCACGCCTGTGGCAAAATTTGAACCCGTTCCCTGGCACAATTTAGGTCCCACCATCCTTATTTTTCAACTGAAGTAACGGCGAATTGTCTACTTTTCCAGCCGCTCTTTTTTTCTCTTGCGGGATTTCTCCGCTGCCTCAAGGATTTCCACAACTTCAAGTCCGTTCCATCCGTCAGTTAGCGGTTTTTGCCCCTTCAGCGCGCAGTCAACAAAATGCTGGAGTTCCACCTGGAGCGGTTCGCGGAAGGGAATTTTGGGGATGAGGATATCGCCCGCGCGCTGAATGAGGGTGAACTGGGCGAAGTTCTGGAATGGCAGGGCGGCCGCTTTTCCAGGGAGGTCCTTGCGGTCAATCCCCTTGTCAAAAATCATCACCCGCTGGTCTGGGGAGGTGTCATCGCAGGCGAGCATTTTTCTGCTCCCGACGATGATTGCCTGGCGAACCTTGTATGGCGCCAGCCAGCTCACATGGATGTGGGCAAATCGCCCGCTGGGATAATGCAGGTTTAAAAATGCCACATCGTCAATCCCCTTCTGCAGGCAGCTGATGCCATCGGCGCTGACCCTGTCAGGCTTTTCACCGAACCAGTATTGCGCAATGGATATATCATGCGGCGCAAGATTCCAGAGGGCGTCCACATCCTGGCGGACGCTTCCCAGGTTCAGCCGCGTGAAAGAGGCGTAATAAATCTCCCCCAGCTCGCCGGCGTCAATCTTTTCCTTCACATACCGCACGGCGTCGTTATAAAGAAATGTGTGTCCGACCATGAGTGTGAGACGATTTTTCTTCGCAAGGGCGATAAGGTCGCGAGCCTCACGTGAGGTGAGGGCGAGCGGTTTTTCCACAAGGACGTGCTTTCCAGCGACGAGGGCTGCATGCGCCTGCTCATAATGAAGTCCGGCAGGAGTGGCGATGATGACAGCGTCAATGTCGGCACGGTCAAAGATGGTTGCATAATCATCACAGAACTCAATATTGGGGTGGGCGGATTTCAGCGCCTCCCGCATCGCAGGGTCTGTGTCACAGCACAAGACCATCTGCGCCTTCTTCAGTGCGCACCCCACGCGCATCAGATTGCGTCCCCAGTAACCATAACCAACCTGGGCAATTTTCATTACAAGACCTCCGGTGTTCAATGAGATGGCAAAGGCAATCGCGCATCGTGCTGGCGCAGGTAAATCGGGACCAGCGTTTCCACATCATCGGATTCCCCGCGCAGGAGACGTTCCCTGCCGAGAAGCGCCACGGTGACGGCGCTGGGGAGGTTGCGTCCGGGCGGGGCAAAACGGGCATTTCCGTCCAGTTTTTTCCTGATGGCATCCGCAAATTTGATGGCGCCATCCCCTGAAAAAAGCGCCGGTTCACTTATGCTTTCGAGAAATTTATCGAGTGGTTCGGCACGGCCGGGCAAGACTTCGCAGAGCCGACCCGTGATACGCTCTTCTCTGTATACCGCACTGAAAATCTCGCCGCGTCGCGCATCAAGGACCGGGCAGAGAAGGATGTCAGGTTCGGCGCTCTGCCATGCCAGCGCCTCCAGTGTGGAGACGCCCACAAGGGGTTTATCTGAGGCGAAGGCAAGACCCTTGGCGCAGGCGAGGGCGATGCGGACACCGGTGAAAGAGCCCGGTCCTCGCGCCACCGCAATGGCGTCCATGTCATTGACTTTCAGACTGCACTCGCCCAGCAGAAAATTCACACCCACGAGAAGACGCTGGGAATGGGTCTTCTTGATATTCAGGGACAGAAGGGCGCGCAGGGTCTCATCTTCCAGAATGGCAATGCTGCCGCAATCTGTGGATGTGTCAATTGAGAGGATGCGCATGGGTAAAAAAATATCTCCTGCTTTTCCGTCAAATCAGGTTTATTTGCGCCGTGGCGGAACTCCCTTGCAAGCACTTTTATGCTTGAACCGCAATTAACAATCGGGGTAGCGTAAGAAAAAATGGTAAAGGTGTCCTATGGAAACAATCACGTCCGAAAAGATGAACGAGCTGGTGGGAGCGGCAAAGATTGTCCGTGAAAATGCTCACGCCCCTTATTCCGGGTTTAAAGTTGGGGCTGCAATTATTGCCGCATCCGGCCGGATTTACACCGGCTGTAATGTGGAAAATGCCTCGTATGGTCTGACCATCTGCGCTGAGCGGAGCGCCATTGCCCGTGCGATTTCCTCAGGCGAGAGGCAGATTCTCGCCATTGCGGTTGTGGCGGATTCCCCGGAACCGGCGGCGCCCTGCGGCGCATGCAGGCAGGTCCTGGTGGAATTTGCGGGAGATATCCCTGTGATTCTTGAAAATCTCAAAGGAAGACGGGTCATTTACTCCCTCAATGAGTTAATGCCCCACCGCTTTGAATTGAAAAAATTATAACATACAGGCGACATCTAAATTATCTCACAGATTTGCGATGATTCCGCCGCCGAGGACGACATCATCCTGGTAAAAGGCGGCTGCCTGTCCGGGTGTGATGGAAGGCTGAGGCGTGTCAAATTCCACACACACATCTTTACCGTTCTTAAATGAAGTCAACCGTGCCTGTGCGGCGCGGTGGCGGTAGCGAATCTGCACCTCGGCGCGCCGTTCTCTCTTCAGTCCCTCTAAGGCAATCCAGTTGATTTTGCAGACATTCATTCTTGTGGAAAAGGTTTCGGACTTGTCGCCCACAACAACTTGGTTTGTTTTATTTTCCAGCCGCACCACATAAAGCGGATGCGGGGCGGAGATTCCCAAACCCTCCCGCTGACCAATGGTATAATAGGCGAGCCCCTTATGGTGTCCAAGGAGCCTGCCTCGAGTGTCAATTATATCCCCGGGCTGGAGGCGTTTCCTCACCTCCGGGGATTTCTCAAGAAATTCCCTGTAATCGCCGGTGATAAAGCAGATTTCCTGGCTGGGGGGGCGCTCAGCCGCCTTGAGTCCGAACCGGCGGGCGATGTGTTTCACCTCATCTTTTGACATTTCCCCCAGGGGAGCCACAAAGGGGGCGAGCTCCTCTTGAGTGAGAAGCGCCAGGAAATAAGACTGGTCTCGTCTCGGGTCGGCGCCTCGCCTGATGATATACCTCGTGAAATGATGGTCATAGTTCACCCTGACGTAATGCCCTGTGGCGATTTTTTCCGCCCCTGTCTCACGTGCAACATCGAGGAGCGACCGGAATTTTATGAGCGGATTGCAAAAGATACAGGGATTGGGCGTCCTGCCGGAGAGATATTCCCGGATAAAATAATTGAGCACCTCTTTTTCAAACCGCTCGGAAACATCCCATGTGATAAAAGGTATGCCCAGATACTTAGCCACGGCGCAGGCGTCTATTTCATTTTTTTGCAGATGGGAGTCGGTTTCTTTCAGCAGGTGGAGATGGACGCCTGTGACATCCCAGCCGGCATCACAGAGGAGGGCGGCCGCAGTGGCGCTGTCCACCCCGCCGCTCAATCCCACAACAATTTTCAAATTTTTCGGCACACCGAACACTCACATGAGAATATTTAAGAATCCTGAGCCATTTTATTTTGATGTCAAGAGTCTGCGGATTTGGACAACAATAAAAAAAACGACTTGACGTGTGTATAAAAAGTGTCTTTAAGACATTTTACATATGTTGGGTGAGGAACAGTGTTTTTGTGACATGGGGGGAAATTTGGGCGAGACGCCTGAAGAGAACCTCACATGGAGGATTTTTCCCGCGCGAAGTCATCCCCAAAAGGCAGCCATCGCCGTGCTGATTATCGCCCTCTTCTGCGGCTTCGTCTTATGGAAATTTTCCTCCGTGGTGTGGGTGGTGTTTTCCGGGGTGGTTCTTTTTCTGTCCCTCGCCCGATTTTTTCTGCCAACCACCTACCATCTGACGCCGACTCATGTGTCATTCACCTTTCTGGGCGTGACACGGAGTCGGGCATGGTCGGATTTCCATAGAGTGGAGCGTGAAGGGTTGGGTGTTTTTCTTTCACCATTTGAGACGCCAGGCAGGTTGGATAATTATAGGGGTCTTTTCTTGCTCTGCGGGGAAAATCTCTCAGAGGTGCTTGATTTTGCAAGGAGACACATCAAAGAGAAGTCGCAGGTCGTTGCGTAAATGGCTGGGCAATGCCTTCGCCGTTGGAGATAAGGGGGCGCCTTGCGATGAAGACCTTGCCGCCTTAGAGCGACTTGCGCAGTTCATCGTCACGCGGAATCTTGAAGCCCCCGCCATCCTTTTTCTGCAGAGCGCCATCCCCATCTCATTTATTGGAAGCCAGGTCATGGTTGCCTTAGAGCCTATTATCGGTCCCTTCTGGCCGCATGGGGATTTTGAACGACTTGCGCGCATATTTGAGCGGCGGGATGGCATTGAACGCCTGACGAAGCGTATTGAACAGCTCGTTGAGGAGAAAGATGCTGAATTAAAAAAGGGGTAACGAAGGAAGAAAGCGAAAAAAGGGCATGGAAGAAAAGGAATTGAATGTCATAATTGCCACGGACTGTGGCAGCACAACGACCAAGGCAATCCTCATTGAGAAGAATGAGAAGGGCGAATACCGCCAGACATTCAGGGGCGAGGCTCCCACCACCGTTGAGGAGCCTTATAATGATGTCACGCGCGGGGTGCTGAACTCCCTGCAGGAGGTGGAGGAACTCTCCGGCAGGAAGATACTTGATGGCGATAAAATTATTCATCCCGCTCGGGGCAAGGTGGGGGTGGATATTTATATCTCCACATCCAGCGCGGGCGGCGGTCTCCAGATGCTTGTGGCGGGGGCGGTGAAGGCGATGACGGCGGAGAGCGCACAGAGGGCAGCCCTCGGAGCAGGCGCTATCGTCATGGATGTCCTTGCCTCCAATGACGGACGCCTTCCCCATCAGAAGATAGCCAGGATACGCAGCCTGCGTCCCGATATGATTCTCCTTTCCGGCGGCACGGATGGCGGTACCGTCACCCATGTGGTGGAGATGGCGGAGTTCATAGCCGCCGCAGACCCGCATCCGCGCCTTGGACATACTTACACACTACCCGTCATTTATGCGGGCAACTCTGCGGCGCAGGAGAATATCCGCGATGTGCTGGGGAAAAAGACGACTCTCTATGTGACTGATAATATCCGCCCGACCCTTGAGCGGGAGAATCTCTTCCCCGCCCGACAGAAAGTACAGGACCTCTTCATGGAGCATGTCATGGCGCAGGCACCCGGATATGGCAAGCTCAAGGAGTGGGTGGAGGTGTCCATCATGCCAACGCCCGGAGCGGTGGGTTATCTCATCCATGCCGTTGCGGAAGAGGAGCATATAAACGTCATGGGTGTGGACATCGGCGGCGCAACGACGGATATCTTTTCCGATTTTGATGGCGTCTTCAACCGCACGGTTTCGGCAAATCTCGGCATGAGTTACAGCATCTCCAATGTCCTGGCGGAGGCGGGGTTGGATAATGTCCTGCGCTGGGTGCCTTTTGATATGGATGAAGATGACCTGGCAAACCGCATCAAGAATAAGATGATACGTCCCACCACCATTCCGCATACGAAAAATGAGCTGATTATTGAACAGGCGCTTGCCCGTGAGGCGCTCCGTCTCGCCTTTGAGCAGCACAAGCTCCTTGCCGTCGGACTGAAAGGTGTCCAGCGCATTCGCTCAGTCTCTGACACATTCACCCAGACTGCCTCCGGCGCGACGCTTGTTGATATGATGAAGCTGAACCTCTTTATCGGCAGCGGCGGCATCCTTTCCCATGCCCCGCGGCGCTGTCAGGCAATGATGATGATGATTGACTCCTTCCAGCCGCTCGGCTTCACGCGTCTTGCGGTGGATAGCATTTTCATGATGCCGCATCTGGGCGTTCTGGCAAGTGTGAACAAGGCTGCCGCAAAGGAGGTCTTTGAAAAAGACTGCCTGATTCCGCTTGGCACCTGCATTGCGCCTAAGGGGGCGGCAAAACATGGCGCGCCGTGCCTGAATATCAAAATCCACACACGCTCAGGCATCGAGGCAAAGCCCCCTGTCACTGAAGCCATCCCTGTGGGTGAGATACGCATTTATCCCATGACTCTGGAAGAGGAGGCGGAGGTTGAGGTAACGCCCACGCGCCGGTTTGATGTCGGCGCCGGTTATGGAAGGACTATGAAAAAGGTGGTGCAGGGCGGGCGGGTTGGGCTGGTGATTGACACGAGGGGGCGTCCCCTGACTTTTCCGGAGGATGTTGCACAACGCCGCAAAATGATTGGCGGATGGTATCAGGCATTCAAGATGTATGATTAAACCGTTCGCACGCCCTTGTTATGCGCCATCCGGCAAAAATATGCTGTGCAGTTCCAATGGCGAGCGGGGACTCGGAAGCAAAAGACTTCAGAAGGGAGTTCTGACCCGAACATGGCAAATGTCTTCACACCCGGACTGCAGGTCATAGCCAGCACAGTCGTTGAAAAAGAGCGCACCCTGCCC
>Ga0315279_10010147_pt1 | contig 11114 bp, 9 predicted proteins | sample YL17G06_20_MG_FD_203694 | JGI IMG/M metagenome (GOLD analysis project Ga0315279, IMG submission 203694) | Sediment microbial communities from Yellowstone Lake, YNP, Wyoming, USA - YL17G06_20 | ecosystem: Environmental > Aquatic > Freshwater > Lake > Sediment | place: USA: Wyoming | collected...
TGGATCTTCGCCACCGCCGGCAGCGGATACTGCAGCGGCGCGCCGGTGCCCATGAGCAGCCGCCCGGCGCCAAAGCGCTCGGCCAGCAGGTCAATGCACCCCACCGGCCCCTGCACGCCGGACAGGTCGAGCCACACGTTTTCCGCCGCCAGCAGGCTTTCCGCCTCGCCATAGCGGGCCATGCAGGCGATGATGCGCGCCTGGGGCACCGCCCGCGCCAGCGCCGTGACCTCGTCGGCGGGCACCGCGGGCACCATCATCCGTGGGTGGTGGTGGCGCTCGTCCTGCATGCGCAGCGAGATGAGTATCGCCAGGCCCGCCGCGGCCGCCTGGGCGACGGCCACTCGCGCGGCGGTGTCGGCCAGCGAATACGCGTGGTAGTTCGGGAACAGCCGCACCCCCGGCGCCCCCGCAGGCGGCGCACCGCCCGCCGTCAGCGCCGCCTGCAGGTCATCCTCCCAGCCCGGGTAGGCGGGATTCAGTGCCGGCGCGGGGATGAAGAACTCGCCGTGACCGCGCAGCGCGCGCAGGCGGCGCACCGCCCGCGCCAGCTCCGCGTTCGCCGATTCGCATTCCTGGCGAAAAATCGCCGCCAGCGGCGACACCAGCGCGCGTGTTATCCCGGCGTCCGCGAGCAGGCGCCGCAGCGCCTGCAGGCGGCGCACCGCCCCCGGCGTGGGCTCCCGCAGGCGACGCACCGCCCGCAGCGGCCGAAACGGCCACTCGCCGAGGTAGGCGTTGACATCTATCACGGGCGTGGCGGTCATCGTCTGAGCCGCGCCAGGCGCGCGAAGTTGCCGCCCAGGATCAGCCGCCGCGCCCGCACCGGTATGCGCGCGCCGGTCACTTTCGCCAGGTTGACCGCCAGGTCGGCGCCGTGGGCGTCCGACCCGAAGATCACGCGCCGCGCCCCCAACTCGGCGACCGCCTGCTCGATCATGCCGCACTCGACGATGCTGCCGGCCGTGTCCACCGACACGTTGGGCTGACGGCGCACCGCGCGCAGGCCGCGCACCCAGTCCCCCCCGATGTGCGCCATGATGAACTGCACGTCGGGGAGGGCGGAGGCGGCGCGCGCCACCTCCTCGGGGTAGGATTCGTGCGGCAGGTTGCCCGTGATCTTGTGCCACGCGTGGTGCAACACCGGCACGCGCAGCTGCGCCGCCTTGGCCAGCACGGGCCGCACGCGCTCGTCGGTGATGCGGCACGCCACCCACAGCTTGAGCCCCACGAACCCCCACTCCACCACGCAGCGCTCGAACTCCGCCAGCGCCTGCGGGTGGCACGGGTTGACGTACGCCAGCCCCAGCGCCAGGCCCGGGTGCTGCTTTGTCAGCCGGCGCACGTCGCGATTCGCCTGCTCGCACTCCTCGTGCGTCGGCTCGTAGCCCCACCTCCCCAGCGAGCTGACGACCAGGCGGTCAACCCCCAGGCGCTGGGCCTGGCGCAGCAGGCGCGGGTCGAGGGCGTCGCCCTCGGGATGCACGTGACAATCAATGACCAGCCTTAGACCTCCGCGCGTCGGGAGCGGTAAACGCGATAGCCGGATTTCTTCTCCACTTCTTCGACGCCGCCGAAGACTTCCTGCATGTGGCGCGCGAAGGTGCCGACCCCGCGGCGCATGCGCCCCACCAGGTAGAACCTGCCGCCCGCCCGCAGCGCGCGATGCGCGCCCTCGATGAAGGCGAACACCACCCGGTTGCCGGCGTGCACCGGCGGGTTGGTGACCGCCACGTCGAAGACGCCGCACGTCACCGCGCCGGGCCCGTCGCAGAGCAGGACGTAAGCGTTGGAAAGCTGGTTGAGGGCGAGGTTGGCCTGCGCGAGGGCGACCGCGCGCAGGTTGCGGTCGAACATCACCGCCATCCCCGCGGGCGCCAGCGCCGCGGCGACGATCCCCAGCACCCCGTAGCCGCAGCCGAGGTCGAGCACGCGGTCGGCCGCGCCGACCTCCATCGCCTCCGCCAGCAGGCGCGTGCCGGGGTCGATGCGCTCGGCCGAGAAAACGCCGGCGTCGCTGCGAAAGCGGAAGCTATGGCCGCGGAGTTCGGCGCCGATCTCGGTGGGACGCCGGGGAGAGGCGGGCCGGCGGCTGAAGTAATGCTCGGTCATCGCGTGGCGTTCCGGCCCGATCAAAGGTGGATGGCCGCCCCTCGACTCCGCTCGGGACGGCCCACGCAGGCCGGACACGGGCGGTCCTGAGCCTGTCGAAGGGCCGCCGATCCCCTTTTGAACAACCAGCGTGCATCCGCGCCCGCGCCGCTCCTCGCCGCCGGGCGACGATTGAGGAAAGCGCGCGCCGCTACGACTCGACGTACACCGCGCGCAGGACTTCCTCGACGCTGGTGACGCCCTCGCGGGCCTTTTCGATGCCGTCGTCGCGCAGGCTGCGGATGCCCATGTCGCGCGCGATGCGCCGGATCTCGGGGGCGGAGGCCTTGCGCACGATGGCGCTGCGCACGGAATCCTCGACCGGCATGATCTCGAACACCGCCACCATGCCGCGGTAGCCAGTGCCGCGGCAGTCGTCGCAGCCCCGGCCGTGGTAGAACGACGGGTGCGCATCGCTGACGCCCAGGCGCCCGAGGATGGCGGGCGCAGCCTGGTAGGGCTCCTTGCACTTGGGGCAGATGCGCCGCACCAGCCGCTGGGCGATGACCACGCACAGCGACGACGCCACCAGGAACGGCTCCGCGCCCATGTCGATCAGGCGCACCGCCGCCCCCGCCGCGTCGTTGCAGTGCAGGGTGCTGAACAGCAGGTGCCCGGTCAGCGCCGACTGGATCGCCATCTGCATCGTTTCCGGGTCGCGGATCTCGCCGACCATCATCACGTCGGGGTCCTGGCGCAGGATGTGACGCAAGCCGGCCGCGAAGGTGAGCCCGATCTTCGGGTGCACCTGGATCTGCGTCACCCGCGGCAACTGGTACTCCACCGGCTCCTCGATGGTGATGCAGTTCTTGCTGATGCGGTCCATCTTCATCAGCGCCGCGTACAGGGTGGTCGTCTTGCCGCAGCCGGTGGGCCCCGTCGCCAGCACCATGCCGTAGGGCCGGCGCACGATGTCCTCCATCAGCTGCAGGTGGTCCGGACCCAGCCCCAGGTCCTTGAGCCGCCGCATCGACGAGTACTTCGGCAGCATCCTCAAGACCACGGTCTCGCCGAACACCGACGGCACCGTCGAAACGCGCACGTCGTAGGGCTGGCCGCCGAAGCGGCCCTCGAAGCGCCCGTCCTGCGGCAGGCGGTTCTCCGCGATGTTGAGGCGCGCCAGGATCTTCAGCCGCGAGACGATGGAGGCGTGATAATCCAGGGGCAGCGGCATGTGGTCGTACATCACGCTGTCCACGCGCAGGCGCACCAGCAGCTTGCGCGCGTGCGGCTCGACGTGAATATCGCTCGCCCGCTCCCGCGCCGCCGCCTCCAGCAGCGAGTTGACCGCGCTCACCGCCGGCGCGTGCTCCACCAGCTCGCCGAAGCCGTCCGTCGACATCGGCTGCGGCGTCGGCGTGAGCGCCGCCTCCATCTCCTCCATCTCGTCGCCGTAGTAGCGCAAGATGCCGCGCTTGATGACGTCTGCGCCCGCCTTGGCCGGGCGCACTTTCATCCCCGTCAACCGCGTCAGCTCGTCGATGATCGGCAGGTTGGCGGTGTCCGGCATCGCCACCACCAGCACCCCGGCGTCATCCTCCATCGGGAAGACCCCCAAACGCTCGCACACGTGCCGCGGCACCAACTGCAGCACATCGCCGTCCCGGTACAACTCGTGCTCGGAGTAAATCTCCTCCATCGCCTTCCGCCTAGCGCCCGCAGGCGGCGCACCGCCCGCTCGCGGGGCCGCATCCGTAACATCGCGGTCCGGGCTGTGTCACGTTAACCGCTCCTACACCGCAGATTATACCACAGGCGCGGCGCCGGCGCATCCGTGCCCGCAGGCGGCGCACCGCCCGCCCCTCGACGCCGCTCGGGACGGCCCTCCTTCGCATCGCAGGGGTGGTCCTGAGCTTGTCGAAGGGCCGCCTGCCGTATCGCGCCACGCGCCGCGGCCTGGTTCCACACCCCCGCCGCGGTTGACGCCCCGCTCCGGCGATGGTAAAGTGCGACAAGCTGGGTGCGACTTCTCCGCCCCTCGACCCCGCTCGGGGCGACCCTGAGCCTGTCGAAGGGCCGCCGTAGGCGGACAAGTCCTGAAGTCGCGATCACTCCGCGCGGTCAGCTTGCCCGCCTCGGGCGGGGAGACCGCGTGCCCGCTGGAGGTGGAGCACACAATGGCCGAGCAGCAGCCCGCAGGCGACGCACCGCCCGGGCCGTCCCCGGACGAGCCCACGCACAGCCCGCAGGCGGCGCACCGCCCAGCCGAGCGCCGCCAGCAGCTCAAGCGCCAACTGGGCGAGGTGCTGCGCGCGCTGCCCAACCTCGCCAAGCTCCTCGGCCGCCTCGCCGTGCACCCCGACGTGCCCGCGCGCGAGAAGGCGATCCTGGCCGCGACCATCGCCTACCTGGCGACCCCCTTCGACATCATCCCCGACTTCATCCCCGTCCTGGGCCAGGTGGACGACCTCTTCCTGGTCGCCATCGTCCTGCAGCGCCTCATCAACTCGGCGGGCGAAAAGCTCTTGCTCGACAACTGGGACGGCGACCCGCAGGTGTTGTCCATCATCCAGCAGGCCCTGGAGGTGTCAACCTTCTTCCTGCCCAAGCGCGTGCGCGAGGCGCTCGTCGGCCGCGTCAGCGGAAGCGAGTAGGCGATGCGGCCGTCGCCCGATTCCGCACCGACCCCGGCGCCGGCGCGCTTGCGCCTCGGCATCAACGCCGGCTTCGCCATCAACCGCTTCCCCGAGCCGCAGGTGTGGCTCGAAATCGTCGGGCGCGATCTGGGCGTGCGCTGCGTCCAGTTCGTCGCCGACCTGCTCAACCCGTTCCTGCCGCCCGCGGTCATCGACGAACAGGTCGCGCGGCTGCGCGAGCACGCCGCGCGCAACGACGTCGTCATCGACACCGCCTTCACCAGCAAGTTCACGCGCGTCAACCACCTGCTGCACCCGGACCCGGCGCAGCGAGAGGCGTGGGCGCAGTGGTTCGAGCGGTTCCTGGAGATCGCGAAACGGCTGGGCGCGCGCGGCGTCGGCAGCCACTTCGGGATTCTGTCGGTGCGCGATTGCGAGGACCAGCAGCGCCGCGCCGAGCGCGTCGAGCAGGGCATCGCGGGGTGGCAGCGCCTGAGCCGGCGCGCGGCGGAGCTGGGCCTGGAGTTCATGATGTTCGAGCCCATGAGCGTGCCGCGCGAGATAGCGTCGAACATCCCCGACACGCGCGCGCTGTTGGAGCGCGTCAACGACGGCGCGGCGGCGCCCATCCTGCTGTGCCTGGATGTGGATCACGGCGATGTGGCCGACCCCGCGGCGGCCGATCCCTACGCCTGGCTGCGGGAGTTCGCGCGGCAAACGGCGGTGGTGCACATTAAGCAGAGCAAGGCCGACAAGTCGGCGCACTGGGCGTTCACCGCCGAGCACAACAAGGAAGGTATCATCACCGCCCCGAAAGTGCTGCAGGCGCTGCGGCAGGGCGGTGCGCCGCCTGCGGGCGGTGCGCCGCCTGCGGGCGGGGCGCGCGACGTGACGCTGGCGCTGGAGTTGTCCCACCGCGAGCGCTATCCCCAGGAGTACCAGGTGCTCGACGACCTGCGCGCGTCGGTGGCGTACTGGCGGCGATACGTGAGGGAGTGAGGCTATCCGGAAGACCGTAATCCGCAGATTTCGCAGATTGACAGGCAGGCGCCGGTTGCGGATTGAGTTATCCAGGCCGGCCGTCGCAGGGCAGGATGCGTCCCACATTAGACGGGGAAAGGACGGAGCATGCTGCGATCAGGCGGAAACCTACCTATGCCTACGATAGAAGACGTGCGTCAGGCGCATGAATGGTTCGAGGAGTACGAGCCGCGTGCGCTGTTTTACCGTGCTGCGACAGAGCTGCTTCGCCTCGCCGTAGAAGAGGACCAGAAGTCACCCTTAAGCTCGGCCGAAGCTGTTGCCGTCCTTCTTCGGACTTGGAATGAGGCATTCTACCGGTTCAAGAAGAAGACTTTCAACAAAGACCATCTTGCCGCCATCGAAGGACTACTCGCGGACCACAAGCCGATGCTTGAAGGCTTCAGGCAAAGATCTATCGGGACGCTTCGTGACGACGACGCGCCGGCCGTCAAGAGTATGTTCGGGAAGTTTGAGGCAGAGCTCGGTACGGTCGGCGCCGCGAAGTGCCTGCACCTCTTGGCGCCTTCCTTCTTCCCGCTTTGGGACCGGGCGATCGCTGAGAGAGGGTATGGCTTCGCCTTGACCAAGGCTGGCGAGAATGCCGAGAACTACTGGAAGTTCATGAACTTTACAGGGGAGCAGTGCCAACGCCTTGGATGCGAACTCGGGCCAAACCCGCTCAAGGCACTCGACGAATACAACTACTGGAAGTACTCGAGAAGAGACAGCTCGGCTTCCGCCGCTGGCCGCGAGGCGAACGCGCCGTGAGGGATTGATGCTTGCCACAGTTATGCATGGGGTAGGTGATGTGCGGGTGGAGCAAACCGTGACCCCCGAACCCGGCCCGGGGCAGGCGCTGGTGCGCGTGCGCGCCTGCGGTATTTGCGCCTCCGACGTGGCGCGCATATTCGAGACCGGCGCCTACAGGTTGCCCATCGTCCCCGGCCACGAGTTCGCCGGCGACGTCGAGCGCCTCGGCCCCGACGCGGGGGGCCTGGAGCCGGGCATGCGCTGCACCGTTTACCCGCTCATCCCCTGCGGCGCGTGCGATCCGTGCCGCTCGAGCGTGCCCCACCTGTGTGATGCATACGACTACCTGGGCTCCCGCACCGACGGCGCTTTCGCCGAGTACGTCGTCGCCCCGGCGCACAACTGCATCGCCCTGCCCTCCGACGTCGACTACGCCGCCGGGGCGCTGACCGAGCCGTGCGCGGTCGCCCTGCACGCGGTGCGCCGCGCCCGGGTGCGGCTGGCCGACGCGGTTGCGGTGTTCGGGGCGGGGCCGATCGGCGTCGTCATCGGGCTGCTGTGCCGGCTGGCGGGGGCGCGGGTGATCATGCTGGACGTGGATGACCGCAAGCTCGAGGCCGCGCGCCGGTTCGGCCTCGACGAGGTGCTGGACGCCCGCGGCGGCGCCGACGCCGTGCGCGAGGCGACTGGCGGCAAGGGAGCGACGGTGGTATTCGAGGCCGCCGGCGTGCCGGCGGCCTTCCGCGATGCCGCCGCCTCGGCGGCCAAGCGCGGGACGGTGGCACTGGTGGGCAACATGGCGGGCGAGGTGACGCTGCCGGAAGCGGAGTACTCCGCACTGCTGCGGCGCGAGGTGCGCGTGGTCGGGAGCTGGAATTCCATTCCCTGGGGGTTGGCGCACAACGACTGGAGCGCGGTGCTGGAGTTGATGGCGGCGGGGCGCCTGCCGGCGGGCAAGCTCGTGTCGCACCGCTTCCCGCTGGCGCGGGTGAGCGAGGCGCTGGCGCTGATGCGCTCGGGGGAGTTCCACCACCGGGTGCTGCTGGAGACGTGATGATGCGTGCCGCGGTGCTGGAGGAGCTGGAGCGGCTGGTGGTCAAGCAAGTTCCCGACCCGGAGATCGGGCCGGGGGAAATCCTGGTGCGCGTGCGCGCGTGCGCGGTGTGCGGCTCCGACGTGCGCATCTACCACCACGGCAACCCGCGCGTCAAGCCACCCCAGATCCTGGGGCACGAGATCGCGGGCGACGTGGTCGCGGTGGGCGCGGGCGTGGACAAGTTCAAGGTCGGCGACCGCGTCGCCACCGCCGCCGATGTCCCATGTGGGGTGTGCGACTACTGCCGTGCGGGGATGGGCAACAACTGCGCCATCAACTACGCGCTGGGCTATCAGTTCCAGGGCGGGTTCGCCGAGCTGCTGGCGCTCAACCGCATCACGGTTGACTATGGCCCCGTCCACCACATTCCCCACGGCATGAGCTACGAGACGGCGACCCTCGCCGAGCCTCTGGCCTGTTGCCTCAACGGCCTCGAGCGCAGCTTCCTCGCGCCCGGCGACAGCGTGCTCGTCATCGGCGCGGGCCCGGCGGGGATACTGCTGGTCGAGGCGGCGAAGGCCCTGGGCGCGACCCAGGTCATACTGGCGCAGCGCTCGCGCCGCCGGCTGGAGCTGGCGCGCCAGTTTCGCGCCGACGCGTTGATCGCCACCGAAAAGCAGGAGCTGGTGGCGGCGGTGATGAACTTCACCGCCGGGCGCGGCGTGGACATCGCCATCACCGCGTGCGCCTCGCCCGAGGCGCAGGAGCAGGCTTTGGCGGTAATCGCCCCTCGCGGGCGGGTAAACTATTTTGGGGGATTGCCGCGCGGAAGCCGCGCCGTTGGGCTCGATTCCAACGTCATACACTATAAGGAATGCTACGTGCACGGCTCGCACGGCAGCGTCCCCAGGCAGCACCGCGTGGCGCTCGACCTGCTGGCCAACGGCCAGGTGCGCAGCGAAGGCTTGATCACCCACCGATTCGCGCTCGAGCAGATTGCAGACGCCTTCGCCGCGCAGGAGGGGCGCCTGGGGTTGAAGGTGCTCGTCGAGCCATAGGAGCGTCGATTGAAACGAGGACTGCGTATCGCTCTGTTTGTGATTGTCCCGCTGGCGCTGGTCGGCTTCGGCGCGTACGGCGTATCTGTCAAGCTGCGCAAGCCGCCGCCCGAGCTGGAGCTGGCGCGCATCGAGCGTGGGCGCCTGCTGCTCAAGGTGTCGGAGACCGGCACGGTGGAGCCGCTGACCAAGGTCGAGGTCAAGTCCAAGGTCAGCGGACGCATCAAGACCATGTCGGTGGAGGAGGGTGACTGGGTCAACGCAGGCCAGGTCATCGCCGTGCTCGAGGTGCCCGAGCTGGAAAGCCAGTCGGAGCAGATCCGGGCGCAACTGCGCGGCGCGCAGCAGCGGGTCGCGCAGGCGCAGGACAGCTACGCCGTCACCGTCGCGCGCAACCGGCGCGAGCTGGAGCGCGGCCAGGCGGCGGTGCGCGAGGCGGAGGCGCGCCTGGCGGAGCTGAAGGCCGGAGCGCGGACGCAGGAGGTCGCCCAGGCGCAGGCCGACGTTGACCAGGCAGTGACGCGGATCGAGGACGCCAAGCGCACGCTGGCGCGCAAGCAGGAGCTCCTCGATCGCGGCTTCGTCGCCGAGCAGGAGGTGGACAGCGCGCGCACCGCCTACGATACCGCGCAGTCGGCGCGCGAGAGCGCGCTGCAGCGCCTGGCGCTGCTCAAGGAAGGGCCGCGCCCGCAGCAGGTGCGCGCCGCCGAGATGCAGGTGGAGCAGATGCGGTCGGCGTTGGAGCTGGCTCTGGCGGAAAAGCAGCGCGAGCGCGTCCAGCTCGCCGCGATCGAGGAAGCCAAGGCCGCGCGCGAGCAGGTCGGCCGCATGCTGGAGGAGATCGAAACCAAGCTCGCCGACGCGGTGGTCGTCGCGCCGCGCTCGGGCCAGGTCATCCAGGCCAACATCCGCTCGGGCGAGCTCATCACCTCCGGGGTGGCCACTTTCACCAGCGGCATGACCATCTGCACCATCGGCGACATGTCGCAGATGCTGGTGCGGGTGTACGTCAACGAGGTTGATATGGGCAAGCTGCGGCTCGGCATGCCGGCCGAGATCGCCCTCGATGCCATCCGGGGCAAGGGCTTCCACGGGCGGGTGACGCGCGTCGCGCCGGCGGCGTTCGGCAGCGGCGTCGCCGCGGCGGCGCCGCCCGGCCAGTCACAGGTCGTGCGTTTCTCGATCGAGGTCGAGTTCAGCGACGCCACGCCGCAGGTGCGCCCCGGTATGACGGCGACCGTGGACATGATCTCCGCCGAGCGCAAGGACACGCTCTACGCGCCTAACGACGCGGTGCGCCGCCAGGGCGGCAAGGTTTTCGTGCAGCGCATGGCGAGCGATAAGTCGCGCAAGGTTTACGTCATCACCGGGCTGGAGACTGAAGCCTACACCGAGCTGCTGTCGGGGGTCAAGGCGGGGGACCGGCTGGTGCTGTTCACGCCCGAGGGCATGCCCCTCCGCAAGACTATCGAGTTCGGCGGCGGCGGAGGCGGAGGGGGCGGCGGCGGCGGGCGCGCCTTCCGGGGCGCCCCTCGCTAGGGAAGGCGGCAGCGTAATGATATGGCTCGAAAGTCTCAAAGTGGCGCTGGCCTGCCTGTGGGCCAACAAGCTCCGATCCGCCCTCACCATGCTCGGCATCATCTTCGGCGTCGGCTCGGTCATCGTCATGGTCGCCATCGTGCAGGGCGCGCGCCAGCGGGTGCTCCAGCAGTTCGAGGCCCTGGGGTCGCGCCTCATCATCGTCTTTTTCAGCCCCGAGCGCGAGGAGCGCGAAAGAATCAATGTCAGCGGCTTGCGCCTGGAGGACGCCGAGGCCATTCGCCGCCAGTGCGACCTGCTGCGCGCGGTCTCGCCCGAGACGCCGCCGCTGCCGGTTGACGTCCATTACCGCGGGCGCCAGACACGCGCCAGCGTCGTCGGCGCGCAGAGCCAGTGCCTGCAGGTGCGCAACATCACCGTCGCCCGCGGCCGCTTCATCACCGCCGACGACGAGGCGCGTTGGGCGAAGGTGTGCATCCTCGGCTCGGCCCTGCCCCCGGAACTGTTCGGCACAGAGGATCCCCTGGGCAAGGAGGTCGAGATCCAGAAGCAGCGCGTCACCGTCATCGGCGTCCTCGCCGAGAAGGGACGCGCCTTCGGCGAGGAGCTCGACCAGCGCATGTACGTCCCCCTCACCACCGTGCAGAAGCGCGTGCTGGGCAGCATTGACCTCGGCGTCATCTACGCCGTCGCCCGCAGCGAGGACCAGAGCGAGGCCGCCGCCGACCAGATTTGGGAAGTCCTCATGAAGCGCCACGACAACCAGCGCATCTTCACCGTGGACACCCAGGGGCGCATCCTGGAGGCGGCCGGGCAGGTGCTTGCCATCTTTCAGTTCGTCCTCGGCGGCATCGCCGGCCTGTCGCTCTTGGTCGGCGGCATCGGCATCATGAACATCATGCTCGTCAGCGTCACCGAGCGCACCCGCGAGATCGGCCTGCGCAAGGCCCTCGGCGCCAAGCGCCGCCACATCCTGTGGCA
>Ga0315279_10010148_pt1 | contig 11114 bp, 14 predicted proteins | sample YL17G06_20_MG_FD_203694 | JGI IMG/M metagenome (GOLD analysis project Ga0315279, IMG submission 203694) | Sediment microbial communities from Yellowstone Lake, YNP, Wyoming, USA - YL17G06_20 | ecosystem: Environmental > Aquatic > Freshwater > Lake > Sediment | place: USA: Wyoming | collected...
CGGACGTAACCCCTCAGCTTTACGGCATGTCATTGGCTGTGGGCACAGGTGGTGGCCCAGTCTTCATGCCCCCGGGTGGCCTATCTGCTGCGCCTTATGGGACGCTTATGAACCGGCCCGTCATCGAGATCGAGCAGTGTTCGACTCTGGGTACTCAGGGCGACATCATACTCGCCGACCTTTCCCAATACCTGCTCATCGACAAGGGCGGCATGGAGGCTGCCAGTTCCATTCACCTGCGATTCAACTACGACGAGACCTGCTTCCGCTTCGTGTATCGGGTTGACGGACAGCCCACCTGGGCGGCCCCATTGACCCCTTTCCATGACGCAGCCACGACCAGGCCAATCTCGCCGTTTGTCGTTCTGGCTGTACGAGCCTAGTGAATAGGGAATAGGAGGACAAAGCAATGAGTTTCCCGTTCAGTCTTCCACAGAACTGTAAGATCGTTACGGCGATCAACCCATCGGCGGGTGCTGCCGTGACCGGGGACTATGTGTGCCTCAAGAATGCACACAAGTGCTGGGTCGTGATTCAGTCCAGCGGTGGCAATGCGACTGCGGCAACCTTCGGGATCAACGAGGCAACGGCCGTAGCTCCTACGGGTGCGGTCGCAAGCACGGCCCTTTTCCCGAACTGGATCAACAACAGTACCGCAGTGACGGACACTCTTATTCGTAACGCAGACGCTGCAACCGTCACGACAGACGGCCTCGCTACCCCGAAGTTGATCATCATCGAGGTAGATCCGGCGTTGCTGACCGTGGCTAGTGGCTTTGATTGCATCGCCGTTACCGAGGGCGCATCGAATGCGGCCAACATCACGTCGGCTGTCTACATCATAGCCGAGCGCTACGAGCAGGCGACGCCGCCATCGGCGATTCTCGATTAGCGAACCTTGCGGGGGCGGGGATGACCCCGCCCCCGTGGTGAAAAGGAGTTTGGTTCGATGACTATGTGGAACGCTTCACAAGGCGAAGCCGTCCGTGAATGCATCCTCGGCCTCCGCGTCGAAAAGACCCTCGGCTGCGCAGCGGACGCCAACATCTTCAATACATACGGCAGAATCCTCATCACGGAACTGATTGGACAGGCGACGGCTGCCGAGGCCACAGGCGCGACGACGATCCTATTGCAGGAGGAGAGGAACACCGTCAACCTTTGCGCCGCAACGACTGTGACGGGTGACGCCATCGGCACGATGTATAGACTGACAGGTGATCCAGCCGTGATTCTCTGCGGCACAGGCAATGTCCCGGTCATTGACGCCTCGGGTCTTCTATCAGCCTTTCCGAGAACCTGTGGCATCATCATGGGTCGGCCACTAACGACAGATGCCATTCAACTCGTTGAGACGGGCAACTCCGCGACGCTCATCATCAACTGGGTCGTTTACTACATCCCGCTCGAAGAGGGTGCCTGGCTCCAGGCGGCTTAGGGGTGACGCATGGCAGGGACAATCACCGTTACCGATTACGCCCTGGGCAATATCCATGTCCTATCCTGCGCCTGCGTAGCTGATGCGGCGGCGGCAACCTTCCCCGATACCGTGCTGCCCAGGGTTGAGGGCATCCTGTGGGACTTGGAGACGAACCCAGGGGCGACACAACCTACGGATGACTACGACGTAACAGTCATAGATGCTGAAGGCCACGATGTTCTGGAGAGCGCTGGGCTAAACCGTGACACGCTCAATACAGAGAAGGTGCCTATCGTCTACCAGCAAACCGCCACACACCCGTCAGTCGATGCGACGGATGTGCTGACACTCAAGATAGCGAACAATGCGGTTAACTCGGCTGTGACTCTAATCAAAATCTACATCTGGGGGGCTACAACTGCATAAGGGAGTTTGACGATGGGCCTAATGATAGTCACGCCTCCGGCAACTGAACCTTTGACAGTAGCCGAGGTGCGGAGCCACCTGCGCCTGGACACCTCAGCGGGTGAGGTGGCTCCCACCGCTCCAACCGTTGCCCTAGCGGGTGCGGGTGCTGGCAATGTCGATAACGGTATTCACCGTTACCGCGTAACGTTCGTGACGGCAGATGGCGAAACCGATGGCGGGACGATCTCCGACATCGTGACCGTGGCCGATAAGACGGTGAATGGCAAGGTGACGGTATCGGTCATCTCGCTTGGCGGCGCTGCCGTCACTTCGCGCAAACTCTATCGGACGGTCGCTGGTGGCAGCGCCTACCTCTTCCTGGCCACCATTGCCGACAACACAACTACCACCTACACGGACAATATCGCTGACGCTGGTTTGGGTGTGGCTTGCCCCACGACGAACACGACCGAGGACCCGACGCTAAATGCGTTGATCAAGGTTGCCCGCCAGTATGCGGAGACGGTGACGCGCCGGGCGCTGATTACCCAGACATGGGATTGGGTCATGGACGCCTTCCCCACTGGCGATTTCGAAGTGCCGTTGCCGACTCTCCAATCAGTCACGAGCATCAAGTATTACGACACCAATGGCACTCTGACCGAATGGCTGCCGGTGACGGAATATAACGTGGACATCAACTCCGAGCCTGGCCGCATCTCGCCCGCCTATCAGGTAGTCTATCCGACGGCGCGGGACATCAACAATGCCGTGACAGTGCGCTTCATTGCGGGTTACGGCACGGCGGCGGCAGTGCCCCAAGGTATCAAACAGGCCATGCTCATGCTCATTAGCCATTGGTATGCCCACCGCGAGGTCGTGGCTGTCCTGAGCGGCTTCACCGTCCAGTCCGTGCCCCAGATGGCGGATATGTTGCTCTGGCCCTATAGGGTGTTGACGCGATGGTAGACGCAGGGCTCCTGAACCGCCGCATCCGCATCGAACAGGCCACAACTGCCGCTGATGCCTACGGCGAGCCGATCAAGACGTGGGGCGTGCTGGATCATGTCTGGGCTGCTGTGTGGCCTGTAAGCAATATCGAACGCTTTGAAGCCGCACAGATCAATCGAGAGGTTGAGATAAGAATGCACATCCACTATCGCTCCGATGTGACGGAGCTGATGCGGATTCTCTATGACGGCGAATACTACGATATCCAGGGCATCAAGGAAATCGGCTATCGGGGTGGCCTGGAACTCCTCTGTGGGCTCTGGAAGCCGGAGGGCGGATAGATGGCCGAGGCTGTTGGCATGACCATCAAGATTCAGGGCCTAGACGTGCTGGAAAAGCGCCTGAAGGAACTGGGTGCCCGTATGTCCCAGAACATCTTGCGGAAGGCGCTAAGAGCAGCCATGAAGCCCGTGGTGGCCGATGCGCAAGAACGGGCACGGGCACAACTCAAGAAGCGAATGGGAATCTTGTTTAAGAGCATCAAGGCGGAGACGGGCGGCAAGAAGGGGGAGGCATACATCAAGCTTGGCTTCGCCAAACGCGCAGCTTACGGCATCCCGCTGGAACTGGGCACCTCGTTCTTTCCGCCCAAACCCATGTTGCGGCCAGCCCTGGATACTAAGAGTGAAGAGGCCGTGGCCATCTTCAAGGCCAGGCTGGGCGAGGAAATCGACAAGGCGGTCAAGGTCTAATGGCAGAACTAGAGGCTGTAATCTTCACCCGATTATCCACTTATGCGGGCCTGATAGCGCTCACATCGACGCGCATTTACCCCATTATCCTGCCCCAGAATCCGACCTTGCCCGCTGTGACCTACCAGCGCACCGATGGGCCAAGAGAAAGTGCTTTGGGTGCTGAGATGGGGCTAGCCCATCCTGGTATCCAAATCGACTCCTGGGGCAAAACCTATGCCAGCGCTAAGGCCGTGGCGACTCAAGCCCGCGCTGCCCTCCAGCGATGGTCGTCTGAGGCAACCGACCCCGTGGTGCTGGATTGCCTGCTAGAAAGCGATGGCGATGAATACGAGCCAGGGGCGAATATCTATCATGTGCGGCAGGACTGGACCGTATGGCATCGAGAGTAAGGAGGCCAAGTATGGAGAAGACCTATCGGCAGATCACTTACAAGCTCCGGGTTCATCGCGGGCCAGGTAAGCCCGCTCTAGAATCGGCGCGACCCTTCAGAAATGTGAAGGGCAGCCGTGTCTATACAGATTCGGATGAGGCCCCGACGCTGGTGACGTTCGACGAATATTGCCAGGTCAATATCCCTGACCTACTCAACATGGGGGCAATCGCCGAATACAAGCCGCCGAAGACGGCCAAGAAGGAGGTGCCTAGTGGTAAAGATGGCGGCAAGTCCGACTAGAATCTACCTGGACGAGTTCGATTTCTCGGGGTCTATGACCGCAACCTCATTGGATATTACGCAAGAGGCCCCGGTCGCTACCTGTTTCTCTGATGCAGGTCCACGTCGTGTCGTCGGCAACTATGAATTCGCCCAGTCGCATTCGGGCCTCTTCGAGCCGACCGATGACGGTTTCGATGAGCAAGTCTTCGCCCTTCTAGCCGACGGCACCGATCACTACCTGACGCAACTCTTCGGAGCGAATGCCGCTGGGAACGTTGCTTATGACAGTATCGTGCAACTCACGGCTGAGCCACGATCGGCAGCGGTCGGCGGGGCCATACTGTTGAACTTCGATACGGCTGGCGCTGGTGGGCTTTCCCGTGGCCTCGTACTGGCGAAGAAGACGAGTACAGGGGCGGAAACCTTCACTGGCTACAATATGGGCGCGACTGTGGCTGGCACACAATTTCGCGTAATCTACCGCGTCCTCTCCCTCAGTCCTGCCACCAACATCACCCTAACAATTCAGGAATCCAGCGATGATGCTGGCACTGACCCCTATGCAGCCATCGTCGGACTGGCTGCTACCTTCAATGCCGTCGGTGTGGAGAGCGATACAGTCATCATAGCAACTGAGGCGTGGAAACGAGTCGTTACCACCGGCACCTACACCAGCGCCCTCATCCTCGTGACGGCTGGTGTGGTACAAGGCACCGTAGTTTAACGGAGGAAAGGAGAAAGCTAAATGGCGAAGTACGCGGCGAACAAGGTAAACATAGCTCTGGCCACGGTGGTCCTTGAGGATGATATCGACAACTTTTCGTTGGCGATCACCCAGGAGGCTCCAGTCGTAACGGCCTTCGCGGACGCCGGCCCCAGGCGAGTTGTGGGCAACTACGATTTTACCCTCGACGTTTCGGGCAGCCCGGATTTCACGGCGGCGCAGAGCGATGCGACGATCTTCGCCTTTCTGGGCGCAGCCGCAGCGAAGCCAATGGCCGTCGATCCGACAGGCAAGGCCGACCCTCCCGATGCTAACAACCCGCACTATGACGCGACCGACATCATTCTGACCAGCTATTCGATTAGCGGGGCAGTCGGCGGGCGCGTGGATTACTCGGCCAGCTTCGGCGGCAACTCGGCACTAGCAAGGGCTGTGGCATAACAACCAAATAGAAAGGGGTGCTTTGTGGCGAAACCGCCAACCCGACAGGTGCCCTCCGACGACTGCACTGTCGATATCGACGGCGTGGAATACCATCTGCATGAGGGCGAATGGGTCAAAGTCGTCAGTTCGTTCGCGGTAGGCTCCCTCCGCATCATGCGACGCATGACGGAGTTACAGAGTCAGATGGACGCCCTTGAGGATGATGAGCAGATCCGCAAGGTCATCCTCATGGACGATACCGTGGGCGAGCTAGTCGACGTACTCCAGCGGCGCATCGTGGAATGGAACTGGACGGACGATCTGGGCAATCCATTACCGGAACCATTTCACAACCCTGCTGCCTTCCAGTCCCTACGCCTTGAGGAGTTGATGTATCTCGCCCTCATCGTCAGGGGAGAATCGCCGGGTGAGCAAAAAAACGGATCAGCGCCCTCGCCGATTTCGTCCTCGGCTACCAAACAACCGAAGAGCCAGGCGTCATCAAGTGGGGGCCGCAGCCGTTCGAGGGCATAGTTTCGGTAATCTGTGAGGCGTTCAGTTGTACGCCGCAGGAGGCGTTGAAACAGGATTATGCGCTGATGATGGCGATCCTAGACTACCGCACGGCTGGCGCTGCCCGGGATGCTTTCAACGCTAAGGACCGCAAGGCAGGATTCGAGGTACTGAGGGACAATCCGACGATGTTGGAGATGCTATCGAAGATGCACCGGGCACAGGCGGGCTTGCCGCTGAATGTCCCTGAATCCCGGGCACAGGCGGAGGGCATGCAGATCGCCGAGGCCCAACGGATGACGGAAGAGGAAGAGGAGAACTAGGGTTGCTTGACCTTTCGCAGGATTACAACATGACGGCGGCCAAAGGGTCCCAGAAGGCCGAACCATTTTACGTCATAGTAGGCGGCGATCGGTTCCCAGCCTTCCTTGGCCCTCTTGTTGATCTCGACCTCAAGTCCAGCCCTGGTTCCTGTGTCGATAACGCGGTACTCGTACATCATGGCACCTCCTGGCCTAGAAGCATAACACGATCTTTTGCCCTTGTGGAGAATTCTCACGGGAGGATTTGAAAACGGCTACCCTTGCCAACCTAGTTGTCCAGATGAGTGCCAACACAACGGCCCTAGAGAAAGGCATTCAGGGTGCCCAAAAGCAGATGTCGGGCCTCAAGGGCCATGTGGAAGGTCTTGGCAATGCGATGGGCACCATACTCAAGGCCGGTGCCTTGGCTGCGGGTGCTGCTCTCGCTTCTTTAGCGCGACTAGCTTCTTGGCGGTTAACAAGACGCAAGAACTCGGGGCAGCCGTCTCCAAGATTAAGAGGGAAACTGGCGAAAGTGCCGAGGAAGCCTCCAAGCTCATATATGCCTTTGAACATTATGGTCTTACTTCTGATGACGCCAGCAAATCGCTCGGTATCCTCTCCAAGAAACTGAAGGGCGTTGAGGACGAGGAAACGGGCGTGGCGGAAGGTGGCAAATCCACAGCGGCGATTCTCGCCGATATAGGCGTTAAGGCGACGGATGCTACGGGCAATCTCCTGCCGATGGCCGATATCATGCCCCAGATCGCCGATTATTTCAAGACCCTACCCGATGGCGTCGAGAAGACCGGTCTGGCAATGCAACTCTTTGGGCGCTCCGGCAAGGACATGATTCCCATCCTCAACCAAGGAAGTGTTGGTCTAGAGGAACTCGGAAAGCAAGCCGAGAAAATGGGTGTGGTACTGAGCGAAAAGAACGTCGCCGATATCAAGAAATATACCTTCGCTCAACGTGAAATGAAAGCCGGTATCGAAGGAGTCAAACTCCAGATTGGTCTTGCACTCATACCTACACTGACGAAACTCACGGCGGGATTTGTAGAAGTCTTGCCTCATATTCGGGCATTGGTCAGCGAAGGGTTGGAGAAACTGAGCGCCTTTATGTCCACGTCTGTCATCCCTGCCTTAAAGGAATTTTGGCAGGAGAATGGGCCAGCGATAATCCAAGCCTTTAAGGATATGGGCGAGATAATCCAGACGAAGGTCATCCCTTTCCTGAAAGCTGCCGCATCCTGGCTTCTTGATTTTGGCAAGACGGCCTTAGAGATGGGGCAGTCAATCGCCAAGTTCCTCGCACCGGCCCTGGATACGCTTGCTGATCTCTGGACATCCGCCCTACAACCAGCCCTAGAAGCTATCATGCCCTATCTAAAGCAGGTCTGGGATTTCCTCAGTGCCCACAAAGAAATTATCATCGCCGTCGCTGCTGCTATCCTCTTGCTCATCAATCCCTGGTTGGCGGTTGTTGCCGCCATCGCCGTCGTGCTGGCCAAGTGGGATGAGATCAGCAAGTTCTTCTCGGTAGACGTGCCCGGGGCCATCGATGACTTTCTAGATAAGATCGGCGAAATCCCCATCATCGGCGAAATCTTTAAGGGTGCGTTTGAGGCTTGCAAGGTCATCGTGGAGACCGTCTTTGGTCTTATCAAGAACTCGGTCGAGACACAGATCAATGCCATCAAGGACATCATCACCATCGTCACCGCCCTCATTCGCGGCGATTGGGAGGGGGCGTGGAATGGCATCAAAGACTTGGTATCGGGCATCTGGGACGGCATCAAGAAGCAAATCGAAATCGTCCTGGGCGGCATCAGAGACTTACTCAACGTCTATGCTGGCACCTTCCTTGGCGCAATCAAGGATGGCTGGGAACTCGTCAAGACGTTTTTTACCGATACGATCCCCAATTGGTTCCAGAACAATTGGAAGGATATCCTCATCGGCGTCTTTGGTGGCATCCCAATCCTGTTATTGACCAAATTCAAGGACAAGATTTGGGATGCGGTCACTACTGTCAGCGGCAGCCTGCTCGAGGCTGGTCAGGATATAGCTGCCGATATCTGGGAGGGAATCACCGATCTGTGGGGGAAAGCCACTGAACTCATTACTGGCTTTTGCACGGGGCTCAGCATGGCCTTAATCGGTGCCATGGGTACGCTCATCGATTGGGGGAAAAAGGTTGTAGGTTGGGAATGGGAAGGTCTGAAGACTATCTTTTCAATGGCTTGGGACATGATTAACGAACTGATTAGGGGTCTCCACGATGCCATTACTGAAAAAGCCGGGGATTTCATCGACCTGGGTAAGAAGGTCGTGGGGTTCCTGAATCCCTTTGGATCGCCTGAAACGGTGGCCTATTACACTGGCCAGGACATTATCACCGATTTAAGTAAGGGGATGCTATCTAACATCTCCGCCATCCTGATGGCCACACAGGGATGCCTTGAAGTATTCATCGCCAACATGGGTGGCCCTGGCGCGATAGCCAAATTGGGTGCCATCGGGACATATTGGCAGACCGCCATGCAGGAATGGCTCGGCGGTGTACGCAACATCGCAGCGCAAGGCGGCACCGAAGCGGCCATTATGTATGTAAAGAAGCTTCTCGCTATGTTGGGCGACAGCGCAACCCCAGCGACTGATGCCCTAAAGGTGCTTCTCGCGCAACTTGAGCTAACCGGCAAAGAAGAGGGGGCAAAAGGTGGGGTTAATACTGCCTCTAGCTTGGTAGACAACTTGATCGCCGAGACCCAGGCCAATGAATCCTCTGTCGGTAGCGATGTGGCCAATTCCTTGCGGTCAGCGATGGCTTCCTTCAGCGGTGAAGCTGTGGAGTGGGGCAAGTCTATCGCTGAATACATTATGACTGGTATCTACAGAGGTTTCGTGGATAACTTCGCGGGTTGGGCAGCGGACATCGCCACGATCATCTATGACAAGTTGAAGGAAGCACTTGGGGCTGGCAGTCCAGCTAAGAAGATGATCCCGCTGGGTGCTATGGCCGCTCAGGGATATGCACAAGGCTGGCAGGGGGCCTTGGCGCTGCCCATGCCTAGTCCCTCTTTCGGCAATAGCGGGATCGGTGATGCTAGTAGAGCTTACGTCCATGCTGGTGGGGCTGTCGTGCCCGCTCGTGGCAGTTCTGGCGGCGGTGACACCATAAATGTGTACGTCCAGGGCTCCATCCTCAGCGAACGCGATCTCAAGCGCGTCGTCGCCGAAGGTCTCCGCCGTGGCGAGTTCAGGGGCATGGGGGTGTAGGCGTGGACATCGACTACCTCCTAGAGTGTGCCTGGCGCGATACGGGTGCCTACAAATTCCTCTTCGATCCGAATGACAACCTGACCGGCGATCTCCTGTCCATCGAGACCATGCGCGGGCGGGACTTCGATTCTGCAGTTGGCCGATGGGTGCCCGGGCAACTCAATGCCATCCTGCGAAACGACGATGGGAAATACAGTTCCAACAATGCCCTATCGCCCCTCTCAGGCTACTTGAAGAGAGGCCGCCCCATTGTCCTTTCGGCGGGGTTGCGGGAGTCGAGCCTGGCCGCCAAGTTCGTGGCGGCTGATACCCGCTATCTGATGTGCGGCGATGATATTGCATTATCTGTAGGTGACATCTATTGGGATATGGTGGCATGGGTCAAGGTGCCCGATCCTACGGCCGATGGAGCTATTCTCAGCAAACGAGTTAGTGTAAATGACCCCGAATATTACCTCCAAATTACGGGCAATAGGTTCGTGTTCGGAGTACGCAATGCCGCCGATACTGCCACTATCACCGTCACCGCAAACACCTTTGGCGACATCTCCGCGAATACCTGGTATTGCGTCCATTGCTATCACGACCCTACCGCCAATGTGATCGGCATCTCAGTCAACACAGGGGCGCATGATACAGCCGCGATTGCCGGCGGGATACTCGATGGGGTAGGAGATTTCTACGTGGGTCTAGTCTATCTCAGTGGCATACTCCGATTAACTGGCGATATCGGGCCGCTTGCCATCTGGAAACCCACTGGCACCAACCTGACGGCGGCGCAGTTGACCTGGCTCTACAATGGGGGCTATGGGCGGGACTTTACTGAAGTCGGCGTGAGTGAAACTGACGGGCAATATCTCATCTATGACATTGCAGGCAATATACTCTTGTGGCAATGGTGGCAGATGGATGAGGTATCGGGCACCCGAGAATACGAGTGCGCTTGGTGGTTGGGCAATCCGCTTACTGAGGCCGGAGGCACGGTAGGCTCCGAGGCGGGGCTGGAAACGAAGGTTTACAGGGGACTTTGGGCAGGGAGCATCGACGCGATTATGCCATCCGTTCCCGTCCCGGGAACACTCCATACCTGCACAATCAAGGGCTTAGGGCCGCTTTCCCTCCTGGGGGCAGCCGAAAAACTCGATTTGCCCGTAACCTCTGATCTCACGTCGGTTTGGATTGGCCGCATTCTGTTCGCTTTTTCTAGTGGTGCGGCGGATTTGCTATCAATGTTGTTGGACTTTGACGAGGGGAAAACGATAACGGGGCTATTCTATCCGGCGAACGATGCGACCAGCTTAGAGTTGATCCGGCAAATGGAGGACAGCGAACCTGGACTGCTTTATGAGTTCCTTTCGGCCCGTTCTGATTCAATGCGGGATTTCCTTGCCAAACCTTTCATATTTGGTTTCACCAATCGCTGGCATCGGCTGGAATCAACCCGTTCGCTGATCCCCCAGGCGACCTTTTCCGACGCCCCGGGCGGCGGGTTGTCTATCATGGGGCTTGAGCAACTCGAGCCGCTGAACAGCATCTACAACAATGTGCAGGTCACGGTCATGGCACCAGCCCATGCCGATCCGCTTGCCGTCCTATGGTCATTTTCACCTCCAACATCCTGGCCGATTCTGGTGCCGGGACAATCTATAACATTCACTGCAAAGTATCCCACCGATAC
>Ga0315279_10010150_pt1 | contig 11113 bp, 12 predicted proteins | sample YL17G06_20_MG_FD_203694 | JGI IMG/M metagenome (GOLD analysis project Ga0315279, IMG submission 203694) | Sediment microbial communities from Yellowstone Lake, YNP, Wyoming, USA - YL17G06_20 | ecosystem: Environmental > Aquatic > Freshwater > Lake > Sediment | place: USA: Wyoming | collected...
CGTCCACGAACCAGTCGTAGTACTCGTCCATGAGGGTCTGCAGCTTCTTCTGCTCCTCGTCGGTGGGCTCGCGGAAGGGCTGGAACATGTCCTTGAAGGCGCCGGCCTTGGTCACGAACACCTTGACCCCCAAGCGCTGCAAGAGCTCGGCGACCACCGGTCGAATGGCGATGACGCCGATGGAGCCCACCATCGCTGTGGGCAGGGCCACCAGCTTGGTGGCAGCGCAACCCGCCAGGTAGCCGCCGGAGAGGCCCGAACCGCGGATAAAGGCGATGACGGGTTTCTTGGCCGCTATCTTGGCTATCCCGCGGTGGATCTGCTCGGCGGCGGGTGCCGAGCCGCCCGGCGAATCGATATCTACCACCACCGCCCTCACGCGGGCGTCGTCGCGCAGGGTGCTGAGCATGCGATCGTAGTCAGGGCCGCGGATAGTCGTTCCCAGGACGCCGAAGAGCTCCACCACGCCGATCCTGGGTGCCAGCCAGGGCAAACCTATCGGAGGAATCTGACTCACTTCTCGACCTCGTAGAACTAGCGATGCCTCAGCCTGCCTTCTGGCAGGCTCTCCAGCCAGTATAGCGCCGATGGGCCCGAAGCGAAACCGGACTGGCGCATTCTCGGTAGGTGAGAGACCTTCGGGTCATCCCGCGGGTTGAATCTCGTGGCTTTCTAGAATCGATGGATGGTGCCGCGGGATCTATCCCGCGGGGTCTGGAAGTTCGCCCACCAGCAGCGAATGCACTACAGCTTTGGTGAAGCCTTGCGGGAGGAAGACTTGCCCTGATCGGCGGGACGGGCGAATACCTCATCGATCAGGCGGCTGTCGCCGACCCGCCGGCCGTTAGCTAGGTCGGCTCGCCTCGCAGATGATCCTACCAACGTCTGCTATCGTGGCGTGGCTGTAGACCGGGTAGTCGAGGATGGCCTGCTGATTGAGGGTGTAAGCGTTTCGTCGCCCCACCTTACGCTTGCTGATGAAGCTGCCCTCCTCCAACTCCCGCACGATCTGATAGACCGCCCGCTCCGTTAGTCCTGTGCTCAGGGCGATCTCCCGCAGGGTAGCCTGGGAGTTCTGGACGATGTGGAGGATTACCAGGCCGTGGTTGCTGAGAAAGTTCCATCTTTTGGGCATAGCCCGCTCACCCTTCCCTAGAGGCGAAGCGGCTGCTTCGCCTCCGCTCTTGAGCGCCTCTGGACTGGACGGCCGCCGCTAGCGTCCCCAAAGCCCCAGATAGCTGGGCCATAGCCGGGGAAGCGAGAAGGCGCTGCCCGAGGAGGACATCCCCGTTGATTGAATAGGCGCCGTTACTGGTACGAGATATGGATTCGATCATGCGTTCGCTATCCGGCAAGATTTTTACCATTTCTTAGTCAAGGTATTGACAACCTGTGCCAGGGCTGCTATCTTTGTGTAGTCAATATAGATTCCCAATTCTATATTGGGATGGTAAAACAAACATATTAGTAAGCTAATAGACGCCTATGAGAGCTGAACTTGCTGGTCTCATTATGCAGAAAGAATACGCTTCTTGTCTAGTGGTGCGGTTCTATAGAAGAACTTCTAGGAAATGTAATCGGGATTTTGCGATGAGAGGATAAGAAGGAGCGATTCTTGAGAAGCGTCGGCGTACACGAGCCTCTAAGCCGGCCGGGGGACGTGAGCGTCGGTGAAGCAATCTTTCAGGACTTCGCCGAGCGTTACCGTCAGTACTTCCCGCGGGTGTTCGCCTATGTTTACGGGCGAATACGGGATGTCCAGGCAGCAGAGGACATAGCATCAGAGGCCTTTGAGAGGGCCTTCGTCAAGGCCGACACCCTTCGGCATGAAGAAGCCTTCGGCACCTGGCTGTTCACCATCGCCAGAAATCTCCTCATCTCCCACTGTCGCAGACGCAACCGCTTTGGCGGCCCGGTCAACTATGAGCTGGTGAACTCCTTGCCGGCGGACGCCGCCCCTGAGGACAATCTTCTAGAGCGCGAGGAAGTAGCAAAGATCATGAACCTTGTCCGGTGCTTCCCGCAGAGGGAGCAGGACATCATCGCCCTCAAGTTCGACGCTGAGCTGACCAACGTCTAGATCGCTGGGATAATGAATCTGAGTGAAAGCAACGTGCGGGTCATCCTCTGCCGCACGCTGCAGAAGCTAAGGAAGGTCCTCCAGGAGGAGGGCTAGCTCTCCATAGATCTCGTCGTCCCAACCTGGGGACAACTCTCGCTCCGGCAACTGGCGCACTTTTCGGCGAAAAGCCGTGTCCTCTGACTGACTCACCCATTCTGGCAGCCCTGCCTGGGGCAAACAGGCAGGCCCCGTGAGGCGATTCTGCCCTACCCCGCTGTAAGCTGACGGACGCGTTCCACCAGCATCGGCAGGGAGGTGGCCGCTGGCGCCCGCACGATGACGTCGCAGAGGGGGGTCAGGGCCGTCTCGTTGGGGTTCAGTTCGATCAGTTGGCCGCCGCTCATCTTCACGTCCTGAGGGAAGCCGGCCGCCGGATACACTACCCCCGAGGTGCCCACAAGCAGCATGCAGTCGCACATGTTGGTCTGACGAATGCACTCGTTCAGGGCGTCGTGGGGGATGGGCTCGCCGAACAGCACGGTATCGGTCTTGACCATGCCACCGCACTGGGGGCACTTGGGTGGCACCTCCTCGATGGCGAACTCTTCCACGGGCCAGCGGGTGGTGCAGCCGATGCAGCGGAGCTTCACGCGGCTGCCGTGGATCTCGGTGATGGCCGTGCTGCCTGTCTCCTGGTGGAGGTTATCGATGTTCTGGGTGATGATGTGCTGAAGCTGGCCCAGTTTCTCTAGCTCGGCCAGCGCGTAGTGGCCGGGGTTAGGCCGGGCCTGGGCCAGGGCGTCGAGAAGCTCCCGCATGGGCCCGGTGTCGCTTAGCGTCTCCTCCCACCACTTCTTGGGGTCGCGCATGAATCTCTGGTAGCCCAGCATGTCTGGCTCACCGTACTTCGTCCAGAGGCCACCCGGCCCGCGGAAGGGGGGAATGCCGCTCTCCACCGAGTGGCCGGCCCCCACCAGGGCTACCACGTGATTGGAGGCCACCACCAGGCGGGCGGCTGCGTCTATGGCCTCCTTGAGTCGCTCTTCGCTGGTCATCTCTTGCTCCTGCCTGTCAGGGCCGGCTGGCTTCTCCCTGGGGGGCTTCGCTCGGCCCGGCGGCGTGACTGGAGAGCACCTGCATCATGACCGTCCTGTCGCGCGGCCCATCGAACTCGCACAGGAACACGCCCTGCCACCGGCCGAGGGCCAGGCGCCCGTTCTCGACGGGCACCGCCAGTGAGAGCCCCGTCAGGGTGGCCTTGATGTGGGCGGGGGCATTGCCCTCCAGGTGGTGGTAGTTGCCCCTGGTAGGGACCAGAGCCTCCAGGCGGTCCAGGATGTCTCGTGCCACTGTGGGGTCGGCGTTCTCGTTGATGATGATGCCGGCGGTGGTGTGCGGCAGGTACAGGTAGCAGACGCCCTCCTCCACACCGCTGCGGTGGATGATGTCGTTGACCCTGTTGGTGATCTCCTCCAGCACTTCCTTGCTCCTGGTGAAGACGCTTATGTGCGACAGCACGATCGACGCTCCTTCCCTTCTTCCGATTCCTCATTATAGCGCGGACTTCCCTGATTGGCGCTAGCGTCATTTTCTTGACGCCCACGAAGGCGTCTGCTACGTTGCCGGCGAGAAGCCATGAGAACGGTCATGACCATCGCCGGCTCCGATTCCAGCGGCGGCGCCGGCGTCCAAGCCGACCTCAAGACGTTCGCCGCCTTGGGCGTCTACGGCACCTGCGCCATAACCGCCGTCACCGCTCAGGACAGTACGGGGGTGCAGGCCATCCACGAGCTTCCGCCACAGCTGGTGGCCGCCCAGATCGATGCCGTCGTGCGGGACATGGGCGTCGACGCCGTGAAGACGGGGATGCTGGCCAACGCAGGGATCGTGCGCGTTGTGGCGGAGAGAGTGCGGCAGCATCGCCTGCCGAACCTGGTGGTCGATCCGGTGCTGGCTGCCAAGAGCGGCGACCGCCTGCTGACAGAGGACGCCCTGAGCGTTCTCAGGGCAGAGCTGCTCCCTCTCTGCACAGTGGTCACGCCTAACATCCCGGAGGCGGAGGCGCTGGTGGGCCGTCGCCTGGAGACGGACGAGGATTTGCAGTGGGCGGCGCAGCAGATAGCGACGCTGGGGGCGAGGAACGTGGTGATCACCGGCGGCCACGCCTCCGGGCCGCAGGCGGTGGACCTTCTGTACGACGGCAAGGGCTTCCGCCGCTTCTCGGCGGCGCGGCTGGCCACCCGACACGGGCGAGGCACGGGATGCACCTTCGCCTCGGCCATCGCTGCCTGGCTGGCCCAGGGGGTTGGCGTTGAGGAGGCAGTGGCGCGGGCCAAGGAGTATGTGACGGCAGCCCTGGAGCATGCCTTCGCCCTCGGGAAGGGGCCGGGGCCGGTGCATCACTTCTATGCGTGGTGGGAGGGCGGCTAACGTTGACTTTGGCTCGCCTGCCTGCTAACCTGAAAGTGCCAATCGAATAGAGCCGTGCGGGAGCTCGGGTAAGCCGGGCTGAGAGGCCCCGACATGTCGGGGCGACCGTCGGAACCTGATCTGGGTAATGCCAGCGTAGGTAATCGGGAGAGATGTCCTGAACAATGCGCCGCTGGTACAGCCAGCGGCGCGAGTCTTTTTGGGGGTGGGGAGAGTGTCTCTAGAAAGGAGCCAGTCATGGCCGCCAACGGCAAGCCGCTGACGCAACTGCACTATGCTCGCCAGGGCGTGATCACCGACGCCATGCGGCGGGTGGCCGAGAGGGAAGGGCTGGAGCCGCAAGTGGTGCGCCAGGAGGTGGCCAGGGGCCGGCTGGTGATACCGGCCAACGTCAATCATCTGGCCATGAGGCTGGACCCTATCGGCATTGGCCTGGCGGCGAGCATCAAGATCAACGCCAACATCGGCAACTCCGCCGTCAGCTCTGACATCGAGCAGGAGCTGGAGAAGCTGCGCCTGGCCGTGCGTTTCGGCGCTGATACGGCGATGGACCTGAGCACCGGCGGCGACATCGATGCCATCCTGGCGGCCATTATCAATGAGAGCACTGTCCCCATCGGCACCGTGCCCATCTACGAGGCGGTGACCCTGGTCGATCGGGTGGAGGACCTCACCGCCGACGACCTCCTGGCGATGATCGAGCACCAGGCTCAGCAGGGCGTGGACTTCATGACCATCCACGCCGGCGTCCTTCTGGAGCACATGCCGCTGGTGAGCAAGCGGGTGACCGGCATCGTCAGCCGCGGCGGCTCCATCCTCGCCCAGTGGATGCTCTATCACCACAAGCAGAACCCCCTCTATGAGCGCTTCGATGACATCTGCGACATCTTCCGCCGCTACGACGTGACCTTCAGCCTAGGCGACGGCCTGCGGCCGGGTTGCCTGGCGGACGCCAGCGACGAGGCCCAGTTCGCCGAGCTGCGCACCCTGGGCGAGCTGACCCATCGCGCTCGCGCCAGGGACTGCCAGGTGATGGTGGAGGGCCCGGGCCACATCCCTCTGGACGAGATCGAGATGAACGTCAAGCTCCAGCAGGAGGTCTGCGACGAGGCGCCCTTCTACGTGCTGGGGCCGCTGGTGACGGACATCGCCCCCGGCTACGACCACATCACATCGGCCATCGGGGCGACGGTGGCCGGCTACGCTGGGGCCAGCTTCCTCTGCTACGTGACGCCGAAGGAGCACCTCGGCCTGCCCGACCTGGACGACGTCAGGGAAGGCGTTATCGCCTACAAGATCGCCGCCCACGCCGCCGATGTGGCCCGCAAGCACCCGGGGGCGCGGGCGCGGGACGACGAGCTGTCGCGGGCCCGCTACGATTTCGATTGGGAGAAGCAGTTCGCGCTCTCCCTGGACCCCGACACGGCCCGCCGCATGCACGACGAGAGTCTGGCCCCCGACATCTTCAAGCAGGCCGAGTTCTGCTCTATGTGCGGGCCCAAGTTCTGCGCCATGCAGATCTCGCGCCACCTGGGGGAGGAGACGGCGAGGCAAGTGCAGGCCGAGCAGGAGAAGCTTAACGAAATTCGTGGAGGGTAGGACCAGGTGATGACACCCGCCGAGTTCAGGAAGCGACTAGGCCAGTTGCAGGAGGTCATTACGCGTGGTCTGCACTACTACGCCGCCTGGACGAACCTCCTCCTTCGTGAAGAGGGCAAGGTCTCCTGGTCTCTCGAAGAGCAGAACCAAGTCCTGGGGCGGTTCAAGGGGTTCTTTACGCCGGTCGGGTTCGCCCTTCTTCACATGGCGTTTATTGAGTTCAATAAGGTGTTCGACACAGACCCCAAGGCTGCTAGCCTCTGGAATCTTCTAGGAGCCGCAGGGCAGGATACGAGCCTCGTATCCGATCGCACGCCGGCGGACGTGGCTGCAGTCTCCAGGCAGTCTCGGCAGAGCAGGAAGATGTTGACGGCGCTGAAGCGGAGGAGAAATCAGCAGTTGGCGCACGTGGATGCAGACCCCGCGCCAGTTGATCCTATACTAAAGAAAGACTTCGATGATCTCGTTGAGCACGTTGTTTCGGCGTTCAACTGGCTGTCGACAACACATGATGGCCGCGTGATCAGTTGGGAACAGTCGCTACAGAGGGTTGAGCGGGACACCTCGCAAATACTCGACATGTGCGTGGAGCAGCTGCGTAGACAACGCTCGACAGCGGAGGACACTCGGTCGTGAAGTGAGGGAGGATCTCATCGTGGCCATGGAAGACTACTTGGAGATCGCCGGCAAGAGGTTTCGCTCTCGCCTGATGGCGGGCACCGGCAAGTACCGCAGCACCGAGGAGATGCTGGCCGCCCTCGCCGCCTCGGGGGCGGAGATCGTGACCGTGGCCATCCGCCGCCTCAACCTGGACAATCCCAAGGAGAAGACGTTGCTCGACCTCATCGACTGGAGCAGGTACACTATCCTGCCCAATACCGCCGGTTGTCGCACGGTGGAGGAGGCCCTGTTCACCGCCCGCCTGGCGCGCGAGGTCACCGGCTCCCGTTGGATCAAGCTGGAGGTGATCCCCGACCCCAAGTACCTCCTTCCCGACGCCGCGGGCACGCTGGAGGCCGCCAAGGTGCTCGTCGGCGAGGGCTTCACTGTTCTGCCTTACATCCACGCCGACCCCATCCTGGCCCGCCGTCTGGAGGAGATGGGTTGCGCCACCGTCATGCCCCTGGGCTCGCCCATCGGCTCGGGTCGGGGCATCTTCACCCTGGAGGAGATTCAGATCATTGTGGAGGAGGCCAGGGTGCCGGTGGTGGTGGACGCTGGCCTGGGGGTGCCATCCGATGCCTCTCTAGCCATGGAGATCGGGGCCGACGCCGTGCTGGTCAACACGGCTATCGCCGAGGCGCAAGACCCTGCCCTCATGGCTGAGGCCTTCCGCCTGGGGGTGGAGGCCGGGCGGCGGGCCTACCTGGCGGGGCGCATCCCCAAGAAGGCCTACGCCTCCGCCAGCAGTCCGATCGAGGGCGTGGCCCGACCGGCCGCTGGTTCCTGATGAAGCTGCCTATACCCTGCCTGGCGCTCATCACCGATCGCCACCTGTGCCGGGGCCTGTCGCTGGGCGAGGCAGTGGCGCGAGCGGTCGCTGGCGGCGTGAACGTGGTGCAAGTGCGGGAGAAGGACCTGACGGCGGCCGAACTCGTCCCGCTGGCCGACCGCCTGCGGGCGATAACGCAGGGCAAGGCCCTCCTGATCGTGAACGGGCGTCTCGATGTGGCCCTGCTCTGCGCCGCCGACGGCGTGCATCTGCCGGAAAGGGGCCCCTCGGTGGCCGCGACCCGCCGCCTGGCGGGCGATCGGTTCATCATTGGGCGCTCGGTGCATGGCGTGGCGGAGGCGGTGAAGGCTGAGGACGAGGGCGCGGACTACGTGCAGGTGGGGGCCATCTTCCCTACCCGCTCCCATCCCGGCCTGTCCCCTGCTGGCCCGGCCCTCCTGGAGAGCGTCGCCGCCAGGGTGACCATCCCCATCGTGGCGGTGGGCGGCATCACCGCCGAGAACGTGGGTCAGGTGATGCAAGCGGGGGCCAGGGGCGCGGCTGTCATCTCGGCCATTCTCGATTCGCCTTCGCCGGCAGCGGCGGCGCGACGGCTGGCCGAAGCGATGGTCGAGGCGGCGGCAGCGCCTGCCCGGAGGACGAAGGCGTGATCACCCTCACTGTCAACGGCGAGAGGCGAGAGCTGGCGGCGCCCACCAAGCTCACTGCTTTCCTGGAGACGCTCGGCATCAACCCCCGCTACGTGGCCGTGGCCCACAACGGGGCCGTGCTCGAGCGCGAGCGATGGTCGGAGGTCGTCCTTCAGGACGGCGACGTGCTGGAGATCGTGCGCATGGCGGGCGGCGGCTGAGGGAGGTTCGGCATGGCAGCTCCCGATGTGATCATCGTTGGCGGTGGCGTCATCGGCTGCGCCATCGCCTATTATTTGGCCCAGGCGGGCGTCCAGGTGACCATCGTCGAGCGGGGGGAGGTCGGTGGCGAGGCGTCGGGGGCCTCGGCGGGCCTTCTGGCTCCGCTGGAGCTGACCATCCAGCATGGCCCTCTGCACGACCTCTGCCTGGCCAGCCTGCCGCTTCACCCCCCGCTGGCCGAAACGCTTCGGGAGGAGACGGGCATCGACGTCGAGTACATGCGCTCCGGCATCCTGCGCGTGGCCTTGAGCGACGACGACGCCGCTGACCTGCGTGCCCTCGTGAAGAGCCAACCGCCGGAGGGCGTGATGGAGTGGGTGGCCCCAGAGGCGCTGCGCCAACTGGAGCCGCGATTGACGGCGGCCCGTGGTGGCGTGTACTCCCCTCAGTACCACCAGGTGAACGCCCATCGCCTGACCCAGGCCCTGGCTCAGGCGGCGGTGGCCCACGGCGCTGGCCTACGCCAGAACGTGGCGGTGACAGGGCTTGCCACCAGCGGCTCGCGGGTGACGGGCGTGCGCACGGGCGATGAGAGGATGATGGCCGGGCAGGTTGTTCTCGCCGCCGGCTCCTGGACCGCTGGCCTCGGCCGCCGATTGGGCGCGGCCCTGCCGGTGAAACCGATGCGGGGGCAGATGCTGGCCTTCCCCGACTTCTCCTCGCCGCTGAGGCACATCCTGTTGGGAAAGGATGGCGGCTACCTCGCGCCCAAAGCCAACGGCTTCCTCTTCGTCGGGTCGACAGTGGATGACGTGGGCTTCCGCAAGAACACCACCGCCAAGGGCCTCGCCGGCCTGCGCCGGATGGCCGCCACGCTGGTGCCCAGCCTGGCCCACGCCGAGGTGGCCACGGACTGGGCTGGCCTGCGGCCGGGCTCCCCCGACGGCCTGCCCATTCTCGGGCCTGTGCCCGGCTGGGAAGGGGTGAGCGTGGCGAGCGGCCACTTCCGCAAGGGCATCCTCCTGTCGCCGATCACCGGCCGCCTGATGGCCCAGTGGCTGACGCAGGGGAAAACGGAGATCTCGCTGGAGCCGTTCAGCCCGTCGCGGTTCGTGCTCTAGGGATCGTCGATCCTCTCGGCTAGCCGCCGCGCCGCCTCCCGCACGTCGGGGGCGGCCACCACCGCCCCGATGACCGCCACCAGGTCGGCCCCCGCCGCCAGGACGGCGTCGATGTTCTCCTCGCTGATGCCGCCGATGGCCGCCACAGGGATGCGAACGGCCTGCTTGACGGCGCGGAGCGTCTCCAGGCTGGCGGGTCGGGTATCCGCCTTGGAGTCGGTGGGAAACAGGCGGCCCACCGAGACGTAGCTGGCGCCGTCGGCCTGGGCGCGCAGGGCCTCTTCAACGTTGTTGGCCGAGCAGCCGATGATCGCCGCCGGCATCAGCCGCCGCACGATGCTCACTGGTAGGTCCTTCTGGCCGACGTGCACGCCGTCCGCCTCCGCCGCCAGGGCCAGGTCTACGTGATCGTTGATGATCAGAGGGACGCCAGCCTGGGCGCAGACCTCTTTCAGCCTTCGGGCTACCGTCAGTTGCAGGCCCTTCTCGCGCTGCTTGTCCCGAAGCTGGACAAGCCTGGCCCCGCCCTCGATGGCCTGGCGCGCTATCTCCTCCTCCGGGCGGCCGCCGGCCACGTCCGGGTCGATGATGACGTAAAGCCCTCGTGGTAGAGAGGCAGTTCTATCTTTCATGGCAGACCCTGCAATAGAATGGTAGCAAACCGCGTTCTGTGCTGAAAGTCAATGCAGCGATATCGGCGAGCCCTTCTGATAATTGGCGTCTTCCTCGTGCTGTGGGGGGCCCTTTTTGCTGGGCTATGGGCCAACAGGTACACGCGGGTTGCCTTGACCACTGCTTCCATAATGCCCGACCTGTTCGTTGATGTGCCAGTAACCCCCCTGAAGCTGATGGCCTCCGAGCCCATTAAGGAAGAGGTGACCTTCTCCTATGGCTCGGAGGAGGTGGTGGCCGATATCTATCGGCCCGACGATGGCGGTCGCCACGGCGCGATGGTGGTGGTCATCGGCGCGGCCCCGCAGGCGCGCACCGACCCGCGGGCGGTGCGTCTGGCCCAAAATGCCGCCCGCGCTGGCGTTGTGGTGATGATCCCCGAGCTGAAGCACCTTCTGCGCGACGAGCTGGTGCCGGAGGAGATCGAGGCGCTGGTGGCTGCCTTCCGCTACCTGAAGGGGCGGGAGTTCGTGGACGGCGAGCGGATGGGCTATCTGGGGTTTTCGGTGGGGGCAGGCATGGCCCTGGTAGCGGCCAGTGATCCCCGCATCAGCGACGATGTCGCCTTCTTCGCCTCCTTCGGTGGCTACTACGACCTGCGCGACGTGATCGTCGCCGTCACCAGCCAGACCATCGCCTACAACGGCCAGCGGGAGGACTGGCACCCCGACGCCAAGACGGTGCAGGTTCTGCGGCGCAGCCTCATCTACTACGTCGATGACGCCGCCGACCGCGACATCCTGAGCCGCGTCTTCCTGGAGGATGACCAGTCGGCCAGGCAGGAGGTGGGCGAGCTCTCTCCCCGCTCGCGCGTCATCTTTGAGCTGCTGGACAACCACGACCCCGACCGGGCTCAGGAGCTGCTGGCCCAGCTCTGGCCGGAGGACGCTGCTACCCTGCGGCGGCTTTCCCCCAGCGCCGGCAT
>Ga0315279_10010151_pt1 | contig 11112 bp, 9 predicted proteins | sample YL17G06_20_MG_FD_203694 | JGI IMG/M metagenome (GOLD analysis project Ga0315279, IMG submission 203694) | Sediment microbial communities from Yellowstone Lake, YNP, Wyoming, USA - YL17G06_20 | ecosystem: Environmental > Aquatic > Freshwater > Lake > Sediment | place: USA: Wyoming | collected...
ATCGATGAGGCACGTAGATGGCTCATAGACCATGGCTTCCTAGAAGTCCAAGTTCCCATCCTGGTAACCGCGGCCGTTGAAGGAGGTTCCACCCTCTTCGAGGTCAAGTACTTCGATCAGAAGGCCTACCTCACCCAGAGCTGGCAGCTCTACGCCGAAGCTTTGATCTCCAGCGTAGGGAAGATCTTCACCCTTGCACCATCATTTCGCGCCGAAAAATCCAGAACCAGAAGACACCTAACCGAATACTGGCATTTGGAAGTCGAAGAACCTTGGCTTGACCTGGATGGTCTCATGCGCCTTGAGGAAGAACTTGTGACACACATGGCTCAGAGAATGCGAGAGCTGATGCCAGAAGAACTAGGACTACTTGGCCGCAAACCAGAAGACCTTACGAAGGTGAAACCCCCATTTCCAAGAATAACATACGATGAAGCTGTAAGCCTCATCCAGAAATCCAGACCGGACTTCAAATGGGGAACAGACATGGGTTGGGAAGAGGAAAAAGTGCTCACCGAGAATTTCGACACACCCTTCTTCGTCAACCGCTATCCGAAAAGAGTGAAGGCATTCTACCACATGCCAGATCCCCAAAACCCAAAGGTCACACTATCCGCCGACCTGCTCGCACCTGAAGGATACGGTGAGATAACAGGAGGAGGCCAACGGATCCACGACCTCAACCAGCTATTGGCCAGAATCAAGGAGGAGGGTTTGAAAGCCGAAGACTACAAATGGTATGTCGACCTCCGACGGTATGGGACGGTCCCTCATTCCGGGTTCGGGATGGGCGTCGAACGAACATTGACCTGGATCTGCAAACTAGAGCACATCAGAGACAGCATCGCCTTCCCACGTCTGATTAATCGAATCTACCCTTAACCAAGACAAGGGACCCCGCATATGCTACGAATAAGAACGATGCACATCGAGGACATACCCTTCGCGCTTAGACTATCGGACCAAGAGAACTGGGGAATGACTCAGAACGATCTGCGGAGAATACTACGTCTGAACCCACGCGGCAGCTTTCTGGCATACGATGGAACGAGAAAACTTGGTCTAGCGACCACGACAAGCTTTGGAAAGAAAGTTGCTTGGATCGGTAACGTGATCGTCGAGAAACGACTTCGGGGAAAACACATCGGACACCGCCTAGGAGAACATGCAGTCACCTACCTCAAGAAATCCAAGATCCAACACGTAGCACTCTACGCTTATGATCAAAACGTCGAATTCTATGAGAATCTAGGCTTTGTTAAGGACAGACAGTTTCTCAGGATGAAACGCAGAGCATCAGAAGTGCGTTATTCGAAATATGACTTTGGGTACAAACTCAACTTTTGTCGACTTCTATCAGTGGATAGAAAGGCGTTCGGAGCAGACAGGTCTCAGCTGATCCGTCTCCTAGCGAGTGAAGAAAATACTTGGTGCTTGGGTATCACACGTGGCTTGGAGTCTGCAGCCTATCTCATTATCAAAAGATTTCCTAACGATTCCGAGTTCGGGCCTTGGGTCGGCATCAAAACCGAGAAGGATGAACTCCGTAGCATGCTTCGCGCGGCGCTGGCGAAAACTGGCAGAAATCCAATAGAGGCCTCTTGCCTGCGAAATAACAGTCGAGCTCTTGATCTCCTGAAGTCTCATGGGTTCAGAACGGTCACGGAAGGTTACCGGATGTACTATGAAGAGCGGCCGCACCTTGGTGATGACCGCGCACAGTATGCGCTGGGTTTCCTTGACAAAGGGTAATGAGCGATTGCGGCTAGACCGCTGCTTGTTGGACTACAGCCGCTAGTTCCGGCGCGGACTTGCCGAGCTTCCTGTCGAGTGCCGCTTTGATCAAGCCATAGTATGGTGGTGAGGGTCTGGCTGGTCTCGATTTGAATTCTGCGTGAAATTGTGTCCCCAAATAGTAGTATTTGTCTGAAAGCTCAAAGATTTCCATTCGTGTGCCGTCGATGCTTCTTCCCGAAAATGTGCCTCCGCCTTTCGCAATCTTGTCGATATAGGCTGGGTTGACTTCGTACCTGTGCCTATGTCTTTCGGAGATAATATCGGCTCCGTAGAGGAGACTGGCGGTTGTTCTTGGCGTGATTCTGATTTCATGAGTTCCCAACCTCATGGTTGCGCCCTTCGAATCAACAGCGCGTTGCTCAGGCATCAAGTCGATGACTGGGTGAGGTGTCTTGGGCTCGATCTCTGTGCTGTTGGCGCTTTTTAACCCCAAATGTCGCGAATACTCCACCACGGCGAGCTGGAATCCGAAACAGATTCCAAGTGTCGGGATGTCGTTTTCACGGGCATAGCGTAATGCGGCGATCTTACCTTCCGTTCCCCTCGAACCAAAGCCACCTGGCACTAGGATCCCGTCGAACTGAGATAATATCGCACAATTAGATGGCTCATTCTCGAAAAGTTCAGTCTCAATCCAATCAATCTCGACTTTTGCATCGCAGGCGCCTCCCGCGTGTTTCAAGGCTTCATTCACGCTCACATAGGAGTCGGCGAGTTCAGCATATTTGCCGCACATTGCTATCCGAACGACATGTCGGGGGTTTGAGATACGATCAACTATCCGATTCCAGTCACTCCAATCGACGCTCCGCTGTTCCAGACCAAATCGTTCGGTGAGGAATTCACCCATTCCCTGTGAGTCCAGATCTAAGGGAGCACGATATACGACGGGCGCGTCGGGTGAGGCGAAGACTGCTCGCTCTTCCACGTTACAGAATAATGCAATCTTCTTCTTGGGACCAGGGAATAGGGGGCCGGTGCTTCTGGCAACTATCAAATCAGGTTGAATGCCGATTCTACGCATTTCCTGCACACTATGTTGGGTTGGCTTGGTCTTCTGCTCACCCACGACATCTAGAACTGGAACTAGTGTGACGTGGGCGAAGAGGACTCTACTTTGGCCTTCCTCTAACCTAAGCTGCCGAGCCGCTTCCAAGTACGGAAGACTCTCGATGTCTCCGACTGTCCCACCGACCTCAATCATCAGAACTTGGGGTTGTTCCTTAGCAGCTATCCCTCTGATGACCAGCTTGATCTCATCGGTTATGTGTGGAATAATCTGAACACATTGTCCAAGGAAGTCGCCCCGACGTTCCTTGTTGATCACTGAAGTGTAGATTTGGCCGGTGGTGGTATTGTGGTCGCGTGTGAGATTGAGATCAAGGAAGCGTTCGTACGTTCCCAAATCCATGTCGATCTCCCCGCCGTCATCAGTGACGAATACTTCTCCGTGGGTGACCGGATTCATTGTCCCGGCATCTACGTTCAAGTATGGGTCAATCTTCATCGCGGAGACTTTGTAGCCTCTAAGTTGGAGAAGTTTCGCGATTGAAGCGGTCGTTATGCCCTTGCCAATTCCCGACATGACGCCGCCGGTGACGAACAGAAATCGCGTATCTATCGGCATAAATCACACGAAGCAATCGCGTAACTTAAACCTTCTCCGATATGAAACGGAGAAGTTGAATGCTTATCGTGCGAAAGTGCTCGAATCACACAGGTCTACTGTTTTGGTACTTGACCCTTCAGTCGTCTGATCTCCTGGTTGATGAGATTCAGAGCGACGCGTGCAGTTGAGATCGCTTGATCTAGAGATTGTGAACTCTCTGCGCTCCAAATCTTTGCGGCTCCCTGCGCCGTCTGCAAACCAAGCTGACTAAGGTAGACTGCCCCAGCGCTATCAAAAACCAAACCTGCGGTAACAAGCCCTTTGAGCGCATCAGCTTCATGCTGCGAGAGCTGCAGAGCAGTTCGTTGCTTTGCTGTTTCTGGGGAAGCTGAGTCTGCTTTCAAGAGTTTTATCAAGACGCTTGGACCGGGTGGGACGGAAGTTCCATACTCTGATTTCGCCGATTCCTCAAGTTTACGCAGCTGCTCTATCCTCGCGACTGCATCCGTAACCGTGGTGAGGCTCTTTGTGATGCTGAGAAAGGATTGGACAACTTGGCTTTGGGGATTCATCCGGTATAGGGTTACTGCGCCGACGTGTCGTGAAGGGGCAATCGCCTTCATCCTCTCAAGGTCATTCCAAACCCTGTAGAGGGTAGTGCGCCCGATTCCGGCTCTCTGAGCTATCTCGGTCTTGGTCAGGTCTTCCTGAGGCCGTTGGGCTAAGATGGTGAGAACTTTGAATTGAGGACTCTTCGAAAGTACTTCCATGAAAGCTATGGCTTCTTCGGCTGGCAATTATCGCTCGCGTTGTATGGGTAGGCCAGACGGTATATTAATGTTCACTTTTTCAAACATCAGAGTATCATCCATACTGATAAGATAGAGGCGTTTCTCCATGCCCGCCATGGCCCAAAACGACAAGCTGCCCATCATAAGAGAGCAAATACTCCTCACAGTATGGAAGCTCAAGGGCATCGGTGAGGCTGCAATCAAAGAGGAAGTGCTGAGGGCAGAAATGGGCACCGAGACATCATCAGAGACTTGGGCTAGTGAAATAGAACAACTTCACCAACAAGGATTCCTGGAGAAGAACAACGTCAATGGCAAGATAACGATTTCCTTGACCCCGCTCGGCCTAGCCATCCTCAGGCAAATCGAAGAAGACCACTTGCAGGAGCTGAAGTGAAGCCGACATAACGCGAGCGCCAGCGAGACCACCAACTTGCATTCTAACTACAGACCGATTATTCACGCACTGTCATTAGCCGTACCGATTGTTGTGGAGGGAACTTCCCGAAACGTCTCCGTTGCCTTGCTGTTGGCCATTACTGCGGGTTTCACTATTTCCGAACTCGTCCGGTTCAAGGGCAGCAAAGTCCCACTCATCACGCCCTTCACCTTACGGATGAGTCGACCCGAAGAACAAGTGCACTTCATCATCAAACCAATCTACCTTGCCATCGGAATTATCGTTGCTTTGCTGATCTTTCCGAAGAACATCGCATTCGCTTCAATCATTATCGTTGGAGTTGGGGATCCCGTAGCTGCCTATGTCGGTCGCAAAATTGGGCATTTGCACGTGGGACAAAAGACGCTGGAAGGATTCATGGGCGGTCTTATAACGTCGTCACTCATCGCATCTCTATTTGTCTCACCTGTCGCCGCATTCGTAGGCTCGGTTGCAGCGATGTGTCTGGAACTTCTAGGGATTATTGACGACAATCTCACGATGCCGATTGGAGCAGGCGTAGTAATGCTCCTATTCACAAATCTCTAACATCTAGTTTACATAGTGCGGGAGTCAATGACATCTCGGACAGCTAGTTGAAGTAGATTTCTGCTGGTGTTTTGTAGTTAAGGCTTCTGTGTGGTTTGTGGTTGTAGGCTTCTCGGAAGCGGTCTAAGTTGTTGAATCTTGGGTAGTAGAGTTCGAATGTTTGCCAGAAACGTTCTATCTTACCTTGTGTCGTAGGTTTTCCAGTGGAACCGAGGATATGCTCGATGCCATGTTTCAGGCAGAAGTTCGTGAATCTGCCTGGACCGTCGTTGCTCCAGTATTGCGTGCCATGATCGGATAGGATCTGCTTTGGGGTTCTACCCTCGGCTAGGGCTTCCTCCAATGTCTCTAGAACGCTCTCCGTTGTGTTTTCCGGGCATAGGGAGGCTGCTGGGATGTATCTGGAGCAGTCGTCTAGGAATGCGATTAGGTATTGGTGGTCGTAGTATTTGATGTCCGTCTGCCATAGGCTGTCTGGGTGGGCTCGTTGGAATCGGATGAATGTCCGTTGCTTTCTGGGCTTGTATGACTTTGTGATTAAGCCGTTGCGTTTGAGGGTCGTGTATGCGGAGCCGCAGCTTACTTTGATGCTTTCTCGCTGGTTGAGGTATGCGGCGATGGCTTCATGGCACCAGCCTTCCTGCTGTCTGATCTGAATGACGCGGAGGATGGTTGTTTCGGGTAGATGATGGATTTTGTGGGGCCGTCTGGATGTGTCGATCAGCCCCTCCCATCCTTTCCTCTGGAAACGATTCCACCAATCATGAATCGTACTTTTCGGTATCCTCGCATGCTCTGAGACCTTTCTCACCGGCCAATCTTCCTGGAGTCTTCTGATGCACCATCTGCGCAGCCTCTGCTGGTCTCTTGCTTGATCCATCATCTGGACGCTCTTTCATCGCATTAGCCCAGCTTGTCCGAAATGTCTTTGACTTCTGCAATCTAGTTTACATAGCGATACACAAATGTACGACGTAGCTCTCAGCAAATGGTTGGATTCGGATCGAAGACGGATTGATGATGAATCCTTTAAGTTCAGAGCGCTCTCAGCCGGCGCGGTGATGGCATTCGACGGGCAGTCTGAGATTCATTTTCCCCGTCGAAACTAACCTACAGAACTTGGTATTTGTTATCAAAGCTTAAATGCAGTGTATAGCCTGCACCGGGGGGACACTGAGTGACGTGCGTAGTAGTCGTCGGCGGATTTCTTGGGGATATAGGTAACGGCGATATCGTCGCAAACCTTGCCGTAAGTAACAAACGATCAGTGATTGGTCGGGTGGATGATGTAGTTTGACTGTCACGGTTGTTGTGGGCGCGCAGTGGGGGGACGAGGGAAAGGGACGTGTAATAGACTACTTAGCATCGAAGGCTGATTTGGTTGTTAGATTTCAGGGAGGCAACAATGCTGGTCATACAGTGGTCAACGATCTGGGAACCTTCCGACTGCATCTAGTTCCTTCGGGGATATTCTACCCGAAGGTACGCTGCCTCTTAGGAGCCGGGACAGTAATTGATCCTGCCTATTTGCTCCAAGAAATCGCGAGCCTAGAGAAGGCGGGAGTGAGTACGTCCAATCTATGGCTTGACCGACGAGCGCACTTAGTGTGGCCCTATCATCGGCTGCTAGATGGCGCACGAGAACATGGTAGCAAGCTGGGCACGACACGCAGAGGAATCGGACCGGTCTATAGCGACAAACACGCCTATAGAGGAGTTAGAGTCGGTGATCTGATTCATCCTGAATTTCTGCTACAGCGCCTTGAAGATGTGTTGCCCCTCAAGAATCACGAGATGGCTTACTATGGCTTGCCGCCATTGGAGCTTGGGAATCTCTTAGCTGAAGCTAAGGAATGGAGGCAGAAATTGTCCAGTAGAATCGTAGACTCGGTACCTCTTGTGCGCCGAGCGATTGAGTCTGGTCAGCAAGTTCTTCTTGAGGGCCAGTTGGGTGTGATGCGTGACATCGATTGGGGCATATACCCCTATAGCACGGCCTCTTCGCCTACGGCGGGCGGCGCATGTAGTGGCTCGGGGATTCCTCCGCGGTTCATAAGCGAGGTGATTGGGGTGGCGAAAGCTTACTCCACATCAGTCGGTGGAGGACCTTTCCCCACTGAGCTTTTGGACGACGACGGCGACAAATTGCGGCGGCTTGGTGAGGAATACGGGGCCACAACTCGACGTCCGCGTCGATGTGGCTGGTTTGACGCGGTTGCTCTGCGATATGCGGTCTGGCTTAATGGCTTGAGTGCCCTTGCAGTCACGAAGCTCGATGTGCTAGATTCCTTCGAGAAAATCCGGCTCTGCACAGCTTACCGCCTCGGAGACCAAGTCGTAACCGACATGCCTGATACGGTCGCTCAGGATCAAGTAGAACCCGTGTACGAAGAGTGGCCAGGCTGGAAAGCATCCACCCGTGAAGCGCGCGACTGGGACGCATTACCGAGCGCCGCGCAAACATACTTGAAACGCATAGATGAGTTGGCTGGCATACCCATCCGATATGTGTCAGTCGGTCCACATCGCGAACAGATAATCTGTGTGTGATTTGCTAAAGATACGGGAGACTGATGGATCTCAGGACTTCATATTCCTAATCAGCCAAGCGTCAATCGACGTAATGTGTTTGAACGAGCCTGAGATAGGGGACACGATCAACCCTGCAGGAACAGCTGCCACGACCAGATTGACCAGATTGTACAGGCCAGTGAAGAGAAGGGTATAGGTCAATACCATGGTGTCGCTGGTGAAATGCCAACCAGTCGATTTCTCTAAAGTGAATCTGGCAAAGCTGAGATAGTCAGCTCCAAAGAAGACCGGCGCCACATAAACCAGCACTAGGTAGTTTGCGGCCAGCATTGCGGCGACTCTCAAGAGAATCCCTCCCCCAAGCATTGTGGACAACCCCAAAGTCGGGTGCACTCCCGCTCCTTTCAATCTGCGATAGACCTGACTGCCTAGCCAGAACCCCAGCAGCGTTGACAATACGGCTGCGAATTTCAATGCAGGTCCTAAGGGTGCGTCGGCTCCGCGAACGTTGAGGAACAGCCATTGTATGACCGCCGCGATGATGGCTGAGGTTGGCCCGAAAAGAAAGAAAGCGATCAGAATTGGAATTTCGGAGAAATCGATTTGAAGATATGGAATGAGTGGAAAAGGAATCTCAGCGTTCGCCAACGTCATAAGAGCCGCCAATGTGGCGAAGACAGCAGCTCCTGCGAGGGAGACGGTTACTCTTGGCGCAGTTCGGTTCTCGTTCATGTTGGCCGTGGCAAACTTCGCATCTACTTATAATAGAGTTTCTACTCATTTCTGGGTGAGGCCTTTCGCCGGCTTCTCACCAGCCATGCACACTTCCTGAAGGATTCCTACAGCAGTTCGGACAGATGTGTAGGCTTTGCGGGGATCTGCCGGGAAGGAGGACTTTGCGGCTTGGAGGGGCTTACGGGCTGCTGCTGTCGTAGGAAAAGGCCTTTGCGAGCGCGTCAACTATGATTTGATTTCGCTCTGGCGTCGATGACGCTTCCCCCTGTTACAGTGGTGAACGTCTGGAGTGGGGGTATGAGTAGTAGTTCCTTTGGGTTATGGAGGTGGGGGGCGTAGTTTTGTGGGGAAAACATGTTACTTTGCCATGGAGAAAGCCGTGGCTGACGGTTACTGTACAGTGACCGATTTGGCGAGATTTCTAGGAAAGTCAGGATCGTATCCTTTCCTCACTGACATATAGTACGCGAATAGTTGAAGCGGTATAATGTAGACGATCGGAGTTAGAAGTGATGGGATGCCTGAAGGCAGTTTCAATGTTTCGTCCGATAGTTGCGTAATCTCGCCATTTCCCTCATCGACAAGACTGATGATTTTGGCTCCTCGTGCCTTCATTTCCATGACGTTGCCGATAACCTTCGTGTACACTTCATCCTTTGGCGCCACAAAAACAACTGGGTAACCGTCCTCGATTACGGAGATGAAACCGTGTTTCGACTCTCCGGCGGGATATGCTATTGCGGGAAGGTAGGATAGTTCAAGCAACTTCAACCGCCCCTCAAGGGCCGTGGCGACACTTACTCCCCTTCCAAGAAAGCAAAAACTGCCTTCGTTTGAGTACTTCTCAACTATCCGTTTAACTGGCTCCTGCTGAGTCGAGAGTACGGTTGAGATGCAAGTAGGCAACTCGTTGAAACCCACTTCAATGTTCTCTAGGTCCTTTTGGCTCGCAGTCCCTCTCTTGCGTGCGAGTGCGACAGCGATCTTGAGTAGGACTGAGAGTTGTGCGGTGAAGGTTTTCGTGGCTGCGACGCCCATTTCAGGCCCCGAGTTCTGGCCAATGTAAACATCGGATAGCCTTGTGAGCGTGGAACCCATCGTGTTACTGATTCCAAGAATCGTTGCGCCTCTGTCCTTTGCACCTCGGAGGGCGCCCAGTGTGTCTGCGGTTTCTCCGGATTGACTTACAGCAATAACCACCGTTTCCGAATCAACCAATGCTCCGTAACCATCGATGAACTCTGAGGCAACCACGGGGGTCACCTGAATTTTCGCTAGGTTAGCGAAGGCATGGGCAGCGGCTAAGCAAGCGTGATATGACGTGCCACAAGCAAGTAAGTAAATCCTCTTCGCACGGTTCATCGCTGAGGCCATAAGTTCCAGATAGATCGGATGTGTTCGAAGGGCATCCCGGACGCTCATAGGCTGCTCGTGAATCTCCTTCAACATGAAGTGTGGAAAACCTGTCTTGACGGCGGTTTCTGGGTTCCATTCCACGTTGAAAGCTTTCCGATGTACTTCCTCACCGCTCTCGATCTTCAGAATTCTTGCTTCAGTAGCTGTCAAGACGGCCATCTCATCATCTTCAAGAGTAATCGCTTGCCTAGTTCTCGAGAGGAAAGCCGGGATGTCTGATGCGCAATAGTTACCGTTGGTGCCGGTTCCGATTACGAGGGGACTTTCCTTTCTCACGCAGACTACTTTGTCAGGTTCCATCGACGATATCAATGCGAGAGCGTAGGCGCCCTCGAGTCTAGTGGCAGTTAGTCGGACTGCTTCAACGAACCCTCTTCCTGACTTGAGGTTCTCTTCAACTAGATGCGCTATCACCTCTGTATCTGTTCTTGACTTGAAGTGGTGGCCTGTGGCCTCCAGCTCCTGCTTCAGCGGCATGAAGTTCTCTATTATGCCATTGTGTACGACCGCAACTGTGTCGTTGCAGTCGGTGTGAGGGTGCGCGTTCTCCCTGGAAGGGGCGCCATGTGTGGCCCAGCGTGTATGTCCAATCCCCACGAGACCCGTTAGAGTACTTATTCGTAGTTCGGTCTCAACCTCATCGATCTTACCCTTGTCCTTCTTCACCACAATCTTGCCATCTATGATGGCGGCTTCGCCGACCGAATCATAGCCGCGATATTCCAGTCGTTTCAAACAGTCATAGAGCACAGGACCAACTTGCCCCGTCTTCAGTACGCAGGCTGCAATTCCGCACATGGCATGTTCACCGGTGTATCGAGAATTCGCCGAGCAACGTGATTTTCGGTGATAAGGATTCCTGTAAGGTTGATTTAATGAATCGAACCCGATCGACCTAAAGTACACAGGAAATCAGTTCTAAATGACCAAAATCCAGTTTAATAGTGAAAAACTAATATGACTAAAACAATTCATCCGTTCAACGGATCAAGTGAGGATTTCGCAACAATTCCAAAAAAGACCATTTCAGTGTGTTTCAGCCCATTTTGGAGTTTGCTCGTGAAAGCTTGCATCTTTATGTTGATTCGCGAACTGTTCCGACTTGACCCGTACCCCACACCAGTCAAAACGCGCCTTTAATAATCGTGACTCCAAACCTCTCGACGATCATTCATGTCTTACCTCGTGATGAAGGAAAGGCAGACCAGCCGATTAGTGCCCGCGCGCATCGTCTCTGATCCTAG
>Ga0315279_10010152_pt1 | contig 11112 bp, 14 predicted proteins | sample YL17G06_20_MG_FD_203694 | JGI IMG/M metagenome (GOLD analysis project Ga0315279, IMG submission 203694) | Sediment microbial communities from Yellowstone Lake, YNP, Wyoming, USA - YL17G06_20 | ecosystem: Environmental > Aquatic > Freshwater > Lake > Sediment | place: USA: Wyoming | collected...
AGTATTGTAAATACAAATACGTTGAATTGTAGTGCTTTAGGGGGGTTGTAGTTAAGTATTTGAGTGTAGAGAGTTTGGGGTTTAGCTTGTTCCCCAAACATTAGAGCATGAATCACTACACACATCCCCGCCAGTCTGCCAAGTTCCAGGCTGATTCGCCTTATAGCCGCTTATCCGGAACTCTACTGCCGTGCCGTCACTGTAGCTGCCGCCCTCTGGTTGACTTATAGTAAGACCGTAGGTTGAATTTCCATTGACAGATTTAGTGAGGGCACTGGCAACCTCATTACTGCTTATTAGAACTGTCACTAGAGTACCATCAGGCGCCGGCGAACCATCGAGCTGAACAGTCCCATGGAAGCGGCACGGCAGACCAGGAGGTTGTCCCTGAGCTGAAGCGACAGATAGTAAGAGTAAGAGTGAGACCGCCATCATAATAAGGAGGAATTTTGTACAACCAATAAAGCTAGTCATTTGATTTGAGTATTTCTTCATATGCTTTTTCTCTCGTCGATTTGCCGGGGAATCGGGTTGAACCGTTACGACGATTATTAACACAGAGTTGGGACCGACGAACTGTCTTCACAACGTACGATAGCCCGTCTCCCTCCGAGCCACGCTGAAAGTAGTCGCCTATTTGCAGCCATTCTTAGCGGATTCTTTCCACCAGCGAAGCGGATAGTCCAGCATATAGCTCCCTATTCAAATATGCTTAGATTCTATCAAATTTCGGTTCGATAGACAATGACGAAGCACTACAAGGCGCCCGGAAATCGCGTGTAGCTGTCAGCTTCAAGATGTCTTGCAGAAGGCTGGCCTTGGCGACCCTTTTTCAAGTTGCACTAGTACTGAAGCAAGCCAGCGTTCCACATTTGATACACTCATCGGCTCGTTAGAGGCAGGGTAGTGCAGGTTCATTAAGTGACATGGGCAACCCAAAGCGCTACAGGGCATCGTTGGCTGAAGTGCCAGAGCAGGTTTAGGCCGGTTAGTCTGCTCACCTATAGCTTTGTTCTATTTGGGCCCACTAACTTTTCTTGGTTGCCAGCAGCTCGACCAATAGGCTAGGGCTAGCTCTGGCCTCAACCTTGCTTCAGCTCCACATTTTCTGCATAGAAGGATAATACTGTCTAGGGCAAGTTTTATGCCAAAGTTCTCGCCACCGCACACTCCACAGGTGATTTTATCCGGTATTGTTGCGCCAAATGTGTCCGCTGTCCTACTGTCCACTTCCCCCTCCAGGTGATTGCTTTTCAATTACCCTAGCTCAATATATTCTGGTGACATAAAAAGATTGTTAAAATAGAGTTAAGATAATGTAAATACTAAAAAATGAGGACTGGTTTGAGAATTACATAATCCTTCCAATCTTCTAGTGAGATTCGGTTGGTTTCAAGCCAACTAGGACACTGAGGATAGCATGAAAAACTACAGCTATTGTCCCACTGATACGTCTGGAGCTATTGGGAGGAACCAAATCACTGGATGAGTTTAACCGTCTGCAGAGCCGCCTCCGTGCCCTTCACCAGATGCCTGCAGATGAAGCGAACTGGGAGACAGCGATCCAGCTAGCCTTCAAACTGCGACAGGGAGCGAAGATGATACCTTACACTGATATACTCGTTGCCTGGTCTGCCATCGTTAACAACTGCACGCTGCTTCACTGTGACAGACACTTCGATCTGATAGCTGAGGCTGGCCATTTGAAGGTCAAAAGCCTCATCTCTATTGCAAGGGAATGAGTCATCGCCCAGGATCGGTCACTACCCTATACGGAATGGGCTTGAAATCGCATTCCACTTCCTGCAATGGCTTAAGAAGATAACATATCCCCATGAAAGCAGTGGGGGGCTATTCCCTTAGCTCATTTAGTTTTGGCCGTTCTAAGGTAAGGCCGGAGTAAGCCTCACTGAAGCGGTAAGCCACGTCACAGCCCTTGTCCTGGCAGTACCTACGGCACGCCTCAAGCTGTGTCTGCAGGCTCGTGCCTTCCTTCTCATGGTATTCTGTGCTGACTCTGCAATAGATAGCTGCGGTCATCATTTTTTCTCGCCGCTCTGTTAAAATGACCTGTATATCTCTCTACGATGCCCTATGCGCACAACGGTGACGAGTTGCTGGTTATCGTCAATGGTGTAAATTATTCTGTAATCACCTTGTCGTATTCGCCACAAGCCCGCAGTTTTCACCTTTTCAACGCCTCTTGGTCTCGGTGTCTGGGCTAATTCTCTTACAGCTTCAACTACTGCCTCAAAATCAGTCTTGGGCAGTTTGTCTAATGTGCGTTGTGGCCGGCGTCTCAGTTCAACCTTATACATTACTCAGTCAGTTTAGGTTCACCTTGCCGTGATTCAAGGTAAGCCGCTAAAGAGATCGTGCCCTCGGTATCTGCTAAGGAGGCCAGGCCTTCAGAGGCGTCTATCTCATCCTCCAGCTTTGCAATTATGGCCTCAGTTAGCCAATCCTTCATTGTCCTTCCCTTCAAAGCTGCGAAAGCCTTAACCCGATTGCGCAGTTCAGGCTCTATATCTAAGAAATATCTTGACCTACTGGCTGTATTTGGCATTACCTTTTCCTCCCCAATGTATTGGCTTTATTTATTATAATGATAGCCTACATAGCCACTAATGTCAATACCTGGTAGTTAATTTTTACTATTCTTCTCACCACAGATATTCAGCGGCTTGCTGTATCGTTAGTGATTCGCCCGCGCTCAACGTGTTTAGATACCGCATTGTCATTAGCGCTGATTTATGCCTTAGCTGGTCTTGGGCTGCTTTAGGATTGCCTGTTGTACGGGGCGGGATCAAAATCGACGAAAAGGGCGGGTGGGAAACCGGCATCCTCTGGATGTAATCTCCTATGAACTGAGCGAGTTTCATAGGAGGAAAAAGGATGATGATAACATTGGACGGATACCTTGAGATTGGGGAGCTGGCCAAACAGGGGATTCCCCAGCTTGAGGTAGCCCAGCGGACGGGGCTACACCGGGAGATGGTGGCCAAATACATGAAGGGGTCTGGCCCGCCGGTTTTGCGAGAGCGGCGGGAGCGGGGGAGCATACTGGATCGGTTTGAGAGATAGATAAAGAAACGGCTGGCTCAGGGGTGCACCAATGGGAAGGTGCTGCTCCGTGAAATCGAGAAGCAGGGCTATGAGGGAAGCTATACCGTACTCAAAGACTTCCTCAGGGCACTGCGGAAAAAGCAGCGCTGGCAGGTAGAGATAAGGGGGGAAGCTACCCCAGGGCTATACGCCCAGGTTGATGGAGGGCATTTCACGGCCCAGCTTCCTGACAGCTCCGTGGTAAAGCCTTATGCCTTTGTCTTCACTCTCGTCTACTCCCGAATGACCTATGTGTAGCACACTGATGATGACGTATCATTATCTTTATAACCTTAACGCTTACGACCTATGAACTCCTACGTGAGGTGCGGCCAAATTAAAGATTTGTCATATAGATAATGTGAAATGGCATGAAGCACTACATGCGCCGTTTAGGTAGCTGAGGTCAATGATCCTGTGATTGTTTTGTTTACCATCATTAACCTGAACAACGTCTACGGAGCAAAACAGTTGACATCTGGTACAAATAGTCTTATGAGGTGTTCGGCGGGAGCTTCCAATACTACCTAAAGATTTTAGTGATGTGTTGAAAAGAATACCAAGAGGTTTTACGAAGCCATGATAAGGGAGGCGGATCCCGTGAGGCGGCCAGACTCGCTATGGTCCAGCGAGCTCGGGCAGGATGGACGTCACGGTCTCTTCATCCGGTGCAAGGATGATCGTGACATCGTTGCCTTGCTTACTTAAGTAGACGCTCTGGCCTGGGGCGTTCCACCACCTCTTATCTTCAGTGTTCAGGCGGATCGGCCAGGAGTCTTTGCTCTTGTTATGAACAAAATCAAGGTAGGCATCGAAGAATTCCTGGGCATCCTGGGGTGTATCCCATGTGGAGCTAAGAACCAGCAGATCCCGTTTGTTTGCATCCTCATAGAAGACGTAGCGGTCGCCGCCCCACCCTTCAGACGCTTGGGTGGCCATTGCGCTGTCCAGAAACGCCTCCAGATAAATCCTGGTGTATAGTTCGCCCAGTACGCTGCTATCAAGCTCCGACCATCCATCACCAAGCGATCCCTTGAGGTCTGGGATAGTGACCTCTTTTGGCTGCTCGTTGGCCAGATACTTTTCAGGATGCAATATCTGCTCGGTGGACTTGGGGAGATCGGTGTATAGCTGGTTGACGGCTTGCCATCCGCCCTGCAGGGAAATGTAGGTCACAAATTCCCTCCCTTGCACGTAGGGGAACAGCAGCGTCTCTTGTATGATCGGAGGAGCAGCATCAAACGCTGTATTGTTTCCGCCTGTGCTTTGGGCAAGCTCATTGATCCCGGTGGGCCCTAGGTATTGGTATGCATATAGCGTCATGACGAGTGTGGCATCGCCTTCCACTACTGATTGGGCAGCTAAAGCGAGGTCGGAGTTACTTTTATCGTGCAAAGGCAGTTGTTGGAGGTTGAAATTTTGATTCTCGAGCGCGTGGTCATACTCATGGGCAAACGTCACTTTTTCTGCAGCATCGATCTGGCTTAGATTTCCCAGGACGACCATGTCATTCGTCTCATCATTGTAGAACCCGATCACCTGCTCTTCACTCAGTGCTAGCAGATGAGTTAGGAGATCGTAATCTGCGGGCAATAGATCGAGCATGGCCAATTCTGCCTTCTCCACCCTTAGCTCCTCTGGAGGGTTGTTCTCGGCGAAGTCTTGGTCCAGGTATGCTTTGAGTTCTTGCTTGGTTACAAATTGGGGCTCAACCTCCGCCTTTGCAGGCAAGCCCCGGATTGCGGATACCTCGGCTTCGATTTGATTCAGGATTACCTCTGCTACCTGGGGTGGCGTCGGTGTGAGTGTCGGCGCCGGCGTTGGGGTTAACGTTGGCGCTTCTTTCCCAGCGCAACCGACAGCACTGATGATAAGCGCTATCATCAGCAATGGTGTAAGGAAGACTACTAACTTCTTCATGGTGCTGGCCTCTGCAGTTATGCGGATTATAATCTACCCAGCCAGTCGAAGCAAGGGAACTATCAGGGCGGTTCTCTTCGTTTGTGGTTGACATGGTTTTGGGAGTTGCCCAATGAGACAGAAAGACAACTCCCAAAGTCAACCGCACAAGCAAGTCATAACAAAGGTCAACGCCTATGTAGATGAAGACATAAAGGAGTTGGTTGAGATATTAAACACACTTGACAAAGTATGGACTTTTGAAAGTTGCCAGAGAGATGGATATAACCGAGGTTGGGTAATGCTTCACTACGGGGATGGAGACACAGGACAATCTGAAGTGATTGAATTTGCCACTAAGTTGGTAGCTTCAATAAGAAAACATATCAAAGAGTCAGAAGAGGATTGCCCGATACTTTGTAGAACTCTAATAAGTATTGAGTGGCTAGGTGATGGAATAACACCTTATATGTATATTACTTTCCCAGCAGATGCCCATAGGGAGATTACTAAAGTGTTCCACGATGCAATACAAGATTTTCACGATGGCAATGACTGCAAATGTAAACGTAGCTATCTTGGCGGAATAAGAGATTGCCAACAGCCAAACGATGGTAAGAATTCCCCAATGGGCTTGTACACCAAGGGGCATGATTAGGATGGCTATTATGAGTGCTATTTCTACATTGGCAAATTCCTCCAGTGCTTTTCAATGCCCCATCCATAGCTCTTTGCTCTCCCCAACTAGGTTGTCTTTTTCTTACAGTCATTATATTTCTCCTTATGCACCTTCTAATAATCAACTATATCGAGACAAAATAATAAAGACAAGGTGTTATCTAACAGCTTGCCTTCATTATTTCAGCCATGTACCTTTACTTATAAGAGTAAATATATGGCAACTTGGAATTGGTATAGCGGAACTTGGGAAGACCATGATTATATCCGTGTCGGAGGTATAACTATAAAAATGACTTACGAACAAGTTGCCTGTCCATATTGCCAGTCGAGTGATATTGCTAGGTATGGAAAGTACAAGCAGATTCAAAGGTACTGGTGCAACTCATGCGGTCACAAGTTTGTAGACAACGATGCGGTGTTTCACATGAGAACACCCAAGAAAGAAATATCAGATGCTTTGAATGACTACTATGGTGGCAAATCGCTTAACAGAATCAGAGAGGGTTTATACCAGCAGTACAACCACGAACCTTCCGAGTCTACAGTCTACCGATGGATTGTAAGGTTCTCAAAATTAGCTTCAGAATTGACTAAAGACTGCAAGCCAAAGGTAGGAGATACTTGGGTAGCCGATGAAACCGTTCTAAAAATTGGGGGCAAAAAGCTTTGGTTCTGGGACATTATAGACTCTGAGACTAGATTCCTGCTAGCTTCCCATATATCACCCAAGAGGTTTACAAAGGATGCTCAAATTCTTTTTGAGAGAGCAGTTGAAAGAGCAGGTAAGAAACCTAAAGTCATAGTTACTGATAAGCTACGCTCCTACTTGGATGCTATGGAATTAACCTTCGGGGCTGAAACTAGACACATAGCCACAAGACCATTTACAGTTGAGACTAATACCAATCTGATAGAAAGATTTCATGGAAGCCTGAAAGACCGAACTGAGATTATGAGAGGGCTGAAAGGCGAAGCTACAGCGAGAGTAATCTTGGATGGCTGGCTAGTCTATTACAACTTCTTCAGAACGCATCATACCTTGGGGACAACCCCTGCTAAGAAAGCTGGCATAGATGCCCCAGTTGAGAATTGGCTGGATGTAGTGAACAAAGAGGCTGAGAAGTATCAGATTGAGTTGCCGAAGCCAGCCTTGGGCATTATAGGGCTTCCAGTAACCAGACCAAAGATAAGACCGAAAAGAAGAACACAGAGAAAACCTAAGAAGGCACAACATACAACTCAGGCAGTAAGACTACTGAAGGTGCGGTAACGATGATTACTATAAGAGTAATTGACCTTGTGATTATAGTGGTTAGTTCGCTTGGCTTGGCAGTTCTAGCTGGTATATGTCATCGAAAGCTTATCAGAACAGAAGCAAAATTGAAGGAGTTATTACTTACTAAACCACTTCCTCCAAACTCCAATAACTATGGCAAAAGCTATACCATAGGCAATAATGCTTTTATACGGCTCATCAAGAGTTTTAACAAACTCTCCAAGCATTATTCTAAAAACTGTTCCCAGAACCGAACCAGCAAAGAGAGTACCAACAGCACCCCAAATATCCATGAAGGTAAACTTATCACGGGAGAAAATCACTTGTCAACCAAAAAGGAAGAGAACCATCAGGGCTCATCTACGATCCCTCAACCCGAAGGGCAGGGTCCCACGGGCTCTGCCCGTGGATATCTGCAAAGCGTTGCAGGCCAATGTTGGGGCGACTCACGCTCGTGAAACAAGGCTCCTTGACACTCCTGATCTGTCATGCTATTGTCAGCAACGGATTCAACTCGGAGAGCGACCTTGTCAGTTTCGCCCAAGTCGAGATTGATCATTGGCTTATTGTCATGTCCCCTGCTACTGGGCATTTACGGCATACATAGAATCTATCTTCGTGACTACTGGTGGGGTTTCGGGAGGCTCTTGGCAGGGGTATTTGTAACATACACATTGCTCTGGACCGGGAATGGGAAGCATTGGACATCTACGGGCTTTGGGGTAGGTGCCCTGACAGCTCTATTGGCGATATTGACTATTTGGTCTTGCATAGACTTCATCTTGGGTATCACGGGCAAAAGTAAGGACAGCAATGGACTACCAATCACGAGGTGGTGGTAAAGCGCTTCTGAGACAGCATGAAGCGCTGCTGGGCGGTGTCGGGTGGTGGGTCTTTCTGAATGGGCTAAAGAAACAAGCTCCTGAACTAACCACATGGTTCGCAGCACCAGCAGCTATCGGGGGTTGTTCCTAGGGTATTGCGGATTCTGCAGAAATTGCAGTGCATACAGTGCAGTACGAGAGTATATTCAAGATTCTCTACTGTCTGCGGGAAACCATTGGTCAACCTTGTAAATCGCCTCATGTTCATTCTGATGGCTGAACTCTGGCGCTCTACATAGCTTGTGGAGACCTGCTAAATATCATCCTTGCCCCCAACTCCGGCAATGGCAGCATGGGTAAGTGACCATATTTGGACGATTCAGGAGATTGTGAACTTGGCTGAACACGGCTAATTGCCAACCTTGCCTATATGGTCATGGTTCTTCTTGGTTGTGGCTGGTAAGATTTTAATGAGTCTTTGGTCAAATGCAGAAGGATAAGGTGAAAACACGGCGAAAGTACAAGCTGACCTATCTAAGTAAAGAGCGGTCTGCCTGTCACACTATAGTATTCAAATTTTATCGAATTACAGTATAAATGGGGCCAGGGAAGAAAGATTATCGTAGCGCCAGCGAAGAGTGCTGCATTGCCGCCATCACTACTGCCAGCTTCTCTTCCGCACTGTAATGCTTGGCCATCTCTCCTCCTGATGGCCACTTTGTACCTCAAAAAACGTTTCACTTCAAGTGGTATAGCTTTTTCATGAAGCACTACACTAATTCTACCACAATACCACCTCCAACACGACTATTATTGATTGTGTTATTAGAACACACCTCCTGTAATTTGTCAGTGTCTTTGAGGCAACTGTGATGCCATTATTTCATGGAGTCCAATTGACCCACTACTGGAAGACAAGTGATCCGCTTGACACAATAAAGGATGGGTCTCATAATTACTCTACTACGAGCTTCACTCACATCATAGTGGGGGCTTGTTCTGCTCCAATAGAGGAGCATAACACTATATCAATAAGGGGCATGCCATGAACAAATAGCTAGTTGCACATGGCGACACTCGATATATCCCAAATAATGGGCAAACAATTCGGCAAACATATGGAAAAACCTCATTCAGTCCTAAGCAACGTATCTAGCGATTCCATGAACGTTAATACCCAGCAAGGAATCCTATGGCGAATAGGGAGAAATCTACCTTGGTTCGGCTTAGCGGTTTTAGTTTTGGCAGTTTTCACAAGATTATTTGCTCTTGGAAAAGATAGCCTATGGCTCGACGAAGCGTACCAGGTAGTCGCGTCCAGTAACAGTTGGAGATCAATTCTACAGACATGTATACACATGGATACACACCCACCCTTGTATTATCTTCTTCAGCATTTTTGGATGCTCGTCTTTGGCCAGAGCGAAGCGGCAGTTAGGAGTCTCTCAGCTTGTCTGGGAATTGTCTCGGTATTGCTTGTCTACTTAGTGGGACGTGAGCTTTTTGACCGAAGGACCGGGCTGATAGCTAGCTTCTTACTAACCATCTCCCTTATGAGCATCTCCATTTCGCAAGAAGGTAGGCCATACAGCTTGCTAATGCTCGGCACCCTACTTTCATTCTTCTTCTTTATTAGGATTCTCAGAGCCAATGGATCGTCGAAGAGGCTTGCCTTTCTCTACATACTAGCGAACCTCATCCTTTGCTACACGCACATATACGGGCTTTTTGCACTTGCGTCTCAATGGTTTTATTTCCTTTGTTTAGGAAAAGATATGAGAAAGCGCAAACTGTACTATGGGCCTCGTGGGCTGCTACACTTCTTGGCTTCTCACCATGGATCTACGCTCTTGGCACTAGTATTCTCGGCCAAGGCATACATGGCCTCGATTGGGTACCAAAACCATCGTTGAGCTCTGTGCTCCATGTACTAGAGGAGACGGCAAACGATAACGGCTTGATTATTCTACTTTTCCTTTTTCTATTTGTGGTGGGTATCCTTCAGTTGACAGTTATTCAAAGACGGCGATCTGCAGGTAAACGGGTGCAGATAACAAGATATATAGATGCTAAGATTGCAATTACAGAAAGAAGAGTAGCCTTGTTGCTGATATGGTTCTTTGTTCCACTGGCTTTGTCTCTAGCTATTTCTTTCGCTATTAAACCTATCTTTTGGGATAGATATTTGATTGGGACAATACCCGCTCTATATTTACTGGTGGCTCGTGGCGTTGAAAACAGTGGCTTGATTGCAAGTACCAACGTAGAGCGACTAAAGACAGTCGATGTGGCTATGATAGTGATCGCGCTGATTTCTTTACTGGCCTTGCTAAACTTGCTTGCTTACTATACACTTCCTCAGAAGGAGCAGTGGAGAGAAGTTGTAAGTCTAATTGAGAGCGACTTGAAACCAGGAGATGCTATTGTTATTTATCCTGATGGTTATCGCACTCCTTTCGACTACTATTATAAAGGCAACCCAGAGATGATAGTGCAGTCCCAGGATGTGGCTGGAAACGAGGACGCGATTATTACTAAAGATAGGCTTTGGTTTGTCCTGATGACTTATTTACCAGCGCGTGATGCCCCCATAAAGGGTGAGTTGTTTGCACGCTACGGTAACGATTCACTGGTACTGCAGAAAGAGTTCTTTTTAATCAACGTCTACCTCTTTAACATGGATAGGTAACAATCCCCATATTATTGTACCATGTGTAAAGTTAGAATTTCTGGCCCGTAGAACGGCTGTGTTAAGCAGCTCCTAGAAAATTCCGCTGGATAACCGTCAGCTTGCTGGCGGGAGGAAAGCGGCTCGCCGGAAGGCGAGGCAAAGACGCTTGCTTAACTAGTGCTTTTTCCTGTATAACTGCGGCATGAGTATAAGAAGGACAAAGCACGCTGTTTTTGACGTCAAGTACCATCTGGTCTGGATACCTAAGTATAGGAAGCACGTCTTGATAGGTGAGGTTGCTCAATACACAAAAGAAGTGCTTCAGAGGGTAGCAGAGGAATATGGGTTCTGGGTAGACACCATGGAGGTAATGGAAGATCATGTGCAAATATTTCTTGAGGTGCCGCCGAAATACTCTCCGGCGGAAGTAGTGCAAATACTGAAGACTGTATAGGCACGAGAAGTGTTTAAAAAGTTTCGGAGACTGCGAAGGGATTTTGGGGCTGGTGAGTTGTAGAGCGATGGCTACTTTATCAGAAGTGTAGGGCACAAAGTGACTGCAGATGTGATTCGGCGATGTATTGAATATCAAGCCCAAGAACATGTTTCTCCTCGACTACCTCTGTTTGGGTAACCTAGATGCCCCGCAGCAAGCT
>Ga0315279_10010156_pt1 | contig 11109 bp, 1 predicted proteins | sample YL17G06_20_MG_FD_203694 | JGI IMG/M metagenome (GOLD analysis project Ga0315279, IMG submission 203694) | Sediment microbial communities from Yellowstone Lake, YNP, Wyoming, USA - YL17G06_20 | ecosystem: Environmental > Aquatic > Freshwater > Lake > Sediment | place: USA: Wyoming | collected...
GCCCTCCGCGCCGTCACCAGCGTGCCCGGCTTCCTCCCGCCCAACTGCGCCGACCTGTTTGACGCCATGGATTCCTATCCGACCGATGGCGAGGCCCGGGGCGGGGACGCCTCGCTCGACAACCTGGACCTGATCGCCACGCTGCGGCGGGTCACCAACGCCGATCCGTCGCGGCCCAGACGGACCCCGCGCGGCCTGGTCTGCAGCGCCATGGCGCCGGGACTGGTGGCCATGCTGGCCAGACCCGCGGAACTGACGCTCGGCGCGGGCGCGGTGGAATTCCAGCGCGAGCAATCCGGGGAGGATGGCGCGGCGCGTGTCGCGGTTTACCTTGCGGCCTATCGGGACCTGGATCTGGGCGGCCTGAGCCTGGCCCTGGGCTGGACCGACTCCAGCCCTGCGGCACAGGCCGCCCTGCACTTTATTCCGGCTGCCGCGGGAGCGCCCGCGTTGCTGGACAATGGCCTGCCGGGCACCATCGCGGCCGCCTGGCTGGGCGGCCTGCAACTCCGGGCCGGACAGCGCCTCCTGCTCGGCTTCGTCCATATATCGACTTCGGGTCAGCAGGTCGCGTTGCCCGTTCTGTACGGAGCGATGGCGAACGACCGGGCGACGGGCGCCCGCATTCCGCTGGAGCTGCGGGGGAGGGAGCGGAGTAGGCAGTAGGCAGTAAGCAGTAGGCAGTAAGCAGTAAGCTGTAAGCAGCAAGCAGCAGGCGGTAAGCAGCAGGCAGCAATATGCCGACCGGGACGCGAGCCTGTCTGCAGCACTGTCTCGCAGCCAAACTGGCGCCCAATTCCAGCGGCCTCCAGCCAGTTTGGGCCACCGCGGTTACTCCGGCGCGTTCACCCGCGACAACCTCCGTGACCGGTACTGAATCGACTTGACATTAGCCGTTTTCGTATTAGAGTGTGGCAATGCCGTCCCGGGTGGAGTCAGGGGCTCGGACCCGGCGGCCAATTGGTAACCATATTTAAGACCCATTCCGGATCAGTCCATTACGAGGTGCTAGAAGGCCAACCTCGACCAGCGACTAAGGAGGCCGCGATGAAACGTCTCAGTTTCGTTCTGCTAATCGTTGTGTTGTTCGCCGGCGCGACGACATCGTTTGCTGACTTCACCAACACCACCACGGGCACTGCTACGACGTTCAGCGCCGCGCTGGTGTCCGCCGCCCCGAATCCGGTGCGCATCGGCGGCATGGCCGAGTGGGTCCAAGACGTGCAGTTGACCCAGATTTCCGCCGCGCCGGCGGTCTTGACGAACGCTACCGGCGCTACGCAGACCCTCACCATACAGATCACTTACAGCAGCACCATCACCAACAAGGTGTTCATCTTCACGCCCAGCGTAGCGAACTGCCCTGCCGGGATGCCCGTAGGCAGCACTCTGAATCTGCCGGTCATCGCCGCCGCGAGTTTCGTCGGCATCGGAGTGACCATTGCGAACATCGGCTGCGGGGTGGCCAACACCACGGTCAGTTGGAATGTGAGCGGCCCCCTGTTGAACATCGTGTTCACCACGCTGAACAACGGGACGATCATATTGGGGAACGTCGGCGTGCCGGCCGTCATCACTGTGAGGGGCGTTCGCCTGAACGTGGCCGCGCTGGGCGCCACCCCGAACCTCACGACGCTGACGGCCACTTTCAACGCCTACCCCGATGTCAACGCGCAAATCACCGCTCCCAGCCCCGCCACGCTGACAGTGGCCACGTCGATCGTCGCCGGCCTGGGCAGCATCAGCCGGCTCAGCAGCACGACCGACGCCGTCCTGTGGTTCCTCAAGGCTCCGCTTAACGCTGTCAATACCACCTTCGGGGCCTGCAGCGGGACAGACATCTGCAACACAGCGATAACGATTGTCCCGAAGAGCAGCATCGCCCAATGCAACATGAGGGCGATACCGCAGAGCGGAGCGGCCGGCGGCAGCGTCATCCTCACGGGTGACAACGCGTACACCCGGAGCGGCTACGCCGACTTCGGCGGCAATAACCAAAACACCAACGCCATCGGCATTAAGATCACGGAGGCCTACCCCGGCATTCTGAGCACGCGGGCTCAGGAGATTGCGAAAACGGCCGCGGGTGCCGGCGCCACGAACAGCGAAGCGGACAGCGGCGTCCGCGTCCGCTTCGATATCAGCGGTCTGCCCGCGCAGGTCGTGGTGGGCGCCGCGGAGCAGGTCGACGCTTTGACGGAGAACGCCAATACCGTTAACCGTGCTTCGGGACTCAAAGTCGACTTGGTTAGCGCCAACTTCTGCAGCTCCGGCTCCTGCGCGACATTCAACCAAGCTATCGTTGACGTGCGGGCGGCCAGCGGCGGCACCGTCACTTTCGAGTACGAGATCACCGCCAACAGCGGCTTGGGTACCGGCGTCGCCTCTTCGGTGATCATCCCCTTCTGGTTGTGGCGCACGTCCACGCCGGTGGACGTGTCCACGGTCACCATCTCGGTTCGGCTGGGGCCGGTGCTGGGCGGCTCCATCGTGCGCTTCAGCGACTCGGCGCAGACGGCGCAGACAGCGGCGGTAACCGTGACCGTCTGCGCGACCCGCCTGCTGTTCCCCTTTGTCACCAATATGGCCGGATTCGATACCGGAATCTATCTCTTAAACGGGGGCCAGAGCGAGAGCGACAATTCGGGCCAGAGCGGGGCGTGCGCGGTGAGGTTTTTCGACGGCAGCACCCCGGGCACGACTCCCGCTAAAAGCTCAACCTTACCAAGCCTTGGCCCGGGCCAATCGTTTTCGTTCACCACTTCGGACCCGACGTTGGGGAGGCCTGGATTCCAGGGCTACGTCATTGCCACCTGTCCGTTCCAGTACGCCTACGGCTTGGCATACGTAACCGTTGGCTTTGGCTCGGCGGCGGTTGGGAGCGCGCCACCCGGCACCGCCTACCTGGCGCTGGGCAACACGTCGGTGTATTGAGCGGCCCAGCACTGATCTGTCCAGCCAAGTCAGACGGGCAGTGGGGTCTGGAAAGTCTATCGGAGGCACGGTATGCGCCCCGAAAAGCGAGTTCGCAACTGGCACAGCTTCCGCGGCTGTGGCGCTGGGGTGACGCGCCAATTGGCGCGCGGCGGCCTGATATTGGGCATCACCCTGCTGGCCGTCTGGCTGGTATTGGTGGACGGAGACCGACCGATTGCCGGCACCAGATCGGCCCGGCCCCCAGCCCCGCGGCTGCAGGCAACGGAACTTTACGGCCGTCTGCCGATGCGCTTTGAAGCGCACCCCGCAGTGGTACAGGCATCCTGGCCTGTGCGGCCAGCCGCCCAACAGCAGTTTTTCTCTCAAGGCCCCGGCTATACGTTGCTGCTGAATAACGGTGGGGAAGCACTGCTTTGGCTGGAAGCGCCCGCGCCGCGCGCCGATCATCCCCGCGCGGGCGCACGCGCCGGCGCGCCCGACCGGCTGCGCCTGCGCTTCCTGGGCGCAAGGCACACCGCAGTGGCTTCCGGAGAAAACGAGTTGCCGGGCAAGAGCAACTACTATATCAGCAACGACCCGGCGGTCTGGGTGACGGGCGTACCCGGCTACGCGAAGGTCAAATACCGAGGACTCTACCCGGGCATTGACCTTGTCTATTATGGCAACCAGCGGCAACTGGAGTACGACCTGGTGGCAGCCCCGGGGGCCAACCCGGCCAGCATCCGCTTGCAGGCCGAAGGGGTCAGCGCGCTGCGCATCGACCCCGAAGGCCACTTGCTCATCGAGCCGGCCAACCGGCCGGGTGCCCTAGTTCGTTTTCAGAAGCCTGCCGTTTATCAAGAAATTGCCGGGCAGCGGCGGCCGGTGCCCGGCGGCTACGTGCTGCGCGGGCGGCGCGAGATCGGGTTCCGCATCGGCGCATACGACCGGCGCCAAGCACTGATCATTGATCCGGTTCTGATCTACTCCTCCTACTTCGGCGGCAACGCCCACGACTTCGCTTACGCCGTGGCCGTCGATGCGCGGGGCCAGGTCTCGGTGGCGGGCACAACCGCCTCGAGCAACCTTCCGGTGGCAAACCCGGTAGCAACCAGCGGCGCGATCTTCGTCAGCAAGTTTAATGCGGCCGGGTCAGCGCTGATCTATTCCACATATCTCGCCGGCAGCACGTCAGCGAACGATACAGGCAATGCCATTGCCGTCGATTCGGCCGGCAATGCTTATATCACCGGACAGACCAGCGGCGGCACATTCCCTATCACGACCGGAGCACTGCAAACGACTTACGGAGGCGGTTCGGACGCGTTTGTAGCTAAGCTGGCAGCGAACGGCGCGCTCGTCTACTCTACCTATCTGGGGGGCAACGGCGCGGATGTCGGGTACGGTATCGCAGTCGATAGCTCCGGCAACGCTTACGTCGCCGGACTTACCGGATCGGCGAATTTCCCGACCGTGAATGCCTTCCAGTCCACTCTCGGCAACAGCGCGGGGGCGGTTTTCGACGGCTTTGTGGCCAGGCTGAATGCGGCCGGCTCGCAACTGCTGTACTCGACCTATCTGGGCGGGAGCGGCGATGACCGGGCGCTGGCCATCGCCGTGGACGCCGACCGCAACGCCTATGTCGCCGGTTCCACTTCCTCACACAATTTCCCGCTGCTGAACGCTTTTCAGTCCACCAACGCCGACCCCGCGCTGTGCGGCGGCATGTTTGTTTCCTGCACGACCGGTTTTGTTACCAAACTTTCGGCTGGCGGAGGATTGGCGTATTCGACTTATCTTGGCGGCAGCGCCGTTGACGTGGTGAGGGGCATCGCGGTTGACTCCGGCGGCAACGCCTACTTGAGCGGATGGACCGACTCCGGCGATTTCCCGACCGCAAGCGCCCTGTACCCTGCGCTGCGCAATGCGGCCGGCGGCGCCTTCGACGCCTTCGTAACCAAGCTGCACTCCAGCGGCAGGTTCTTGGTCTATTCCACGTACCTCGGCGGGAATCTGAACGACCGCGGGCACGCCATTGCCGTCGATGCAGCCGGAAATGCCTACGTCACGGGGCTGACGCAGTCGGGCGATTTTCCCGTACAGAACGCAACTCAGGCCACGATCGGCGGCGGTTCGTGCACTGTGCTCGGCGCGCCTTGTTCCGATGCGTTCCTCGTGAAGCTGGGCGCCGATGGCAACTCGCTGCCTTTCAGCACCTTCCTGGGGGGCAACGGCGAGGACTATGGCAACGCCGTTGCGCTGGATTCGCTGGGCGGCATCTACATCGCGGGCCAGACGGCATCCCCGAACTTCCCGGTGGCCGGCGGCTTCCAGGGAGCGTTGGTGGCGGGCACCGCGGACGCCTTCGTGCTGAAGCTGGGCGAGCCGTATCCCGCTCCGCTTCTGGCTTCCATTGCCCCCGCCACTACCAGCGCCGGCGGACCAGGGTTGACCATCACTGTCAACGGTTCGAGTTTCTCCTTTCCGTCGGTGGTTCGCTGGAATGGCAGCCCGCGGCCGACTACCTTCGTTAGCACGTCGCAGTTGCAGGCGGTTATTTCGGCGACGGACATCGCCGCGCCTGGGACGATCCCGGTGGACGTGTTTACGATGTCGCCCGGCGGCGGCACATCGAGTCCAATGGCCTTTGTTGTGTTGCCGGGCCCGGCGATCAACGCCGGCGGCGTGACCAATTCGGCCAGCCTGACAGCGCCCATAACCGCGGGCAGCCAGGCCAGTGTTCGCGGGACGAACCTCTCCACGGCGACCCTGTCGGCATCCGATCCACTCCCAACTTCGCTCGCTGGAACGCAGGTGCGGGTGAACGGCATTGCGGCACCGCTCTTCTTGGTCTCTCCCGGGCAAGTGGATTTCCAGGTGCCGTGGGAGGTGGCGGGCCTGACACAGGCGCCGGTAACGGTGACGGCCAATGGAGTCACGAGCAGCCCGCTGACGGTCAACCTCGGGGTCAACCCGGGGTTGTTCGCCAATGCCAGCGGCGTCGGCACGATCTACCACCTGGGCGGTGGAGCGGTCACCACCGGTGTCCCGGCCGTGCAGGGGGAGACGGTGGTGATTTACTGCACGGGCCTCGGGCCGGTGAGCAATCAGCCGGCGACCGGCGCCGCAGCGCCCGCCAGCCCGCCAGCGTTGACCGCCACGGTGCCGACTGTGACCATCGGCGGGTTGCCGGCCGCTGTTCTCTTCTCCGGCCTGGCATCCGGCTTCATCGGCGTGTACCAGGTGAACGCACAGGTACCGGCCGGGACGGCGGGGGGCAGTACCGTTCCGGTGGTGGTGACCACGAACGGCGCCGGGTCCAATACGGTGACCATAGCGGTGCTGAACGCTGTTCCGGTCATCAGCTCGCTGTCGCCGGCGTCGGTGGCCGCCGGCAGCCCCAGCTTCACGCTCACGATTTACGGCAGCGGGTTTTTCCCGGGCTCGGTAATTCGCTGGAACGGGGTTGACCATGCGCCGACATCGGCGACCAATACACAACTGCAAACGACGATAACGGCGACCGAGATCGTAGCGGCGGGAAGCGCACAGGTCCTGGTTTTCAACCCGCCTCCGGGCGGCGGACTATCGGGCGCACTGTCCTTTGCCATCAACAATCCAGTACCGGCGATTACCTCGGTTTCCCCAACCTTCGTTATCGCCGGCGGCAGCGGCTTCACGCTAACCATCAACGGGAGTGGATTTGTCTCCGGGGCAGCGGCCTCGCAGGCGCGCTGGAACGGAAACAACCGGACGACGACCTATGTCAGCCCGACCCAATTGCAGGCGGCTATCCTGGGAAGCGATATCGCGACGGCCAGCACCGCCGTGCTGAGTGTTTTCAATCCGGGGCCGGGCGGAGGGACGGCCAGCTTCAATTATCCGGTTCTCGCGCCGCCCGCTATCAACGCCAGCGGCGTGGTGAATGACGCCAGCTTGGCCGCGCCGGTGGCGCCGGGATCGGTGATCTACATACTCGGTAACGGCCTGGCCAGTGGCACACAGTACGCCGGGGCTGCCCCGCTGCCCACGTTGCTGCTCGATACCACGGTCCTCATCAATGGCATCCCCGCGCCCCTGGTCATGGTTTCGCCCACACAGATCCGGGCGCAGCTTCCGTTTGAGGTGACGTCCGGAACGGCAACCGTGCAGGTGAACCGGAACTCAATCGGCGCCAGCGCCACGCAGTCCGTGAACGTGGCCGCTTACGCCCCGGGCATTTACACCACTGACGGAACGGGCAGCGGGCAGGGCCAGATTGCGGTTGCGAGCACCGGCGCGCTGGCCACACCGACCGGCAGCGTATTCGGCCCGCGGCCCGCCTACCAGGGTGAGACGGTGCAGCTCCAGGCAACCGGGCTGGGGCCGGTCAGCAACCAGCCGGCTACTGGGGCGCCCGCGCCAGCCTCTCCGCCAGCAGCGACCACGACCGTTCCCACCGTCACCATTGGCGGTGTCGCGGCACCCGTGTCTGCCTCCGGGTTGGTGCCCGGGTTGGCCGGCTACTATCAGGTAACCGTACAGGTACCACTCACAACAGCGCCCGGCGGCGCGGTGCCGGTGGTCCTGACCCTCGGCGGTGCAACAAGCAACACGGTGACGATGGCCGTGCAGGCGCAGCCGCCGCCCGCCATCGCCAGTCCGAACGGAGTCTTCAATGAGGCCGGTCTGCTGCCCACGGTCTCTCCGGGCTCGCTGCTGACCATCTTCGGCAGCAACCTCGCCGGCGGCGTGCAGTTGGCCCTGACCCCGCCGTACTCCACGACGCTGTTGGACACCACCGTCACAATCGGCGGAATCGCGGCGCCGCTGATCCGGGTTGGCAACGGGATCATCCGTGCCCAGATGCCCTACGAAGTCGCTACCGGAACGGCCACGATACAGGTCAGCCGGTTCGGCAACAGTCCAGGACACCGGACAGTCGGCGACATCAACGTGGCCGCATACTCGCCCGGCCTCAATCCTTCCGCGACCGCCATCGTGCCGAATGCGTTCGTGAACGCCCGCCCCAACAGCACCTTCGCGGATTACAGCAACAATCTGACGCGCATCCAGCAGGTGTACGGCGCCTCCCAGTTCGGCGCTTTCCGCGGCCCGGCCTACATCACCGAAATCGGTTTCCGCCCGTCGTCGGGCTCCATCGGCCAGAACCAACCGCCGGCGGGTTGGACGGTTGGCAATATCGAGATCAGCCTGTCAACGACGGCCGCCAGTCCATTCGCGCCAAGCGCGACGTTTGCAAACAATATTGGCACAGACCAGACCGTGGTTTATAGCGGCCCGCTGACGCTTTCCACTGCTTACACCACGTCCAACGGCACGACCAGCGATTTCGACATCCGCATTCCGCTGTCCACGCCGTTCCGCTATGACCCGGCGGCCGGCAACCTGCTGCTCGACTTCAAGAACGCGCGCAGCGTTCCGTTGTTGTGGGTGCCCTTCGACCGCACGCTCTCGGAAGGCCAGCCGGTCGGCATGGTGCAAGGTTCGCTGGGTTCGGCAAGCGGCTCGGCTTATGGCGCCACGGGCCTAGTCACGCGCTTCGCCGCCTACCCGACGGCCGTCACCCAGGGTGAAATCCTGATTGCCAACAGCGGCGGGAGACTGGCGGCGCCGGCGGGGTTCGCGCCTTTCTACCCGGCCGACATACGTGGGCTGGCGGCCGCTTCACGGCCCGCCTTCTACGGCGAGAACATCGAGGTTTATGGCACTGGCTGGGGTCCGGTCACCAATCCGCCGCCGAGCGGCGCCGCGGCTTTGAGCAATCCCTTCTCGCAGACCACATTGCCCCCCATTGTGACGATCGGCGGGATCGAAGCGCCGGTGAATTTCTCCGGCCTGGAGCCCGGCTCGGCCGGCCGCTATGTCGCTAACGTAACGGTCCCAGAGGGGGCGCCGCCGGGTGATAGCGTGCCGGTGGTGTTCAACATCGGTGGGACTGCCAGCAACACCGTGACCATGGCGGTGGCCGCGCCTGTCGTTCCCACGCTGACCTCGTTGGCTCCGTTCAGCATATTGGTAGCAAGTCCCGGATTCACACTGACCGTTGTCGGAACAGGTTTCAACCCCGCCTCGGTCGTGCAATGGAACGGGTCCGGCCGCTTGACGGGCTACGTCAGCCCGACGCAAGTGACGGCCTCGATCCTGACCGGCGACCTGGACCGCGCCGGCATGGCCGAAGTCACGGTGTTCAATCCGGGACCCAGTGGCGGGCTGTCGAACCCCTTGCCCTTTAATGTCTTCCCGCTGAATCCGATCCCCGCGATCACCTCGCTGGCGCCGGCTGCTGTGGGCTTCGGCGGCGGCAATTTCGATTTGACAGTCAACGGCACGGGCTTCGTGCCCGCTTCCGTTGTGCGGTGGAACGGCTCCAGCCGAACCACGACTTTCATCAGCGACATCCAGTTGCGCACATCGATTCCGGGTAGCGATATTGCGACACCCGGCACGGCCCAGGTCACGGTCTTCAACCCGGCGCCGGGCGGCGGGACCTCGAGCCCCCTCACGTTCAGCATCGTCACGCCCAACCCAGTTCCTTCCATCGCGTCGATCGCCCCGACCAGTGTCCTGGCGGGCAGTCTGGCTTTTACCCTGACGGTGAACGGCGCCAACTTCATCTCCAGTTCGGTTGTGCAGTGGAACGGGACGCCGCTGGCCACGACGTTCGTCGGCGCCGCGCAACTGACCGCGTCGGTTCCGGCAATCAACGTTGCGGCGGGCGGGACGGCCCCAGTAACCGTTGTCAACCCGCCGGCGGGCGGCGGAACATCGAATGCGGTGACGTTTACGGTCATTCCACCCAACCCCGTGCCGTCGCTCAGTTCGCTTTCGCCGACTAGCGCGACGGCGGGCGGGCTGGGCTTCACCCTGACGGTGAACGGCACCGGCTTCGTGTCGGGGTCAGTAGTGCAATGGAAGGAGAGCAGCCGCCCGACGACCTTCGGCAGCGCTTCGCAACTGACGGCCTCGATTGCCGCCGCCGATATCGCCACTGCTGGAACGGCCCAGGTGACCGTCTTGAACCCGGCGCCGGGCGGCGGTCTATCGACCAACAGCCTGACTTTCACCATTAACTCACCCTCGCGCGTGACTGTGACTCTGAGTCCCAGCGCCGTCTTCCTGCTTCCGGGCGGCAATTCTCGGACGATCAATGTGGCGCTGGCGCGCATCAACTACGCGGGCGACGTGACGCTGGCGCTGGGTGCGCTGCCAACCGGAGTGACGGCCAACATCAGCCAACCGGGCGCCAGTAACTCGGGAACGATCGTGCTTCAGGCGGCGGCTTCTGCCCCGCTCATCAGCAGCCAGTCGGTCACGCTCACGGCGTCTGGCACCGGGATTCCCAACGCTACCGGGAACTTCACGGTCGGCGTCACCCAGGCCGGTGGAGCGGTCACCACCGGCAGCGGCCAGGGCGCGCCGGGCGGCGTTTCGCGCATCGGGGTGACGCTGTCGCTGAATGCCGGTGTCAGCATTGACACGCTCAGCTTCAGTGTGATGTTCGCACCGAGTCTCGGCGCTCCGGATCTCAGCGGGCTCTCCTTCTCGCCCGACCCGGCCATGCCTGCACCGAACGTGATGACGACACAGGGGCCGAACGCCATCAGCGTCGCCTGGCTCGGACCACTGACTCCGGCGCGCACGGGCACCTTCAGAATCGGCGAACTGATCGCCACGCTGCCGACAAGCGCACTTGCGGGCCAGTCCTATGCCGTGCAGGTCACCGGCGCCAGCGCCACTCTGGCGAGCACCAGTGTCTCGCTGGCGCCCGGCCCGGCAACCTCGCTATCGGTGACGCCCACCTACCTGATCGGGGACGTTTCCGACTACAGCGGTGACTCTGCCGGGCAGTTTGGCGACGATCTGTTGGATAACATCGACCTGATCCTGGCTCTCCGCGCCGTCACCAGCGTGCCGGGATTCCTGCCACCGGGTTGCTCGGACCGCTTCGACGCCATGGATTCCTATCCGGTAGACGACGCGACACGCGGCGGGGACGGCGTGCTGGACAACCTGGACCTGATCGCCACGCTGCGGCGGGTCACGAGTGCCGATCCGTCGCGGCCCAGACGGCCCACGCGGGGCCTGGTCTGCAGCACCATGGCCCCGGGACTGCTGACCATGCTGGCCAGACCGGCGGAGCTGCCGCTCGGCGCGGGCGCGGTGGAATTCCAGCGCGAGCAATCCGGGGAG
>Ga0315279_10010160_pt1 | contig 11108 bp, 8 predicted proteins | sample YL17G06_20_MG_FD_203694 | JGI IMG/M metagenome (GOLD analysis project Ga0315279, IMG submission 203694) | Sediment microbial communities from Yellowstone Lake, YNP, Wyoming, USA - YL17G06_20 | ecosystem: Environmental > Aquatic > Freshwater > Lake > Sediment | place: USA: Wyoming | collected...
TCTGGTCTTCTTCCGACAATAGTATAAGTGGCAACAACATAACGAACAACTCTGATGGTGTCTGGATTTCATCCTCTTCAAACATCACTATAACTGAGAACAGTATAGTAGCGAACAACGAGTGCGGCGTATATCTCTATTTTTCCTCAAACAGCGTCATAAGCGGCAACAGCGTAATCAACAACAGCAATGGCATCTGGCTCAATTTCTCTTCCAACGGTAATACTATAATCGGAAACAACCTGACAGCCAACAGCGGAAACGCTACGTGCATCCGTTCTTCTTCTAACAACTGGATACACGATAACGACATAACAGACAACGCGGGATACGGAGTCCACCTCTACGAATCTTCCAACTGTAACGACGTTTCTGAGAACAACATAACAAACAATGAAGAAGGCGTGCTTATCTCAGAATCATCAAACAACAGCATCGTCGACAATAACATTGCATCAAACCAGCGCCGCGGCATTTTGCTAGGTTCTGCATCCAACACCACCGTGATTGGAAACATCGTGACAAACAACGGCCGCTATGGTGTTGTGATCGCTTATTCTTTACACGATAACATAACAGAAAATAGTATAACGGAACATGAAACTGCCGGCATCTTGATTGTTGAATCGTCATTCAACAGCATCGCTGAAAACAACATTACGGATTGTGGACGTGGCATCTGGGCGGGTTCTGCATGTTATAACAGCATAATTGGGAACAACATTACTCAGATATGGTCTCCCGCCATCTGGCTGGATCATTCAGACGGCAATAATATCTGCGAAAACAACCTATGGGGAATATATCTCCGTGTCTCTTTAAACAATTCCATCTATCACAACAACTTCGCAGTCAATTATGTTATGAGTGAAGATTCTGTCAATTACTGGGATGGCGGCTATCCTTGTGGTGGCAACTACTGGAACGGCTTTAGTGGCGTTGACCTCTATTGTGGGCAGTACCAGAACCTGACGGGAAGCGACGGAATCAGTGACACGGCGTGCTCACTTGATTTGAGTAATGTTGACAACTATCCTTTTATGGAACCTAACGGTTGGCAAGATCACCCAGTTTCAACGGAGACGAACGTGACTATAACTGACAAGACAATCAGGAGCACAGCGATGTATTTCGTGGTTTCTGGACAAGCCGGACAAGTAGGGTACGTTAATGCCACTATGCCTGTGGGGTTCAACAGCACCGAAATCAAAGTGTTCATCGACGCACAACTAGTTCAGCAGCCTTTTCCGATTATAACCACGAACAGCACTCACTACTTCATCTACTTCGAATTTTCCCTCAGCACCCATGACGTCATAATACAGTATGCCATCGCAGACGTAGCTGTCACGAGCATTACTCCAAACAAAAAGGCTGTAGGACAAGGTAACCAGATGAGCATCAACGTCACGGTGACGAACAAAGGCACGCTTGCAGAGGTTTTCCAAGTTTCAGTTTACGCTAACACATCATTCATTGCCTCGCAACTAGTCACACTGTCTAGTGCAAGTTTCAAAACTGTAACGTTCACGTGGAACACTACAGACTGGAACAAGGGCAACTACACGATAACCGTGGTTGCCGAAGTTGTCTCAGGTGAAACGTGCACAACGGACAACATGCTAACCGACGGTACAGTCTACGTGGGCACACCCGGCGACATCAACGCTGACCACAAAGTAGACGTGAAAGATGTCTATGCTGTTGCTAGAGCCTACGGAACATCGTTGGAAGGACCGAACCCTTCGGGCCGCACCTACAACCCCAACTGTGACATAAACGACGACGGCAAGATAGACGTAAAAGACTATTACATTGTTTGCAAGCACTACGGCGAAACAGACCCCTAAACATGATTTCGTTTATACTTAGTGCGAGCGGTGGGATTCGAACCCCCACCACAGTGGAGATTTCTCCGAAGTCCTCACCGATAGCTGGCTTTTTGAGTTGGATGATGTGCCGACCAGCTCTGGCAGCTTGTCGGGTGAATAAGTCTTGTGTGAGTCCGGCTCTGTCGAGTTATCTGTGGTGGCTTGCTGAGCTTGGTTGGGTTGAGAAAAAGGAGAGGGTTTAGGTGTTGAGTCCGCATGTTTCTAGGGCTTGTTTCTTGCAGTCTCCTGTGGGTCGTTTGAATAGGCCGGCTCGTTCCAGGCTTTCTGCGTTGCTTGCATTGATTAGCATTTTCAAGTAGCTTTCCAGTTCCTTTCTTCGCCATTCACTGTTTTCAAGTTTCTGCTTTAACTCTTTGATCTCCCGTTGCAGTTCGGCAGGATCGGGTTTGACTTGTCGGGCTGTTTCCTTCGTGTGCACATCACCGAGAGAGTAAGAAGTAGAATAAAGTATAAAAAAGTATTGACATTCAATATCTTTACGGATAAGGTCTATATGAGTAGGAGAAATGAAGGATAGTGGAGACCGCAATGGTTCGAATAAAAACCGCTATCACGTTGGAAAAGGAGCTTCTCGACTGGATAGATTCTCAGGTTAAGGAAGGCGTTTTCTCAAGCAGGTCTCACGCAATCCGCTACGCCGTGATCCAACTCAAGAAGAAACAGAAGGAATGAGAAGAGCCTCACACTCTCGCGTTGTTAGCAGGCTTCTTATTACTATACCGAATGAGTGGATAGCATCTAATCCGTCTACTGAAAAGTGAACGCCTTCACTCGCCCCCTTATCAACCGAAGGCTGCGCAGAACCCTACTCCAAAATCGCGGACTTTCGTGCTTCATCGATGCCGAGACCGAAAGCCTCAGCCAGCGCGACGGTTCGCGGCGTCAGCTCTGCAGCAGTTTCATATGCGATGTGGAACGAGAATGTTTTGGTGACCCGATTATAAATCCTGCGGACGCTGTGAATGCGGAAGAACTCGCGTCTTCTTATGGTGAAACCCGTCTGGAAACGTTCAAAAAAAGGTAGGGGGTAGGGGTGCCTGAACATTAGGGTGTGACAAGTTTTTTTCGGGTCTGGCTTTTCCAGTTTGATTCTTCTTGGCAGGTGCTGGTTGCTTGGGTAATGTTTCTTAATCAAATTGTTTTGTAAGCAAAGACAGCTACGTCCAAGCCTGACAGTGTGTTCCTCTGAAAGAAGAACAACAACGCCGCAAAAACGACTGTTGTTGTTCTCTTGACTTAGCTGCATTTTCGACGTTGCCTTGTCTGATCCTTTCTTCTTCTCATTAGAAGTTGTTATTGTACGGTCCTTAGTCATAACAACTTCTCCGGCGGTCGTTTTTGGAGAAAAAGCATGAAAGGGAGTACCTGAGAGTCAAACGAGTCATGGTGGTGAAATCTCCGCGATTCCCTCTTTTTTTCTCCGTAATCTGGTGTAGATGTGTTGTTTTTTGCTCAGCAGTGTTGAGCATATATAAGTGTGACTGAGCAGGGTCTTCTGCTCAGTACTATTGAGCATTTATATATGTCATTGAGCAAGATGCGTGGTGAGGGCAAGCTCGTGTCTGCTGTTAAGAATATCTTTGCTCCCAAATTCTCCAGGGTTTTGAGAGCGCTGCTGGTGAACCATGGTAGAGACTGCTCTGAGAAGAATAAATACCATTTCTAACCATTTTAGGAACACGCATGCGCACTGTGATTGACATGGTTTTCGCCATTGAGCTTTTCCTTTCAAATTAATGAATCCAAAGAGTTTTACTTCTACTACGTCAAAGCATTATTTTATGTCTTCCATCAGTTTTTCCTGAGACTATTTGGGCAAGTTTGGCTATGCTATCACATTCGCCAGCAAAAGATGCTTCATGGTTTTTCTATTGCGGTGAGGCACATAACTCATATCTGCTAGGTTCACAAAATCGAAGATGAATGATATTAGGAGTCCAGTCTCCTTCGAGAGTTTCTTTTCAGCTTCTCAAGTTCGCGCACGAAGTTCGTGCCTATCTGATTTCTCATTCAATCAAGGCTTGTCTTCCTTACGAAAAGCACTTTGCAGAATAAGAAGAACAAAAATAAAGACTAGCACTCCCACAAACACTATTGGGACTTCGAAACCTAGAAAATGGCAAACACAAGTCGCAACCAAGGCTGAGATTACGATCAGCATCAAATGCTGATTGACTCTTCCAAAGATTGAACCTTGGCTCGTAGGCGATGGCTTGCCAGTCTCTTTTTTCTCATCCCTTGTTCTCTTTTCTCCTATGTGCCGTTTTCTTTCACTAATGACACTGGCTATACTTACGGCAACACTTATGATCGATATAGTCAGTGCGGCAATTGACAAGTTCGTATTGAGTCTTATGTTCTCCAATTGAGTTATTTTCATGTCGGCTTCTGCTTCATTGATCACTGTCATGAAGGAATAGCTATCAGCGAGTTTCTTATCCTTGAAAACCTGTATTTCCCACAATCCCAGAAGAGCAAGTTTCTGGGTGATAGTCACGTTCCTTGATGACATGGGTTCTATAACAACTGTTTCATTAAACACTACATGTTCCTCAGCATTAACAACAATATCCACTGCTCTAGTAGAGTTCGAATTGTTCTTTATTGCAACAAAGAATGACGCAACTTCATTTAGCACACCGATGTTTTGATCAACGGAATATAGCCTGACATCGACCCTGATCTCCATCTCCTCTGTGATAAACGTGAAAGTCAGCGCTCCCATCCACGCTGCCGTGGCAATGCCGACAGCGACTACAACTGCGATTAGTATGATTGCCGCCACGACTGGGCTTAAGGCTCTTTTTCCTCTCAAGGCTTCCTTCTTGTCCTCGTCTTACTTCATACAGTTTCAGTTGATGTGGCGTCTTCGATTCTTATAACTTGTGGAAGATTGCACCTGAGAGACACAAAGTCGTTTAGAAACAGAAAGCAATGTCTTCCCTATTTGCGCATAGATCTGATTGTTGATTCAAAAAAGTTAGAAAGCTTAAGCATGGAGACATCCCCTCGCAAACACCGGATTCTTTCGGTTTATACAGTTGATGGTATACGTGCCATATATTTAGGTGTTCTTAACATATCTATTTTAATTGCGACAGAGGCGGAAAAAGATGGCCAGATCTAGGTTTGCCATGTTGCCAATTCTATTGTTGAGTGTAGTTTTGTCTACGAAATTGACTTATGGAAACGGGTAGTGTCCCCAGACCCACGAGATACCCAACTTCTCCCTGTGCATTCTGAGAGCACACGTGCACGCTATTCAACCGAGACTTTTAAATGATGGTTAACAGATAGTTAGAAATCCGGTCGGTTGAAGATGCATCTTTTACAAAAGATTGAAATCAACAATTACCTAAACCTAAAGAGTGCTCAACTGGATGACCTGATGGATCTAAACGTCATAATAGGACCTAACAATTGTGGAAAAACAAGTACCCTACGTGCCATAGATCTCCTCCGACGGATAAATTTCGGAAAACTTGGTAATCCATTGGATTGTGAAAAATGCGAATCAGTATACAGAAATGCAGATCGGATTCTTGCTCTAGATGGTGAAATAGGTGCAAGAGAGCGATTTATGGACAAGCACGATGCAAAGATTGTCTTCACATTCAACGTCGGAGAAATAGAAAGGACTCTGCCTTACCTGACCAACGAGAGAGACGAGATCATGGACGATGTGTTAGCTAATCCAGATGAAAGTCAGATTCTTAATGAAACCGCTCAACTGAGACAGTCCAAAGATGTGGATGATCAGCATAGAGCAAACCGCCTTGCTGACATGCACAAACGTAACTACGCGCTGAAGACGCATGCGAGCACAGAGTTCACAGAACCAAAAATAGTGCTGAGACAAAATCCAGAGAGAAGACTCAGAACTGAACACATATCCTTCCTGATCAATCGGAAGTTCAGAGAAGATGTATTGCAAACTATAATTTTCTGCCCTGATGCAAGGTTAGATAGCTACAAGGGCACGAGTGTCTCTGAATACATTCGTTCCAAGAACCTTCCCGCTTCACAACAACGGGTTATGGTTGGATTTTTGAAGGATTTTGTTGATTTAAAGCTTGATGATGTGCGACAGAATATGGATCTGATACGAGTTGTAGAAGACACTAGATTTGACACAACTATTGCAGAACAAGGCTCTGGCGTGAAATCCTTGATCTGCCTAGTTGCAGACATACTTGCGGGAACCCAAAACAAGATACTATTGATTGACGAACCAGAGCTGGGTCTGAACCCAGCTGGGAAACAAGCCTTTCTGAAATTCCTTCTTGGGCAATCTAGAGAGAAACAGGTTTTCATAGCCACACATGATCCAACTTTTGTTAACCCCGTGCTCTGGGATAGTCAGAACGTATCTTGCTATTTGTATTCTGTGATAGAACGCAAGTTTGTTAAGATCAACTTGAAAGAAAGCAAGACTGACCCAGACACCTTTGCCGGATATCTTCCTCACACTACAAGTTTGAAAAAAGCTCATATATACGTTGAGGGCAGTGTTGACGTTTACATCTTCCAGATATTCCTTCAAAAATATGCCAAGGAGAACTTTGATAACTGGTTCGAAATCATCAACAGGATCGGCATATATCATCTGGCTGGAGATTTTTGGAGTCACTTGCTGTACACTATCCCAGAAAAACCCTACTTCTCAATAGTGGTTCTTGATGGTGACAAAAGGGAGCTCGCTAGCGATGTGATCAAGAAATATGATGCTATCAAGAAAAACCGATTCATGTTCTTCGGTTCGGTATCTGAAATGAAGAAGCTGTCGCGTCGCGACAAAACGCTCGAGAACGATATATCGTCTCCAGTTGTATGTCTCGAGCGACCCGAAATAGAAGACTACCTAGAGCCAAAGCTTGCTGCGAAGGAATATGGTCCACTTGTTGCAAAACAAATGAAACGCGTTCCAGAGGAGATAGAAGAGATTTTTTCGATTGTGTTCAGGCTTGCAAAGATGGAAGGCCCTAAAAAACATAGACCGCAAACGATACCATGAAGCGCCTGGCCAACAGTTCACGCGCTAGTATGTCCTGAAATAAAGTCCGCCTCGGACACTTCTGCAGGTTCGAGAAGAGCAGACATTGTGAAAAAACAGAACAAACGCAAACCCAAAATTGCCCTCAAACTCAAGAAGGAAATAGAAATCATATTAAGCCAATTTCGGAACACACATGTGCACTAGTTAGCGTTTCATTTGAGTTGGTGCCTGCGTTTTTCTCTTGATTCTGGAAGATCGCCTCTCCAAATATGCCCCAATTATTCCTCCCACTGCAGCTGCAACGATAGCAGTGACTATGGGGCTATTCAGAATGTCTAGGATCTTTTCGACCATTGTCGGACTTGCTGTTCCTTGCATCTCATAATAGTCACCAAGAACTTTTGATAGAGTGGTTTCTGACGTGCAGACTGTCTTCAGCTCTTCATAGTCTTCCATGAAGAGGTTAGGATTGTCAGCGTAGGCACCGTTTTTCAGGCGAGCTGACATCTTCTCCAGCTGAAGAGGAAGCCTATATTTCGTGTCTATGCTTTTGATTGTAGTCTCATTAAGGATCTCTCCACAATCCCAGAGAAATCTAGATAGGGAGTCAAAATCAGCCTGAAGTCTCGACCAATCTTCTTTTAAATTGCTTCCTTTCAGGATCAATCCGCTCTTCTCGGTTAGGGAACCGAAAATTATCAGCAATCCTCCCTTTGAAAATCTAAAAGCATATCCGGGACCAGTGTACATCAAGTTTGCGCCAGGGTCAACGTATGTCAGGACGCCGTCGGCGGATACGTAGGAGTCAAGGTGATAGTATGTGCTGGCTTTCAATACCCGTATGCTCGGAAGACCGCTCGGGTCTGCCACCATTGCTGGCCAAACGTAGTATTCGATGGGCAAGGAGAAATCGGATATCGTGAAAGCCATGCTGTTCGAGTGATTGAACGAAAGCATCGCGCCATGAGTTTCCGATATCACGCCTTCAATCTGATAAGGTCGTTGCCAGTGAAATGTCAGGTTGTGGGATCCACTTTCGCTGTAACCTTCAACGATTCCCTGATCCAGTAAAGGTCCGTTTTCTTCAACCAATTTGGAATATTCCGCTAGGTATTCCTCAAAGTAGCTCCTAAGACCCTCATGCGAAACTACTGAGGATTCCTTGAAGGATGGTAAGATAAGCACCGTTGCCAGAAGAAGAATCATTATGATGGATACGCCGAGATAAAGGTATTTATGTTTCCTGAAGTATTGGACAGAGGCTTTTTTCATGGCTTCTACTTCTCGTTAGAACATATGGCTTCTCTTTTCTTAAATGTTATCTGTCATGCTGTGTGCCAATGATAATGCAAAGATCAATGAATCCACGTGCAAGAGCATCGGAAGGCTCACTCTTTGGACTCTCTGTTTGAGTTCCGTTGCAGAGAGAAGTCCAAATCAAGTTTCCTTCTCTGGAGTTTTTTCACCCCAAATCTCAAGCGTAAAACCCGTCAGAGCCCAGTGATGGCCTCGTTTCTCAACCACGCGCTGTCCAAGCTCTTTCTCCAAGCGTCGATTCATAGCCTTTAGTCGACGCAGGACCCGGAACCTGTTCAGCCTGAACTGAGACCGTCTAAGGGCGATGTCTTTCGGAAACACGCCGTCCGGCTGAGACTGGTAGAGCAGTTCCAAGATCTCTTGGTCGACTTCGTCGGCGCATGCGATTTTCTGAATGAAAGGCTTCTGAAAGTTGAACATGCCCTCCAAGCCTTTGACGATGGTCTGTTGCATCTGCTCGATATGATTGAGGCGCTTCTCAATCTGCCTCAACAGATCCAAGTTATACCTGTGGCGACCCTTCTTAGCCTGAATTGAACGCTTTTCCGGCCGTTCTGTTACATGAATTTCAGAAGATTCCATATCGACCTGCACCCCCCGGTAATTCCCGATGTTGACAACAAGCAAAACAGAGCCCACCAGCTCTAGATTAGCAGTAGCAAAAACAGTCAATCGTGAAAAGCATGGACTTTTCCCATGCCCCGGCGAAAGCGCGGAAAAGGCTTCTGTGCGCCCATCAACAGACAAAAACATTCTGGCCATCACATCCCGTACGGGTTCTTACCACGAGTATCCTAGACGTCCATTCTGTACGGACGATTAGGGTCCGAATAAGCTTTGAGCGCATGATAAAAAAACTATCTTTTTTTTCAGCATTTCCTCGACGTGATTTTCTATGATGCACGTAACATTCTCTCAACTTTCTCCGAAGAAATCGCATGGGCCTTTACTACGAGCCTTCCGGAGAGCTCTTCATGCGAAGTTGATCAGAGCCTCAAGGAATTTGGCTGGAACCCTCGTAGTAAGCCGAAGGCTCTCCGAGATCCTATGATCCAGTCGAAAACTGCTGCATTCTGGAAGTGCACCTTCTTCGGTTCGTCATGCGGCTTCTAGGCCACAAAAACATCAGAAACACCCTAATCTACACCCAGCTAATCAGCATCAAAGACGACGATTACGTATGCAAAACCGCAAGAACCATCCAAGAAGCAACCCAACTCATAGAAGGCGGATTCGAATACGTCACGGAAATGGAAGGCTACAAGCTCTTTAGGAAAAGAAAATAAGGCTTTAAGAGTTACATCTCCACAGGGTACTAATCTATCCCTGTGGGGTCGTCGTATAGCTTGGTTCAGTATACCAGCCTGGGGCGTTGGCGATCCTGGGTTCAAATCCCAGCGACCCCACCAAACCCAATTATGCCTTATTTTTGTAAAATAAGCTCATCTTGAGCGTCAATCATGCAAGCTTATGGTATTCGATGTTGACCACTATTTTTCCATAAAAAGGTCGCCACTATTCCTGAGAGCGTCTAAGACCAAGAATGACGCAGTCTCCTTTTCTTCCCTGCCCCAGCTGCCATCTTTGTTCTGTCTCCTGACGACCGAAGGAAATGCTTTTTTCAATTGATCCTCTGCCAAGGTAGCGTCTGCTCTGGATAGGGCATGGAAAGTGTGGTAAAACGGTAAACCTTTCCATGTTCCTGTTTTGGTTTGTAGCTTGGCTAAGTGTTTGAGGCCGTTTTCAACTGGCGGTGATTCCTTGCTTAATGGGTGTTCGATTAGTACGCGTAAGACGTTGATTGTGCACCATGCTCCGCACCATGTGGGCTTCCAGAATTGAAGATAGGATTTCACGGTTGTCTCAACTCGCTTGTCTTGGTCGAAGCCGAAAACGTGCAGTAAATGTGTTGCGTAGGTTGTTTGGTAAAAGATGGTGCAGCCTGGACCGAATTCACCGTAGAGTGTTGATCGCATAATGCTTGGGTCTTTTCTGTTGCTTGAGCAGAAGAAGCCTAGATAACCCGATAAGAGTGTTTTTGTATTGACAAGACCCACTCTAAGCCCTCTTGAACACTTGGGTCTTTTTCGTTATAGCCTAGAAGCGCATGGTTCCAGAGATTATTGGCAGTTTTGACAAACGATTGATCCCAACTTCCGTCAGGGGATTGTTCGGCGACTGTTTTCTGGTACGTTTTTTTCTTCAAAGTCGCGTCAGCTTCGCCTTCCTTTTTGAGTATCTCTCTTCTCAAGTATATGCCAATGGGTGAATCTAGACTATTAACGTAGTTCACTGGGTTGATCTTCAGCTTGTTCAAGGTATTCATCGTGGCCACAAATAACGGGTTTAGCTTTGACGGAAAATAAAACTTCCGACTAATGACTTGTTGTTCTTGGCGATGGCAATCATAAAAATAGATGTGGGTTCAAACGTGGGCTCTAACCTATATGACCCCACCAAAAGCTTCTTTTGCGCAAAATAAACTCTGAGAGACGATACTTCGCGTTCCTCAAACTCAACGGGCAAGACGCTTGTGCTCTTCTTCGATATCTGCTCAAAAAAAGCGAAGGTTAATTCTAGGTTTGTTTTTGGCAAAACGCATTCAAGAGTTATGGTAATGCATACCGAATAAGAACGGACAACACAAGAATAATCCATAAAACCCAATGGAACCAAAAAAACCAAGACACAATGTCCGACAAAACAATCCACGCCAACGACAAAACTGCAGCTAAAACCAAAAACCTAAAGGTTAACCTCAGTACCGACGTCTTGGCGTCAAAAACTATGGGACAGATGGAGCCTCGGGCGGGCTTCGATCCCGCGACCTACAGCTTACAAGGCTATCGCTCTACCAAGCTGAGCTACCGAGGCACACTTGGCTAACCTATAGCATCACCGCA
>Ga0315279_10010162_pt1 | contig 11104 bp, 8 predicted proteins | sample YL17G06_20_MG_FD_203694 | JGI IMG/M metagenome (GOLD analysis project Ga0315279, IMG submission 203694) | Sediment microbial communities from Yellowstone Lake, YNP, Wyoming, USA - YL17G06_20 | ecosystem: Environmental > Aquatic > Freshwater > Lake > Sediment | place: USA: Wyoming | collected...
TTGGATCAGGCGCTGACATTGGATCCGCGAGTTTTCATCATGGGCCAGGGGGTTGACGACCCGTCGGGCATGTTCGGTGCCACCCTGAATCTCCATCAAAAGCATGGAGCGGATCGTGTCTTCGACATTCCCTTGTCCGAAGACGCACTCATGGGCGCAGCGGTCGGCGCCGCGATCGGCGGGATGCGGCCGGTCTATTTCCATAACCGGCCCGACTTTCTGCTGCTTGCCATGGATCAGTTGGTCAATCACGCCTCCAAGTGGCACTATATGTTCGGAGGGGCAGTGAATATCCCTATGGTCGTCTGGGCCTGTACCGGGCGGGGATGGGGCTCCGCTGCACAACATTCCCAGGCCCTTCAAGGGCTGTTCATGCACGTTCCTGGACTGAAACTGGTAATGCCAAGTACCTGTTACGATGCCAAAGGTTTTATGCTGTCGGCTATTGCGGACGGCAATCCAGTCCTGATCTTGGAACATCGCTACAACTTCAAACACCAGGGTTTCGTTCCGGAACACGTTTACCGGATCCCCTTCGGCAAGGGCGTTGTGAGGAGACCCGGAAAGGACGTGACGCTGGTCGCTATATCGTACATGACTTTCGAGGCATGCAAAGCGGCGGACGAACTGGCAAGGGAAGGTATTGAGGCCGAAATCATTGATCCGCGCACGCTACGTCCTCTGGATGAGAGCACTATTCTGAGCTCTGTTGCGAAGACGGGGCGTCTTGTTGTGGCCGATACGGGTTGGAAGACCGGAGGGGTGGCTGCGGAGATTGCCGCCATGGTGGTGGAGAAAGGGTTTGCGTTGCTCAAGGCGCCGATCCGGCGAGTCACATCCCCGGACCTGCCCACCCCGGCCGGATATACCCTTGAAAAAGCCTATTACGCGGGCGCGCCAGAGATTGCCGCCGCTGCACGAGAGCTTATGAAGTAAGAGAGGCCGGATTCGTGAAAAAACAGTCCACTATCTATATCGCAGGGGGGGAGACGCTGATCGGGGCCGCCATACTCCGTGCCTTGCGACAGCGGGGGTATACGAACGTTGTCGGCGGACGTGACGCAGAGCCGAACCTGACAGATGGTACCGCGGTGGACGCGTTTCTGAAGCGTGTTCGACCCGAATACGTGTTTCTTGCTGCCGGGAAATCGGGCGGTATTGCGGCGAACCAGAACTATCCGGCCGATCTGATGACGGACAACCTGCTAGCGGAATGCCACGTGGTGCACAACGCTTTTCGGCATGGCGTTAAGAAGCTGCTGTTCCTGGCCAGTTCCTGCTGCTATCCCAGACAATGCCCACAGCCGATGAAAGAAGAGGCTTTGCTGACGGGTCCCCTGGAATCCACTAACGAAGCTTACGCGGTTGCAAAGATTGCCGGGATCAAGCTCTGCCAGGCATACAGCCGGCAATACGGGGTGGAATTCATCCCAGCCATTCCGGCAAACGTTTTTGGTCCAGGCGATGATTTCAGCCCGCAGGACTCGCACGTCGTAGCTGCATTGATACGGAGAATGCACGAGGCAAAAGTCCGTGGCGCGGCATCTGTTGAAATCTGGGGAACCGGTTGCGCGCGTCGGGAGTTCGTGTTTGCGGAGGACGTGGCGGATGCCAGCATTTTTGTCATGGGCTGTTACTCGGGAAGGGATCCCGTCAATCTCGGTTGCGGGTCTGTTGTTTCCATCGCGGAGTTGGCCGGGCTTATCAAAGAGATCATAGGATTTCAGGGGAAGATTTCCTATGACACGAGCAAGCCGGACGGTATGCCTGTGAAGATCCTGGATTCGAGCAAGCTGACGGCATGGGGCTGGCGACCGAGAGTTCCTCTGCGGACTGCTCTGGAGAAAACCTACGAATGGTTTCTACAGTCCGGCGGGGGGCGAGGACACTAACGGGCAAAAACCGGAGAGGCAAGCGGTTCGATGGTAAGAAAAATGAAGGTTCCATTTGGGACGATTTCAATCCCGGAGAGGTCCAAGGCATTGATCTCGGAGATTCTTGATACCCGGCGAGTTTCAAGCGGCAAGTACGTCCGAATGTTCGAGGACAGATTTGCGAAATTGCTCGGGGCAAAAGAAGCCGTGGCTGTGTCGAGCGGCACCGATGCGGACGCACTGGCGCTGGCCGTGCTTTACGACTTCGGGGCCAGGCGCGGTGACGAGGTGATTGTCCCTGCACTTTCCTTTGTCGCAACCGGGAATGCGGTCCTCCAGGCGGGTTTCACGCCGGTCTTTGTGGATATAGAACGCGAGACACTCAACGTGGATGTGACTCGTATCGAGGAAGTCATAACGGAGAAGACGCGCGCCATCATGCCCGTGCATCTTATGGGAAAGCCTGCGGATATGGATGCCATCAATGGCATCGCCAGGCGGCGAGGTTTACATGTGATCGAAGACGCTTCCGAAGCGCATGGAGCGACGTACAAGGGAAAGGCGGTCGGTACACTCGCCGATCTCGGAGCTTTCAGCCTGTATGTGGCGCACATCATCACGAGCGTAGAGGGTGGCGTCGTGATCACTGACAAGGAGGAGTTTTCAGATATTCTGCGATCGCTGCGTTCCCACGGGCGGGCCTGCAAGTGTCAGCAGTGCGTTCTGAATGTTTCGCAGAACTATTGCCCGAAACGGTTCGAGAACGGCACAGGAAGGGATATTCGCTTCGTGTTCGAAAGGATCGGCTATTCCTGCAAAATGAACGAGATGGAGGCGGCTGTTGGTCTGGGGTGTATTGAGCTTTTTCACGAGATTCTGGACAAGCGCCGGCGCAATCTCCTCCATGTCCTGTCGCGGTTCGGCAGATTCCGCCCGTACCTGGAGACTATCTCCGAACGGCCGGAAGAAAGGATCGGCCCACACGCCATTCCGATCATTGTTCAGAAGGCTGCATCGTTCACACGGGACGAACTTGCAGGTTACATGGAATCGAGCGGCATTGAAACACGCACGCTGTTTGCTTCCATGCCGACTCAGTGCGCAGGTTTCAGTTTCCTCGGTTATCGGGAAGGCCAGTTTCCGAATGCCGAGTATATCGGGAACCACGGCATACACATCGGCGTGCACCAGGACCTGGGGCTGGAAGAGATGGACTATGTACTGGCGACACTCGACAGATTTCTGGAAATCCATCAGCGGTAAGGGCGGCATGGGCATTCCAGTGTGAGATTCACGAAAGGCGAGTTCGGATGAGTCAGGTAGATGTTCTCCTGGTCAAGCCTGGAAGCCAAAAGCAGTTGTATGGCGAATTGAACGCCTTAAAGCTCACAGGGATTGAGCCACCCTTGTGGGCGGCACTTCTTGCGGCGCACCTGAGGAGCCTGGGCTGTTCAGCGGAGATCTTTGATGCCGAGGTCGAAACCTGGAGCTACGAAGAGACGGCCCAAAAGATAATGGAAGTCCATCCGATCCTGGTGGCTGTCGTAGTCTCCGGCACAAATCCATCGGCTTCCACAATGAACATGACGGGAGCGGGTGCCGTTGTTCATCACCTGAAGAAACTTGCGCCCGAAATCAAGACACTACTCATGGGGCTGCATCCTTCGGCTCTCCCCGAGCAGACACTCGCCGAAGAGGCGGTGGACTTCGTTTGCGAAGGGGAAGGGATCTACACACTTCCGAAGTTGATTGACGCATTGAAATCAAAGCAGGGCTTTTCTCAGATTGAGGGACTCTGGTTCAGGGAGAACGGCAAGATAGTCTCGAACCCACGCGCTCCACTGGTCAAGAACCTGGACGAACTCCCGATGCCCGCATGGGATCTCTTGCCGATGGCGAAGTACCGGGCGCACAACTGGCACTGTTTTGGCAATACAGACAACCGCCAGCCTTACGCGGTGATCTATACGAGTCTGGGTTGCCCCTTCCGGTGCAGTTTCTGTTGCATCAATGCCTTGTTTGGGCAACGCGGGATACGATATCGCAGCCCTGAGCTCGTGATCGAAGAGATTGACTACCTCGTTAGGAATTACGGTGTCCGAAACATCAAGATCTTGGACGAGATGTTTGTACTGAAGGAGTCGCATGTCTACAGGTTGTGCGACTTGATCACCGAACGGGGATACGACTTGAACATGTGGGCCTACGCGCGCGTCAATACCGTCAATGAGACACTTTTGCGGCGTATGAAACAGGCCGGGATTAACTGGGTGTGCTACGGTTTCGAGTCGGGGAGCAACGAGGTACTTCAGAAGATCAGCAAGGGCTATGACGTTCATACCGTGGATTCGGTCGTCAGAATGACGCGTAATGCTGGGAACTACATCGTCGCCAACTTTATCTTTGGACTTCCGGATGATGATCTCGCGTCCATGCAGGCCACACTGGATCTGGCGATGCGGATCAATGCCGAGTGGACCAATTTCTACTGCGCCATGGCATATCCCGGCTCGCAGCTTTACGAAATGGCGATCAAAGAAGGTTGGCCGCTCCCGGAAACGTGGCAGGGATATTCGCAATACGCATACGAGACGCTGCCTTTGCCCACAAAACGTCTTTCTGCATCTGACGTGTTGCGGTTCCGCGATCACGCATTTCAGGTATACTACAGCAATCCGGGGTATCTGGACATGATTACTCGGAAGTTCGGCCCGAGGGTTGCCGATCATGTTCGGGAAATGGCTTCGCACAAGTTGGTGAGAAAGTACACGTGAAGTCACATGCCGGCAGATAATATCAACTCTGCCAGTCTGAGAGCCTTGCTCATACAGTTGGAATTTTCTGCTTGATTCGTTTTTCCCTTATGGCCATTGATGCTCACGGCCATATCTTCCAGGCATTGCTGTCGGGTGTACCACGTTTTGCAATAATGACACCATTGCACAAGTAAGAGCCCTGGAATGGTATATTCCCGATACCGTAAATGGGGACATAGTTTTTTGTCACCCATGCCGATATTTTCGTTCCTGTATCAACCCCAAATTTTTTAAAACCCCACTCAATGACGCTCCTATCAATAAGGATCACATAATCGGGCAATTGTCTGGTCAGTCTTTCCACCATTTTTTCTTCATTATGCATGGCCAGGTCTCCCAGCAAGAAAGAAGTATACGGCGATGGACTTTCCCGTCTTGTCAGGTAATTCAATAGTATGCCTTCAGGTATAACGAGGAAGTTTTCATTCGGCTTGATCGTTTCATTGATCTTTTTAAGCGTTGCGTCAATGACAGGGCCTTCAATGTTCAGCGTAGCATCAAATGTAACGATTCTTTCTTTGCCGGTAGCTATCGGGTAGTTTCTGATCAAATAAGTACCACTTATCGCACTTATTTGCATCATCAGGAACATTGCAACCAAGATACTGCTTAAAGCTCTAATAAACGTGGTACTCTGAGCGTTTTTTGCCACAAGCCTTGGAACATGATACACAAGTCCCGCAACCACAACTAACGTCGCCGGCATGGTGAGGGCAAAACCATAGACATCTATTCTCACATGGAGTATAACCTTCAATACCATTACAAAGGCGAATATTATAAATACGAGTATGGGGAGAGCATCTAATGCTTTTCCCTTATCTTTTCTCGATTTCCAGATCGTTATACCATAAAAAACTCCCATGACAGCTACGACAACCTGAAAAGCCAAGGGTATTCTAACGTAGAGCCAATTCCATGTTTCATAGTTCATAAGATATAACAAAGAAAGGGTGGATGCTGCTGCAACGATCATGATGATCATATTATAGTACGTGCTGCTTATTCTCTCGACCAGACGAGCAACACACCATACCAAGAAGAACAATAACACATACCAGCCCGTAACGAGTAATATCTTCCCTAAATGGAACAAAGGGGCATCTCTTCCAGTACATCTAAGATAGAAAATATTGGAAGTCACCGTTGTCTCAAATAACTGTCTGTATTGCGCGAGAATTGAGAGAAGCGCCTCCTGAAAGGGCATAAAAAAATAAAAATATACAGTAAAAACAACAATAGGAAACAAAAACGAAAAGAACAGTATGGCAGACACTTTTATGATCTTTCGTAACGGAAATTGCTCAACATGCCATAGAACAATAAAGCCTGTTCCTATTGCAGCAATACTTGCAAAAAAAACCTCCAGTTTTGTAAGGAAAATTGTTCCTATTAATAAACCGATGATGACCACCCAGAGTGTGGTTTGCTTCTTTATGTATTGATAAAAGGCAAATATTGAAAAGAATGATAATGCAATCCCATGGGTCAATGCATAGACATAAGGGGTTATATAGTTGTAGTTTGGAAACTTGAATGCAAATACAGAGAGAAATGTTGCTGCAGTCATCATTGCCGTAACGGAATTCGTGGTATGGCGAAAAAAACGATAGATACAATAGGTGATGATTATCACGACGCCCATATTAAAAAATGCAAGCGTCATTATGTTTACGCCGAACATCTTAAAAAGGAATGCATTCAGATATGGAGAGAATGGCCCATAATGATCAACATAGATATCCCTATACAAGACGCCTCCCATGTTTAATTTCCATGGGATATAGAGCTCTCTTCCAAAGTCAAGAATAATTAACGACCACCTTCTCCAGCTTACAAAGAGCATGAAAAATCCTATTGCCAATAATATGCACAAACTTGAGACATTCGTAATAATCTGACGCAAACCCTTATTTATAGCAGCATCTTTCTCCATGCCTTCTCCATACACTTAACTTCATTAACCTCAAAAGAAAATTTAAACAAACCTGATGGCTTCAAGGGAAAATTTTTCAAAAGGAAGAAAAATAATCTGAACCGGGATAGGCTATGGTTTCTTCCCTTTTGGAATCGGTTTCTTCTCCTTCAAGGACGGACTCTTTTCTGGATCTTTTAAATGGGCAAGAGGAAGGAGATAAAGTTTATAAAAGACTGGATCAGCCCATAGCTCCATTTCAGGTGCCAGATCCCCAACAAGGGCAGAGAATGAAGGCATATTGTTGTAAGCATTGAAATTCGATGAAAGATCTTTGAGAGATTTATAAAGTTTGATCGATGCAACGAGATGCGTTGGCTTCTCCCTCAGCAATTTGATTTGCTGAATCCCATTTTCGATCGACCTTTGATCTTCCTCCAGTTTAGACATCCAGAACGTACCCTCTTGATACCGGATGTCCATCTCCCCTATTTGAATGGCCTGAATCAATTTCGAATGGATCTGTTTGGCCTGCCTCATAACTTCATCAATTCGATTTAACAATTCTATTCTCTCATTCTTAGAAAGTTCATTTGTCTGGGACGAGATCTTCGTTAGAAAGTACTGCAGACCATAATCCTCGGCAAAACCGAAAGAGACTAAACTAAAGAAAAGAAGAATCCATCCGAAAATTCTCCAGTGTCTCATCACCGACTCCCTTTGCCCTCGCCTTTACCCTCTCCCCCTGCCTAACGCCTGCCTGCCGGTAGGCAGGGCAGGCACGCACAGAGGAGAGGGGGAGGGGACTATGGAAATATCACCTCCACCACAGGCGGCTCACTTTTTAACTGACCCAAAACGACCCTTTCGATCTGCAAGTGTTTCATCTCGATGATTTTCCGAGCGATTCCTTTTGCCTTTACCACTCCATTGGGGATGTCCACCTTATTAAGGAAGGTAATCACCCTCGACGAAGATGGTGCTCCCTTAAAAATGCCTTCCGGATGGGTCATCAAAATGGCCATTGCCTCATCTGTCATTTTCTTCCCTATAGGAATCCCTGTCAATTTCGAAACCCGCTCCACCTGGAACACATTCTCCTCGTTTACCTCCATTTCCACTCCATCCACACCCAAAATGGCCACGACCAATGTCGTACTCGAGGGAATAACGGGTTCTCCTTCCCTGGGCGCTTTGATCGGACGGCCTGCAGCACCATCGGCCTCTATGATGATATAGTCAATCTCATTTGAACTCCAAAAGTCATTCACCAGATCTGAAGATACCCCTTTCAACTTCCCTGATTCAAGTCTCTCTCTGGCGATGGTAATATGTTTATATTCATCCAGATGTTTGTGCACAAATTGTTTAAGCTCTTCCTCATCCAGATTAATAAAAAGAGAAACGGTTTCTCCTGAAGCAGGTTCCAATATCTTCGTCGTCGTGGTTGTCACTACCCTCTTCCCTTTGAGGAACAACTCTTTGGCAAGGCGAAACATCAATGTGGTCTTCCCACCCGCTCCAGCCAGACTGATCACTTCTCTTGTTTTCAGACCCAACGATTCTGAAAGAACACCAGCCCCTTCCCTCTCTCTTCTGGTTTCCTTGACAGACTTTTTAATGATAGAATGGGCGATTTTTTGATTGTGATCCATTACGACTTACCTGAAAAACAAAAAGCAATGGTTAAAAGGTCAAGGTTAGGATGCCCGTTTCGTTAAAGGGTTAGGTCGTTGGTCTCTAAATCTTTTAACCGTAACCCTTTGACTCTATACCAAACTGGCTTCATAACCCTAACCCAAAGACCTTTTTCATTGATTAAACCTATTTAGTATAGCTTCGAGCACGCCTCCTCCAATTGACCTGGCCTTGTCAGAGATAGTAAAACAGAGTTCCTTTTTTCCCCTCGGGTCGATATCACCCACTTTCATTCCCTTCTTCACCTCTACCCCTTCACGGAGAAGTCCCCTCACCACACCGCTGATCTCAGCGATAACCGGAAAATCATCTACAACAGCTACTACCGAGCCTTTATTTACCCTGTCACCGATTTCCTTATACGGATGAAAAACTCCTTTCTTCATCGTTCTGAGAAGCCTCTGGACCGTATACCCTCCTATATCTCCAGGGATGCCGGTATCCGGTTCAGCAGTGCCATTCCGGATCACCTTTCCTAAGTGATGGCCCCGATTTGTTTCGATCACGATATGGACATCCTTTCCCGCTGTAAATCCTGGACCGAGGCCGATGACCAAGGGAGCATCATTGATCTGAGTTCCCAAGTTTTTTTTGGCCATAATGGCGTCTATGAGGGCATCGGGTTTTAAAAAATGCTTCGTCTTTTTTAAATCGGGATCCACCAAAAGAGGAATCTTCTCTCCCTTCCATACAGATTGAATCTGCTCTGGTTTCGAAATCAATTTTGCCCGGACTCCCTCCACCTCTTTCTCGCCATCATAGATGGCTTCACAGAAAGAAACCTCTCTTCTCACAGCAAGGGGTTGGCCGATCTCCAGCATGCAGATCTTAAAATGGGACTGGTAAAGTCGGTGGGCTACGGCACTGGCCATCTCCCCCGCTCCTCGAATTAATACAACCAAATCCTCTATCTTCTTTTCAAATTCCATCTGAATATCCTTCATCACCTCTTCCCCCTCCCTTTTTTCCTCCCAACCTGATGGGGAGAGATAGGTTGGTGGGGATGATAATCTTCCCACGTATCAATATCCTTCATCACACCTTCTGACTTGACACGGACCAACCATACTTCCTCGGGATGTTTCTCAATGATTGATCTTCCTCCAACATCCCCTCTCAACTTCAATAATTCCTTTAGGTATCGGCAGTGAAAGATCACAGGGTGTCCCTGTTTTCCTCGAAAGGAAGGGATGACAATGGTTCCCCTTCCTTGAACAAAGGCATGGATTAGGGCATTGATCGTCCTTGTTTTAATCAGGGGCTGATCCCCCAGGGCGATGAGAATCCCTCGACTGCTCGGATCAATAGCTTGAAGGCCTCTCCGAATGGAGGTGCTCATGCCCATTTTGGAATAAGGGTTGTTCACCACCTTAACCCTCTGGTCCATCCATGGATCTCCCATCCATCCAATGCGATGACTAAGAACGACGATCACTTCTCGAACGTCAGATCGGAGAAGGGTTCTCAAACAATGCTCAAAGATGGTTCTCTTCCCCCAAGGGAGGGAAAGCTTGTTCCGGCCCATCCGTTTTGATTCACCTGCCCCAAGAAGAATTCCAGCAACCATTCTTCCCTTTTCAATGAAGTTTTGTTAAATTTAAATTGTTTTTCCAGGTCCTGTCAAGATATTGATGGAATCCCTATGAATGGAGGAAATGAGCGATGAAGCAATGGAGCTATTTGATCTCTATCATTTTAATCTGTACCTGCATGATGGCCAAGTCAGGGCATGCCCAGCCCAAACCAAAAATCAGCGAAAGCACCGAGGCCTGTCTTACTTGTCATACCACCCTACATCCCGGAATTGTTGCTGAATGGAAGAAGAGCCGCCATGCCAATGTCATCCCAGCAGAAGGATTAAAAAGGCCAAAGCTTGAACGGAGGATTTCGAACGAAAAAGTTTCCGATAAAATAGCCAATTTCGTTGTAGGCTGTGCAGAATGTCACACCATGAGCTCTGAAAAACATAAAGATTCGTTTGATCACAATGGCTTCAAGGTTCATATCGTTGTTACTCCATCCGACTGTGCCACCTGTCACCCCATCGAAGTCCAACAATATGGTAAAAATCTCATGTCCCATGCTTACGGAAACCTTATCAATAATACTCTCTATCGTAGTCTGATCGATTCAGTCAATGGAATTCAGTCTTTTGAGAATATGAAAATAACCTTAAAATCACCTGATCTCGAAACTAATTTGGATTCCTGTCTCTATTGTCATGGCAGCGAGTTGAAGGTGAAGGGAATAAAAGCCAGAAAGACGGCGATGGGTGAGATGGAATTTCCTGTCCTTTCTGGTTGGCCAAATCAGGGTGTAGGTCGATTAAATCCCGATGGGAGTAAGGGATCTTGCGTTTCCTGCCACACACGTCACCAGATTTCCATTGAGATGGCAAGAAACCCTTATACCTGCTCTGAATGTCATAAAGGACCGGATGTCCCAGCCTACAAAGTCTATGAAGTGAGCAAACATGGAAACATCCATTCGACATTGGGTAAGGGCTGGAATTTTAATGCCGTCCCCTGGACGGTGGGCAAAGACTTCACAGCACCAACATGTGCTACCTGTCATGCCAGTTTGATTGTTAATGAGGCCGGTGAGGTGATTGCCGAAAGGACCCATCAAATGAACGATCGGAACGCATGGAGGCTTTTTGGTCTGATCTATGCCCATGCTCACCCCAAGTCTCCAGATGTTACCGTCATTAAAAATAGGGCAGGATTACCCCTGCCTACTGAACTGACTGGCGAACCTGTAGCTAAATATCTGATCGATGCTAAAGAACAAGAAAAAAGACG
>Ga0315279_10010163_pt1 | contig 11104 bp, 4 predicted proteins | sample YL17G06_20_MG_FD_203694 | JGI IMG/M metagenome (GOLD analysis project Ga0315279, IMG submission 203694) | Sediment microbial communities from Yellowstone Lake, YNP, Wyoming, USA - YL17G06_20 | ecosystem: Environmental > Aquatic > Freshwater > Lake > Sediment | place: USA: Wyoming | collected...
CGAAGAACTTCCTGTTCACCGCTTCGAGCCGGGCGCTGACCAGCGCCGGGGGATCCAGGTCGATCGAGGAGTTCGGGTCGAGCCCGGAGGTAATCGAGCGCGAGAAGAAGTACGGCGCCCACGCCGAGGACCTGATGACCGCGATGCACGAAGTGATCGGCCACGGCTCGGGGAAGCTGAGCGACCGGCTACGGGGTGGCTCGGAGCCGTACCTGAAGGAATACTTCTCGACGCTCGAGGAGGCGCGCGCCGACCTGATGGCGCTCTGGAACGCCTGGGATCCGAAGCTGAAGGAGCTGGGCCTCGTCACCAACCAGGACGAAGAGGCGAAATCGATGTACGACACCGCGGCGCTCGCCGTGCTGACGCAGCTCCGGCGGATTCCCCGCGGCGACACGATCGAGGAGGACCACCAGCGCGACCGCGCCCTGATCGCCAACTACATCATCGACACGACCGGCGCGATCGCGATGTTCGATCGCAACGGGAAGACGTACATCGAGGTGAAGGACTACCCGAAGATGCGCGAGGGCGTGGGCAGGCTGCTGGCCGAACTGATGCGCATCAAGGCCGAGGGCGACTACGACGCGATCAAGGCGCTGGTGGACAAGTACGGCGTGCACTTCAACCCGGCGCTGCGCGACCAGGTCGTCGCCCGGTTCCGGAAACTCGATCTGCCGACCTACTGGGCCGGCATCAACCCGGAGCTCACCGCCCGGTTCGGTCCGAACGGCCAGGTGACGAAGGTCGATCTCAGCTATCCGCGCGATGCCGTGCACCAGTACCTGCGGTACGCCGCGATGTACAACGCGGGGCTGGCGACGCCCTCGACCCGGACGGGTTTTGAAACCACTTCCAGGCAGTAGCGAGTAGGGAGCAGCGAACTCCTGCAGGCTTGCCTCGGATGACCCCAGCGCATATATTCCGCGCGGTGGACCGTTCGGATTTCCCGGGAGAGCTGACATGAGACGACGCAGGAAACTGGCGGTCGGGATGGCGCTGCTCGTTGCCGTTGCAGGCGTGTCGGCGGCGGATCTGCCACAGGTCGACTGGTCAATGGTGGCGAAGATTCGCGAGGAGGGGCTCCAGCGATCGCGGGTGATGGATCGTGCTGCGTACATGTCCGACGTGCTCGGGGCGCGCCTCACGCTGTCCGAGCACATGAAGAGGGCGCAGGCGTGGGCGAAAGCCGAGATGGAACGCATCGGTCTCGTCAACACCTCCATCGAGCCGTTCATGGACTACGGCGTCGCGTGGGACAACGAGTACTTCTCGCTCCACATGCTCGAACCGGATTATCAGCCGATCGTCGGCTTCCCGCTCGCCAACACCGCCGGAACGAGCGGCAAGGTCGTGGCCCGGGCGGTCATCGTCGACATCCAGGTGAAGCCGGATCTCGAGAAGTACCGCGGGCGCCTGTCGGGCGCGGCCATTCTCATCACGCCGCCCGTGGCGATCGATGCCGCCGCGCTGTCGCAGGGCGTCGCACGGCGGACCGAGGAGGAGCTGGCGAAGCTCGAACAGACGGTCGTCGCACCGGCGCCGAGAGCCGCGCCCCGGGTGCCGCCCAATCCCGACCTGCTGAAGCCCGAGGAGAAGATGGCGTTCTACAAGGCCGAAGGCGTCGCGCTGGTGCTGCAGTGCGAGAGCGGGTTCCCGGGCGCCGTGCGCGGCTTCGCGCGGCCGGGCACCAGGCAGGACCACTGGTCGCGCGAGGGCGACCTCTCGATGCCGCCGATCGTGGCCGTGACGCCCGAGCACTACAACCGCCTGTATCGCATCCTGAAGCGTGACATCCAAGTCCGCGTCGAGGCGGAGATCCGCAACCGCATCGGGCAGGGCGTCGAGAAGGCGTGCAACGTGCTGGGCGAGATCCCCGGCACCGACCTGAAAGACGAGGTCGTGATGATCGGCGCGCATTTCGACACCTGGCACGCCAGTCCGAATTCGAGCGACGACACCGCCGGCTGCGCGGTGGCGCTCGAGGCCGCGCGCATCCTGAAGGCCGTCGGTGCGAAACCGCGGCGGACGATCCGGGTGGCGCTGTGGGGCGGGGAAGAGCAGGGGCTCCACGGATCGCGCGAGTACGTCCTGAAGCACTTCGGCGATCCGGCCAGGGGCGTGACGCCCGAGCACGAGAAGTTCTCGGTCTATTTCAACCAGGACTACGGCGCGGGGCAGTACCGCGGCATCTACCTGCAGGGCAACGAGCCCGCGCGCCTGCTGCTGGCCGAATGGATGCGGCCGTTCCGCGACTTCGGGATGACGGCGATCTCCAATCAGAGCGTCGGCAGCACCGACCACGTGTCGTTCGACAACGCGGGGCTGCCGGCATTCCAGTTCCTGCAGGACCGTGTCGGCGCCACGGCCGGGCACACGAACCTGGACTTCTTCGACACGCTGCAGTCGGACGACCTGGTGAAGAACGCGGTGATCATGGCGTCGTTCGCGTACCACGCGGCGATGGCCGATGCGCGCGTGCCGCGCAAGACGCCGAAGCCCATCTCGTAGGGCCGGTGCGTATGCGTTCACTCCTTCGCGCGCTCGTCGCAACGACGGTCCCCTTCGCCTTCGGCCTGCTGCTCTCTGCCGGGCAGCCCGTCGGGCCGCCGCCGCGCGTGGGCGCCGTGCCGTCCGAGCGCCAACTCGCCTGGCACGACCTGCAGTTCTACGGCTTTCTCCACTTCACGGTGAACACGTTCACCGACAGGGAATGGGGATACGGCGACGAGGCCGAAGGCGTCTTCAATCCCACGGATCTCGATGTGCGGCAGTGGGCCAGGGTGGCGCGCGACGCGGGCATGAAAGGGCTCATCATCACCGCGAAGCACCACGACGGCTTCTGCCTGTGGCCCAGCCGCTTCACGGCCCATTCGGTGAAAGGCAGCCCGTGGAAGGGTGGACGCGGCGACGTTGTCGGCGAGCTGGCGCGCGCGTGCCGCGAGTTCGGACTGAAGTTCGGCGTGTATCTCTCACCGTGGGACCGCAACCGTGCCGACTACGCTCAGCCGGGCTACCTCACCTACTACCGCGACCAGCTTCGCGAGCTGCTGGGCAACTACGGGCCCGTGTTCGAGGTGTGGTTCGACGGGGCCAACGGCGGCGATGGCTACTACGGCGGCGCGCGCGAACGGCGGACGATCGATCGCGCGACGTACTACGACTGGGCGAACACCTGGCAGATCGTGCGGGAGATGCAGCCGCAGGCCGTGATGTTCAGCGACGCCGGGCCCGACGTGCGCTGGGTCGGCAACGAGGCAGGCGTGGCGTTCGAGACGTCGTGGTGTCCGCTGAACCGCGCCGGCCTGTTTCCCGGGCACCCGCAGTACCAGCGCGTCGCCGCCGGCAGGCCCGACGGGACCGACTGGGTGCCGCCCGAGGTGGACGTCTCGATTCGGCCCGGCTGGTTCTATCATCCAGCCGAAGACGACAAGGTGGCCTCGGTCGAGAAGCTCGTCCAGATCTACGAACAGTCCATCGGGCGTGGCGCCAACCTCCTGCTCAACATCCCGCCCGATCGCCGCGGCCTCATCCCCGACGCGGATGCCGCGAGGCTGCGCGAGTTCGCCCGCGTGATCGCGGCCACCTACAGCACCGACCTGGCCCGCCAGGCGAAGGCGCACGCCGGCCAGGTGCGTGGCAGCTCGCCCCGCTTCGCGGGCGCGCGCGTCAACGACGGCGACCCCCGGACGTACTGGGCGACCGACGATGGAACGACGACCGGTTCGCTCGATCTCGAGTGGCCCGTGCCGGTGCGCTTCGATCGCCTCGTCTTGCAGGAAGCGATCGCCCTCGGCCAGCGCGTCGAGGCGTGGACGATCGAGGCCGACATCGACGGGACCTGGACGCGGGTCGCGGCCGGGACGACGATCGGCTACAAGCGGATCGCGCGGTGCAAGCCGGTGACCACCAGGCGCGTGCGCGTCACGATCGCGCAAGCCCGCGCGTGCCCGGCGTTGTCGACGGTGGGGGTATATCTGGCGCGGATACCGTAGTTGGTAGTTGGTAGTTGGCAGTTGGCAGTTCGCAGTTCGCCCAAGGACCAGGGACTACGTCCCTACTCCGCGCGCAGCGCGATGATCGGATCCACGCGCGTGGCCCGCCACGCCGGGACGAGCACGGCGATCAGCGAAACGACCGAGACGAGCGCGAAGACGGCGGTGTAGATCGACGGGTCGCACACACTCGCGCTGGGCACGCCCGCGCACCTTCAGTAGAGAGAGACGGAGTATGAAGCGACCGACACCGATTGGACGAGGCGTGGCGAGGCTGGCGGCGCACGCCCTCGGGCTGGCGGTCTGCCTATCCGGCGCGACGGCCAGCGCACAGGTCACCGCGAACAACTGGGGCACTGTGGTGGCGCCGGTTCACGGCTCGACACATCCCGGCTACCCGGGCGCCGAGCGGCCCGCCGGGCCGGGACAGTTCGGCGACGACTACTACCACGGCGTTCTGCCGAATGGGCGCATCGTTCGCCCGGCGGGCCGGAGTGTGCAAATCGGCATGACGCCGCTCGGCGCACGCCTGTCGCCGGACGGGAGATTCCTGATCACCTCGAACGACGACGATGACGCCGCCAACCTGGCCTCACAGCGGAGCGCGACGATCACCGGCAGCTACTCGCTCTTCGTGATCGACACCAAGACGATGACGGTCGTCTCACAGACGAGCGCGGCGGGCAGGTTCTTCCTGGGCCTGCAGGTCACTGGCAGCGGACCGTATACCGTCTGGGCCTCGGGCGGCGGCGACAACAGCGTCAAGAGGTTCACCGTCTCGTCGAGCGGGGTGATCAGCGCGGCCGGCAGCATCATCATTCACCCGATCACGCCGTCCCAGGCGGGGTACGTCTCGAACTACCGGCCCGGCGCCCAGTTCAGGACGGCGGATGAGTCTGGCAATCGCCCGCCCGTTCCGAGCGGGTTCGATCGCACATCTGGTGCGGCCACCACCTTTCCCGCCGGATCCGCGCTCAGTCCCGACGGGAAGTTCCTCTATGTGGCCTGCAACGGCGACAACAGCCTGGCCGTGATCGACACGGCGTCGGCCACCGTTGTGAAGCAGATCCCGGTCGGCTACTTTCCCTACGACGTCGCGGTCGGCGTGGATGGCACATCCGTGCTCGTCTCCAACTGGGGAGTGACAGAGTACAAATTCGCCAAACCCACGTACGATGCTTCCGGCACCTTGACGGCCATTGCTTCGACCGGGGCCAATCAGCCGGCCGGGTACTACGTGCCGAAAACCGACACCGGCGGATCGAATCCGAAGACCTCATCCGTCTCTGTCGTGGCCGTGCCCGACGGTGACGGTGCCAGGGCGTCGCTGCTCAGGTCGATCTACGTTGGCGAAAAGCTGGACGAGTTGTACCAGGTGGGCGATACGCATCCCTGCGCCATGGCCATCGTCACCGGCCGCGACGGGCAGTACCTCTACGTGACCAAAGCCAACAGCGACCGGATCGGCATCATCAGGCTGAAGAGAGGATCCGGCGGGAACGCCAGCCAACTCGTCACGGAGGTCAAGAAAGACCTGGATCTCTCGCCGGTGAAAGTCGGCGGCGTGAAGCCCCTGGTTCACGGTGCGTATCCCAACGCGATTGTCGTCTCGGCGGACAACACGCGCGCCTACGTGGCCGAAGCGGGCATCAATGCGGTGGCAGTTCTCGACACGAAGGACCCGGAACGGCCGAAACTCGTCGGACGGATTCCCACGGGATGGTACCCCACCGCCCTGGCGCTGAGCCCTGACGGGACGATCCTCTACATCCTGAATGCCAAGGGGATCGGAGAAGATCTCGGCCCGGCCCAGGGCACCGCCCCTCCGTCGAAAGCGCCGCGCGTTGCGGGCGGACTCAGCAACATCGACAGCAACTACATCTTTGGCAGCGCGCAGAAGGTGGAGCTGTCGGCGACCAGCCTCGACAATAGCGCCGCGCTGGCCAACAACTTCACCGTGGTGCGCACCGTCGATGACAGCGTCGTTCCCGTCGGCGGGTCCAGGGGATCAAAGAGCATCACGCACGTCTTCTTCATCCTGCACGAAAACAAGACGTTCGATTCGATGCTCGGCAACATGACCGCGTTCGGGCCGTTTGCCAGCACGACGTTCAAGGATCCGGCCGGTAATCCGTTCACCGATGCCCAATACACCATCGTGTCGAAGAACCTGCAGCTGCTGGCCGGCAGGTTCGCGGTTGGGGTCAACTACTACAGCGACGCCGAGGAGAGCGATGCCGGGCACCAGTTCTCCGCGTCCGGAACCGCGAGCGACTTCTCCGAGAAGACGCTCGAGGTCAAGGGCGGGCGCGGGCTCCTGGTGAACAAGAACATGGATCCGGAGGACTACCCGGAATCCGGGTACGTCTTCAACAACGCGGCGCGGCACGGCGTGTCGTTCAAGGACTACGGCGCGCTCATCCGCATCCTCGGCACCGACACCGGCGGCAGTCAGCCCGCGACGCGCAACGATCCGCCGAGCGGAAACGCCGGCTACCCGGTGCTTCCGCTGGGCACGCCACTCGTCAACAAGGGCGACGTCGATTCGCCGGTCCAGGGGCTTGGCCAGTCCTATTTCCTCGCGTCGCCAATTCTGGCGGTGCTGGGCGGGACGAACGCCGACGGCGAACAGCGACTCGATCGCAACTACCCGGGATACAACTTCAATATCTCGGACCAGCGTCGTGCGCAGGAGTTCTGCCGCGACTTCGATCGGATGGTCGCCAAGGGGACATTGCCGAAGTTCCTGTACATCTACCAACCCAACGATCACACGGGGGGCATCCAGGCGAAAAACGTGACCGACAGGACCGCGCCGATGCAGGTCGCTGACGGCGACGTGGCCCTGGGGATGGTCGTCGAGCACATCATGCGCAGTCCCGTGTACTACGACCCGGCCAAGGGCGAGGGAAGTGCGATCTTCGTCACGTTCGACGACGCGCAGTCCACCCTGGATCACATCCACCCGCATCGGACGCCGGTTCTCATCGTCAGCCCGTATGCGAAGCCCGGCCCGGCCGGGCGCCACTACAGCACCGCGTCGATCGTCAAGACGGAGGAGTTGCTGCTCGGCCTGCCGCCCAACAATCTCGGCGATCTGTTCGCCACGGACATGCGCGACATGTTCCAGCCGACCTACAACGGCGTCACGGCGGACATGCTGCCGTTCACGCGAACCTACTCGTACGCCGCGTCCACGGAAGGGCTCAAGATCTGGGACCTGGTCGAGAAGCTGGACACGTCGGCTCCCGACCGCGACAGCCGCAGATTGGGAACGCTGGCGCGCATCTCGATGCTGGCCGACAGTCTCCACGCCGAAGCGGTCAAGCGGAACGGCCTGCAGGACAAGGACTATCAGGAGCGGCAGGAGCTTCTCTACAGGATGGCCCTCGACGTCGTCAGCGGCGGAGAATCGAAGTAGAAGGGCGCAAGCTGCCGCGGCGTGCGCCAACTCATTCTGCCGATGGCACGCCCATCGTCGCGTGTCACTCGGCGCGCAGCGCGATGATCGGATCCACGCGCGTGGCCCGCCGCGCCGGGACGAGCACGGCGACGAGCGAAACGACCGAGACGAGCGCGAGGACGGCCGCGTAGATCGACGGATCGTACGCGCTCACGTTGAAGAGCGTGTTCGCGATCGCGTCACGACCGACGGTGGCGATTGCCAGCGCCAGCCCGAGCCCGAGCGCCAGTCCCAGCGCGATCTGCCGCGACCCCTGCTTCAACACCATCCCCAGGATGCGGCCGTCGTTCGCGCCGAGCGCCATGCGCACCCCGAACTCCTGCGTGCGCTGGCTCACCGAGAACGACATGACGCCGTAGATGCCGACCGCGGCGAGCACGACCGCGACCACGCCGAAAATCGAGAACATCGCCGCGATGACCCGGTTGGCGGCAACCATCCCGTCGAGGTTCTGCTTCGGCGTGCCGACGAAATAGAGCGGCAGGTTCGGGTCCACCTTGCCGACTTCGCGCCTGAGCGCGGTGATGAGCGTTTCCGGCCGCTGGCCCGCGTGCGGCTTCACCACGACCGTGGCGAACTGGTTCGCAAACGGCGCCGGCGCCGCCGGCCCGAACGGCACCGAGTAGAACGGCACGTAGAAACCGGTGTCGTCCAGGTTCGGGATGTTGAACGGCCCGACCATGCGGACCGTGGTGACGACGCCCACGATGGTGCGCCATGGACCGTACTGCGGAGTGCTGCCGTCGCCGGTACGGAACCGCCGTCCGAGGGCGCTCGCGTTCCCGAAGTGCTTCCTCGCGAAGGCGGCATTCACAATCGCGATTGGCAACTTCTGGTCGAGGTCGTCGTCGTTGAAGGCGCGCCCCTCGACGAGCTTCTGGCCCAGCACGTCGAAGAAGCCGGCCGAGACCTGCTCGAAATTGGTGTTCGGTCGATCGCGCTTGTCCTTGTAGACCCGGCCTTCGATCTCGATCGGCCCGTTGCCCGCAAACACCATGCGAAGGCGGCTCGTCAGCGCCACCCGCTCGAACTGGGGCGAATCTCGCAGCTCGCGCAGCAGGCGATCGAAGAACAGCTTGCGCGACTCCGGCATCGGATAGTCGGCGTCCATCAGCCCCATCCGGGCCGACATGATGCCGGCGGTGTCGTAGCCGTAATCGATGGTCTGCTGCTGGAGGAGGGAACGCAGCTGCAGCAGCGACCCGATCAGCAGGATGCAGGTGACCACGATCTGCACCACGACCAGGCCGCGCGTGACGACGCGCACGCCCCGGCCGGTGGTGCCGCGCCCGCCGTCCCTGAGCACCGCGGCCGCGCTGGCGCGCGAGGCCATCCAGGCCGGCAGCAGCCCCGAAACGAGCGCGGCGGCAATCGTGGCGCAGACGGTGACCAGCAGCACCGGGCCGTCCATCTTGACGGTCATCCACGCGGGCGGCGGATTATCCATGTTGCGCAGGGTGGCCGACAGCCAGTCGATCGACAGGTAGGCGAGGCCGATGCCCACCAGGGCGCCGACGGTGGCCAGGACCAGGCTCTCGGTGAGCATCTGGCGGATCAGCCGGATGCGCGTGGCGCCGAGCGACGAGCGGATCGCCAGTTCCTTGGCGCGCAGCGTCGCCCGCGCGAACTGCATGTTCATCACGTTGACGCACGCGATGAGCAGCACCCCGACGCAGAACCCGAGCATCGTCAACAGCGTGCCTCGCAGGGGCAGCGGCGTGAAGGTCTTGATGAGCGGCTCCACCAGGCCGGCGTTGAACTGCTTGTTGGTGTCGGGATAGGCGCTGGCGAAACGCCTCGCGAAGGTGGTGAACTCGGCCTGGGCCTGTTCGGCCGACACCGCTGGCCGGATCAGGCCGAGGACGGCCGGAGCGGTAGCCCGGGGGTCGTTCCTGGGGCGCACCGGGAACTCGCTGTAGAGCGGGATCCAGAGGTCCTCGTTAGTGGGAAAACTGAATCCACTGGACATGACCCCGATGATGGTGGCCGGCGCGCCGTTGATCCGGACCGCCTTGCCGACGATGTCCGACGAGCCGCCGAAGTCGCGCTGCCAGATGCCGTAGCCGATGATCGCCACCTTCGGGGCGCCGGGCTTGTTGTCCGCGGCCGTGAGATCGCGGCCAAGCATCGGGCCGACGCCGAGAATGCGCAGGAAATTCTCGGTGACGTAGGCGCCGGTATAACGCCGCGGGTGGCCGTCCACGGTGACGTTGACGGTCGATCCGTTCAGATACGCCGCCATCAGCTCAAATGATCTCTGCGCGGGCAGGAACTCCTCGTAATCCATCGAGAAGACTTGGCCGTTCACGCCGAAGAAAGTCGCGCTGGACGGATCGATGAAGTTGACGTTCATCATCCGGTCGGCGTTCGGGAACGAAAAGCCGCGCAGCATGACGCCGTTGACGAGGCTGAACATGGTCGCCACGCCGCAGATGCCGAGCGCGATCACGAAAATGGCCAGCGCGCAGAAGGACCGCTCCTTGACGAGCACGCGGAGTCCGACGCGAAGGTCGCGGGCGAAGATCTCTGGGGCCATGGCGGGCAATCCCGAAACGGCGTGGACGGGGGGTGTTCGCGGCCGTCGGCCGCGCTTGTACGGATCTAGACGTTTTGGGCGGCTGGAACGTTCCGCTCTCACACAGAATCGTGATGCCGATTTCAGAAAGGGTGCCGCAGCTCCTGATGCGATCTCAGAGACCTCCGAGAAATATCGCGGAAGTCCCCGTGCGACAACGGGAAACGATCGAGCTCCGAAACGGATCAGCTGGCGGCCGCGGAGTTGCAGGAAACTGCCCGTTTTTGCCGCGCCCCCAAGGAGCTCGCCGATGACAAGCCGCATTCGCGTCCCCTTCGCCGGCGGAGTGTCGATCCTGTTGTTCGGGTTGTTCGTCGCCGGTTGCGGCGGCTCGAGCCCGACCAGCCCTTCGCAGATTGTCCCGCCGCCCTCGAGCCAGCTTTCCGCGCCGCCGGCCAGTGTGAGCAGCGTGCTGCCGGCGTCGCTTGCGCCGAGCGATGCGAGCCAGACGATCTTCGTTGCCGGCAGCAATTTCAAGCCCGGCTTGACGGTCGCCTTCACTCGATCGGATGGCGAGATGGCCACGCTCGGCGGATCCGCCATTCACGACCTCACTGACACGTCGTTCCAGGTTGCGGTGACGGTGCCCGAGGCCGGGACCTACACCCTGCGCGTCACGAATCCCTCGTCACCACCTTCCGGTGCGGTGACGGTCACCGCCCAGCCGACCGGCACATCGCGCCCGATTGTGGCGGGCCTGTCGCCGGCGTCGCCCGTGCAGAGCGGCGCGACCCAGACAGTCATCGTCGCAGGAACCAATTTCGACCCAGGTCTGTCTGTCGCGCTTGCCGGGCCGGGCGACGTGACGGCGACGCTCAGTGGAGCGGCGATTCAGAATCTCACCGGCACGCTGTTCCGGCTCACCGCGACACTGGCCGACGCCGGCAGTTACAGCCTGCGCGTGACGAATCCGTCGGGGCAGGCGTCCGAACCGTGGACCTTCACGGTGAAGTACGACGGAACGCCCCTGCGACCGACGATCACGGGCCTCTCGCCCGCATCGCCGACACAGGGCAGCGCGGCGCAGCTGGTGTACGTCGCGGGGACGAACTTCGAGACCGGGCTGACCGC
>Ga0315279_10010164_pt1 | contig 11104 bp, 10 predicted proteins | sample YL17G06_20_MG_FD_203694 | JGI IMG/M metagenome (GOLD analysis project Ga0315279, IMG submission 203694) | Sediment microbial communities from Yellowstone Lake, YNP, Wyoming, USA - YL17G06_20 | ecosystem: Environmental > Aquatic > Freshwater > Lake > Sediment | place: USA: Wyoming | collected...
CCGCCGTCCGGAATCCGGCGCGCCTGGGCAGGCGCGCCCTACATGCTTCTCACACACGCTCTAAGTAGCCGGTTGACCGCTGACGGCGTGTAGCACTACAAGTCTGAGACTTGCGGAGGCGAGAAGATGAAAGAGTTCGGTTGTGCGGTACACGGCGCGGGGTGGGTCAGCAGCGAGCACATCCGCGCGTACATGAATAACCCCCACTGCCGGTTGGTGGCGATCTCCAGCCGCACCGAGAAAAGCTGCCGCGCGCGCACGGCGGAGGCGGGGGTGGACTGTAAGATCTACACCAGCTACGACGAGTTGCTCGCCGACCCCGAGGTGGACTGCGTGTCCATCTGCACGCCCAACCACCTGCACGCCGAGGAGACCATCAAGGCGGCGCAGGCGGGCAAGCACATCGTCATCGAGAAGCCGGTGGCGCTGAACCTGAAGGACCTGCGCGCGATGCAACAGGCGGTAGCGAAGGCGCGGGTCAAGACGGTGGTGAGCTTCGTCCTGCGCTGGAACCCGCTGTTCGACGTCATCAAGTCCCTGCTCGCGCAACGCGCCATCGGCGATCTCTACTACGCCGAGGTGGACTACTGGCACAGCATCGGCCCGTGGTACGCGCAGTTCGAGTGGGTGCGCAAGCAGGAGATGGGCGGTAGCTCATTCCTGTCCGCCGGCTGCCACGGTGCGGACGCGATCCGCTACTTCGTCGGGGCCGAGGTGACCGAGGTGTGCGCGTTCGAGGGCGCGGCGCCGCATGCGTTCGGCTACGAGTACTCGCCGACGGAGGTCGGCATCATCAAGTTCGACAACGGGGTCATCGGCAAGCTGTCGTCCATCGTCGAGGCGCGCTTGCCCTACAAGTTCAACATCGACCTGCTGGGCAAGGAGGGCTCGATCCGCAACAACGAGCTCTACTCCCTGAACCTGATGCGCGGGCAAACGGGGATGGCGACCATCCCCACCATCCTGCCCGACAGCGGCGACGTGACCCACCATCCTTTCCAGGGCGAGATCGACCACTTCGTGGACTGCATCCGCAACGACGTGGAGTCACACGTGAGCCTGGAGGACGCGGCGAAGACCCACGAGCTGTGCTTCGCCCTCGACGAGTCCGCGGCCAAGAGCGGGGAGAAGGTGACGCTGCCGTATCCGTAGTGGCGGGCGTGCGGCGGAGGCTGCGCGCGCGACGTGCGCCGGGCGCTATTGACAGTCAAGGCACCGTGCTGTATAAGAATGAACAGGTTCTCGCTGACTGGGCGGAGCCTCAAGCTGGATGGCCAAGCAGCGCGAACCTGTACGGGGAGAGCCTCAGGGGCGTTCAGTGCCCGCGGCGCTCCGGTTGCGCTCGGGACTCTCAACGTACAGTCTGCGTCACGTCAGGAGGTGAGCGTCATGGGTTGTGGCAAATCCTGCGGCAGCGGCAAGAAGTCAGCCAAGAAGACCGCCAAGAAGAAGTAAACGCGCGGTGGCTGGTGAAACGCGAGACCGGAAGCCGTCAGCGGCTTGCGGTCTCGCCGCTTTTCGGGGCCCTTTGCCGCATGCCGCACTGTGCACCAGGGCCTCGGCGCCATCCTCATTTCATCAGCCGCTGGAGCACCTGCAGGAGCCGTTCCTGGGTGAAAGGCTTGTTGATGTAATCGTCGGCGCCGGCGAGCAGGCTGGCGCGCACCATGCGCTCGTCGCGGCGGGCGGTGACCATGAGGATCTTGATGTCGCGCGTCTCGAAATCGTGCTTGAGCTTGCTGCAGATGCTGACGCCGTCGAGGTCGGGCATGAGGATGTCGAGGAGCACGATGTCCGGCCGGTCCTGCTCGATCATGCGCAGCGCCTGCTGCCCCCCGCTCGCCTCGCTGATAGAGCAGGGCTCACCCAGCGTGTGCAGCATCGTGCGCATCAGCACCCGGCTCGCGCGGTCATCGTCCACGATGAGGATCTTCTTGGCCTCGCGGCCCTCCGTCATCGCGCCCTCCAGCCCCGTGAGGCGGATTACCGACCGACTGCAGTTCGGGCCGAGAATAGCACGTCACCCGGGAGGTGTCAAGGGTTACACCCTCAGGTCTGGTAGCATAGCGATTATGTCCCCCTGTAACTGCAAAGGGGAAACGTCCCCTCTTGCTGAGGTTTGAGAGCTGGGACGGGATTGCGGGACGAATCCCTGCGTGCGCGCGGGGCGTGGCCTTGCGCTCAGGCCGAGGCCAGCCGCGGCCGCGCGTGCGCAGGAAAACGCGCGCCGCGGGCGAAGTAGCACCGCGTGCGGCGTGCCGCGTTTACCCTTTAGCGGAGGCCTTCTCATGTCCCAGCTTGCGATCAACGGTGGCGCGGCGGTCGCGCCGCAGGGTCTGCGCGTGGAGTGGCCCATCTTCGATGCCCGCGACCGCCAGGCGCTGATGCGGGCGCTCGACTCCGGCAACTGGTGCCGCTTGAATTGGGCGGACCCGATGGACTCGGAAGTCGCGCGGTTCGAGATGGAGTTCGCGCGCTATCACGACGCCGCGCACTGCGTCGCGGTTGCGAACGGAACCGCCGCCATCGAGGTGGCGCTCAAGGCGGGCGGCATCGAGGCCGGAGACGAGGTGCTGGTGACGCCGGTGACGTTCATCTCGTCGGCCATCGCCATCGTGCTGGCGCAGGCGGTGCCCGTGTTCGTGGACATCGATCGCGAGACGTACCAGATCGACCCCGCCGCCATGGAGGCCGCCATCGGCCCGCAGACGAAGGCGGCGGTGATCGTGCACTACGGCGGGTACCCGTGCGACATGGATGCCATCGAGGAACTGGCGGCGCGGCGGGGGCTGTTCGTCGTCGAGGACTGCGCGCACGCTCACGGCAGCGAGTGGCGCGGGCGCAAGGTGGGCGCGCTGGTGAACGCCGGGACCTTCAGCTTCCAGGCGAGCAAGACCCTCAACTGCGGCGAGGGCGGCGCGGTCACAACCGACGACGAAGGGCTGGCGGGCAAGGCGTTCTCGTATCATCACATCGGGCGCATCCCCGGGCGGCCGTTCTACGAGCACCATATCGCCGCGCCCAACTATCGGATGACGGAGTTCCAGGGGGCGCTGCTGCGCACGCAGCTCGAAAAGCTGCCGCAGCAGACCGAGGTGCGCCATCGCAACGCGTCCCGCCTTAGCGCAGCCCTCGCCGACATGCCCGGCGTCGCGCCCCTGCGCCCGGACGACCGCATCACCTGCCAGGGGTACTATTTTTATCTTTTCCGCTTCCTGCGGGACGAATGGGACGGCATCCACCGCGACCGCTTCCTGGAAGCTCTGCGCGCGGAAGGCATTCCCGCGGGCAACGCTTATGGCATCCCCATCCACAAGAACCCCGTGTTCCAGGAGCGCGGCTTCGGGCGCACCGGCTGCCCCATCAACTGCGCTCACTACGGGCGCGAGATGGATTACACGAAGGTGGTGCTCCCGGTTGCCGAGCGCGTCCTCGCCGAGGAGCAGGTGAGCCTGACGGGCCACGTGCTGATGGAGGAGTCGAACATAGACCTGCTCATCGCGGCGGTGGAGAAGGTCCATCACCATCGGGAGGAACTGCGAGGGTAGGGTCGGGACGGCCGGCCGGCCGCGATGATCGCAGGTGTTTCCCGCTTTCGATCAGTGCGCACCCGGGGGCCGGGTTACGGACTGGAGTCGTGAATGCTTGTCATGCGCCATAACATGCACCTCCATACCTTCCGCTCCAACTGCGGGCAGCCGGAGATGGTCATCGCCGACATCGTCGCGCGGGCTGAGAGCGCGGGGCTGGAGGTAATCGGCCTGGTGGATCACGTCGACCTCGGCGCCGCGAAGGAGATCGCCGCGCTGCACGCCGACCGGCGGGACGTCGAGCGCCTGCGACCAGCGCTGAAGGTGCTGGTGGGGACCGAGGTGACGATGCTGTCGCCACGCCGCCTCGCGATCGCCCCGGAGCAGGCCCAAGGCCTGGACTTCGTCATGGTCGCGGCCAACCATTTTCACCTGCGGGAGATCGTCGAGCAAACGGCGAGCGATTCACCGCAGGCCTTCGCCGAGCATGCGCTGGCCATGCTGCAGGGCGCAATCGAGACCGGGATGGCGGATATCATCGCGCACCCGCTGGTGGCGAAGACCGGCGTGCTCGCGTTCGAGCCGGAGCGGTTGATTGCGGAGCTGACCCCCGAGCGGCTGGCTCCGGTCCTGACTAAGGCCGCGCAACGCGGCACGGCGATGGAGCTGAACCCATGGCTGGTGGCGCAGTTCCCGGGTTTCTACGCGGTCTTCATCGCGGCGTGCAAGGAGCAAGGCGTGCGGTTCGCCCTGGGCAGCGACGCGCACCGATTGGAGAACATCCCGTACGCGGAGAACGGTGTCCACCGCGGCGCCGGGCCAGGCGACCTGGAGGCCCTCGGTGTGAGGGAGAGCGATCTGCTCGACCCCGCTGCGGTGTTCCCGCGCCGCGGCTAGACCGCAGCCGCGCTCTGGCGGCGGGGTGGCCGCCGAGGCGACGGCTCGAAGATCACCCAGATGCAGCCACCCTCGTCGCCGCCTGCGACCCTGAGGTCGCTGTGGGTATGGGTCTCCCGTGCGCGCCGCGCTCGAAGCGGGCTACGCGGACGCCCCCAGCGCCGCCGACTGCGCGCGTTCGATCAGCGACAGACGCGTGCGATGCCACTCGACCGTATGCCGCAGGCCCTCGCGTACGCCGGTCTGGGGCGTGTAGCCGAAGATGGTGGCGGAGCCGATGAACCCTGCCCCTCCCGTCGCCAGAAACGTCGCCATGGCGTTTCCTCACCTCCTCACGGCAATGCAGGGGCGGATCTCTGATCCGCCCGCTTCTTCGGGCCGATCGGGAGAACTTGTCCCTTCGCGCTGCTCAGGGCAGGCTCTCAGCGCAACCGAAGGGATCGGCCCCTACAGGCGCCTGTTGCCTCGCGATACACGGCCTCGACCTCGGTCACCATGGTATCGAGCGGGAACCTGCTGCGCGCCCGCTCCCGCGCCCCCACCGAGAGGCGCCGCGCCAGCTCGGGCCGGCGCAGCAGCAGGTCGACCTTGCCCGCCAGCGCGCGCACATCGCCGGGCGCGAACAGCAGGCCGCTGCGGCCGTCCTCCACTACCTCCGCGAGGCCCCCGCACTCCGACGCCACCACCGGCAATCCCGCCGCCATGGCCTCTATGGCAGCGATCCCGAGGCCCTCCCGCAGCGAAGGCAGGACGAATACATCCATCGCCGCCAATACCCTGGGCACCTCCGCGCTGGCGACCTCGCCGGTGAAGGTCACGCGGCGATCTAGCCCGAGGGATGATGCGAGCTTGCGCAGATCTTCTTCCTGCGGCCCCCCACCCGCGACCAGGAAGCGGACATCTTCGCGCCAGCGTGCCAGCAGGGCGGCCGCGCCGAGGAAGGTATCGATGCCTTTGACCGGGTGCAAGCGCGCCACGGTGCCGACGACAGTGCGGTCGGCGGGAAGGCCAAACCGGGCGCGCGCCTCTTCGCGCAGGCCGTCCGGGGAGTACCCAGCGACCTCGATGCCGTTGGGGATCACGCGCAGGCGCTGCGGCGGGTCGCCGCAGCACTGCACGCGGTAGCGGGCGACCGCGCGGGAAATGCAGATGGTGGTGGCGGCGGCGCGCACGACGGCGCGGCTGCAGAGCCTCGCCAGGTGGGAGCGGGCGCGCGCGTCGTAGGTGCAGTGGCCGGTGACGACCGCAGGCACGCCGAGATGCCAGGCGGCGAGAAGACCCCACAGCTCGGCCCACAGCAGGTGGACGTGGAGCAGGTCCGGCCGAAGGCGCCGCAGCAGCCGGCACAGGCGCAGGTAACCGCGGACATCGAACGGGCCACGCGCGCCGAGGCAGTGTGCATCCAGGCCGTCTGTGTCATAGACCGGGCGGCCGAGCGCGCACACGGTCACCTGCCAGCCGCGGTCGCGCAGGTGCCGCGCCGTGGCGCGCACGAGGTTCTCGGCGCCGCCCCAGCCGAGCTGGTTGGTTATATGCACCACGTGGGTCATGTCGCGCGCCTGCCGGCGGCCGGCGACTTGGCGGCGCCGCGGAACTCCGGCCTTAGCGCGGTCAATGCGCGAAACAGCGGCGGCTCGACGCGCGACAGCAGGCGCACGCCCAAGCCCGGCAGGCGCTGGCGCAAAGCCGAGCTGAGGCGCAGGTACTTGCTGAGGAACGCGTACTGGCGCAGGAGCACCTCGCGCGGCTGCTCGGCATAGATGGGCACGGTGGCGAAGTTCTCCATGCCGCGGCAATGGGGATCGTACCAGCCGAAGTCGGGGGGCAGAATGCCGTTGCGCCGCGCCATCTGTTCGAGCTCCGTGCCGGGGTAGATGCGCAGGACCTGGGTCGAGAGCAGGGTCGCACGGGTAGAGAGGCACCTGGCGAATGTCTCGCGCAAGGAAGCGGGGTCATCGCCCGGCAATCCGATGATGAGGTAGAGGGTGAGGATACGGATGCCCGCGTTCCACGCCGCCTCGATGACCTCGACCGCCTGCTCGTAGGTGGCCTTGGTGCCGACTTTCGCGCAGACGTTGGGGTTGAGGGTCTCGAGGCCGAAGTCAAGTTGGCGGCATCCGGCGCGCGCCATGAGCGTGAGCAGGTCGCGGTCAACCAGGTCGACGCGGGTGGAGGTGCCCCACACGATGCCCAGCTTGCGCGCGATCAGCAGATCGCACACCGCCCGCGCCTTGCGCTTGTCGGTGGTGAAGGCGTCGTCGTAGAAGTAGATGGCGGTGATGCCGTAGTCGCGGACGATGGACTCGATTTCGTCCACCACGCGCTCGGCGGCGAGGCTGCGCGTGCGCTTGCCCCAGAAAAAGGTCGCCGAGCAATAGACGCAGCCGAAGGGGCAGCCGCGATTGGACAGCACCTGCGTGCTGCGCCGGCCGAGGCTGCGGTAGCCCGGATAGCGCTGCATGTCAACCAGATCGCGGGCGGGCGAAGGTATGCCCCCCAGGTCGCAGAAGGCCGGGCCCGGTTGGTTGACGATGACGCCGCCGTTGCGGCGGTAGGCGATGCCTTCGATGCCAGCCCAGGGCTCGCCGCACGCCAGGCGCAGCAGCTTGTCCTCCCCCTCCCCGATGACCACGATGTCCGCCGCCGTGCGCCGCAGGGTGTCCTCGGGGCAGAAGGTGACATGCGGGCCGCCGACGACCAGCGGCAGCTCCGGCAGTTGCCCGCGCAGCGCCGCCGTCGCCTCCACCAACTCCAGGCGCGTGTGGGTGGTGCAGGTCAGGCCCAGCAGGTCGGGGGCGGCGTCCTTGACCGCTCGGCAGAGGGCGTCGTAGTCCATGCCCTCTGCGGCGGCGTCCAGCACCTGCACCTCGAAGCCAGCTTCACGCAGATAAGCGGCGAGATACAGCAGCCCCAGCGGAGGATAGTGGACGTTGTGATAACGATTGTAGCGATTAGGCACCGTCGCCAGGGCGACCCGGCGGATGTCTCGCAGTCGGGGTGAGCCGTCGGCTGCGGTGGCTGTGGTGAGCGTGGAGTCGGTCATCTCTTCACCTCGACGAGTTCCTCGTACACGGCTTCGGTGCGACGCGCCATCTCGGCGACCGAGAAGTCGCGCCGGATCTTGTCTTGCCCGGCTCGCCCGAGGCGCGCGCGCAGGCCGGCATCGCGCAGCAGACTGAGCAGGCCGGCGGAGAGCGCGTCAACATCCCCGGGCGCAGCCAGCGCGCCGGTGACACCCGGCTCGATGGCGTCGCGCATACCCCCGACGTCGCTCGCCAGCACGCAGCGCCCCAAGGCCATGGCTTCGAGCACGGCGTTGGGCAGGACGTCGCTCAAGGACGGCTGCACGTAGATATCCGCGGCCGCAAGGTGGGGGGCGACCTCGACCTTCCATCCCAGCATGCTAACCTGGCGCCGAATGCCGAAATCGCTCGCCAGGCGCTCGAGGGCGGCGCGCTCCTCGCCGTCGCCGATTATGGCGAGGCGCACGGCGATACCCCGCCGCTTGAGCTCGGCCACGGCGCGCAAGAGAACGCCCTGGCCCTTGAGCGGCACCAGCCGGCCGGCGGAAACCAGCAGCGGCGCGCGCCCGTTGCCCATCTCGCGCCGCGCGCCTTCGATCTCGCTTGCAGAGGGCGGCGTGACGGAGACGCCGTTGCGCACCAGGCGCACGCGTTCCCGCGGCACGCCGCGCCGTTCGTATTCGTCGATGAGGAACGACGCGGGCACGATGAAGCGGTCGATGGGCGCGTTTAGGAGGCGGGCGAACAGGCCCTCCTGGCGCCACTGCGCCCAGAAGCGGTCGAAGCCGACGTTGCGCCGGCAGACCACCGGGACTCCCAGCGTGTGTGCCACCACGCCCTCGACGCGGCTGGGGTTGATGTGGAAAACGTGGAACCCTCCACCGCGCAAAGTGACCGCCAGTCTTGCCGCGGAGGCCGGGTGCCAGTAAGCGCGGTGCGGCACCACCATCACCGGGATGCCGATGCGGCGCAGGCACTCGATCAGGCCGCCGTCGGAGGAGCACATCACGCGATGATCGAAGCGGTCGCGGTCCGCCGCCCCCAGGTAGGTGGCGAGCGCGCGCTGGGTGCCCGCCATCTGGCCCGGGCCGACGCTGTGCAGGACGCGAATCCTGGCGTTGCCTGCCGGCATTACGTGCTCTCCTGCGCGCGAGCCCAGCGGTAGTACCAGGCCGCGGCGGGCGACAGCTTGAAGGCAAAGGCGCAAAGGTCATCCGTGGGATTGGGGGCGACGCGGCGCAGTGCGTAGGGGTCGCAGCAGCACTGGTGCAGACCGCAGACGGTGGTGACTGCCGCGGCGTAGCCCAGCGCCGCCGCGGCCTGTTGCACCGGCGCGTCGAAGTCGCCGAAGGGATAGGACAGGAAGCGCACCGGCTCGCCGAAGCGGTCCTCCAAGGCATGCCGCGAGTTCGCCAGCTCGGCCACGACCTCGCCATAGTCGAGCGCGCTGAGCCGGGCGTGGGTCCAACCGTGGCTCTGGAATGACATGCCCGCCGCGACCATGCGATCTGCCTGCTCCCACGACATGAAGTCGAGGCGCTTGGCCCCCTGCTGCGGATCGGGGACGAATCCGCGAGTCTCCGGCGAGTACCAGACCGTGCAGCCCGCCAGGTCGGGCGGGAAGAAAATGGTCGCCCGCAGCCCGCATGCAACCAGTGTCGGCAGGGCGTTATGCTCGAGGTCGGCGAGACCGTCGTCGAAGGTGATGACGACGCGCCGCCCTCCGTCGGGCTGCTCGCCCCTCGACTCCGCTCGGGACGACCCTGAGCCTGTCGAACGGGTCGGGGCGACCCTGAGCCTGTCGAACGGGTCGGGCGCGACCACCTCGTCGAGCCCGACGCTTCGATACCGGTGCCGCCGCAGCCAGCGCATCTGCGCCGCGAAGCGGGCGGGGCTGACGGCATAGGGCTGGTCGGAGATGGAGTGATAGCACAGGATGGGGACGAAGGAGGTCGCGATATCGGTCGCCTCGGTGACCCCGGACCACAGGCGTCCGGCGGCTCGCGCGACCATGCGCTGCGGCAGTGGGCTCATGACTGCTTCCTCCGAGGAGCCGGGGCGCGCTGCGCCGCGCGGCCGAGCTTGCACACAGCGGCTGCCGCCGCGCCGCGCGTTGACCGCGCGACCGCGCGCGCGGCCGCGCGCGCCGCCAGCCGGACGGTCGAGCGATCGATCTCCAAGCGGTAGGTGTCGCGGCGCCGCGCGCCCCAGCGCAGCTTGTAGTCTTCGCTGCCCCACAGGAAATCGAACTGCCGCAGGCCGGCCGCGATCGCGGTTTCGATGGTGAGGCGCTGCACCACGTCGCCCACGTTGTAGCGCGCGAAAGCCGGATCGAACCCACCGTTCCAGAAGTAGAAGGTGTCGCCCCAGCAGATGCCTGCCAGGGCCGCCGCCGCGCGGTCGTCGCAATGCAGCAGGCTCACCGACGCCGCGCCGTCCATGCCGGTGAGGGCCTGACGCGCGAAACCGGCGAACTCCGCCTCTTCCAGGCGCGACCTGCGCCCCGCGTCGTGCGTGCGCAGCGCGTGCAGGCGGAAGAACTCCTCCAGTGCATGTGGGTTCTCGCGCGGGCTGCACACACCGTACTCCACCCTGCATTCGCGTTCGAGCCGACGCGCATAGTAGTCCAGTCGCTTGCGAAAGGACTTGGACAGTTGCGCGATAAAAGCGTTCGCCGACTCGGGCAAGGGCATGACGTAGGACGGCCGGTCGCGCTCCACGCGATGGGCAAGGCCCGCTGCCGCGAACGCCATCTGAAGGGGCCGCAGTTGCTCGACCGGCAGCGACGACAGCACCGCCCGCCTCCACCCGCGCCCGTCGCGCAGCCACGCCGCGAACGCCTGCGCTGCCTGCGGCAAGTCCCCGCTGCGCGCCAGCACGCCCAGGTACATGGAGCGGTCGGCGGCCATGAACCGCAGCTCGCCGGCGCGCTCGACCAAGGGTATCAGCGCGCGCAGCTCGCCGGCTCCGTCCCGCGCGGCCAGCGCGCGAGGCGCGGCGTCCGCCACCTGGCGCAGCCAAGCCTGTGCCCACGGCCAGGACAGGAACGGCCCGGCCTCGACAGCGCTGCTCGCCAGCGCTTCCCACTCCGGGCGCAAGGCAACCAGCTCGTCGCAGGTTGTTACTTCCGTCGCTTGCATCATGGTCTGCGCGCCACCACCAGCAAGAGGTCGCCCACCAGCCGCGACCAGGGAATCCGCTCGACGAAGTGATCAACGCGCGCGGCGAGGCGGCCGAGGCCGGTTATCGCCAACGTCGGGAGGTTGCGAATACCGCACAACTCCTCGACCTCGAAGCCGTCAAACAGCTCGCGGAGCTCGGGAGCGGTAAAACGATGGAAGAATATCTCGCCGGCATGCAGGCCCTCGCGCTCGCCGCCAAACCGGGCCGCGAGCGTGTAGTTGTAGGCGGTGAGCACCAACCGCCCGCCCGGCTTGAGGGCGCGATGCATGAGTTCGACCGCGAGCCGGCGGTCGGCGGGGTCCGGCAGATGCTCGATCACCTGCGCGCACACGACGCGATCGAACGCCTCCGGGCGCGCGGGCAGTTCCCTGATATCGCCGGCGACGAGATGAATGCGCCAGTCACGGCGAGCCTTGCGGCGGTTGACCTGCAATGAGGCAATCGAGAAATCGACCGCGAGCACCGCGGCGC
>Ga0315279_10010165_pt1 | contig 11104 bp, 10 predicted proteins | sample YL17G06_20_MG_FD_203694 | JGI IMG/M metagenome (GOLD analysis project Ga0315279, IMG submission 203694) | Sediment microbial communities from Yellowstone Lake, YNP, Wyoming, USA - YL17G06_20 | ecosystem: Environmental > Aquatic > Freshwater > Lake > Sediment | place: USA: Wyoming | collected...
CGCTCGCAAAGAAAAACTAATGGATTTACCAGCTTTCAGGTCTTGGTCTCTCCCAGACTACCATGAGATTAAGATTTTTAGCATATTTTCTTTTCGCCTACGGTTGTAAGGCGTGTTCTCTTCACGTTTTGAACACTTCATTCAAAACCACATTTAGCTAGCCTTTTTTTAAAGCACACCTTTTTGTCGGAAGCTGACCGAAGTGCGCTGCGCAAGACGTGGAGGTAACTATATCGGGCTGTATTGCATCCATTTGTTGATCAGTTCTTGAGGCCATCCGATCTTTCGCAAGTTGTCTTCTACCTCATAAATCTCAAGCTTGGTCAAGTCCCCACTCTCCCGCTTCTCTAAAATAACGTCCTTTGGAATCAGGAACGGCTTTTTCTTTTTAGTATCCCAGCCAACGAATTCGCAACCCTCGTCGTAAATATAGAGAAAAGCGTGGCGGAACACTTGTTCCAGGTTGACTTTACTTGTCTTGGTGGAGTCTCTCACCCACGATGGAATGTTCCAGAGTGTTAAAGGGTTTTCTCCATCAGCTTTTCTCCAGAAATCGATTATATGCGTATGTCCATAAACGATATTCCAATTTCGGCTTTTTTGCTCCTTTCTTTTTGGAAAAGTGTTCCACCAATTTTCAACATTTTTTTCGGCGTCTCTAGGCTTGTATTTTGTGGTTTTCAGTTTGTTCCACACGTTTCTCCCAAACTTAATGATTAGGAAGGGTATCGAGATTGCACCCAACAACGTAAAAAGCACCATGTCTGAGACCCCTTTGAATCCACCAATTGCTTCGAAAATCAGATCAGCGGCGAATAGCATCACGAAAATCCAAGTGTACGATCCGAAAGCCAACGTTGCGTTGCGGATAGGCGACATGAACTGCCACGATGGCAGTGCAAAAAGTTTATCAAATTGTTGACCATGCAGAAATAGGTATTCTTCGGTGCCTTTGGAAATTGTGACTTCCTTGTCAGTAATGCTTATTTTTGAGGCACCTAAAGGATAGTCTCCTGCAATATCCAATAGGTCATAATCATGATTTCCAAGAACGTATACTTTTTCGCAATTCAAGTCGGATAATAGTTGTATTACATACCTTGTAGACGCGTCGATAGATCTGACAGAAGCATCCCAGAGTTCCAAAATATCGCCGAGAAGAATAATCTTCTCGGGAGGCTCAAGAGCCACACTCTTCTCAGATGAACCCCAGATTCCTAGGTCTAGTTTTTCTTTTCCTCCACTTTCTAGATATTTAATCCAGTTCAAAAAATCCGAAAAAGCGTTAGGGTCGCAAACTTGAGATTCCTTTCTTAACCCGAAGTGCGTATCCGCAACAACAATTATACTCTGATTTGTCTCACCCAAAAGAGCCAGACCTTCTGAAGCTCATTCTAGCATAGAAGCCACGATTATTTAGCTTTTTTCTAGCTAATCATGCGTGGTATCGTTGTGCAGAGCTAACCCACAAAGGTCGTTGCCAGTATAACCTTGCGTATGTTTTTTATGCCTAGTAATTATTATTTTATGGCGGGGTGAGTTTAATTCCAGCAATTACTGATGTGCCGCCTGAGGAGATTAGAGAAGAGTTAGCCTTATTGTGCACCGCACTTGACAAAGATGTTCCTGCCAAAATCCCTGATCGCAACTTGCTTGTCGCTACTTGGAATTTAAGGGGGTTTGGTGACCTTACAGAGAGCTGGAAATGTCAAGAGAATGACTCTCCAAAACGAGACTTACATGCTCTACGCTGTATTGCTGAGATTGTCTCTCGTTTCGATGTGATTGCCCTTCAAGAAGTGAAAAGTAACCTCAAATGCCTGCGCCACATGTTCAAAGTGCTCGGACCAGATTGGGGACTGATTTTGACAGATGTGACCAAAGGCGCACCAGGCAATAGCGAACGTATGGCGTTCGTATTTGATACTCGCAAGGTGCGAATTTCTGGCTTGGCGTGTGAGCTCGTCGTTCCAAAAGAACAACTAGACAAAATCGGTTCAGATGCCCTCAACAAGCAATTTGCACGCACGCCTTATGCGGTCAGTTTCTGGTCAGCTGGGAAAACCTTCATTCTGGTTACGCTGCATGTTATTTATGGCAAAGATGCTGAGGAACGGGTTCCTGAGCTTAAGGCAATTGCGGAGTGGCTTGCTGAATGGGCCAGAGACATTAATGGTTGGGATCACAATCTGATTGCACTTGGTGACTTCAACATAGACCGAAAAGGGGATAGGCTGTATAACGCCTTCACATCAACTGGACTATTTATCCCAGAGGATTTACATAAAGTTCCAAGGACAATCTTTAGTGATCCGAACAAGCCAGAGACTGGCAAATTCTATGATCAAATTGCGTGGTTCACTGAAGGCGACAATACTCCAGCACTGTCGCTGAAGTTTGCGCGAGGAGGCAATTTCGACTTTACCAAAATAGCATTGAAATCACTAAACCTCACAAAGCAACAATTGTCTTATCGCATCTCTGACCATTATCCATTGTGGGCCGAGTTTAAGGTAAGGGAATAGATGGAAAACTTGAATTGCTGCTTTGATCTTTAGCCAGAATGATCTCGAACTCTCGTCTCCTTAGTGAAAAGGCTAGAACAACCTAGTCAATTTAATCGCATTAAGACTAGGCTTCAAGAGCAGAGTGTTGGTGTTCTCAGAAGTCTGAACGAGTGCTTAAAGCTATCCTTGGCTACCAACAACCCCAAGTCAGGATAACGTTCAAACTCTCGGTTCAAGCTTTTCCGCCGTACTATCAATTTGCGAGTAAGATGTCTTTCTTCCGAATCTGTTCAAGACCCTCTTGACATTGAATGGAAAATTTTCTCAAGGCTTTCCGACAAGCTTCGCATTTCGCATAGGAATTCAAAATCGCGCACACACGAAACTTACGTATGACTTATATTTTGACCTGCTAATAACCAAATCCTGTGCTTGAAAATGCCAAAGTCATCCCCAAAAGTGGACTTGAAAGAACCGATTGATCCAGACAAATTGAGAATAGAAAAGGCTTATCCGGATAAGGAACTTTACACCGTTGATTTCCCCTTGGACTCTACACCTGATTACATATGGGAAAAATGTTTTGAAAAAGAATCTAAGCTAGCTGTCCTCAACCTGCAGAGGAGAGTTGCGGTTATCGGCGACAGCTTGAGACTGATAGCACCATTAGATGAAGTAAATGGGAACATGATCGAAGGGATAAGGAAGCTTGTAAATGCGACCAACCGATGCGTTGAAGAATACAATAAAGAAATGAAGCGGAAAGAGGAAATCGAAAACTCGAAAAGAAGACAAGAAGAAGAAAGCATAAGAAGAGTTAGAGAATCTCTAAAAGAAAAATAGCGCACGCCTTAGCTCTCAGAACATAGTTCATTTGGCACCACGGCGAGGATAGATTCTACTCCAATCCGCGAGATTATAGGGAAAAACTTCTTGCTGGAGAGGTTTCTATTTGGGATTTGATTATTACTAAGCATTTGTCCAAGGATCCAAAAAGGTATAAGCAGATGGTCAGTCAAGTGATTGCTGCAGAACAGCTCATGAAGGAAGGTGTTGAGGTTTCTGCTGGAAAAAATGTGAGGTTTCTCTTCACTAGTGCCGAGAACAAACGTTATGAACGAAGAGTCGCCGCAGAGGAATTGATAGAGAAGAACGCAAACTCTGACATCAAGAAGTATCTGCTCCTTCTATACTCTGCTGCTGCAAACATGCTAAGTCCCTTCGGCTATTCAGTCAAGACTATCTATGACGAGGTAAGAGGATACCGACAAACCATGTTCAGCCCTTGAGAACTTGTGCAATGACCCTGTTTTGAATTGCACCTTTTCTTTCGTCGGGCATGGATGAAGGGAGGACCAACACCCAAGATGGTTCGAACTTCTAGGGATTGGAACCTAAATGGGGTCGAGTCCATGTCCATAACCCTGCCCTGCTCCTCCCAAGCTAGGGCAACCCCGCAAATATCCCCTAACTCACCATTCAAACGCGTTTCGCTTGGTTCCGCTTTATAGAGTGTAAGGCCATAAGACGCTGATTCTCATTGGATTCAAACTCGCGCGCACATCAACACGCCAATTGAGAACGCAAGATAAAAATAGCAAAGGCCACCTGCAGAATCACCAAGGTTTTTATAGTGACGGTCATTCTCTTCACTTGAAGGTCATAGTGACGACTGAAGATAATAAGAAAGGATCACAGGCAAGCTGTGATATGGAAAACTTCAAGATGGTGGTTGAACATTTCAACCAAGATCTGCGTGAGTTTTGGAATAGAGCCAACTTCTACCTTCTGACAAATACAGGCCTTTTTTCCGCTTTCCTAATAATCTATCCTTCACTACTGATAGATCACCCGCTCATTGTCATGGTGGTGCCAGTTGTGGGAATAGCGATCGCAACCCTGTGGTATCTGGTCCTTCGTGGCGCTTTTTATTGGATTGAACAGTGGCGAAAAGAAGTGATAAGATTGAGCAAAGAACTTGATAGGTTCCAATGCTACGCCAAAGTCGAAGGCTCAATGAAAGGCAGAAAGTTCAAGAGTCCCTCTTATTTGACGCAACTCCTGCCACTGGTTTTTATCGCCGCTTGGATTGTGATTCTCATCATCCTTCTCATTGAAATTTCTTATACGCCAGGAGGTTTTCGGTGGATCCCAAGTTGGAATTCCACTGTGACATGAGGAGCCTCTGCAAGAGCTGCGTGTTGTGTCGCACTCCTTTTGAATGTTGTTACCAAGAATTTCTGCTGACAAAGCGCGAATGTAATTTCGGCAAATGCTTCTTCACGCCGTATTGTCCTCACGCAGACTTGAAGACTTCCCGGAAAAAAGAGGGAACTCTTCTTAAGACTTTGGAAGAAGTTGGCACCTTTCGCTTCCAGAGGTCGGCAACCAGTTTGCCATCACATTTCATACCTGAGATAATCCCAAGGAGCCGAGACCAGCGAGAGTCATTGGCAATTGTGAAAGACATTGGCGTTCCAATAGCCGCCGTGTCTCTGCAAAACTTTTTCCGTGGCGTACGTGAGACTTCAGATCTTAGCATAGCAAGAAGAATCGGATTGCATAGATTCCTCCACTACGACGGAAGAATACTTCTGACAACTGATGTCAAAGATCGGCTTTGCGATCATTTCCTTGAAAACATCAACTATTTCAAAGGAATTGTAGAACAACTTGCGCCTGACTGCCTCACGACATTTGATACCTATACTTACTCTAACATCCCTGCCAGCATTGCAAGAGTCAAAACATTAGAAGCGACGGCAGCATTGCGTAAGTTGATAGATTTGGATTGCGAAATAATTGGGCTTGCGTTAGGTGCGACGCCGGATCAGGTGTACAGCCATGTTGAGTTGCTAACAAAACTGGGATGCAAAATAGTTGCACACCCTGTCTATGAACTACGTAGAGGGGCTGATACGGCGTCGATTAGGTGGAGGATATGGTTATCAGAGAAGTTCGGAGTCAAGACACTTCTGCTGAGCTGCAGCCCAGGCTTCACTGCCAGAAGAAGAGTCTATTCAAACTATTATTCAAGTTGGAGCTGGTTTTCATCGGTAAATTCAAGAGACACAAATGCGTATCAAAAGCGTAAGGCCAAACTGCGTAGGATGATAGCACTGGGGAAAAAATGCTCAGAACAGGCCCATCTATAGGCGATCGTAATGGGTGTCGGTCAAACATATACAGGACGAGAATATGAGCAGCGGAGACCTCCCGGCAATCTGGAAGGAATTCGCAAGTATTATTCGGAGAGAGGATACAGTGAAGGCCCATTATTGGAAACAAAGGAAGAAAGGCAGGTGACTTCCTTCGTGAAACCGATTCCAAGTGAGAATAGACAATCCAGGCTTCATGTAAGAGTGATCGAAACGCAGAGATCCTACATCATTGATTCTCACGTTGACAAGTATGACCCAGAAAAAGAACAATTAGGTCATATCATTGACATTCTTGATCCTCCAAAGCATCAAAGAATTCGAGTAAGGAAAACGGACTGACCTGTGCCACAAGCATCTTGCCAAAAATTGCATAAGTATGTCCTTGTGGGGTTTGATTATGGTTATTTTCTGGCAATAGGCCAACGGGGCAGAGAGAAGTATTTTCCAAGAGAGATGGAAGCCTCGAACTCTGCGCGCGCTCGGGTTTTACCTTTTGCAGAATGATCCTTCCAGGCAGTAGACTGTAAGCTTCGCTTTTTCCGGACATTTTGCTCCAAGGTCACACTTTGGGCAGAGCTGGGAAACCTCTTTCACGTCGAGGGTGCCCATTTGTTCGTGCAAGGCATAGAGCAGTTTAAGGTATTTTCCCTCAGCTATTCTGGGGACGTCATACCGCCTATCTAGCCCATACCATTCATAGAGCCGCCTGTCACCCTTGGAAGAGTTGCAGCTCTTACAGACCCAGACCGCATTTTCAGGTGAGTCTGGCCCTCCTCTTGCCTTTGGCAGGATATGATCAAGTGTAAGGTCTTTCTTGCCACCGCAATAAATGCACTCTCCAGTCTTCTCACGCTCCTTCACGTATTCCCGAATAGAAGTCGACCACAGAATCTCCCCAGAAGCAAGTTTCTTGAACCTATCCATCACAAAACCGTACTGCCTCTTCCCAGCACCAGCAGACTCTGAAATAATCTTGGCATACTGCCAAAAAATCAAGTCGCCAACAGTTTTCACGGCACTAGGAGGCAACAATACACCTAGAGTAACTATGGTGGACAGTGTTTTTATGCTTTATACAGGCACACTCTCAGTCGAGCGCGCGCAAAGAAAAACTGTAGACTGTGAGATTAAGAGGGTCACTCGTTAATCCCTATCATACAACTGACGTCTTTCTTCATGGCTTGGTTCTCTGACGGTCGAACCAACTCTTATGAAGCACACGTTGCCGTCCTTGGATCTGACGTAATGAGGATCTCTTTTACACATTCCGGGTATCTCGATTACGTAGATGTGTAGATCATCCCGGGGCACAGGATAAACGATGGGTCTGATTGGAGGGTCTATCTTGGTTCTTGAAACGTTGATTATTGTTTCTGCATGTTTCTTTTCAAGCCGGATCTTTTGTATTTGACCGTCGTCGCTTACGCCTATCAGTAATAGACCTCCGCCGCTGTTGGCAATTGCTGCCATGGATCTAGCTAAGTGATAGGGGTTGGAGAGAATTTCAACTTTCTTGAACTCGACATTTTCATTTTCTCCTTTCGCAATGATCTGGCTCAGCTGCATCTCAGATATAGCTCCTTCAGGTTTTCTTTCTACAGGTTGGAAACTGCGGATACTTTCAGTCGACACAACAAGCCTAACTTGGTTTCCGAATTTTGCGAATTGGTCTAAGATCGATTGAAATAACTCGTTGGTGGGCGAAGTGTATGTGATTAGACCCTCATTAACGAAGCAAAATGTCACTTTGGGGTCGTCTCCGAACATAGTGCTCGGGATTGGCATTTTTTGATCTTTTGCAAATATTACCACGGTTCCCCCTTTTTGTGAGAGGTCATGGATGAATTGAGCATCTGAGGGTTTAAACCACGGCATTACTACACCGATTAGAGAGGATCTGAGCCCATCGATCCGCCAAACCCTAGGAAAATCAAGGACAATTCTCACATCAAATGACAATTTGTCTTTAAGCTCGAGAATATCCAGCACTTCAACAATCTTTCCAATTATCGATGATGTTCTCTCTCTTTTCACTCGATCTAGGGCCTCTGCAATTTTTCCCTTAGCTAGGGGAGAAAGCATGAGGTGCCCATTGACTCTCTGGCAAATTCCTGACCGAAAGGGAATACTATTAGAGGAGCCTGGTGTGAGTAGCTCCATCTGTTCTTTGATCCACACTTCATTCTTGAAGAAAGGTATCTGACCGTAAGTGTCTTTTTCCAACATAAGGTCGTAAAAGACAAGTTGAGGGACCAGTTCTTTCTGATTCAGTAGTAGGAAGTAGTCTTCAACTCTGTCAACTTCTCTTGGAGAAGAAATCGCGTAATTATCAGATATTTCCCAAATATTTCTTGTCCAATCTGCAACTACAAGTTCTCCACTGTTTTCTGGATGTTTCGAACGAACCCAATCAACTTCTAACACAAGCCCGAGTCTGCGTAAACATTCTTCAGGGTGTTCCAGCCTTAAATCATCAACGAAAATCCCGTTGTACAGGCCCTTGAGACTCTTGATAAAAGTCTCTAAATCTGTCGGTAATATGCCATATGCTGGATTCCAGTCTGCTTCACAATACTTGGCAAAAATGAAGACTAGCCTTCGTTCTTCTTCAGAAAGGGTCCCTCCTAGGGTTATTTTTGTCATTACCTCGGCAATCTGAGGCATGATCTCCCTTTTCATGGCGTAGTAACCACCGTAAAGAAGATCAATTCCGATGGCCCTCAGATCGCCCTCGAATATTTCTATTGCTTTACTTATTTCATTAGGCGAGTATCGATACCTCAAATTTCTGGAAAAATCTTGCATCATTCCACTGAGAACTAAATTTGGATACTTCCCCCTTGCTGTTGCTCCTGAACCATTATGGAGCCAGACAATTAGACAGTCAAGCAAAACCCAGTTTGTTTCCCCCACATACTTCCTTGCAAGGATTTTCATTTTCTCAATGACTGACAACTCCGTCGTTATCTGTGTTTGCGGATTTCCCTTCTCTGTAATAGGCGTGCCTGCATCTTCTGAACCGATTGCCTTTTCGTTCATATCCGTCTCACTCTTATTCCATATCATTTGGCATTCTTCTATTCACAGTAGAGAGGCTCTATCACTCTCTTGCCAAACACATGAGGAAGTTCTGTATGGATATCATCTACCTCGATGCTGACAGAGCTCTCAAGCAACTTCTTCTGTCCATCTTCACTCATAAATCATTCCTTCCCTTCTTCCGAGACTGTTCATGCCGACTTCTTCCTTTCTTTCCGGTTTCCAACAATTCCGCGACAGCAGTGAATAATCCCTCTGTTTTCACAGATCATTCAATGCAATCCCTGCAGCACTCGTGGAGGTTAGGCTTCAGAACCTAATCCCCGCGAAGATTTTCACTTCGATATGTAGCGTGTGCGAGCTAGAAAAACAGCTTTGACTCAAGTTTCTTTACCATAGACTTTCTTCGTGAAGTCAGGTTTTTTCTTGATTCTCTTTTCAATCTTCCCACCTAGTTCGATATCTGAGTTATCCGGATCGCATGCCTTCCATTCGATTGGGTACAGGGTTTCTATGATATGAGGGAGCGCTTCCCCAAAAACATTCACGCCGCCCTTGTCGGGCAAATACCATTCTTTCCTGTTGTACACCACTCTTAGTTTAGGGTTCAAGTGCTCAGTCTTAAGTCCCTCTTTATGTCCTTTGTCATATCGCAGAAATGGCTGGAGCTGATAGGTCCCTTTTGCATAAGTGATAAGATCGAAGCCAAGACTCCCTCCTGCGACAGTGGTGTATCCTAGAGAGGGAATGTCTTCGCTGTAGAAATAACCGGGCATATCCTTGAAATCCAATTTCACTTCTTTGATGTCCTCTTGTTTCAGATTGAGTTGGTCCAGAAGACAATCGTTGAGAAGATCAGACTCGTATTTGCATCCGAGAGCGTCAACAAATTCAAGGACAAGTCTCTTCCTTTTCTCATCTTTCATATGAGAAACATCTCCTCATATTGTCGTCATAAACGATCGATCGCCTGGTGGAACGTTCGTCACCCATCTATTGGTCAAGTGCGATCAAACTATAAAGCAAAGTCAGATATGAATGGTGCGGTGTCGGTTATGGTGTGTGCTCTGGATAGACGAGGCATTACCTGCGTCTTGGACCTTGAAAAAAGGATGGGTAGGGAGCCATTGGATGTCAGCCAGAAGAGTGACTTCGTTGGTTTCGATATCATAAACGTGGAAAACTCAGTTTCACGCTAAGACTTGTCAAAGGCAAAGGACATGTCAAAACATAGTTCGCGATTGGAAAAGTCGGTTGGTTTATCTTTGGATTCCGTCCGAGACGCGCGCGCGATGGTAGAAAAGCCATCGTGAATGATTAAACTCGAGGGAGATCATTCGTCTTAGCGCGCTCTCCTTGACGATGGCGAATATCGAGTTCTTATTCTTGTGTCGATAGACAGCTTGCACTAGCGAGGGCTTTTGATCAACTCAGCCTAGCTATCTTGCTGATTTGCCTAGAGATCCGCGCCGGTACGCTTTCAGTAAGAATTCGAAGAGTCCCCCTTTCGCTAAAGAAATCAATGGCATCCATGTTGCTTTCCTGCCATCTTTCGTAACAAAAAGAGAGAACTGTAGGTACTAGTTGCGCTATCGTTTCCATGACCATTGATTCTTCATCACGCAAGCCTGCAGAGAGCTTTCTCTTTCCATCTGGAGGCAGAGCTAGAATGTGGCTAAAGCGAAATATCAGGTGTAAAACGTGCAATCGAGCATGTTTATATACCATAGGACGTTCTTCTGAAAATCTTCCGTCAACTTTTTTGACATTAGTAGCGCGACATGACAAACGAAGAATTTCGTTAAATTGATGTGCAAGTATGAAATCGTAAACATCAGGTCTTGGTCTGAAAACAAAGTCAAATCTGACCTCGAAAATCTTGTCAGTACCTTCTTTCGCTTCTTCAGGGCTCCTTTCTATCGCTATAATTGCTTGTGCCAGGTCAACATTCTTGATCTGCCCGTTTGGATAATAGAACTCAAACTGGTAACCGCCTTCGGCATGCTTCCTTTTGAATTCATTTTTCTTTCTTTCAAAGAAATATCCTTCCCGCATAAGAGCCCTTTGCAAGGATACCTGCAACGGGTGATTTGCCCTTAAATCGACCCAATCAACGTGGCTCTGCGTATTGTTTGCCGCAATCATTTCTTGAACAAAGGCTCTCCCCCAATCATCTTCAGGTACTTGCACAATCCGAGTCAATACCTCGGCATCTGCTTCAGCGAAATCTCCTATTATTCTGACAGTCTGGCCTCCATTAATGATTTGAGGGTTTTTGAGCATAACTGCGCTGTTGTCGTCTTTTATGTCGATCTTTTCACTCGTCATTGTAATGCCGTTGTTGTAGTACCAGAATCGACGTGGCTTGTCTTTGAGGGTCTTCCTGATCTCTCTGTT
>Ga0315279_10010166_pt1 | contig 11103 bp, 6 predicted proteins | sample YL17G06_20_MG_FD_203694 | JGI IMG/M metagenome (GOLD analysis project Ga0315279, IMG submission 203694) | Sediment microbial communities from Yellowstone Lake, YNP, Wyoming, USA - YL17G06_20 | ecosystem: Environmental > Aquatic > Freshwater > Lake > Sediment | place: USA: Wyoming | collected...
GACATTGTCTTCAACGGTTACGATGGAGTCCATACGAGACGCGACAGAGTTGATCAGCGCATCGTCAACCGGCTTGACGAAACGCATGTTGACGACCTCGGCTTCGATGCCTTCCTTTGCCAGGAGCTCCGCGGCGTAGAGGGAGTTCGGAACCATATTGCCGACCGCGAGGATCGCAACGTCCTTCCCCTTGCGCACTGTCTCCGCTCTCCCTATCTCCAGTCTCCTGAAGCCTTCACGCAGAGGCACACCCAGAGCGTTTCCGCGGGGGTACCGAAGGGCGATCGGGCCGTCCTTATACTCAACCGCCGTGTACAACATATCGCGCAACTCCTGCTCATCCTTCGGCGCCATAACAACCATCCCTTGGACGCACCGGAGGTACGAGAGATCGAGCGCGCCGTGATGCGTCGGGCCGTCTGAGCCCACCAATCCGCCTCGATCCAGGACGAACACAACGTGCAGGTTCTGGATCGCGCAATCGTGGACCACCTGATCAAATGCGCGCTGCAGGAAGGTGGAGTAGATCGCCGCAATGGGTATATAGCCCGCCGTCGCCATGCCGGCCGCGAAGGTCACCGCATGCTGCTCTGCGATCCCCACGTCGAAGAAACGCTCCGGTATCTCCGTCTGCAACATCGTTAAGCCCGTTCCGTCCGGCATCGCCGCAGTAATACCGACCACCTTCGGATTCTGCTTGCAGAGTTCCACAACGGCGCCGCCGAAGATCGACGTGTACGCGGGCGCCTCGTTCGGCTTCTTCGGAGAGATCCCCGTGATCTTGTCAAACGGCGTCACACCGTGAAGCCTGGTGACTTCCTTCTCCGCCGGCGCGTACCCTTTCCCCTTCACCGTCCGCACGTGAATCAGGATCGGGCCCTTCAGATCCCGTACGTGCTTGAAGATCTCGACGAGCTTTACCACGTTGTGTCCGTTGAAGGGACCGAAGTAACGAAAGCCGAGTGCCTCGAACAGCATCCCCGGCGTCACGACCGCTTTCACCCCTCGCTCGACCGTCTGCGCCACCGAGCGAAGGCGATCACCGAAGCTGTCGAGCTTCCCCGTCAATTCCCAGACATTCGCTTTGAACTTGTTGTACGTCGGGTGAGTGAGGAGTTCGCCGAAGTAATCGTGGAACGACCAAACCATCGGATTGACGGAGGAGAGCGAAACCATGCCATTGTCATTCAAAACGACGATGAGATCCTTCCGAAGCATCCCGGCATTGTTCATCGCCTCGTACGCCATTCCGCCCGTGAGGGAGCCGTCTCCGACGATCGCGACGACCTTATAGTCATCGCCTGCAAAATCCCGCGCCGTGGCAATCCCCAGAGCAGCGGAGATCGCCGTGCTTGCGTGCCCTGCTCCAAACACATCGTATTCGCTCTCCGTTCGTTTCAAGAAGCCGCTGAGACCGTGGAGCTGGCGCATGGTGTGCATCTGTTTTTTGCGGCCCGTGAGGATCTTGTGCGGATACGCCTGATGGCCCACGTCCCACACCAGCTTGTCCTTGGGAGTGTTGAACGAGTAATGGAGCGCGACCGTGAGCTCCACTGCCCCCAAGCCGGCGCCGAAATGCCCCCCCGTCTTCGAGACCGAGTCAATCAGGAATTCCCTCACCTCTGCACATACCCCTCGCAATTTGTTGACGCCGAGCTTCCTCAGATCGTCGGGGTGGTTGATCGTATCAAGCAACTGGTAACTCATTTGGGATTCGCTCATTCGTCCTTCAACCCTTCCACCTCAAACTGGCCATCCATCGCCTTGGCCAGCTTCTTGACTTTCAGCTCCGCGGCCTTCAGCTTCTCGGCACATTCTTTCGCGAGATGGATCCCCTCTTCATAGAGCGCCGTTGCATCGTCTAACGACACGGTGCCCTGCTCAAGCGATTCCACAATCGCTTCGAGTCGCTTCAGGGATGCTTCAAATGACTGTTTCCGAGATTTTCCGGGACTCATGGCTGGACCTTGGTTTTGACAGTACCATCGTGAAACTGAATCATGGCGTCATCCCCCTGTTCGAGCCCGCGAGCACTGGTGACGAGATCACCCTCCTTCCGCACCAGAGCATACCCTCGCCGGAGGACATTCTTCGGATTCAGCGCCTCCAAGCGATGCTCCAGTGTGAGGTGGCTGTGATGCAGAAGTTGCACAAGGTGGGAGAATTTCGACGTCAGACTTCGCTCAAACTCATCCACCCGCTGAGCCGACTCCCGCAGGAGATCCCTCGGCCTGTTGAACGAATAACTCGACAACAATCCTTCCACTCGATCGCGCAGCGTAGAGAGCTTCTCCTCCAGACTTCCATGCATAGTATAGCAATAGTTGCGCAAAAGTTCAAGGAGTTCCGCTCGATCACGCACAACCAGTTCCGCAGCGGCGGAGGGTGTCGGAGCGCGCAGGTCGGCGACGAAATCGGAGATGCTGAAGTCGATCTCGTGTCCCACCGCGCTGATGATCGGGATGCGAGAGCCGTAGATCGCCCTCGCAACGATTTCCTCGTTGAAGGGCCAAAGATCCTCCAGTGATCCGCCCCCGCGGCCCAAAATGATGACATCAATCTTCCTGAAGCGATTCATTTCCGCAATCGCGTCGACAATTTCCTCCGCCGCGCCTACCCCCTGCACGCGAACCGGGAGGAGAAGCACCTCGACCGCGGGGAAACGGCGCGAGAGAACGCTCCGGATATCCTGCAGCGCCGCCCCGGTCTCAGACGTGATGATCCCGATCGTTTCGGGATATTCAGGTATCGGCTTCTTGTGTGACTCGTCGAACAAGCCTTCCTCCGCGAGATTTCGTTTGAGCTTCTCAAACGCCAGCTGCAGCTCGCCGACCCCGACGGGCGTCAGTTGCTCGACATCGAGTTGATAGTTGCCGCGAGGTGGGTAGACAGTGATGGAGCCCCGGGCAATCACCTTCATCCCCGATTCCGGCAGAAAGAGAAGGCCCTCGGCCCGGCTCCGCCACATAACGGCTGAGATCTGCGCACCTTCATCCTTGAGGGTGAAGTACAGATGGCCGGAGGTGTGCTGCTTGAAGTTCGATATCTCTCCCTGCACCCACACCCTCGAAAAGCGCTGCTCGAGGGACAGTTTGATCTGCCGGGTGATCTCGCTAACGGTGAGGGCTTTCTTCTCTTCAGCGATAAGGGATAACTGCTCCATCGGATTTTTGGAGATCATTGAATGACATCGTACGGGCGCGCAACTGTAAGATGGTACCGAACATTCGTCCCACATTCAAGGTCTCGCCGGGCTGCGCTTGATGCTCGCCATGAAGGCGGCGTCCTTCACATCGAGGGCGCCTTGTCTTTCACACCAGCGTTGGCTATATTGGCACATCATTCTTGCCCCGAGGAGACTTCATGACAGTTGATGTGTTGGCAATCGGCGCCCATCCGGACGACGTTGAGTTGTCGTGCGGGGGAACAGTAGCAAAGCTCGTCATGCAGGGCTACAACGTGGCGCTGACGGAAATCACGCAGGGCGAGCTGGGAACACGCGGCACGAGGGAGATTCGGGCGAAGGAGGCCGACGAGGCGGGGAGGATTCTGGGCGTGGTCACCCGAAGGAACCTGCAAATCGAGGACGGCAATGTAGAGGTCAATCAAGAGAACATCAGAAAGCTCATCACGCTCATTCGCGAGCTCCAGCCGAGGATTCTCATCATACCCCACTCTGTCGAGCGGCATCCCGACCACTCCCATACTCACCAGTTGTGCAAGGAAGCCTGGTTCTATTCCGGACTGACGAAAATCAAGACAAAACTCAAAGGGATCGACCAGCAACCGCATCGACCTCTTCATTTCTTCGAGTTCATGCAATGGCGTGAGTTCGAACCCTCCTTCATCGTCGACATCAGCGACTGCTTTGAAACCAAAATGAAGGCGATCCGTGCTCACGCCTCCCAATTCTACAATCCCAACAGCAAGGACCCAGAGACGAAACTGAGCAGCCCGGAGTTCCTCGGGCGGATCGAAACTGAGTCGCGCTACTACGGCATGCGCATCGGCGTGCAGTACGGAGAGCCCTTCTTCACACACCTCCAGATTGGGGTCGCCGACCTCTTTCACGTACTTGTGAACAGAGGATAAGGCAGGCAAGGGCGCACGGATCAGCCGCGCGGCGTTCCTTTCGGAGCGAACCCTACGGGGGATGATCATCATGTTGCCTGAGGCGGCCCAAACTCTCGATGGGATGCTTTTCTTTTCCGTACCGGTAAGTGTCTGGCGGTCCAAACAGCAACCACACAGGCAGAATTGCGCCGACCATACGAATCAGGCTTTTCATGTGGTCCGGCTTCTCCAGCACGCCTCTTAGAATCCGCTACTTCACCTCGTACTCGAATTCGGCATTGCTTGTCTTGCTGCCAGATTTGAAAGAAAGGGCAAGCTTGAACATGCCTTTTTCAGTCAAGGATGCCCCACCGCCAAAATGATCCATCATCTTGGCCAGGTGGATGGTGGAGCTTTTGCCGGAGGGTGCGGTCACTGTAACAATGATATGGCCGCCGGCGACAGCTTTCCCTGTCTTGTCATCAAGAACCCTTACCATCATGTGATGCGTTCCGGCCATCATAGCTTCCATCATCTTCGAACGGTCCGCCTCTGTGGCTTCCCCTTTCATTTCCTTTCCCATCTTGCTATGGTCCATACCCTTCATATCATGCTGCATGCCGCCTCCCATCTTGTGCTCCGCCATTGCCGAATCCTTCGCGCCGGGCATCATTTCGTGCTTCATTTCGCCCTTACCGGATTCCATGCGCTCCTCCATCATCTTCTTGTGCTCATCCTGCGTAATCAACCAAAGCTGGACGCTCAGTCCATCGACCGTTTGTTCGGCCGTAGGCTTGCCCATGATGTCGGATGTCTTACCGGATTTCACCTCCTGTTGCGGGGTTTGGCCGTGTGTGTGCTGGGCAAGACCGGTCAGGCTGAAACCGACCGTCATTGCTGCAGCTGCAAGAATATTCCTTGTCTTCATGTCACTATGTCTCCTTTTGGTGCGTGAATGTGATTGTTTAGTGGGATATCAGTTTTCAAGCAGTCTTCCTTCAACCTTGGCTTCCTTCTTCAAGCTCCAGCTCTTCCAGAAGAAGTAGATCACCGGATACACCGCGAGCTCAAGCAAGACTGAAGTGACCACACCACCAACCATGGGAGCAGCAATACGCTTCATGACATCCGCTCCTGTGCCGTGGCTCCACATGATCGGCAGAAGGCCCGCGATGATCACCGACGCCGTCATGATCTTCGGCCGAACACGTCTCACCGCTCCATGGTGGATCGCGTCCCTCAGATCTTGCAGTCCACGCATGAGCCCCTTGTTTCTCCAATCATCGTACGCATGGTCGAGATAAAGAAGCATGACAACGCCGGTTTCAGCATCAAGGCCCGCAAGTGCGATGATGCCGACCCAGACAGCAATGCTCAGGTTGTAACCGAGAAGGTAGAGGAGCCAAAACGTACCGACGAGCGAGAAGGGAACCGCAAGCAACACGATCGCAACTTTTGCCACGGAGCGGGTACTGAGGTGGATGATGACAAAGATGATAAACAGGGTCATCGGGACCACATACATCAACCTCTGCTCGGCTCGTTGCATGTACTCGTACTCTCCGCTCCAGATCATGTCGTAACCCGTGGGCAGCTTGACCTCCCGGGCTACAGCCCTCGCCGCGTTCTGCACATACGTTCCGACATCGACGTTCTTGATGTCCACGTAGACCCATGCATTTGGACGCGTATCCTCCGTGCGGATAACCATAGGTCCTTTGCGTGGCGTTATGGTTGCAAGCTGGGCGATCGGGATTTGTTCGCCGGTTGGGGTCGGCACGAGAACGCGCTTCAAGGCCTCGATATTGTCTCGGAGCTCGCGACTGTACCGAAGATTGACTGTGTAGCGCTCAAGACCTTCAACGGTAGTGGTGATGCTCATACCACCCATCGCCGTCTGGATCACGTTCCCAATGTCCCCGACGGTCAACCCGTACCGCGCCGCCTCTGTCCGGGTGATGTCGAAGTCAAGGTAGTTCCCACCGACCGACCGCTCGGCGAACGCGCTCAGGGTCCCAGGGACCGTTCGCACAACAGCTTCAACCTCTCTCCCAATCTTCTCCAGGACACCAAGGTCTGGTCCGGAGATCTTTACGCCCACAGGCGTCTTGATGCCCGTGCTCAACATGTCCACGCGAGTCTTTATCGGCATCGTCCACGCATTCGTGAGGCCCGGAAATTGAATAGCCCGGTTCATCTCGTCGATGAGCTTCTCGGGCGTCATCCCCGGCCGCCACTCGCTCTCCGGCTTCAGCTTGATGGTGGTTTCAATCATATCGAGGCCTGCAGGATCGGTCGCGGTCTCTGCCCTCCCGATCTTCCCGAAGACGTTCTCGACCTCCGGGAACTGCCGAATGATCTTGTCGGTCTGCTGCAGCATCTCTCGCGCTTTTGTGATGGACATCCCGGGAAGCGTCGTGGGCATGTAGAGGAGGTCCCCCTCGTACAACGGCGGCATGAACTCAGAACCGAGTTTCCGAAGTGGGATGATGGTGATTCCCATCAGGACCAGAACTGCGACGATGATCCACCTATTGTGTTTCAAAACAAAATTCACCAGGGGGGTGTAAACCCTCATGAGGAACCGATTGATGGGGTTTCTTTCTTCAGGAAGGATCTTCCCTCGAATCCAGTATCCCATGAGAATCGGAACGACGGTAATCGAGAGGAGTGCAGCCGCCCCCATCGAATACGTCTTCGTGAACGCGAGCGGCTTGAACAAACGACCTTCCTGCGCTTCAAGCGTAAACACGGGGATGAACGAAACCGTGATCACCAGGAGTGAGTAGAAAAGGGCCGGGCCCACTTCTCTTGCGGCATCAAGGATGACCTGCCAGTGATCTCTCCGCTGCTCAGGCGGCTTTAGTGCTTCATGCTCGATGTGTTTGTGAGCATTTTCGATCATAATGATGGCAGCGTCCACCATCGCACCGATGGCGATCGCGATGCCGCCGAGCGACATGATGTTGGCGTTGATGCCTTGCAGCTTCATGACGATGAAGGAGATCACGATCGCGGTGGGCAACGTCAGGATCGCCACCAAAGAGCTCCTGGCGTGCAGGAGGAAGATGACACACACGATGGCGACAATGATGATCTCTTCGATCAGTTTCTCCCTCAACGTGGCGATCGCGCGCTCGATCAAGCTCGACCGATCATAAACTGTGTGAATTTGGACGTCGCTCGGAAGCCCTTGCTTGAGGATTTCCAGCTTCTTCTTCACATGATCGATCACCTCGAGCGCATTCTGGCCATAGCGCATCACCACGATGCCCCCTACCACCTCCCCTTCACCATTGCTTTCAGCCAAGCCCCTTCTCATCAAAGGACCGATCGTCACGTCGGCCACGTCTCTCAGGTACACCGGGGTCCCGCTTCTCTTGTCGACCATCAGCGGGATGTCTTTGATATCTTCGACCGACTTGATGTAGCCAAGCCCGCGCACCATGAACTCCATTTCGCCCATCTCGACGACCTCACCACCCACGTCGTTATTGGAATTCTTGATTGCCATCTCGACCATGGTAAGCGGGATGTTGTAAGCAAGCAGCTTTGCCGGGTCGACCGTCACCTGATACTGTTTGACGTAGCCGCCGATGCTGGCCACTTCTGCCACGCCCTCGACGGACGTCAACCCGTATTTCAGGTACCAGTCCTGATAGGAGCGCAACTCCTGCAGCGAGTGCTTGTCCGAGGTGAGTGTGTACTCGAACACCCAGCCCACACCCGTCGCGTCCGGTCCAAGCGTCGGCACGACGTTCTGCGGCAGCCTCTTCTGTGCGTAGTTCAAATATTCGAGCACGCGACTGCGCGCCCAGTAGAGGTCCGTCCCGTCCTCAAAGATGACGTAGACGAGGGAATAGCCGAAGAAGGAGTAACCTCGCACGACCTTTGATCCCGGAACGGAGACCATCGCTGTCGTGAGGGGGTACGTTACCTGGTCTTCCACGATGCGAGGCGATTGACCCGGATACTCGGTGTAAATAATCACCTGCACGTCGCTGAGATCAGGGATTGCATCGATGGGGATGGTCACCATCGAATAGATGCCCCAGCCGACAAGAAACAGCACTGCCAGGATGACCAGGAACTTGTTGCGTACCGAGGCTTCAATGATTTTCTCTAGCATGGTCTAAACCCTTCTCTTGTGTAGGAGGTAACCTTCAGCGTTGGATGGGCTTGGAAGAAGGTTACCTCCTGCCTGGATTAACGTACTTCTCCGGATTCTGCTTGAATTTCTCCATGTCGAAATCACTGCAGAAATAGTACTTCTTGCCCTTGTACGTGTAGCCCAGCTCTTCATTCTGTGCCGCCTCCATCCCGCACACGGGATCAATATGATCCGTCACCTGGACCAACCTCTTTTCCTTACCGGCGGCTGGCTTGGCGCGATGTCGTAGGGTGTCCTTCTGTTGCAGGCTCATCTGCATCTCCATGTGATTGTGCTCCTCCATCACTTCCGCTGCAGCTCCTTCATTCTTCTTCTGACCTTCAGGCGACGGTTTCGACTGCCCCGTCGTCTTCGACATGGCCCCGGCTGTATCCGCAGGGTTCTCTGCCTTGCCAGCCATCTGGCTGATGGCCGCTTTGAGATTGCTCTCCGAGTCAATCAAGAATTGTGAAGAGGTAACGATCTTCTCTCCCTCCTTGACGCCGTCAAGCACCTGCACGTAGCCATCCCCGGCGACGCCAAGCCTCACATCCCGCGGATCGAAATACCCTCCCCCGAGGGCCACTACGACGACATCCCGTTCACCCGATCGGATAATCGCTTGATCCGGCACTGCGATGGCATTGACGGCGACCGGAGAGTTGATCTTCACTGTCGCGTACATATCCGGTTTGAATGCCAGGTCGGGCGTGTTCTTGACTTCGATCCGCACCTTTGCCGTCTTCGTCTCCACGCTGAGGTACGGATAGACATAGGTGATCGTCCCCTTAAACGTCTTCCCGGGGAGATACGAAAGCTCGATCTCCACCTCTTGACCGAGCTTGACCCAGGGAAGCTCGTACTGGTAGATGTCGGCAAGAACCCAGATGGTGGAGAGGTCGGCAATCTTGTACAGATCCATCCCGGCCATCACGTTTTGCCCCTTCAAGACCATCTTGTCCACCACGATGCCGCCGACGGGAGAATAGATGGTCATTGTTTTCTTCGGCGTCCCCCGTTCTTCCAGAGCTTGGATTTCACTTTCAGGGATATCCCAGTAGAGCAAGCGCCGTCTCGCACTCTGAAGCAATTCATTCGACCCTTGCCTCGCCTCGTCAAGACTGCTCTGCTGAAGCTTCTTCCGGTACTGCAACGATTGAAGGAATTCCTCCTGCGTCGAGACAAGCTCCGGACTGTACAACTCCATCAGCGGTTCACCCTTTCGGACGAGCTTTCCCGTATAGTCGACCTCGAGTCTCTCCACCCACCCCATAATCTTTGTGTTCACGGAATAGACTCTCCGCTCGTCATAGTCGACCTTGCCGACGGTGCGGATGACCTTGGTGAGTCTCCGCTTCACGATCTCCTCCGTTTTCACGCCGATGTTCTGCACGGTCAGGGGGTCGATCTTGATTCCCTGCACGTCGTTCTCTCCCTGGTAGACGGGCACCAGATCCATACCGCAGTCCGGAGCTTTGCCAGGTTTGTCGGACGTATACCAGGGATGCATCGGGTCTTTGTAGTACGCTATCTGCCGCTGCGCTGGACTGCCTGACTGCTCGGCATAGACCGGGACGAAATCCATCCCGTCACGGGCTTTCTTTGGTGTCGGCGAGGTAATCTGGGGGTTCATGGGATCCCGATAGTAAAGGACCTTTCGCTCCTTCGGACCTGCAGAGTCCTTCGAGGCCCCGAAGACGAGCCAACCGATGGCGAGTCCAAGGACGATGCTCGCAATTCCTGTCACGATGATCTTTTTCATTGCTGTAGACTCCTGAAAACTGGTTAGTGAATTCTTGCCACGATATCCGCGATCTTCATTCCCACGGCCTGCTCGAGCTGTGCCTGGCTGGCCATCTCGTTCATCACTGCCATGTAGTAGTCGAGCTTTGCCATAAGCACCATCCTGTAGGCGTCGATTACCATCAGAAACTCCGTCTTGCCGGTTTGGTACGATGCGACGGTGCTTTGAAGGGTTTGCTCGGCCTGTGGAATGACTGTGTTCTTATAGAGGAGCACGAGGTTCTGGTTCGTGCGCACCTTCACCAGGGCATCCTGCAGCTCGAAGAGAACCATGTTCTGCATGGTCGTTTGGTCGTCTTCTGCCCTGCGAACGTTGAGCTCGTTCTCCTCGACCTTCGACGTGTACCGCCCGCTCGACCAGGGAGCGAGGGGTATGCTGAAACCGACCATCACAGACCAGAAATCGTTCGACGTCGTTGCCATGTCCTTGTACGTCACGCGGGCCATCAGGTCGGGGTAATACTCTCGTTTGGCAACGCCCAGTTCTGATTTGTTCATGCTGATGTTCGATTGCATGGCCTTCAATTCCGGACGCGACTCCAACGCCAGCGTGCGAAGACTCGCGAAGGACCACTCGGGAATATCCTGCTCGATCTCCGGCACGAACCCGAGCGGTTGATCGGTCGGCCTGCTGAGAATCATGTTGATCATTGACTCCGCGACCTTCTTTTCCTTTTGGAGATTGATACCGCCGTTGACCAGGGTGGAGAGCTCCGTTTGAGCACGAAGGATGTCCGCCTGCTTCCCCATCCCAACCTCATAGTGTTTCTGAGCGATATCGACAAACCTCCGCATCAGGCCCTGATTCTCGCTGTTGATCTGGATCTTCCGCTGGGCAAGGTAGAGCTCGTAGTATGCAGATTTCAACTGCCGGACGACTTTCCGCCGCAACGCCCTGAGACCTTGATCTTCCATGTTCGCGTTACTCACCGCGGCGCTGCCCATGGCCGAGAGCTTTCCCGGGAACGGGATCATCTGCTGCAGAGAGTAGTCTGTCTCCATGTTGTTCTTGAGCGGGTTGGGAAACGACTGAACGGGCACTTGAAAGAATTCAACCCCCAGCTGCGGCGGCTCCCACGACGTTGCTTGATTCACCC